>OBLW0100001404.1_pt1 | contig 20435 bp, 28 predicted proteins | sample 1520161 | NCBI WGS metagenome assembly OBLW01 (sample SAMEA3539309, study PRJEB22396) | soil metagenome | biome: tundra; feature: field; material: soil | place: USA | collected 2010-05 | depth 0.15 m | reverse complement strand
TTCCGATCTGCATTCGCCGCACGGCTCTGCGGTCGGGCCCTTCGCGCAATTCAGCGCCTTCGCAAGGATGCGGGCAGCGGTGGTTTTTCCGACCCCACGCGCGCCTGAAAATATATACGCGTGCGCCACGCGATCGTTGCGAATGGCATTCGCCAAAGTGTCAGTCACATGCCGCTGACCTACGAGATCGCTAAATTTTTGAGGACGCCACTTCCGGGCTATAACTTGGTAGGCCATTCTTTTGCAGAACCTGAGCAACTGCGAAAATTTACGCCGCGAACGATTCGCTTCTGCCATCGAGAGGAACTTCGGGTGATCTGCGGCACCCGAGGCGATCCCGATACCGTTGCTCCCTTCCGGGCCTGGCGGGGTTCGCGGGACCTCGTTGCACAGAGCCCGAAGCTCCACGCGATGGCAGTCGCGAAATATTTCCGACTGCGATGTTCAGTCTAGCACACCACATGCGGTCACAGTTTCAAAGCCAGCGTCACGCTCTCGTCTTAATACTTTCTTCGGCGAAAAGGTCGTCGAGCCGGCCAGCAGACAAGATAATCACGACTTCGGTTTCGCTGCCGCCGCTGCCGGCCCATCCGCAGGAGTAACGTCCGCAGGATTTACCCAATTCACCTTAAATGGCCCAACGCCGTGAACCTGCACAATGGTCTGGCCCTCGCTCATGGCAAAATGCCGCATTTCTTTCGGCATCAAAATAAAACTGCCCACGTTCATCTTTAGCATCTTGCTTTCGTCGAATTTCTCTCCCATGCCTGCTAGAAATGTTCCCTTGAGCACGGTCACGTTTTCGTCCGTAGGGTGCCAATGCGCCGGTATTTTCGCTCCATCCACGCAACGTAAGCGCAGAACAAATGGCGTGCCATCAGCGCCGGGATCGCCGGAAACCGGTGCGAGATCGCATCCCTTGATAATCGCCGACCATTTCAAATCCTCGGAGCCCACGATCATGGGCGACGCTTCTGACCTAGATTTCACGTGGCCGTAAGTGAATACGCCGCAAGCAATCAGAGCTACGAGCAAAGCACAACTATAAACCACGCGAAATTTATTCATTCGAGATTCCTCCGGCGGACACCACAATATAAAACGATGCGAGCAAGATACCTTCAGAGCCATCTTCCGACAAGCGATTTAGATTTTTTGTGATGTCTTGCGTGGGGTCTCGAAGATGTTCGGCAGTCCCCAGGGTTACTGCTTCGGATAGTTCGGGTCCGCCTTCACTTCCAGCATCTGCTTGGTGTGCCGCTCGCTATGCGCGGCGATCAATAGCACCCACTCATAACCATCGAGCTTAACGCCCATCGGACTGTCCGTCGCGTGCGCCCGCAGATCCGGAGTGCTCTTCAACCACTCCTCGGTCGTCGCTCGGCTTTCAAGAAAATGCTTCTCCGCGTCGGCGGGAGACCCAAAGCGATTGGTCGGCTTCAACGGTTCAGGGGCGGTGGTCTTGTGCGAACGATCCGGCACCTGTGCAATCACCCCGGCGTCGATCTTCTGCAACTCAGCAGGATCCCGTGGCGGAATCGCTGGACTCTTCATCACCTGGTCCTGGTCCATGCCGCGAATCATGTCCTCCGCCGCCGCAAGATGCTCCATCACTTCGGCGATCGACCAGCGATCCGGCCCCGGCTTGAAATTCCACTGTGCGTCCGACAAACCCTTAGTCGCGTCAAGGACGCCCTTCCTTGTCGACTCCAAATACGCCAAGGCCCGATCCTTGTCCGTCTGCGAAACATCCTGGGCCCTTACCGCAGCCGCACAACCTAGTGTCAACAACATCGTCAACCCACCCATCAGAGCTTTTCTCACCCGCATCTTCTGTCTCCTCCTGTTGGTCTTGAAACTTTCTCCGCACCAACAACCCGATCTTAGTGCGTCGACTCTCCTTGGGAGGCCCCGCGAGAATTCAATTCCTCGCTGGTCCAATCTTCCGTGTGCGTAGCAATGTACCAATGGTTTCCCCAAGCGTCTACCACGCCACCGTTTCCCTCGCCGTAGAACTGATTTTTCGGCTCGCTTAACGATTTAGCGCCAGCCGCGATCGCGTTCTTATAGCTGGCGTCTACGTCCGGGACCTAGACATGCAGAGTCACCGCTCGCGGTCCCCACTCTCCCTGCGGGTCGCCGCATTCCATAATCGAGTCAACGCTTTTTGCACGAAAATTAGAAATTGCGCGGCGCCTTTCACGCGCATGCCCGGGGTCACAGTGTGCAATCCCTCGGGGATGAATCGATCCCCAGCTTTGTGCGTAGCCATGAACCACTGATGGCCGTTCGGGTCGGTCACCCCCCTTCGCGGTCGCCGTAGTCCATGTCTTTCGGCTCGTACAAAAGACTCCGCCCCCGCCGCCAGCGCCCGCTGGTACACTTCGTCGTCGCTGCCGCGTGAACGGTGACCCCTTATGTGGTGGTGCCGAGGGTGGCGCGGTTGCTGGATTTCGTCAAGCAAGCATCAATATGGTCCGCAAGATAGCTGGAAGGGTTTATTCCCGAGAACGTCTGAAAATCATGAAGGAAGTGAGGCTGATCGAAATATCCACAAGTAAGCGCAATATCCGCCCAATCCAACCCCCCCGTCCAGCCGAAAGCAAGCGCAGCACCTTCTGAAATCGTCGCACCCGGCAAAACAGTTTCGGCGACAACCCAACCTCGTTGCGAAACACTTCGCACCGGTCCAAAGTTTCCCGCGTATAAACCGGAACCTGACATCGTGCAGATTGATCACCATCTCCGCCGATCCATCCGGCAGCAACCGTTCCCGAGGGTGCGCCGTGGGCGCCTGCTCCAGACACCAAATTACATGGACAAATCGATCCAAAGGCGCCGCCGGCTTGTAATGGAAGGACCTCATGCTTCAGCCGCGGTGTACCTCACCGTTTCACCCGCGGGAACCTGTAGTGGCCTATCTTTAGATCGGTTTCGCCTGGTGCCGCCTGACCCAACGGCCCGGTTCGCAGTCCCCCCGTCAGCCGGCCTCAGAGCACTCTGTTGGCAACTAGGCACGCCGCCATCGCAAAGCGCAAACATATAAGCGCGCTCCCGTTTGCAATCCGTGCTATACTCTCGTTGCGCTTAATACCGCGGTTGTGTAGTGCGGCTGCTCTGGGAAGTAAACTGCAGTACCGAGAATACCCGCCTCCAGTTTCCTCCGTTCGTCTTAGGTGTAAATCTAAAATAAGACTGGCACTGAATTCTGCCGAGTCGCACCGCTCAACGTGTGCGCGCCGCCAAACCTTCAGCCAGCAAGAAAGCAATACCGAATGCAAAGTTTCACAGAATCAACGATTTCCGCCTATACCAAGGAGCGTTTGGCGTCTGCGAAGTTCATGACGCCCACTCCAGTACAGGCCGCCGCGATCCCGCAAGCGCTAGAAGGCAAAGACGTTCTAGCCACAGCGCAAACCGGAACCGGCAAAACGCTAGCGTTTCTGATCCCTGTAATGGAGCGATTGCTGCAAGGCAACACTCCCGGGATCGCCGCGCTAATCTTGGTCCCCACGCGCGAGCTAGCCATGCAGGTCGTCGAGGTCTACAACATTCTCCGCGGCCGCCAGCTTCAACCGGCAGCCTGCGTAGTCGGAGGCCTCTCCGAAGGCGCCCAGCTAAGCGCCATCCGTAAAGGCGCCCGCCTGATCGTAGCCACTCCCGGCCGCCTCGAAGATTTCCTCGATCGTCGCCTATTTAGCTTCAAAGATCTCCGCATCCTGGTCCTGGACGAAGCCGACCGCATGCTAGACATGGGCTTCCTACCAGCCATCCGCCGCATAGCGTCAGTCCTTCCGAAAGACCGCCAGACCATGTGCTTTTCAGCCACGCTGGAAGCCTCGGTAGTTCACCTGGTAAAAGATTACATGCGCAACCCGGTACGCCTGCAATTCGGCTCAACCCTGAAGCCCTCGGAAAACATCCGCATGCAAGCCTTCGAAGTCAGCAGCGACCGCAAGCAACAAACCCTGAACCGCCTGCTAGCCAAAGAGACCGGCCGCTGCCTGGTCTTCGCCCGCACCAAACGCGCCACCGACCGCGTCGCCAAAAATCTAAACCGCGACGGCTTCTCCGCCGCCATGATCCACGGCGACCGCTCGCAATCCCAACGCAACTCCGCCCTGGCCGGCTTCCAGCAAGGCCGCTACCGCGTCTTAGTTGCAACGGATGTAGCCTCGCGCGGCATCCACGTCCAGGACATTGCTCACGTAATCAATTTCGACCTACCTGAAGTAGCCGAAAACTTCATCCACCGAGTAGGCCGCACCGCCCGGGCCGGAAAACACGGCGTAGCCTCAACTCTCTACTCGAGAGAACAACGCTCCGAACTCTTCCAACTAGAACGCACCCTAGGCATAAAAATGGAGCGCCTAAGCGCCGAAGACGGCACGCCCGCGCCAGCCGCAGAACAAACCGGGCGCCTACGCGAATTCCCAAACCACCAACGCCACGCCCCCCAAAGCAACACGCCAAGCCGGAGCGCAGCGAACGGCAACGGATACGCAAACCGGCTGGACTCCACGCCGCGCCGCGACTCCCGCCACCCAGCAGAAGCGAACGGCGCAGCCGTGGCCGCCGCAAAAAGCAAAATGTTCCGCCTACCAGGCGAAGTCTTCCAAGCCGAAGCCGACTAACCCAACCTCTAGCGCCGTTCGACCACCCCGTAGGGGCGCAGCAGTGCTGCGCCCCTACGGGTACGTTGTGATCCGCTCCCGTTTCCCCCTACGCTTTGAAGCGCATTTCACCGCCAGCTGTTGGCTGTGCTACCCGTGGTGTCAGTCGGGGCGCGATCTTGCTTGCCGTCTTGGACGGGTCACCGTGCTGAGCTATCATCGTGCCCCCGAGAAATGGGGCAACGGTGAAGACAACTTGCTTGGTGCTTGCGATCTTTCTGCTGCTGGGAACCTCTTCTTTCTCTGGTGCCCCACCATTGCGAGCCACGCGAACAAGCCTAGACCGCCAAAGCCGGAGGAATTGGTCGGTGTCTGGATCGGATTTTGGGAAGACGGTCAGTTCACGCACCTTGATCTTCGAAACGATTTCACTGGCTATGGTGCGTTTGTCGCTCCGGTGGACACCATTCTTCATCAGCAAGGTTCTTCGATTTATAGGGTCACTCGATGGTCCATCGACTGCGAGAAATTCGCGATCGACGTCACACCCATAGATTCGCGGTTGGAAAGCATCTATCTCAGCGGTCCAGCATACTCGTACGCGCTGGATCTTGAGGTCGGAGGAACGAAAGGGGAAGTGGAAAGAGAAAATCGTATTGCGCAAGGAGTCTGAAATACAATGGTCCAATCTCGAAACCAAACAAGCCTTCAATAAAGCCGAGAAAAATAACCGATCCCTCGGAGTATTTCCGTTGGACACAGATTATAAGATTCGGAAAGGGAATCGCCGACGTGGAACCCATCTCCCACTTCTTCTACTCCGACCGCTTAAAACTCCAATTCTGGGACTACGGGCAAGATCACAAACCCTCCGTAGTGCTAGTCCACGGCGCCCTGGACCACGCCCGCAACTGGGATTGGGTAGCCCAGACCCTCTGCAACCATTACCATGTCTACGCCCTAGACCTCCGTGGCCACGGCAACAGCGGCTGGGCCCCAGGCGCAGCCTACACAGTAGGCGAACATGTCCTGGACCTCTCCGCCCTCCTAGATATAATCAACGATTTCCCGATCCGCTTGCTAGGCCACTCCCTAGGCGGCGGCATAGTCCTCCACTACGCCGGCGTCTACCCGCAAAAGGTCCACAAAGCCGTCTCCATCGAAGGCCTGGGCTTCCCGCAAGAACACCGCATTCACGGCCCAGCCTCCGGCCGAGTCCGCGAGTGGATCGAAAATATCCGCAGCCTCGAAAAACGCCACCCAAAAAGTTATCCCAGCCTAGATGCGGCCATGGCCCGCATGCGCGAAGTAAACCCCCGCCTAACCGACGAAGTGGCCCGCCACCTGACCCTGCACGGCACCAACTGGGAGTCCGACGGCTCGCTCCTCTGGAAGTTCGATAACTTCGCCCGTGTCTTTCCGCCCTACGGCCACAACATCGAAGACGCCGTTGAAATCCTAAGCCAAATCACCAGCCCCACCCTGTTCTTCTGGGGGCTAGAAAGCTTCCTACCTGTCCCCGAAGACGATCCCCGCTATCAATCGATTCCCAACCGCCGCCTGATCCAAGTCCCCGGCGCAGGCCACTGGGTCCATCACGACCAACTCCCCCTATTCCTCCGCGAATCCGCCACCTTCCTAGAAGGCTAAGCTTCGCAGCAACGCAATCCGCCCCTCGAGCTAACACGAGACACTCTTGTCTGTGTCCGCGCCAACCCTGGCAACCCTACGCCGCAAAGCCACCAGTTCTTCCGAGCCCTACCCCCAAGCACCCGGATCTCAACGTAAGCCCCGGCAACCCACACAGATTTAGCCAGAATCTAAAGGATCGGAGTCAATCGACACGGTCAGGAACAAATCGCGCCCCGAAAGGGAATCTAATCAAATGCATTCACATCTCCTCGACCGACATTTCAAACCTCCAAAGCTGACGCAAGCGGGAAGAGCCTGCTGTTCCCGCAAAACTCCGAATGGCAAACCAGTGAAATCGGTAATCATCCAATTCGTCCGGCTCATCGCGCAAACCATCGCGTTATTACTCACGCTAGTCTGTGCAGCGGTCCGAGCCCAACAACCGCCTCCCCAGCAATCCGCACCGCCGCCAGCCCCATCTCAGCCATCCCAAACCCACCAACCACCCGCGCAACCAACCCCGCAACCCAAAATCGCCGTGGAAGTAAAGACCGTAAGCGTCCTGGCCACCGTCCGCGACAAACACGGCAAAACCATTTCCAACCTCAACAAAGACGACTTCACCCTAACCGAAGACGGCCGCCCCCAACCCATCGACTACTTCGCGCGCGAAAGCGATCTGCCGCTACGCCTGGGCCTGCTGGTCGACACCAGCCTAAGCCAGCGCCGAGTCCTGGAACAGGAACGCAACGCCAGCTACAGCTTCCTAGACCACCTGCTACGCCCGGACAAAGATCAAGCTTTCGTAATCCATTTCGACCGGGAAGTAGAACTCCTGCAAGAATTCACGCCCTCCCGCCCAAAACTGCAAGCCGCCCTGCAACTCCTTCAAATCCCGGAATTCGACAGTGGCCGAGGAGGGGGTGGCTCAGGGGGCGGTTACCCAGGCGGCGGCAGCGGTGGTGGTGGCGGGCGGGGCCGCCAAAGGGGCGGAGGTACCCTTCTCTACGACGCCGTCTACCTGGCCGGCGACGAGATCATGAGCAAGCAACAAGGCCGCAAAGCCGTAATCATCCTCTCCGACGGCGTAGACCACGGCAGCAAAGAAGGCCTATCCACAGCCATAGAAATGGCCCAGCGCTCCGACACCGTCGTCTATTCCATCCTATTCAAAGACGACGAAGGCTACGGCAACCCGGGGATACGTATGGGCGGAATGGGAGGAAGCGGTCGTCGCGGCGGCAGATTCCCGCAGCAAGAACGCCCTGACGGCAAAAAAGTCCTCCAACAAATCTCCAAAGAAACGGGTGGTCGCCTATTCGAGGTCTCGAAAAAAGAAACCATAGAAAAAATTTACGCCGATATTGAGGAAGAACTACGCAACCAATACAGCCTGGGCTATGCCCCAGACAAGGACGCAGGTCCCGGCTACCACAAAATTCAACTCACCGTGAAACAAAAAGACCTGGTAGTCCAAGCCCGAGACGGCTATTACTCAGGACGATAAATCGACATCAAAGTCATCCCGAGCGGCGCGAGGGATCTGCGTTTCTGTGCCGAGCAGTTGGGAGGTGCAGGTCCTGTTCACAACCAGATGATGTCCGGTCGTGTGGCAGGGGCGCGTGGGCGACCACTCCCCCTATGCCGATCACGGATGCGCCCGGACCGTTCCTCCAAGCAGCCTCACCGGGCCGCAGCCCGCTCTCTCACCTGCCTCGACAATATCTGCACCTGCTCCTTTGTAATGCGAAGCTGTCCATCCAGCACCACAATCAACCGCCCAGCCCCAGCGTCCCGAAACGTCGCATTCTCGATCGTCGCGTAACCCTGAGCCGCAGGCGGCAGACTCGCGCTAAGGTTCGTGCCTTTCTGCATAGCCGACAAAATCGCGCTCCGAATCTTATCGCGTAACATTTCCCCAACGGTCCCCGAGCGCAGCAATTCCCCCAGCGAACCGTCTGCTTGAATCGTTCCAACCTCCGGCACCAACCGAAGCTCCGAATTTTCCTCGACGCCCGGAGTCAGCTTAACCACAACCACCGCATTCCCACCGACAACCCTCTTAGCCTGTTGCTTCCCAAAAGCCTTGATGCAAGCCCACCGTTCATAATGCAGCTGCACCGTAGCCAGGCTAACGGGTTCAGCAGGCACCAAGGTCGCGTTCTGGATGGCGATGCGGTCCCCGCAATGATCGTCCTTATCCAACTGCGACGACAGCAACCCAGTCATATTCCGCTGCACATCCGCCAAATCCGCGCTCAATTCGAGCCTGAACACATCCAGGTCGCGATCCTTCGACACCATCGAAATCAAAGCCGATGCCGTGATGGTGACGGCTTGATCGTTCACCGTGAATGGAATCTTAACGGGAGGAATTCGAAAGGTAAGATTCTGCGCCTCGGCGGACCTTACCCGCGCCGCGGCAACCGAAATCACAACAAAAACGACACAAACGGCCAGGTATTTGTTTCGCGTCGACTCACTCAGATGCAAACGCCGCCAGCTGGCAAGTCGAAGGGCAGGTACAAGAAACTTCAGGCGATAAAGAAAACGCTCCAAGGCGCCCCCTCACACAGGCTAAAGAGGCCCCCAAGACTCTCTTGCAATCCATTGTAATCACTTTCGTTGATGGCACTCGAACCGCTTCGGTTGCCTGATCCCCAAATCCTTTTCCGGCCGAAATGTGAAGTGCGGTGGCTCGGCGCCGCCTTTGATAACTAAGAAACGCCAGAGGCCTGGCCGTCCGCGGGTCGTCAACGCTGTCATCCTGAGCCTGTCCGACCGGGATGGGCGAAGGAGCTCAACGTATCGTTGCACTACCGTAATTGCGAGCACCGGGAAAATGCGTAACGACCTTCACTGCGGCGGGAAATGAACCACCAGGTCTGCGCTGACCGTAGTCGGTTTCCCGCTACACAAACCAGGTGAGAAGATCCACCCAGACACAATCTGAATGGCCTGCGACTCTAAGTCCGCTCTCCCACGGGGAAGCACCTTGGCCTGATACACATGCCCGTCCGGACCAATCGCCGCCTCCACCGTCACGTCATACCAAGGCCCAGGCCCAGCGTTAGCCGGCTGCGGCGTGGACTCACGGACCGGCGCGTGGTACGGATGACAACTTCGAAGAGTAACAGCGTCCGGCGGAGTCAACGCCGCCCAGTCAATCGGATCTTCCATCACGCTGAATTTCTGGTCGATCTCCATGCGCAGTTTTCCATCGATGTAGTGCCGTATACGAGCCGGCAGCAAGACCCCTTCGAACGAAAAATACTCCGTGTCCTCGATCAAATCTTCCCCCACATTCCAGCGCAGCAGCACCCCAAGTTCATCATCCACGCAAATCTCGTTCGACTGTTGCGTTCGACCCACGACCGTTTCGAATCGAATACACTTCGCAGCCCGGCCCGAAATCGTAGCCGGAGTGATCGAGTGGATGGTGTCCGACATATCGAATCGCCCGATCAAAAGCGGCGTCAGCCGACCTACCTCGGTAAACTCGGGCGGCTCCGATTCGTCGCCGTCCTGCACGATGCGATCCGGATAATGGATAGCCACCCCATGGTAGTCACCCAGAACCATTTCGTACCGTTCGATATCCCCTGCATGAATGGTGTCAAACCGGCCATCTCGCGCACTCCCGTCTGGCGCATACGTGCGAAACCTGACCTCGCTCTTGACGTGCACCGCGTGCACCGGATGACTTACCCCATTAGCCCGCTCCACCAATCGTTCCGCCTCTACCCGCACGGCAATATCCTGCCCCAGCAATCCATTCCCAGCTGCAATGAGGAAAATAGAAAGCAGCAAAAGCACACGGAAGAGTGTCTGCATGGTCTCTCCACAAAAACACCGTGGCAGCAACAAGCGAAAACAACCTGTCGGCGCAAGCCCTGTTGGGGCACAGCACTGCTGTGCCCCAAATGCCCAGCCCTAAACTCGCACGCCTCAGAAAGCGAGCTCCCGGGCGCCACGGAGTGTACTCTTAAATGAGCTAACTCCAAATAAATTGAGGAAGCCGCAAAGCAATGTCGTCCGAGATCGATCACACACACTGATTTTGAGGGTTGACGGTTGTAGCTACCAAGTTTCCGAAGACAGCCATAGCCAGTCTAAGAATGCAGGTGGACGACGCGGGCACAAAATCTGTCCGCGTGCGGTTCTCTCCCCGTCGCCGCCAAAAACGTGTCATCCTGAGGCGATCCCGCAAGGATCGCCGAAGGATCTCAGCGCAGTCGTCAGTCGTCGCCGCCGCTCAAGCCGCCCGAGCAGGAATAACTCGGCGCCGGGTCTACACCGAAGTCGTGAGGATACCTATGCTAATTGACGATCCAGCTGTCGCGTGCGAGCCAGAAATCCGAGAGACCCGACCGAAGTCGGCCAGCGCCTACTCCTTGATTCTAGGCATGCTGTCAGGGGCGACTCTCACGGTAGTCTTGGTCGGTGCAGTCGTCTGGCTATCGACTGGCCTAGGCTTGTTCCATCTGATCAGCGCCCTGCACGGCAGCCGCACCCAGATCAACGTGGACCAGCCCACGGTAGTTCATCAAATCCAGCAGCTCCAGCGCCTCGAAACCGTCAGCTATTCCATGGACAAAATCATTTCCGGAGAACGCGCCAACCCCTACCTCCCCAAATTTTTAGCCGGCGACCGTTTACTGCTGGTAGTCCACGGTGAGGTTGTCGGGGGCATCAATCTGGCAACGTTAGAGCCCGGCGATGTACGAGTCCAGGGAAACCAGGTATCGATCCACCTGCCGACTGCGGAAGTGTTCAGCACCCGCCTCGACAACGCCAAGACCAAAGTTTATTCCCGCGACACCGGCTTATTCTCCTCGCCCGACCCCGACCTCGAGAGCCAAGTCCGCACCGAGGCCGAGCGCCAGCTCGAGCAATCCGCCCTGCAAGACGGCATTCTCAAGACCGCTGCAGACAACGCCCGCAGCACCATCACCGGCATGCTGCAAGGCTTCGGCTTCCACGATGTGAACGTCCGTTAGGTTTAAATTTGTCCCCTGCGTTTGGGCCGGCACAGCGCAGTGAACCGAATCCCTTTAGAATCCGCATTTACAAAAGCCTAGCAAAGCAAGCCGCTTTAACCGGGATCCGCTGCTATGCGAGGTAGAAAAGCACTTGGGGAATAATAAATTCATATTGAACCCCATCTATGCTGTTGGGAATTTGGACCCGCTTTCTGCGAGCACAACGGTCGGCACACTCACGGCAGCCGCTGCCATCCTTACCGAACCTACTTTGACGAAGGAGCCCGAAGATTTTGAGTAATCCTACCTTAGACGTTAGTTGAGACGCTGTCCGGTGCGGGCAGTTGGTGGGGCAGGATGGGTAGCAATGGCAGACGGATTTCGACATCTAAGCCACCCTCTGCTCGGTTCTGCGCGGCAACACTGCCGCGATACAGATGGACGGCACGATCGGTGATTGCGAGGCCGAGTCCGGCGCCGCCGGTCTCGCGTTCTCGGGCGCTGCTCACACGATAAAAAGGTTTGAAGATTTCCGAGAGTTCTCCAGAGGGAATTCCTGGACCCTCGTCAGTCACGTGGATCACGGCTAAATCTCGTTCCAAAGCGTTATGCAGCTTCAGGCTGACTTCCACAATTGACGACTCGCGCGTGTACCGAACGGCGTTGCGAATGACATTCTCAATTGCGCTCCGAAGCAGTGCGTCGGAACCTTCAATCAGGCAAGGATCCGCATGCGTAAGAATCACCGAGCGCTTTGTGGCCGAGCCCTCAAAGCTGGCGTCCGAAACGATTTCAGAGAGAAGCAGTGACAGTTCGACTGGAGTTCTTGGGAACGAAGTTGCTCCGCTATCAAGACGAGCGAGTGTGAGAAGTTGTGTCAACATCTGCTCGATCCGTGCAGCTTCGATTCCAATCCGGTTGAGCAGGACTTCCGATTCAGTAGTGTTACTGACTTTGGCAAGCTCCGCCGCCAATGTGAGCCGCGCCAGCGGAGAGCGCATCTCATGGGAAATTGCCTGCAACAATTGGCTTTGGGAGTGAAGGAGTGTTTCGATCTGCTCGGCCATTAGATTGAAGTCTTTGCCGAGGTCCGCAATCTCATCTCGTCCGCTTGTTAGGCGCGCCCAGACCCGGGCGGTGAGATCTCCTGTTGCAATGCGGCGCGATACGCTCTGCAGATGCAGAATGGGTGCGGCTATGTGGTGGGCAAGAGCAAAGCAGACCAGCGCCACGGCGAGTGCCACTGCTAATAGACGAAGGATTTGAGTGCCGACTCCTCCTCGTACGAAATGCACAAGCCGTATAGAAGTATGCTCGGCGGACAGAATGTATCTTGCTCCGCTTGGACCTGTGGTGGCTTGAAGCATGAGGGGAGGTCCATAGGGTCTCGGGAAGTGGGTTTTATCGTCTTGCGCGGCCTCCGAAATCCATAGATGGGTTGTACGGTCCGTCGGTGTTCCCAGAACGTCAGAGCCATCGGACCGGTACAGGCTAAAATGCATATCCGTCGTTTGACCGAAATCGATCAAGTAGTCAGAGAAAGATTTTGGAGATTGGCTCTCAAACATTTCGGCTACGTTGCGAGCCTGCAACGACATCATGGATTGGGCACGCTTCTGCTCAGAAACCGACCGGATGGAGAGTACGGAAAGTATGATGGCGCAGTTTACGATGAGCATCGCGCCCCAAAACCAAAGGAAGATTTTCCAGAAGAGTTTCGGCATTAGTGTCAGTACGCGATGGACTGAGTCGTGACGGCGCACGCGTAGATGTAACCAATATTGCGAATGCCGCGAATGCGCTCCGTACCGTCGGGAAGAGAGCCCAACTTCCGCCGCAGGTTGCTTACGTGAACGTCAATGCTGCGGTCGAAGGGAGACCAGTCGCGGTCCAAAACCTGCTTAGAGAGTTGTTTTCTGTGAACTGTTCGTCCGCTGCAGCGCAAAAATAGCGATAGCAGGTCGAATTCGACGGTAGTCAAATCAATGATTTCTCCGTCGCGTCGGCAAGTACGTTTGCCTTCGTCCAGTATCAGATCGTCTATTTCCAGTAGTCCAGGAACTCGCCCGATTTCTCCATCGCGCCCCGGTTGCAACCGGCGTGCAAGTGCTCGAATCCTGGCCACGAGTTCGCGTGCGCTGAACGGTTTGGAAAGATAATCATCGGCTCCGTATTCCAATCCGAGGATTCGATCCGCTTCCTCACCACGAGCGGTCAGCATCAGGATGCCGATAGGGGAGCTGCTTCGCAGTTGCTTTAGCAGTTGCAGGCCGGTTAGCTCCGGCAGCATCACATCCAAGATCGCCAAGTCGTGCTGGCCCGAGAGCGCCATATTAAGACCAGATCGTCCGTCGTGTGCCAAGTGCACTTTCATCCCTTCCCGCAACAAGCAAACACTCACCAACTGACACAATTCTCGGTCATCATCAATTACCAGGACTCGGAGCATCGCGTTCGCTCTCCTCTAATCTATTTCCTTAGTTTGATGCGCCGAGTTCCCAAATCCGTGACGCAACTTCAGCTTATTTAAGTCGTCTTGGGTAATCTTTTACAGATCTCAAGTCCGCAGAAACTCAGCAGAACTTGGAACGCGCCATTTAGTTGGTGCCAGCTTTTTCAGACGCTGGTTGAATCTTCACCGTTCTTAACCGTCGTCTCGACACCTGCCCGCGTCCAACTTGATGAGGAACATGACGAAGTTTTTGTTTTTTTTTGCGGCCTTGGGAGGTTTCAATTGAGTTTGACTAGCGCAGCAGAAATTGCAATCGCACAAGAAGTTCAGCACTCGTTCGAAAGGAAATCTAAACCGGCACTTCACACCGTGGAATATGCGGCCCGCTCGGTGTCAGCGCGGGCACTCAACGGGGACTACTACGACTTTCTGGATATCAGTGCCGGCAGGATGGCGTTTGTGCTTGCCGATATTTCCGGAAAGGGCTTGCCCGCAGCTTTGTTGATGGCCAGTTTACGAGCTTCTATCATCGCTCAGGGACCAGACGCCTTCAACAACCTACCTGGAATGCTCAAGAGGGTGCACGATCTCTTCTACGAGTCGAGCCCTCCGGACCATTACGCCTCCCTTTTCTTTGCCGACTACGACGAGCGGGTCGGCTGTTTGCGATATGTCAATTGTGGACACGTTCCGCCCGTTCTCTTGAGGGATGATGGGCGAGTTGAAAGACTGGTAGCTACCGCGCCGGTCGTAGGGATGCTTAAAAATTGGGACGCCACCGTCGATGAGGTAGCCCTAAGGCTAGGTGATGTGCTGGTGATGTTCACCGATGGAGTGATCGAGGCCAAGAATTCGGCGGGTGATGACTTTGGGAGTGATCGCCTTATTCAAATTGTTAGGAATCGCGTCTACCTTAATCCTGCTTATTTAGCCGAGACCGTGATTCAGGCGGCGCAAGCCTTCTCTGGTTTTTGTCGACAGGACGACGTTACGGCCGTAGTTGTTCGGGCTCGGTGACTGTCCATGGAACTGCTCGTATGGATTTTCACAAACCTACCCGTCTTTAACATCGCAGCTTTCGAATTCCTGAAATGCTGCTCGCCAGCGTGGAAGACGATGTCTGCGATCTTGACGATAAGCGCTAATCGAGGACCGCAATGAATCTACGGGATCCAAGCGTATTTTACGTCGATGACAATCCTAAGGCTCAAAGACTATTGGGGGACGTGCTGACGACTTCAGGCTTCCGAGTAATCACAGCGACTGATGCGCTCGAAGCCCGTGCAAGCTGGAAGAGGATAAGTTTCGATTTGGCTCTTCTAGATTATCGAATGCCGTTCCTGACTGGTTCCCAGTTGGCTGAAGAGATTAAGTCTTCTGCGCCCAATGTTCCGATTGTATTGATTTCGGGCTATTCCACCCTCGACGTTTCGGAGCTGTTGTTCGTGGATGCTCACTTCGGGCGTGACACTGTTTTGGACGACCTTCTTCGCACCATGTGGAACCTGGTACGTTCCTATCGAATGAGTCCAAGAGATAGGCAAGCGGGGAGACTCTGGTCGAATTCAACGTAAGAACAAATTCCGTCGGGTCGACCTGCGCCAGCGCCTGCTAGATTACCTGACAAATATCCTCCGGCTTAGGTATCACCGCCTAAGAGAGTTCCTGATGTGCGAACAACCACTTTCAGGGCCACGCACGGCGAGGATGGCGAAACCTCCTGGAAACTTTGGATGCAAACGGTTTTGGGAAAATTGTCGGACCCGATCAGAGCAAGCGGCAGGAAACGGCTTTATACCCTATGTCTTAGCCTGCACTTTTAAGGTCGGTGGTCGGGCGATGTCGCCGCGAACTCGATCGCTTTTCCCGGCCGGCGCTCATGCCAATTTCGGATGCCCCCTGCGCCATTCCGCACGAGCCTCGTCCAATTGAATTTGGAACGCTGGATTCGGCTTGCCGTAGTTCTTCTTGGGATTAGCCATGTGTGCAGCGGAAATTGTCCGACGGCTTTATATTTCGGCAACGTCGTCCGGTCAACGATTACCTGAAAGGCCCGATTGTTTTTCGAGTCTTCTCTTGGTACGTTACTGCACATACGGTGCTCCAGCGTTTTGGCTGTCGCCCGTTGAGGTGACAAATGCCTGTTTGGATTCTCATCTGCCGAAAGTGTAAGTCAGCTTTTCAGCACTCCCAAATTAGCGACGTGGGAATGGCTAGTTTGTCCTTGCCTGCGAAGCCAGATATTTCGGCGACTGGTAACAAATGCGTCTGCCCAAATTGCGGATACAGCGTGGTCTACCGACGCACCGACTTGCTGTACCGAGCTTAAAGGACGCAGTCCTTTTCTTGCCCGGGCATCTCATCGAGTTGAAAATGGCCGGATTCGGTCTTAAGGAGAGAAATTGATGTCCGCAAATCCAGCGGTTACGATGGGCGCTAAGGTTCAGAAGATTGTTAAGGCGCCGGACCCTCGAATCCCAGACAAGGCGGAAATTGGCATCGATGGCTGCGATGAACTTTATCGAGAAACTCGAATTGAAAATACCCTCACCGATGCAGATGGCAGGAGGGTAGAACTAAAGCAGGGTGCCCGCGTTGAAGTAACCGTCGAGGCTGAGGCAAAGGATACGCTCCTCAAAAGCTAGCCGAGACGGGCGCTCAGGCTCTTTGGTGCGCTGCCGTACTCAGCCTATGTCAGGCATTCAATGTATTTCATTGCAGGCGATTTGGAGCGCAAACTTTCGGAATTAGCAGTTCCTCTTCAAAAAATACTTCTAGGACCTAAGACAGCGACCCCACCGACCGGGTCGCTTCGTTTAAACTTCAAACTGACGACTTCGCATCCGTCGTGGAGACGGATGAGGGCCACTGTGATTTGGCTCGGCACTATATTGTCGATAGAACTTCGGTAATCTGCGCGGGATTAATCGACGCGATTACGTTGCCGTAGACAATTTGCAGTTTTCGCCCAGTGGACTGGTTCGGATCGCCGTTATCTCAGCGTCGACAATCTTCCCGCTGCTATGACGTGCGGTTCGGTCGCGCCAGAGCTCATCTTCGGGTCTGATAATTTTCGCGCTCGTTCGCCGAAGCGGCGGAGTTCCAGATTGGACATGTCACGTAGGCGCTTTGCGGAGTTCGGGGCTTTCTGGTCTTAGTTGAATCAAGGCTGGCCTCCGATGTTGGTTCGGGAGGAAACGGGCGGGTAGGATACCACCGTTTTTGATTGAACGTGATTTCGCTAAAATGCAGTCCATGCCGCATTAAGAAATTCACCAAACTCCAAGACGAGTATTTTGAAGTGTCCAAACGCATCCATGAGGCCAAGACTGTCCAAGAGAAGATGACGCTGCTGAGCGAGCTTCAGAGGATTCTCAAAGAATCAAAGGCTGTGCTGGACGAGATTCACAAGAAACAGTCTAGGTGAGGGCAGATAGCACGCCATAATCCGGGATGTCTCGGATTGGACATTCGCCGGAGCTTTGTGCTTCCATCGCTTTATGCCGATAACCTTGTTGCTGGCAGATGATACCGCGTCGGTCCGCACAGCAATCAAACATCTCCTGAAGATGGAGCCGGGAATAACGCTCGTCGGGGAAGCCGCCGATTTCCCCGAAACGGTCGCGATGTGCGCCGAACTCAAGCCGAATGTCCTACTGCTAGACCTTCACATGCCGGGCGAGCAATTCGACCCGCAACACGTGAAGACAAAACTTCTCGATTGCGCGAAGCACGTCTTGGCGATGTCTGTTTGGAATGACGGAAACTCACGAACGCTAGCGGACCTTTACGGGTGTGCAACCTTCCTCGACAAGGCGCAACTCGGGACTGAACTGGTTCCCGCAATTCTGGCCGCCGCTCAGTAAAGCCTAGCTTTTCAAATACGTATATTTGCGACTTGCTTTCTTCTGTACGGTGACCTACCGTCAAGCGGCGCTCCTCCCACCCGAACGTTGAACCACGATTAGACGACCCGAGGTTCCCTAATGTTAGAGCCCACACTTGCCGAAAAGGCGAGGCGCGAAGGATTGAAAGCCAAACGAAAAATGCTGTTCGAGGAATACCTAAAGAGCCCTCGGAACACCAGACTGGCCCTCGAAATTAAATTGATTGACGATGATATTGCGAAGTCGGTTGAGGGCGCGAAAGTTGCGGATTTTAAGAAATGATAATTTCCATAATACGACTATTTCGACCTTTGTTCCGGCACAAGCTCAAAAAGCTTGAGGCATTTGAAGGACCCGAAACGTACGCGCAGCAAATGAGACGGCACAGACTGATTGCCGTTTTCAAAGCATCTTTGTCGTATTGAATTCTAACGGGCGTGCTGGGAATTCACATCAATTGCGCCGAAGGGAGTGCTCCACCGCAAAAGGACTAGAGTTGGGCGCGATTTGTCGCCCCCTCCTTGCTGGAGCTAATTCGAATTCTGCTTGATCGCCGTCTCGATACTCGTAAGGAGCTTCCAAACCTGGGACTTGGACACGATTGCGCGAATGCCCGCTCGTCTTGCCTCGCTCTCGATTCCTTCAGTCTCCAGCACGGTGAATAGGATCGGCGCTACGGTAGGGTCGGATTCGGTCATCCATTTTGCAGCTTCAATACCGCTATACTGGCACGGACAAATCAAGTACCCCAACGTCGGGCTTGAGTTCTTCGAATTTCCTGACACCCGACCAACCGCTCTCAGCCTCGCCACAAACGAACCAGTAGTGAGAATGTATGATGGCACGGAGAATGCGCCGTGTGGTCTCGGAGTCATCCACGATCAGAACTCGCAGCGGCAATGGACCCACCTCAGTACTACTGCTTGCGGCGACGGCAGTAAGCACGCGAAAGCCGAGGCAAGGCAGCGTAAACAGCCCGATATTTCATCGGGGCGGATGTCTTGACGAGCAAGAGTCTGAGGAACATTCATCCGCCCCATCCGATCCCCGGTGACCGGCGGTCATTCTTCGGGTTTAGCTACGAACTGTTATGCTCAACGCGACGTTCTGTCCGTCATCGGCGGGCCGATATTCGACCGTTACCACGGTTCCAGTCGTTACGTGGCCTTTCAGTTGCGTGTCCTTACCCACGACAAAGTTCATCACCTGTTTGTCGTTCCCATCCACTTGCAATGCGAACGTTGTGCCTGAATTTCCGATCGACGCTACCTTACCAGCGACGCTCTTCGTCGTTGGCTCAGACTGTCTCCCGGAATCCGATTGCATCAAGTACGGATGGGCTCGTGCCGTTACGCCGAGTGACAGCAAAGCGGCTAGAGAAACACAGCAGAGAAGCTTTCGAATCATTAAACGAACCTCCTGCGTAGGTTTGGGCGGATGGATAAGTTGGAGCACGCTGTAGTCCGTGTGAGCGGAAAAGATGTCAAATCTCATAAGTCTCTCGCAGCAAGGATGTTTCTAGAGAAACTTGTGCCTGCTCAACTGAGCGCGACGTTGATCGTGAGTAGGTTTTTCCAGCGCTGGGCCATTTTTCCACATCAGCGCAGCGAGAGGATCACTTCTACCTGTGAACGTACAGTGAAGACCCTACTTTTGGAGTGTATGGTAATCGATAGAAACAGACAGCCTTGAGTTTCGTTATATGCCTCCGGGTTGGATATCGCGCGTTGAGGAGTGCCTGGGACCAGAACAGTTTCGCTATACTTCCGCTGTGAACCATCCGTCGATCCTCCTCGGAACCTCTTCGTTCATAGCCTCCGGCTGGAATGGCTCTTTCTATCCGCGAGGCATGAAGCCGTCTGACTACCTCGCGTTCTATGCCGAACGATTTCACACCGTCGAGGTTGACTCGACCTTCTACGCTTGCCCGACCGCTTAAACCGTTGAGAATTGGGCGGGCCGAACATTTCAGGGCTTCGTTTTCTCCGTGAAGCTCCCGCAGACGATCACTCACGACAAGGTTCTGGTGGACTGCGATGCCGAAACTGCAGAGTTCTTAGAAGTGATGGATATCCTTGGTCCAAAGCTTGGCCATATCGTCTTTCAGTTTCCGTTTTTCAGCCGCAGCATCTTTCCAGATCGGCATGCATTCACTGGTAGGCTTGTTCCGTTCTTGAAGAAACTACCAGCCGACCACAAATTTGGGAGCGAAATCCGCAATCGCGAGTGGCTCAATGCGGAATTCGCAAACCTTTTGCGGGATCATCAGATCGCACTGGTTCTCCAAGACCGATCTTGGATGCCAAACCCGCTAGAACTTAAGTTCGATCCGATTACGGCGAACTGGACGTACGTTTCCGCCCATCCTTGATCAGGTCTCCTACCCGAAGAACCTTATTCCCTGATTCGAATAACGGCGTGACAATTGGATGGAGGCTTTATGGACGACAAGAAAACTGCAACGCAAGTCCCTCAGCACGTTAGCCAGCACTCAAATAGTCAAAATCAAGACCCAAAACACCAAGAATCAATTAAGCATCCGGTAAATCAGGACCCCGATCATCAAGATCAAAAGCAGCACGACCCCGTGCATGACCAGCAAAATCCAGTCCACGACAAGTCGAAGACCGCAACGGGCGGCTCCAACAAATAATTCGGCACAGCGGCCCGGAAAACCAGCCGTCCGGGACCCGGCTGAAGTTTCGAGGGCAGGTCATTTCAAACGGCGGTGTTGGCTGATTTCTTGATACCTTCCTCTGACCGTTGGTGGGCCTTATTCGAGTACTCCAGCGCCTCCTTCGAGTGTTCGTGCGCAGTCTGGTGATCTTCCTTGCCATGATGTACAGCCGCCGCGCGATGAGCGTGCGCA
>OBLW0100001403.1_pt1 | contig 20451 bp, 19 predicted proteins | sample 1520161 | NCBI WGS metagenome assembly OBLW01 (sample SAMEA3539309, study PRJEB22396) | soil metagenome | biome: tundra; feature: field; material: soil | place: USA | collected 2010-05 | depth 0.15 m | reverse complement strand
TGAAGGCACGTACAGCTGCAGTTCACAGCACACAGGGAGATCGAGAGTGAGGTCCGCATTCATCTGCGATGCGGTCCGCACGCCGATCGGCAGATATGGCGGCGCACTGGCGCAGGTACGCACAGATGATCTCGCCGGCATCCCCATCCGCGAATTGATCAAGCGGCATGCGAGTGTCGATTGGGCTGCACTCGACGACGTGATGCTGGGCTGTGCCAATCAAGCTGGCGAGGACAATCGGAATGTGGCCCGGATGGCGCTGCTCCTGGCGGGGCTGCCAGAATCTGTCCCCGGCGTGACAGTGAACCGGCTTTGCGGGTCGGGCATGGATGCTGTCGGGACTGCTGCTCGAGCAATCCAATGCGGCGAGGCGGACTTCGTCATTGCCGGCGGGGTGGAATCCATGTCGCGTGCCCCCCTCGTCATCGGCAAGGCTGAATCAGCTTTTCAACGGTCGACGGAGATCCATGACACGACGATCGGCTGGCGATTCATCAATCCGAAGATGCGCGAGCATTACGGAGTAGATTCTATGCCGGAAACCGGGGAAAACGTGGCTCGTGATTGCGCGGTGCAGCGTGAGGCACAAGATGCATTCGCCTGGCGCAGCCAAATGCGAACCGACCGCGCATTGAAGGATGGATTCTTTGCCGAAGAGATCGTTCCTGTCGAGGTATCAGACAAGAGGGGCAAAACGATCGTATCGCTTGACGAGCATCCGAGACCGGATACGACACCTGAGAAACTCGCTCAGCTAAGGCCGCTTTTTCCTGGAGGGACATTGACTGCTGGGAATGCGTCAGGCATCAATGACGGAGCAGCGGCAATGATCATTGCATCGGAAGAGGCGGTTGGCCGTCACGGTTTGCGGCCCAGAGCGCGTATCGTCGGCATGGCAACGGCGGGAGTGGCTCCGCGGGTGATGGGGATTGGTCCCGTTCCAGCTACGCAAAGGTTGCTCGCTCGATTGCGAAAGAAGATTTCCGACTTCGATTGGATCCAATTGAATGAGGCCTTCGCCAGCCAGTCGCTCGCCTGTCTGCGCCAGTTCGGTTTGCCCGATGATGCCGAACATGTCAATGCAACGGGTGGAGCAATTGCATTGGGGCATCCACTCGGGATGAGCGGAGCGCGTTTGGTGCTCACGGCGGCGCATCAGTTGGAAAAACATGGTGGCAAGCTTGCGCTGGCTACGATGTGCGTCGGGGTCGGACAGGGTGTCGCATTGGCAATGGAGCGCGTGTAAAGGAGGACGGTTTGATCGAATTGCCCGCAGTGCAAACGGCTATTCCTGGAACACAGCCGGACTTCTACTTTCCACCTTATGTATCGACGATTGCGAGATCGCCGCGCATGCCGCTGGTATTGCTGCCTGAAACGCTTACGGAGAGAACCGGGCCTGTCTTTGGACACCAACTGATTCGCAAGAATGATAACGATCTGACTGCGCAGCACGAAGGGGAGGCTTTGGGCGAACGCATCTTCGTGCATGGACGCGTGCGGGATGAGGATGGACGACCGGTGCGTGGTGCGCTCGTTGAGGTGTGGCAAGCCAATGCTGCGGGCCGCTACCGGCATAAAGTAGACCGACACGATGCGCCGCTCGATCCGAATTTCTCGGGAGCTGGCCGCTTGCTAACGGACGACGAAGGACGGTACTTCTTCAAGACGATCAAGCCTGGGCCATATCCATGGGGAAACCATTACAACGCGTGGCGTCCAGCTCATATTCACTTTTCTCTTTTTGGCGCAGGGATTCTTTCCCGTCTTGTCACCCAGATGTATTTTCCCGGCGATCCGCTGCAACCGTTAGACCCGATCTTCAACAGCATTCCTGACCAGGGCGCGCGACAGGGATTGGTTTCTAACCTCGATATGGAGCGCTCACAGCCGGATTACGCACTCGCGTACGCATTCGACATCGTGCTGCGCGGCTCGCACGATACTCCATTTGAAGGGGCTGCCAAACGATGAGCGCTCCGAAGATGGTACCGAGCGGATCACAAACGGTGGGTCCGTATTTCCGAATCGGGCTCGAACACCTCGTTGAGAAAGGGCCTGCGAACGAGTCGGCGCTTGAAACGATCAAGATCCACGGCAAGGTGCTGGATCGCGATGGTGCACCTGTTTCGGATGCGATGTTGGAATTCTGGGGAGCCGATTCGTCCGGGGCTTATTCCGATGCCGTTTCCCACTCGAATGGTCACCCAGTTGGGTTTCACCGCGTGGCGACGGAACTCGATGGTAGCTTTTCTCTGACGCTCAACAAACCCGGCCCGACTCCGCTCGGCGACGGGCGATTCCAGGCTCCTCACATGCTTGTGCTCGTCTTTGCGCGGGGTCTTTTGAGGCACTTAATCACCCGCGTCTATTTCGATCAATACCCAGCCAATACCGTAGACCCTGTCTTGCTTGAAATACCCGCGGAGCGCCGGCACACACTTACTGCTTCCCCCGATGCAAGTGATCCACGAGTATATGAGTGGAACATACTCCTGCAAGGCGACAACGAGACCGTCTTTTTCGCGTGGTAGAGGGGACACCAAATATGGGTTCTGAAAGTACCGCCTTCTTTTTTTCTACGCCGGAAATGACGGAGACTTTTTCGTTGTTACGACAACTGCGCGCCATGATGCGCTTTGAATGGGCGCTCACTTCCGCGCTAGAAAAACAAGGCATCGCTGAAGTTGGGTCCGGAAGGGCTTTGGAAAGTCTACTGGATGCAAAGTTCGTCGACAAAGAGCTTCTCGAGCGCGATGGTCTTGAGGCTGGGAACATTGCCATCCCCTTCGTCAAGCAGCTCACGGCAGCGGTCGAGCGCGAAAACGAGGCTGCTTCACGAACGATTCATCTTGGCGCGACCAGCCAGGACGTTCTCGACACAGCGCTGGTTCTCCAGATGCAGGAAGCCTTGCGACTCATCCTTGATGCAATGGGTCGCTTGGATCTCGCCCTCGCAAAACAAGTACAGACCCACGCTGAGACTGTTATGACCGGAAGAACGTGGCTGCAGCCGGGACCTCCGACTACATTAGGGTTGAAGTTCGCCGGCACTCTCGCGGCGTTGCGCAGACACAGGATACGCATGAAAGCTTGCGCTGAGCGGGCTCTCGTGCTTCAGTTTGGAGGCGCAGTCGGAACTCTCGCAACTCTTGGACCCGCGGGAATTGAAGTTTCGGCGGAGTTGGCTCGAATTCTCGAGGTGAAAGAACCCGAAATTCCCTGGCACACCCAGCGCGATAACGTTGTCGAGATTGCAGAGGTGCTTGCTCTGCTGATTGGAAGCCTCGGCAAATTTGCCAAGGACATCGCCCTCTTGATGCAGGCCGAAGTGGGAGAAGCCTCCGAGCCTACCGGTGAAGGCCGAGGCGGCTCTTCGACCATGCCGCAGAAGCAGAATCCCATTGCATGCGCGACAGTTCTCGCTTGCGCAGCGCGGGCTCCGGGGCTTGTTGCCACAATGCTGGTCGCCATGCCGCAGGAGCACGAGCGTGGACTGGGACTGTGGCAAGCAGAATGGGAGACTCTGCCTGAAATATTCAAGATCACTGCATCGGCGCTGGCCCGCTCCATCGAGGTAGCAGAAGGGCTCAAGGTCGATGCGAATCGAATGGCATCAAATCTCGATGCGATGCTTGGGCTGCCTCAGTCAGAGGCGGTGAGTGCGGCGCTGGCACAAAAAGTCGGACGTTTTGCCGCACATGAAATCCTTCGGAAAGCGACCGCCAAATCGAGAGAGACTGGGCAGCAGCTTTCCGCCATTTTGAAAACCGTTCCTGAAGTGATCGCAAATCTGACAGACGCGGAAATTGATCTGCTTTTGCAGCCCCGCGCGTATCTTGGCAGCACGCAGCGTTTTATTAAGCGCGTGCTGACGGGCGCCTGAGGCCCATCGCTGATTTCCGGCAGCGCGATCAGCGGCAGGCAACAATCTCGATTGTTTCCATCGAAAGGAGCGGGCCAGTGGATGAGAGCGAACGCTATGAAGCGGGGATGCGTATCCGCCGAAAGGTCCTCGGCGATGCGCACGTAGACCGCGCCGAAGCTGCAAAAAGCGCCCTGGATGAAGAATTTCAGAACCTCATCACACGCTATGCCTGGGGCGAGATCTGGACGCGTCCGGGCCTTCCGCCGCACACGAGAAGCTTGCTCACGATCGGCCTGATGGTCGCGCTCAATCGTGGAGAAGAACTGCGGCTGCACTTACGGGCCGCAGCCAGCAATGGAGTGACACCTGAGGAGATTCGCGAAGTGCTGCTGCATTGCGCGATTTACTGCGGCGTTCCCGCGGCCAATGGGGCCTTCCAGGCCGCCAAGGAAGTTCTGAACGAGCGCGAGAAGCAGAAATAGCAGAGACAGTAATGGCAAAGTTTGAAACCCAGGTCGGAATCATCGGCGCAGGACCGGCCGGCTTGATGCTCTCGCATTTGCTCCATCAGCATGGCATCGCATCGATCGTGCTGGAAGCAAGGCAGCGCACCTATTGCGAGGAGCGCGTGCGCGCAGGGGTTCTGGAGCACACAAGCGTCGAAATGCTGCGCAACGCGGGCGTCTCCGAGCGCCTGGAGCGCGAGGGCCTCCGTCACGAGGGAATCGAATTGGGTTTGCGTGGCCAGCTTCATCGCATTCCCTTCGTCGAACTCACGGGAAAGGCCGTGACGGTCTATGGCCAGCAGGAAGTTGTGAAGGACCTGATTGCTCGCCGTTTGAGCGACGGTGGTGATCTGCGTTTTGAATGTGGCGAGGTTTCGTTGCACGACCTCCGGGGGAGTCGTCCCTGGATTGGCGTGGAGAGGCAAGGCAATGTCGATGTCATCGCGTGCGACTACATTGCCGGATGCGATGGCTTTCATGGTGTTTCAAGATCGTCTTTCCCACAGGAAGCACTCACCGTCTACGACCGCACCTATCCATTTGCCTGGCTCGGGATTCTCGCTGATGCGGCGCCGTCACGTGAGGAGTTGGTCTACATGCATCACGAGCGGGGATTCGCTCTCTACAGCATGCGATCGCCGCGCATAACCAGGTTGTATCTTCAATGCAAGCCTGATGAAGATATCGCGGAGTGGAGCGATGACCGCATCTGGAGCGAACTTCATGCACGTCTCGAATGCTTGGACGGCTGGCAACCAACGGAAGGCAAGATTTTGCAAAAGGGCGTGACGGGCATGCGAAGCTTCGTCGTCGAGCCCCTTCAGTTCGGTCGCTTGTTCCTGGCCGGAGATGCTGCACATATAGTTCCACCAACCGGCGCAAAAGGGATGAACCTTGCGATTGCCGATGTGCATTATCTTGCAGAAGGGCTCCGGGCACGCTATCGCGAGAACGACTGCACAAAGCTCGATGCTTACTCCGCAACCTGCCTGCGCCGGATATGGGAAGCTCAGCGGTTCTCCTGGTGGATGACTTCGCTCTTGCACCTTTTTGCCGATGCTTCGCCATTCGATTGCAGACGGCAAATGGCCGAGTTGGAGTACGTCGTGAGTTCGCGTGCTGCGGCCACTACCCTGGCAGAGAATTACGTAGGTTTACCCCTTCATTGAACCTGTAGTTATGGGAGGGTAGGCGGCAAAGCGGCTGGGCACGAGGCTTGTCGACAGGGTCCGAGTTTTGCACCCGAGTTGTGTGGCTCCCGCTGTGCCAGGGCAATCTCGATGAAAGGACGCTAGATTTTCCAGCGGCGGCCGGCGACAGAGCCGTCGAAGGTCTGGTCATGAATCGCGAGGCCCGTGATGCCGAGCAGAAAATCGGCCTCGGCATTACCGCCTATGTTTGCGCTGCTGAGTCCGGTGAAGTTGCCGCCGTTGCCGATGATCCAGAAGCCGTCCTGGAAAGCCTCGGTGCCCACGTTCATTTGGTTGTCGCGGAAGTCAATCCCCATCCTGAAGTCATGCTTGTGACGGATGAGTTCGAGAGAGTCGCTGAAAGAGTAGATGTTCGTTCCACCCTGGAACGGAGAGTAGCCGCGATCGCCGACTGCCCAGTAGCCGCCGGCCACGATTGTCGAGACCAGTCCGCAGCTATAGGCGCCAGGAAGGCAGGTACCACTGGGGATCCCAGGTTGGCGCCGGGGATATCGCCAGCCACGAGATTGGCGGAGGCGCAGGTCCCGTTGCCTTGCGAAGCGATGTAGTCGAAGATGCGGTTGTAACCGAGACTGGCCTGGTTGATCATCGAAGCGGAGAACCCATGGGTCTCGCCAATGGCGATGTTGCGCGCGTGGTTGATAATTCGCTCATTACTGCCGAAGGCGTTCGATTCGGCAAGTCCGGGCGCGCCGCCGGGCACAAAGGAGAACGCCTGGTCGTAGCTGAAACGGCCGAAGAGATTGTCCTTGGCGGAGAGCGTGTGGTCCAGGCGGGCGTCGAATTTGGTTTCGTCCAGAGTGCGCACGGGTTCGTTGACGTAGTTGTAGCCGGTACTGGCGCTGCCGGCGTTGGCGTTCGGCGCGGGATAGACGTTCATCATGGCCTGGCCAATGTTGTTGGTCAGGCCGGCGGGAATCTTGTTACAGGGAGTACCCGGGCCTGGCTTCTATCGGGCTTGGAAGCTAAAGGATTTCCCGCGCTATCGCACTGGAAATAGACATTGGGAAAGGCGGTTGGGTCCGCGGAGGCGGCGATAATGTTCGGGTTCACGATGGCGAGACCGGTGACAGGATTGCCAAAGGCGTCGTTGGAGAAATCGCCCGTGCGCATGGCCACCGAAGGCACGAGTCCGGTGAAGGGAATGGCGCGACGCTGATATTTTTGTTCGCCATCGACGAACAGGAAGGTTTTGTTTTTTGCGAATGGGTCCGCCGACGGAGCCGCCAAACTGGTTCAGGTTGAATTTTTCCGCACCGCTGGCAAAGTAGCTTTTGGCATCGAGATCGGTATTGCGCACAAATTCGAAAAGAGACCCGCGAATGTCGTTGGACCCGGATTTTGTGGTGACTAGCACGGTGGGTCCGGCTCGGGTACCATATTCGGCGGAGTAGTGTAAGTCAAAACTTTGAATTCCTGAATGTCATCGATCGAAGAGAAAACGCCGATACCGCCAGCCGTCAATTCGCTATTGTCGACTCCATCCAGCAGCCAGTCTGTGCTGTTGGGACGGGAGCCGCCGACCGATCGCGAGAAGGAACCGCGTGCGGCCACCTCGCTGTCGCTGCCGGAAGTGAAAAAGCTGTTGGGGTTGGTCTCTGCCGTTGCGCCGGCGGTGAGGGTGGCGAGTTGAACGAAATCACGCCCATTCAAGGGGAGCTGCGATACCTGCTGCGAGGTGATGGACCTGGCCGAGAGATGGATTGGCTGTCTCCACAGCTACTGCGTCACCGGTAACTGCCACCGTGGTGACGACGGTGCCGGGTACGAGCGAAAAATCCAGCTTGCGGGCTTCATCCACCTGGAGATGCAGATCTCTGGATTCGGCGCTCTGAAAGCCCGTTGCATCGACGTGCACGTTGTAAGTCCCGACCGACAGCAGCGGGATCAGGTAGTGTCCGGAACTGTCTGTCTTCCCCTCTCGAGCCATGCCGGTTCCCTGAGATGTAGCGACGACGGTAGCTCCGGGAACAGCCGATCCAGATTTATCGAGGACATTGCCGGAGAAACTTCCAATTCGCCTGGCCATGCATGGCCGGAGAGATCATCAGCGCGAGAACGCAGACAGACACGAGGCGCAGAATCTTGCGGGGCTTGGTATCGGCTGAGCCTTCCACCGATCGCGGACACTTCGCGCCAACCATCGTGCGATTCATAGTCAACCCCTTTCGATAGCTCGGTTAAGGTGGTTTCTTGCATCGACTTTGCTGCACTGGGACTGTAAGAATAGGCCGGTCAAGAGTCAACGCGAGTTTTGGCGGGGTTCCTGTAGGGCCTGTGGTCTCTTCGGGCAGCGGCTCTCCCTCAATTGTTATGTCGGGATCAGCTGCGCCTGGACGTTTTGTGCGAATTGGCTTCAGAGCACTCGTCTCCCCGTTTAGTCCAGCCCCGATCCCCCATTCGTGTAATTGAGAGTTTCTCAGGTAAGTGTCAGGCTTCCCGGATGCGAGTCAATCTGATCACCCAACCGTCCAATCGCTTCGAATCTGGAACGGGAACGATTCCCCTCTCGCTGACGATCCGCCCCGCGTGCGGCTTACCCGGCGACTACGAGTTCCCAACTGATAGCGTTGCGCTCTTGCAGTTGCTTCGAAAACAAACAGATTTACCTGCCTATGTCCTTCAGCGTTTTGAAGCGGAGCTTCACGCCCGACTCAGCGCTCGGCTATTAGGAGTGGATCTGAGTGACAGTGTCCTCACGGATATTGGCTATTTTATCGACTAGCGCTCGTATCCGTGGCCGCAATCCCACGGTCTTGCCTGACTTCTCCGGGGTAATCCCGGAGAAACGATGGTAATGCCCGACCCGCCTGCGTTCTTCCCGGCCGTCCTCCGGTTTTCCTCAAACCGCAGATCGCCGTGTCCATCCAGGAAGCACACCTGAAATCGCTGACCGGAGCAACTCAGGCGGACTTTTCCGTTGCGTCCGAGCTTTCCCTCATTTACGTCCGCAGCATGCCAGGGCGTCTTGTATCCGGAAATGGTCGACCATGGTCGAATGCCTTAACCTTCAGCAAATCTTAAGGATGGTCACCTATAGTTAGAAAGATGCGTTACGTTCGTTTGGGATCGATTGCGGTTCTTTTGTCGGGATTCGCGCTCGCGGCGGGAACAGCCCAGACTTCTTCACCCACCTCAACCCCGCCCCTTACCCTCGACGACGCAATCAAGCTTGCGGAGGCAAACGAACCCTCGTTTGCGGCGGCTGTTGCAGAAAGCCGTGCCACATCGCTGGAGAGCAAAGACGCGAAGGCAGGACTTCTGCCCTCAGTTACTCTTCATAATCAGTATCTCTTTACAGAGTCCAATCACACCAAAGCAGCCACCTCGCAAGGTGGACTTAGCCAATCGCTCCCGGTCTTCATCGCGAACAACGCCGTTCACGAGTACACAAGCCAGGGAACGGTGAACGAGACAGTCGGTCTCGCAGGAGTTGCCGCGGTCCGTCTCGCCGACGCGAATGCTGCACGGGCCCGAGCCGAACTCGAAATCGCCCGTCGGGGGCTCGTTTCCACTGTCGTGGGGCTCTACTACAACGTCCGAAACGGGGCGGAACGGCTGGCTATCGCACAACGCGCAGTCGATGAGGCCAATCGATTCGTCGATATCACCGAGAAACGCGAGGCTGCAGGAGAGTCGGCGCATGCCGATGTGATCAAGGCCCGTCTGGGCCAGCAGCAACGCCAGCGCGACCTGGCCGAAGCCGGCCTGGCAAGCGAGAAGGCGCAGCTTGAACTGGGCGTTCTCCTTTACCCGGATCCTGGAACCAGATTCTCGATCGCCGATGAGACGGCCCGGCCGGTGCTGCCGGAACGCAGTGAGGTTGAGGCAGCGGCACGTGCTAACAATCCGGAAGTGAGGAGCGCTCTCGCAGCGCTACAGGCCAGCCAAGCTGAATCTCTGAACGCGTGGGCAGGTCTTCTACCGGATCTGGCCCTGAACTACACCTACGGCATCGATGCCCCCCAGTTCGCGAGCAACGGTCCGGACGGTGCGCTCAATCGGGGCTACTCTGCGAGCGCAACCGTTGATCTTCCCATCTGGGATTGGCTCACTTCCGAGCGCAAGGTGAAAGAGGCACATCTTCGTGCCGAAGCAACAAGGGTCGCGCTCACCGCCGCACAGCGCAGGCTTCTTGCCGACCTTGCCGAGTTCTATAACGAGGCAGACGTAGCGCGGCAGGAGCTTGCTTCGCTCGACGCTAGCGCGACCGACGCGCGCGAATCCCTACGATTAACGAGCCTGCGCTATGTGAATGGGGAAAGCACTGTTCTTGACGTGGTGGACGCGCAGAACACGCTGGTCACGACAGAAGATGCGCAGGCGGACGGATCGGTCCGCTACCAGCTGGCACTGGCCCAGCTTGAAACACTTACAGGAAGGCTCTAACAGCATGCCTCGTGGCACTCTTTACGCACAAGCCGCACTTGTATGGGCGCCGCTCATTGTCAGCATGGCACTCAGCGGCTGCAAAAAATCGGCTGAGGAAGAGCCCGAACCTGTGGTCTCTGTTCAGGCGGGACATCCTGCCGTCGGACCCATCTCTGAAGAGATTGCGGCGGATGCAATTCTCACTCCTCTCGCGCAGGCTGCGATCGCACCACGGATCAGCGCACCGATCGTGTCAGAACTGGTGCAGCGCGGAGCTCGGGTCCACAAAGGCCAATTGCTCATCACGCTCGAAGACCGCGATCTTCGAGGCGCTGCGCTCGATAGCAAGGGAAACCTGACTCAAGCGCAGGCATCTTATTCTGCCGCAACGCTCGCCATTATTCCGGAAGATTTGCAGAAGGCGGAACTTGACTTGGCCCAGGCCCAGGCCAACTTGGATGTTGCCAATCGCACAGCAGAGGAGCGCAAGCACCTGCTCGATCAGGGCGCAATTGCCCGGCGCGATGTGGACACTGCGGTCGCAGCCGCAGTCCAGGCACAGGCCGCGTTCGACACGGCGACCAAGCATCTGGGCAACGTGCGAAAGACCACCCAGAAGACAAACACCGATACCGCACAGGGTCAGCTTGCATCGGCCCAAGGCAAGTTTGAAAACGCAGACGCGCAGGTAAGCTACGCAAGCCTGCGCAGCCCTATCGACGGCGTGGTCACCGACCGGCCACTCTTTCCCGGCGAAACAGCCGCTGCAGGAACGCCAGTGATCACCGTGATGGACACAACATCGCTGCTGGCAAAACTGCATATTTCGCAAGCGGCGGCCCAGAAGCTGAAGGTTGGCGGCACTGCGGAACTTGAAATTCCAGGAGTTGAGGATCCGCAGCCAGCGATTATCTCGCTGGTGAGTCCAGCGCTTGACCCCGGTTCCACCACCGTCGAGATCTGGCTGAAGCTGTCGAACCCTGGCGGGCGATACAAAGTCGGCACGCCCGTGCACGTCCTCATTCATGGAACCACCATTCAGAATGCAACTGAGCTGCCTGTTGCGGCGATTCTGCCAGCCGACGATGGCTCGACGAATGTCCTGGTGATTGGGAGCGATGGCGCGGCGCACAAACGCCCGATCAAGGTCGGCTTGCGCACATCCGAGAAGGTCCAGATCCTCAACGGCGTTACGACTTCAGACCTGGTGATTACGGAAGGCGGGTACGGCCTGGATGAGGGCACAAAGGTTAAGGTCGGCGGAAACGACGACAAAGGCGGCAAAGATGATGCTCCGGCCGCAGGCGGGAGCAAGGAATAGTGTCTGCCGATATTCCTGCGTTCCCTCCACACGAGCCAGATGAAAAATTCTGGCTTGCTCGCTGGCTGAGAACCATCCTGTTTGTCGCATTGGTCCTCACCGCAGTCGGCATCTTCGGTTTTTTCAAAACGCCGATCGCTGTTTTTCCGGAGACCAACTTCCCACGGGTCGTAATCGGGGTCGACAACGGTGTGATGCCTGTGGAGCAGATGCAGGTGAGCATCACCAAGCCAATCGAGGATGCGGTCAACTCCGTCCCGGGTCTTCAGACCGTGCGCTCTACGACGAGCCGCGGCTCCGCAGAAGTGAGCCTCTTTTTCGATTGGTCCGTGGACATGTTCCGAACGCTGGAACTGGTAAACTCCGCGATCAGCCGCGTCCAGCAGGAACTACCCGCGACGGCGAAGATCACGACCAATCGGCTGACCTTTGCTACCTTTCCAATTCTTGGCTACAGCCTTACGACTACAAACAGCTCGGTGTCGCAAAGTGACCTTTGGGAGCTGGCCACCTACACGCTCAAGCCGCCCCTCAATCGCGTCGACGGCGTGGCAACAGTGACTGTCCAGGGAGGGCAGATACCCGAGTATCACGTCGTTCCTAACCTTGCGCGCCTGCAGGCTTCGGGAATTACGGTGCTTGACCTGGCGAACGCGATTGGCGCGGCCAACACCATTGACTCGCCCGGCCTCTACTCTGAGAACCATCAACTCGTGCTCGCCTTGGTGGGTTCTCAGGCTCACGATATCGAGAGCCTGCGGCAACTTACTGTGAAGACGACCACCAGTGGAGCCCCGGTGCGCGTGAGCGACCTCGCCGATGTTGTGCGGGCGCCTGAGCCGGTCTACACCTTCGTTTCTGCGAATGGACATCCTGCCGTGCTTGTCAACATCGCGCGCCAGCCATCGAGCAATACAGTCGCTGTGGCGGACGGAGTGGCGGCTGAGATCGCCCGCTTGCGTGCGAGTCTGCCGTCCGGTGTTGCGCTCGAGCCCTTCTACGATCAATCCCAGATTGTTCGCGAGAGCATCGCGAGCGTTCGTGACGCTATTCTCATTGGCCTTCTTCTTGCCTGCGTCATCCTCTTTCTGTTTCTGCGCGACTGGCGCTCTTCGCTCATTGCGGGTTTAGTCATTCCAGTCACCATAGCTGTGACCGTACTTGCGCTTTGGCTCATGGGGCAAAGCTTCAACCTGATGACACTCGGAGGTCTTGCGGCGGCGATCGGGTTGGTGATTGACGATGCCATCGTTGTCGTAGAGAACATCGTGCTTCATCGCGACGCGGGCGAGAACCGAGTCCAGGCGGTGCGCAAGGCATTGCTTGAAATCTCGCGCCCGCTCATTGGTTCCACCATCACGCCTGTTGTTGTTTTTGTTCCGTTGATTGCCGTCACGGGCGTGACTGGGAGCTTTTTCCGTGCCCTGGCTGTCACAATGGCCGTCTCTCTTCTGACTTCGCTCGCACTGGCCGTCACGTGGACGCCCGGTCTGGCGATGATGTTGCTCACTGCGCGATCAGAGGATTCCGAATCTGGCGGCGAGGCCACCCACATTGCAGAACATCCGCAGGGGCGCTTCCTGGCGCGCCTTACGAATTGGCATCACGCGGCTCTCGAATGGTCGCTCCGCGAGCCACTCTGGCTCGGTCTGTGTTGTGTTCTGCTCGTCGCAGTCAGCTACTTCGCTTTCAGAGGAATGGGCTCGGATCTGCTGCCAGAAATGGACGAAGGGGGCTTCATTCTCGATTACGTGATGCCGGCCGGCAGTTCGCTCGAATCCACCGGAAAGGTACTCGATCATGTCGAGGAGATTCTGCGTTCTACTCCTGAAGTGGAGAGCACGAGCCGCCGTACGGGCCTGCAGCTTGGACTTGCTGCAGTGACCGAAGCCAACACAGGCGATATCAGCGTGAAACTGAAAGAGAAGCGCAAACGCAGTATTGAAGATGTGATGGCCGACGTTCGGCATCAGATCAAGTCCTCGGAACCGGAACTCGATGTCGAGTTTACACAGGTGCTTCAGGACATGATCGGCGATTTGTCCAACGCGCCTGAACCAGTTCAGATCAAGCTGTTCTCTCCTGACGCCACGCTTCTTTCGAATGTTGCTCCGCGCGTGGCTACCGAGATCGCCAAGGTCAACGGTGTGGTGGACATCGAGAACGGAATCGACAACACCGTCAGCGGGCCGGCTACCAACTTCGAGGTCAATCCTCAGCTGGCGACGCGGCTTGGATTCACCACTCAGGAGGTGGCCGAAGACGCCACTTCAATTCTCGACGGCGTGGAGGCCCCCAATCCGCTCATCAGCAATGGGAAGCCGTACACGATCCGAGTGCGTCTGGGAGATGAGTCGCGCCAATCTCTCGAAACCATCGAGAATACAGTTTTCAATTCCAGCTCCGGCCATACCGCCTCGCTGGGCTCAATGACCACCATCACTCAGCTACCTCCGCAAAATGAGATCCGCCGCGAAAACCTGCAACGCCTTGTGGTCGTTACTGCGCGTCTTGAAGGCACGGATCTCGGAACGGCGGTGAAGCGCGTGCAGCAGCGGGTGCAGTCCATGCGCCTGCCGTCCAGCGTTCGCGTGGAGTACGGGGGCACCTACCAGGAACAGCAGAAATCCTTCGCGGAACTCGCGCGAGTCCTGGTCCTTGCATTGGTGCTCGTCTTCGGCGTTTTGCTCACAGAGTTCCGCAACTTTGCCGCGCCCCTTGCAATTCTTTCCTCATCGGTCCTTTCGATGGCCGGCGTAGTTGGTGCATTGCTCCTCACCGGGACCACATTTAACGTTTCCAGTTTCATGGGTCTTATCATGGTCATCGGGATTGTGGCCAAAAACGGAATTCTCCTTCTGGATGCGGACGAGCGCTATCGCGCCGAGGGAGCAGATGCGCGCACCGCCATGCTGCATGCTGCGCAACGCCGTCTTCGCCCCATCCTCATGACGGCGCTGGCTGCAGTTACGGGAATGATGCCGCTGGCGCTGGCGCTTGGCGCTGGGTCGCAGATGCTGCAACCCCTGGCCATCGCGGTGATCGGGGGACTGGGGATTTCCATGGTGCTGAGTCTGATTGTGACGCCCGCTGTCTATTTTCTTCTCACACGCCACGAGGCTCCGGCGGTCTCGAATTAGTCAGGGATTCGCCAGGAGAGCCAGGAGTCGGGCTCGCTCTACCAAACCATGGAACGAACACGGCATCAAGCCAACGGAAACAAAACCGTAACCGTCGTTCCCTCGCCTTTGACGCTCTGAATCTCGATTGTGCCATTGGCATTTTCCACTATGCTTTTGCAAATAGCGAGGCCCAAACCGGCGCCTCCCGTTTCGCGGGAACGCGAGTGATCTTCTCGGAAGAATCGTTCGAAAACATGGGGAATGCTCTCGGGCGAAATCCCTGACCCAAAGTCCTGGACCTGAAGCTCAACCCGTGTATCCCCGGATTGGTTGAGACAGACCGTCACCAGGATCTCCGATCCGACGGAGCTATGCTGAATGGCATTCACCATTAGATTTGAAGCAAGGACCCCGACGGAATCCGGCGTGAGGCGAACGTTGATCCCAGGCTCGAGAAACGGCCTGAGAGAAACACCACTCGATTCGGCATAGGTGGAAAGGCTTTCCAGCGTATCGCTGAGCTGCTCGCTGAGATCGATTGCGACAGGTGGGGCCTGTGAGCGCTCCTCGAACCGGGCAAGGGTAAGCATGCGGGAAACAAGATCCTCTACACGACTGTTATCGGAAAGCACCTGGTCCAAGCCGTTTCGATATTCGTCGGCGGTCCTGGTTCGCATGGACAGTACCTGGACGGTTGAACGCACAACCGCGACCGCTGTCTTCAATTCGTGAGCGGCATCGTTGATGAATCGCCGTTCCATCTCAAATGCATGCCGGAGACGCGCGATCATTTGCAATAGGGCTTCAGCCAGAGGCCGCAGCTCGCGCACCTGAAGTGCCGAGGCCGGTGGCGTGAACTGGAGCGAAGCCGCATTGATCGAGCTTGCTCCATCTGCGAGTTCTTTCAGCGGGTGCAAGAGTCTCTGCAGCAGGAAGACAAGCGCAATCGCAGTAACTAGAAGGAGCGCAAGGCTCAGAAGGACATTGAAGCGGGCGGCCTCCATGACCGCATGCCAGACGTGATCCGTACGAATCGCATAGATCATAGTGACCGGTCGGCGAAGCCCGATGCCGCCATTCTCCTCGCGATCGATGATGCGAAGTGCCTGGCGTTGAAGAACGCGGTAATAGTGCCCGTCCGCATTTACGGTACGAATGCCGTCTCGGCCCTGGGTGATTACGGCTGAAGGCGCCGCGTTGGAACTGCCAACCAGTCGATTGTCAGAGCTGTAGACGGCATAGACATCGGTGGCAGGAGGGGAAAACTCCTCGGGGTCGATCTTCACCCTGTCTTCGGGGTCCTCGGCATCCTGTACGGCGCCGATGAGCGAGTCAGAGCGTCCCCAGAGAGTGACCTCGAGTGCTCTGAACTGTACCCGCCTCTCGTGCCAGATTGCCGTTCCCGCGAAGCAAAGCGCGCACAATAACTCAATTCCAAGAACAGAGAAGGTGGCGCGTTGAACAAGTGATCTGGTCTTCATGCGACGGATTCATCAAAGGAACTAAGCCTGTAACCGCGGCCGCGAAGGTTTTCGATGACCGTCGATTCTGTTGCGTTTCGCAATTTGCGGCGAAGATTGGAGACGTGTGCCTCGATTACGTTCGAATGATGTTCCCATGTAAAGTCGTAAAGATGTTCGAGCAACGCGCGTTTGGAAATGATGTTTCGGGGGTGGTGCATCATATATTCGAGAACACGGTATTCAGTGGGAGATAAGTCCACGATCTGGCCTTTTACACTTACCGTTTGCTCCGTTGGGCTCAAGGTGACATCACCGATCGTCAAGGACGTCTGCTTAAGGTTCTTGCCTCGCCGAATCAATGCCTGCGCTCGGGCGATCAGTTCTCCCAGGTCGAATGGTTTGGTCATGTAATCATCGGCGCCGAGGTTCAACAAATCGATCGTGCTCCTGGTCTCAGAAACCGCAGTCAGAATAAGCACGGGCGTTACCCCGTCCCGAATGCGGAGCGATCGAAGGACTTCTTTGCCAGAAACCTTGGGGATCATCAAGTCGAGGACGATCAGATCGTAATCAGCTGCTTTAACGAGGTCGAGCGCATCTTCTCCGTCGTGGCACACATCCACTGCAAAGCCTGGTCCCTCCCTGAAGGCGGTCGCGATGTTCTCCGCCAATCTGAGTTCGTCTTCAACCACCAGTACGCGCATGAGGCAGCCTTGGGTTAGAGAATCTGCAGCGGAATCCTGTGAAGTATGCACTCCGATATTAGCGGTTGGAAGCGTGTTCGACTACTGAGCCGGCAGTGAGTGTGTGGCGGGAAGTGCCGGGAAAAATGCGGGCTTTTTACACCCTTGCCCGCTTTTGCGCTGGGAACTCACTGTGTATCGACGACCACAATCATGAAAGTGCCCGGTTTTGCCTTCGGCCGCCCTGTCGTAACCGGCTCCAACTCGGCGGTGGGAAGGTAGATCTTGTGCGTCGCCGAATCGATTCCGAGCGTGCGCGCTCCATCCGGAGTCTTAATGGTCTGATCGACTTTGAACTCGCCGGATTCTTCGCGCGCCGCAATCAAAGAACCGTCACGGCAACTGGCGAAGGCCTTCCCATCTTGAAACCCCGTTGCATCCACTCCCGCGCCGATGGGAAGCGCCGCTTCAATCTTTCCATTCTCGGCATTCATCACAATCAGCTTTTGAGGATTTCGACAACCGATGAAGAGGCGGTGTGTGGCCGGATCCATGGACATACCTACAGGGTGACCGCCGGGCTTCACGGGCCATCGCGCCACGACCTTGCGCGAAGCCAGATCAACCACGGCGACGACGTCTTTATCTTCGAGGTTCACGTAGACCTTACCGGAACCATCGGCGGCGAGGAATTCGGGAGCTCCACCCAACTCGATGGGAGGATCAATCTTGCCATTTTGCATGTCGATATCCGGACTGAAGGTCATGAGCACACCTCCATCCCCGGAAACGGCAAGCACACGGTTCGCCTTCGCGTCGTAGATGATTCCATCCGAGTCCGGAACCGTTTGAATGCTGCCGAGGATTGCGTACGTGGTCAAATCGAAGACAACGATCGCACCGGCGCCGCCACCGTCTGTAATGAAACCTCTGTTTAGTCTCGGAACGATTGCCACACCGTGAGCGATCTTCTGGCCAGGGATATCACCGAGTACCGCGCCTGACTCTCCGTCAACGACCTGAGTGTGATTGGTCCGGGTGACAAACACGCGATGGGTGTGAGGATCCACAGTCACGTAATCCCATCCACCCTCTCCTCCAACGTGGAAGGTCTGCTTCACGCCCCAGGTGGATTGAGAGAACACGTTCAAGGATGTTCCGAGCAAAAGACATGTAGCTATCACAAGTAACCGATTTGAGCGCAAGCGATGCCCCTTTCCCTGCATTGAACCTTTTTGCATTCGGTTCATCAGCGAAGGCTCAAGATTAATCCGCGAAACTTAAGGCATGCTTAAGTCCGGACGCAATACGACGGATATTCATGAATTCTGAGCACACCGGTAGCGAGGCGGTTTTTCCCGGGATGGCATTGCTGGCGATCACTCGGTATCGCTGGTTTGGCTAACTCCTCGCCTCCACCCGATCACTGGAGCCGTTTCCGTGACGCGAGGGAGTCACTCGATCTGGCCCAATCGAAGGCAGTAATCTCTAGAGTGGATCTGACCTGAGATTTGAACCGAGCGAGATGGGAGCCCGTCTTTACTCCGAAAGAAGGGTATGGTACGAAGCGCATGAGCAATTCTTGGACTAGGCGGCAGTTTTTGAGTGGGGCGACGGCTGCGGCGGCTCTCCCGCTTGTGGGGCAAGGGGAACGCGCTGTGGCCGCGGACGCCCCGGCTCTGCGGGGCAGGTTTCTTACTCACGTTTCAGTGGTGCGCGTGAATCAGATCGAAGTGACTCCGACGCGCTCGATCGGCGAAGACGAGGCCGCGGAGAATAGCACCGGTCATATTCGGGCGCGGCGGGAAGCGTTTGCGCGCGGCTGTCCGGACGGCAAAATGACCTGGGCGATCAGCTGGCTCGCTCTGAATGATAGCCGCCAGGAATATAGGGACGCGCGGCGACTGCTCGTCTCTTATCACGAACAATATGGCGACGAAATCACCTTTATCCCGGGAGGTTATTTCGCGCCTATGTACGATACCCGCGAACACAATCGCCAGACAATTCACGAAGCTCTTCAATCGATCTCCGCGATGGTGGGGAATGGGTATCGACCGCAGTGCTTGGTGACGGGATTTATGGATGCAGAAAACCAGCGGTCTCTCGCCAGTAAAGAGGGCATTCATGTGTGCCAGGGCCAGATCTGGAGTCAGCACGGCATCGACAACGGGGATGGCGACGGTGGCATCTGCTATCCCTACTACCCCAGTCGCGAGCACTATCTCAAACCTGCGCAGGGTGCGACTGATTTCATCGACTGCGTTTGTCTCGATGGCTGGACCTGCGATTTTTTGACCGCACGTCGCAATGGCTTCGAGGGCGGATTCAACAGCCGCATGGGTGTGGGCCCTATCGAGACGGTTGGCAACCTGGGAAGAGAAGTAGGGCGCAGAGAGATGATGGCTACCACCGCCATGCACTTTGACCAGGGCCACGCTCTGAATGGATTTGGTTGGGTAACCGGTATCTGGGAGGTATCGGTTGGCCACGATGAGGACCTGGCATGGTGGCTACAGGCGGTTAAGGAGAGATGGCCGGATACCCAAGTCATGACGGAAGGATCGTTCGGGTTGGAATGGCGAAAGCACACGCCAAACAATTCAAAGCTTGATTATCGGTTTGATGCGAAAGGGACTGGGGCGCCAGGGTCAGAAAGGGAACTGGAAATTCAATGGTTCATGACCCAGGAGTTTCGGCTGGGACTGCTTCGAAACTGGACATCGGGCAGCGCTCCGATGGTGATTGACTTTACTCGATACGATTTACCGGCTCATGAACCCGAGAATTTGCAGCGAGAGTGGAGCCTGATGAATGTGCTAAACCAGAAGGGAATTCGACCCCAGGACAAGCCTGTCCGGTTGAGACAACTCGGTCAGGAAGATCAGTGTCGGATTTATGCCCGGTACCCAGAGCTGAAGAATCTGGCTTGAGAATGCGTCTTTACGCCACGGGCTGAATCAAATCTGCGAGCAGGAATTCGCAGCCATGCCGGATGAATCATGAAAGCGCCTGCGTGTTTCTTTTGACGTGGCAATCAATCGAGGAGATGGTCATGGCCGTTATCCGAAATTGCCCATCGTGTGGGAAGGCGAATCGAATTCCTGCGAAACACCTCGCCGATGCCGGAAGATGCGGCGCCTGCAAAACAGCGCTACCCGCGTCGGCTGAACCCATCGAGGTTAGCCCTGCGGAGTTTGACGAAGTTGTTCGCGAAAGCAAAGCTCCTGTCTTCGTTGATTTCTGGGCTTCGTGGTGCGGTCCATGCCGGATGGCGGCGCCCCATGTTGCCCAAGTCGCGCGAGATCTCGCGGGGCGAGCTGTAGTGCTCAAGGTCGATACCATTGCTGTCCAAAATAGCGGATATCTGTTTGATCCGAGAGATGTTTGAGGAGGCTGATCCCCATTTACTCTGAAGTGGGTTCCGAGACAGGACCACATTGAGAGAAGAGAGGATCAGCCATGACTCAAGTATGCAGTGTGTACTCGCAGCTTTTGCAACTGTTTTCGCGCGGGCAGTTCGCTCAAGCAGTCAAGCACCACCAGGCGGAGCGCAACGCCAAGGGGTTCAGCAGTTGGGAGCAATTTGTGGCCATGCTGTTTTGCCAGTTGGCGCATTTGAACTCACTGCGCGAAGTATGCATGGGACTGGCCAGTTGTGAATCCCCGCTGAAGCATCTTGGGATCAGCACCACACCGAAGAAATCGACCTTGGCGTATGCCAACGCCAAGCGTCCGTGGGAACTCTACGAGTCGATTTTTATGCAGCTCTTGGAAAAGTGTCAGATGGAGACGGCGTCGCACAGCCGTCGCAAGTTTCGTTTCAAGAACAAGCTGATGAGTCTGGACGCCAGCATCATCGAGCTGTCGGCGACCATGTTTGACTGGGCCAAATACACGCAACAG
>OBLW0100001402.1_pt1 | contig 20470 bp, 18 predicted proteins | sample 1520161 | NCBI WGS metagenome assembly OBLW01 (sample SAMEA3539309, study PRJEB22396) | soil metagenome | biome: tundra; feature: field; material: soil | place: USA | collected 2010-05 | depth 0.15 m | reverse complement strand
TTCTTCATCTTGCCGTCTTCCCACACCACCATGGAGGCGACGGTTTCCGCGCCCTGAATATGCGAGATGTCGAAGCACTCGATGCGTTTCGGCAGTTCCGGCAGGCTGATGGTCTCCTGCAATTCTTCCTGGATCTTCTGGGTGTTTGGTTTGAGCACGCGAAATCGTTGGTCGTAGGACTGCTTCGCGTTGTTGCCCGCGAGGTCGATCAGCGAGCGCTTGTCGCCGCGCTGTGGAACCAGAACATGCACGCGCGCACCGTGGGAGTTCTCACTCGCGCCCTGCTCGGAGAGCAGGTCCTCCAAAGCCTCGCGGTCCTCAAAATCGACCGGGACGTAGAGGTTCCGCGGAACATACGGCTGGCCAATGTAAAGCTGCGTAAGCAGAGCGGAAAAAAACTCGCCGGGATGAAAGTCTGTACGACTTGATTTGTCATCCTGAGGCCCGCGCGCCTTGCGGGCCGAAGGACCTATGGACTCATCGGCCCTCTCGTTGCTGCCGGCGGGTTGCATAGGTCCTTCGCTTCGCTCAGGATGACAATCGGGTGGAGCAGTGACAGCATCAGTTTCCGGAAACTCCGGCAGATCTTCCCAGAAGAACTCGCGCCGGTCGACCATCTTTCCGGCGCGCATGTGAAACAGATTCACCGCGAGCATCCCATTCTCATAGTGATAGCCGAACACGTCGGCATCGTCGCCTTCGGCGGCGGCAATGCGCTGGCGCTCCTGCAATTGCTCGACCGTCGAAATGAGGTCGCGATATCGCGCCGCGCGCTCGTACTCCTGTGCGGCGGCAGCCTGCTCCATACGGGCGTGCAACGACCGGCTCAAATCCGTTGGCCGTCCTTCGAGAAACAACTTCACGTCGCGCACCGCCTCCTGATAAGCCTCCGGCGTGGTCAAATCCTGTACGCACGGGCCCAGGCAGCGCTTGATGTAGTACTGCAGGCAGGGGCGCGGATGAAAACGCGTCAGGTCGACCTTGCACGAGGGAATCAGAAAATTGCGGTGAATCAGATCGACAATGCGATAGGCCAGGTTCGCAGGGAAGTACGGACCGTAGTAAGCACTGCCGTCCTTGCGCAAGCGCCGCGTGACATAGACGCGCGGCCAGCGCTCGCCCAGCGTCAGTTTCACATAAGGATAAGTTTTGTCGTCGCGCAGCAGGATATTGAATCGCGGCTTGCGCTGCTTGATTAGATTATTTTCGAGCGCCAGCGCCTCTTTGTTGTTGGCGACCACAATGTACTCGACGTCGACCGTCTCGCGCACCAGCGTGCCGGTCTTGGCGTCTTCCCACCGGCCTTCGTGAAAATAGCTGGCCACGCGGCTGCGCAGGTTCTTCGCCTTGCCCACGTAAATGACATCGCCCTCGGCGTTCTTGTATAGATACACGCCGGGCTCGGTGGGGATGGTGCGGATTTTCGCCTGCAGGTCCATGGCGCGAGAGATCTATTCTATTGGATGGCAAACGCTCACATTGTGGTACAAAAAGCCAGATGAGTCTTTCTTACGTGTACCAATGCTTGCGGCGAAAGCTGTGTGTCGGCGCCCTCGTGCCGATCGCTTTTGTATTCGCCGATTACACCGCCGCTGCGCAAAGTATTACCCCCGCTCCGCCGAGCCAGTCGTCTCAACCCGAAGTGACGAAGTCTCCGGAAGGGAAGAAGGAAGAAGCAGAGCGCGCTGCGGCGCGAGCCAGCGCCCGCCACTTTGACCGTGTGCTGATCATCGTTCTCGAGAACGTTGACTACGAGGTCGCCAGCAAGGACAAGAATCTGGCCGATCTGGCCGCGCACGGCGCCAGCTTTACCAACTTCCACGCGTTGTTTCATCCTTCATACCCGAACTACTTGGCGATGGTCGCGGGAACCGACTTCGGGATTCATCGTCGCGGACGCCTGCTTGCCGACAACCAGGTGAATTTTCCCGCCGACGCCGCGCACCAGACGATTGCCGATCGACTCGTCGCCGCTGGTCTGGATTTCAAGCAGTACGCCGAAGAACTGCCCGACGCCTCTTGTCCCTGGACCTTCTCGACGCAGCATGTGCCCGGAAAACTGGGCAACTACACAAGGCGGCACGTACCCTTCCTCAGCTTTCGCGATGTGCAATCGAAAAGGTGCGATCACGTGATTCGCGTGGACTCCAGCAAATCCGAAAACTTCTTCGTGCAGGATGCGAAGAAAGGTTTGGTCGCCTATTCGTTTTACAGCCCCAACATGAACCACGATGGTCACGACACCAGCGCGCAGGTCGCGGGTGCGTGGGTGAAGAAGTTCCTCGACGATATCTTCCCGGAAAAACTGCGGCAGGGAACGCTGGTCGTCGTCACCTTCGACGAATCGGGCGGAAACGCCGACAACCGCATCTTCACGTTGTTTCTGGGCGACATGGTGAAACCGGCGAACCAACAGGATCCCAAGGCGCTTGCTAAGTACTACACGCATTACAGCGTCTTGCGCACGATTGAAGATAACTTCGGGCTGGAACCTTTGACCGCCAACGACCGCGATGCTGCGCCGATCACGGACATCTGGAAGTGACGGCGGCGGACGGATTCGCGATGATTCTTGCTCTTTGAATGTAGCATGATATTGACGTATGGGCCATACACTCACCATCCGTCTTTCAGGTGAACTTCTAACATGGCTCACGGAGACCTCGCGCAAGACCGGGGTTCCCGTTGGACGACTGGTTCGTCAGCAGTTGGCGACTGCCCGAACGCGATGGGGCAGCGCAGCGATTTCTACGCCACGCGGGAGCGATCCCGGGGGCCCTGTAGATACTTCTTCGCGACAGGGATTCTCGCGCAGGTGAAGGGTATGGCGTCCCCTACGCCTGCTTAAATCTGAGCCGAACCATATAAAATTTCCACTCCCCATGTGGGCTTTGCGTCGTAGGACCACTGGACGGGTGGACTGACCAATACGCTTTTCTATCGCAAGCCATTGAAAACGTATATACTTACAGCGAACGCTCGAAGTAAAGAAAACTGGCACGCGTCGTGCAAAAGTAGATGCGGGACTAGTAAGCAACAAGCAGTCATTCCCAGGGCATCAAAAGTTTGCAAAACTTGCGCGCGGGGCAACCCAAGGCGCGCGATATAAGATAGAACCAAGGAGCCTCACCCTATGAACCGCACTTCGTTAGTGATTTGCCTGGCAGCAAGCATGGTGGCCACCGTCGGCTGCGCCAGCAAGAACTATGTCAAACAGCAGACGACGCCGCTGATTAACAAGACCAACGAACTCGACGACCTGAGCGCCAAGAATTCCAAGGACATAAAGGACGTCGACGCGCGAGCCCAAGCCGGCATCCAGGCCGTGAACGTCAAGACTGCCGAAGTCGAGCAGAAGGCGCAGACCGCCGGACAGACCGCAAGCTCCGCACAGCAGATGGCGGACGCCGCCAACAGCCGCGTAGGCGTGCTGACCAACACGGTCGCCAACCTCGATAACTATCACGCCGTAGCAGAGACTTCGGTCAAGTTCGGCTTCAACAAAGACAACCTGACCCCGAAAGCCCAGGATGCTCTGGATCAGCTCGGCGCCAGCATTTCCGGCACCAAGGGCTACATCATTGCGCTGGAAGGCGGAACGGACTCGGTGGGTTCGGCCGACTACAACTACGAACTCAGCCAGCGCCGCGCCAACTCCGTAATTCAGTACCTGGCGACAAAGTACAACGTGCCCGCGCACAAGATCTACGTGATCGGTCTCGGCAAAGATAAGCCCGCGGAGTCGAACAAGACTTCCAACGGCCGCGCCGATAACCGCCGCGTCGATGTGCGCCTGATGACGAATACCGTGGGCGACAGCACGCAGCCCGCGACTGCGCCGACTACCGGCCAGAACAATCCGTCATCCATGTAACGACAAAGTTTACCCTCCTCCCCGGAGGACTTCGCCAACCAGGCCGCTCAAGCCTCCCCCCGAGCGGCCTGCTTTTTTGTTTGGAACTCCCATGCATTTGAAAATGCAAAAGCCCTTGACCGCAAAGGACGCGGAGAAGGGCCTGGAACTCGCAGAGAAAAGCGGCTGCTGACATGCAGCAGCTTTTTCTTTCGACCGAAGGAACATAACGAGTTAGGATTCTGTCATGTCTTCGACAGCCCTTTCCCGCCGATCGTTTCTAGCTCTGTCCGCGATGTTGCCGTGGGCTTTCCGCGGTGTTGCATCAGGCGTTGCCGCCTCCGGTTCGATTCCAGTCGGCCTCGAACTCTACTCTGTCCGCGACGCACTCAAGCAGGATCCCGAGGGCACGGTGCGCGCCGTCGCGCAGATGGGATATCAGGCCGTCGAGTTCTACGCCCCGTACTTCGAGTGGACCGAGACGCAGGCCAAACAGATGCGCAAGGTGCTGGATGACATGGGCATCCGCTGCTATTCGACTCACAACGACGGAGACTATCTCGACCCGAAGAACATCAATCGCGCCCGCGACCTGAACCTGATTCTCGGCAGCAAGTATGTCGTGCTGGCGTGGACGGACCCGAAGTCGGGCGCCGACGGCTGGAAGACGATTGCAGACAAACTGAATTCGGCTGCTGAAACCCTGGAACCCTCCGGCCTCAAGCCGGGATACCACAACCATCAGGCCGAATTCACGGGCGCGCCGGGACAGCGTCCCATCGAGATTATCGCCAAGAATACGAAGTCCTCGGTCATGCTGCAATTGGACGTGGGAACCTGCCTGGAGGCCGGTTCCGATCCAATTGCCTGGATCCGAGCCAACCCGGGGCGCATTCGGTCCATCCATTGTAAAGACTGGTCGCCCGACGTTGGGAAGGGTTACAAAGTTTTGTTTGGAGAAGGCGTGGCCGACTGGAAAGGCATCTTCCAGGCAGCCGAGAGCGGCGGCGGAGTCGAGTATTACCTCGTGGAACAAGAGGGAAGCCGGTTCCCCGAACTCGAGACCGCGCGCAGGTGCCTGCAGGGATTTCGTACGACTCATGTTTGAACAAAGAGGGGGGCGATAGAATAAACCTATGCGTAGTTTGCTTTCTGTCTTAGTGCTTGGTTGCAGTGTGGGACTATCGGCGCAGAACTCCACTCCTTCCGCCTCTGAGCCGGCGAATGCGCAGACGCCGGATTCTTCTTCGTCGCCCGCCTCCAAAGCCGCGGCACCGCGTACACCAAACCTGACGCCACCGCGATCCGACAGGGTCAATGCCGATGCCCTGGACAACGAACCAGGAGAGAGTTCGAGCAAAGATACGCTGATCGACCTGAGTCCTCCGGCGGACGACGCCAAGGCTCACCCACAGAGTTCGGAAATGCTGATGGATGTGGAGCGCTCCTCAGGCGACGCCAACGTGAGCGAGTTCCATCCCTGGAATCCCCACAAGGCAGCCAAAGACGTTGAGGTGGGAGACTTCTACTTCAAGCGCAAGAACTACCGCGCTGCCGAGGACCGCTACCGCGAGGCGCTGTTCTACAAAGACAATGACGCGGTTGCCACCTTCCGCCTCGCTGTGTGCCTGGACAAAATGGACCAGCCGGACGAGGCCCGCACCCAATATGAAGCCTATTTGAAGATCCTGCCCCACGGTCCGCAAGCCGACGAAGCTCAAAAGGCAATCGAGAGGTTGAAGGGACCCGCGGCTGCTGCCAAGCCCGCAAAATAAAATGCCGGCGTGAAGGTGTCGCCGACTGCTGCCGTGCCAGCGCCAACCCGCAGGCCTGGAACAGCTCACCGGTGTCCTTTTCTCGCTTTTGACTTTTCCGCCTGTTTCCCTGCGTTTCCATTTCCCACCCGGCTCTTCGGGCCTTCGCCCAGAATAAGATTCGAAGGCCACTTCGGCCCGGAATGACCAAGGCTCTTTGATCGTGCCGCCGAGTCAAGGATGCCGTCGAAAGCATCCAGGCACGCGTGAATGGTCTGGACCCGGAGCGCTCCCTCGAAGCCGCCGCGAATGATGAGCATGGCGGTGCCATGCACCAGCGACCATACTGCAATCATCTGGCGCGTATGTTTCCGGGGACTTCCTCCCAGCCGTTTTGCCAGCCGCTCGCGCATGAGATTGAAGGAGGGCCAGGGCTCATGCAAGGAAGGTGGTTTGGCCACTCCATCGAACAACACTTCATAGGCGTGGCTGTGTTCGAGCGCAAACTCGAGGTGCGACTGGACGGCCTCGCGCAGCGTACTGGTTTTGCTCACTGCGGCAAACAGTTCACGCCGCGTCTTAAGGCGCAGAGCCCGCAGAATATCGTCGCGGTCCCGGTATCGCTCGTACACCGTGGGTGTGGTGGTGCCTGCTGCCTGCGCCACGGCGCGCATGGTGAGAGACTTTTCGCCGCCGCGCGCCCACAGCCGGGACGCTGCGCCGAGAATTCGCTGTTCCAGATCAGGATCGGGATGCCGGGGCACGTCGCCCTCCAGGACTCAAAAATAATTCCTTGAACTGCGTATAACTAACATCGTATACTATACGTACAGCAAGAACTGATGACCTCGCAGGGTGGGTTCCGCCGGAACCGCGAAAGTGGCAGTCCTCCCAATACGGTTCCCGGGACCCGCCTGCGTTTACCCCCAAATATTATAGGAGCTGTAAATAGTGCCTGGAGCCAACAAACAGATTGATATCGCCCGCCTCAAAGCCGATCTCGCAGCCGCTGATGTGGAATTACTGAGCGCCCATTGCGCCATGGACCGCATTCGCCTTCAGTATTCTCCGCAGGACGTAGCCGCTTTCGGTGAGCGGAGATCTCTACAGCGATCGATCGCCTCAGCCCAAGCGGTGCACCGATTCTTTTCTCAAATTGAGGCCCAGATCGGCCGCCAGGAAGACGCAAATCGGTAAGTACGCTCTCGCCTCAGCGCGGCTATGTCCCAAGCCGGCGCAGCGACAAAACCTGTAGACGCTTCTACTTCTCCACCCGGATGAACTCGCCCGTGGAGGCGTTGACCGCGACCGTCAGCTTGGCCCCTTCCCGGCTCGCGCCATAGATGACATGCCACGTCAATTCGCTGGTGTTGTGGTTCCAGTCGCAAACGTAGAGGACCGGCGTGTCGGCTGTCTTCTCCAGAGTTTTGTCTCCGCCGTGTTTCTGCGCCGTGGTGAACGCCTGATCCGAATCGATCTTCAGGAAGGCCATGTCGAACACCTGCGTCGACGAGTTCGACGCACTGTAACTGTCTTCAGTGCCGGGATTCACGCCCCGCGACGGTGCCCCGTCCGCCGCACTGCCGGACCATGTAAATGTCTTCGCCGAACGCTGGGCGGCCGAAGCGAAACTGCATCGCCAGATGGCCCACTTGCCATCATGACCGTTGCCGTCGCTGGTCGCGATCGCTTCCAGACGGTACGGCTTGGCATCCGGGTTCCAGCCGCGCGCCGCGATATAGAGCTTCTGAAACGCGGAACGCGCCGTGATCAGCTCCGGACCCTTTACTTCCGGCTTGGCCGGTTCCGCCGGCTTCCCGGAATCCGAGCAGGCTGTGAGCATCGCGAGCAGCGCGATAACGATAGCGGCAGACAAACCCGCGTATAAACTTCCGCGCCTGACGCTTCTTCGATCCTGATTTCGCTGATTCCAAATGCTGAATGAACCCGTTCCCGACATTTCCGGTGCAACTGCGGTGGGCTTCGAGGGGGCTAGGCTAGCCGTCTTCATGACAACCTTCCTGTGTTACCGTGGATGGGTTTTATGTTCGCGCAACATTCTAACTGAAAGAATAGAAAAGGTAAGTAACCGCGTGGACGCTCGTCTACAGAAATTGCAACAAGAAATCGCAGCCGCGATTGCCGGATTGTCCGCAGGGCAACTCACCTCGCACCCTCCCGGCAAGTGGTGTGTCGCCGAAATCCTGGAACACCTGTATCTGACGTATACCGGCACCGTGAAGGGTTTCGAGCGAGTGGCAGAAGCCGGGAGGCCGCTGGCCACGGCTCAAACCTGGTCGCAGCGCGGGCGCACGCTGGTGGTCGTTGGATTTGGCTACCTGCCTTCCGGCAGGGAAGCACCCCCGGTCGCCCGTCCCCGCGGCAATCCCGCTGAGACAGTTCTCGCCGAAATCGGGCCCAAGATCGCCGAGATGGACACCATCATGGCGCGTTGCGAGGAGAAACTTGGCGCCCACACCAAACTGCTGGACCATCCGATCCTGGGACCGCTGACTGCATCCCAGTGGAGAAAATTCCACCTGGTCCACGGCCTGCATCACGTGAAACAGATATTGCGTCTGAAAGATGCCGCAGGCGGGCGGTCTGCCGGGTAGCGCCGGCATCCTGCCGGCTGTCGCGAGAGCCTGCCCTGAGCTTGCCGAAGGGGCGTCTCGCCCTCGCTAGCCGCAAAAACTTGAGCGCCGCAAGGTACCCCACGGCGCTCAAAAGTGATTGGCATTGCCGCGCTTGCGGCGTTTTACGGCTCGCGGACCGACGAAGGCACGCCCGCTTTGCGTGCGTCTTCCTGCATGTCATCCAGCTTCTGCTTGGCGTCCTCGAGAGCTTTCTGCTTGGCAGCGATCTGCTCCTTGTACTGCGCGTCCTGCTTGTCCCAGTCGCCGGAATTGCGCAACCGGTTTCCGGCGTCGGCATACATCGCTGCGGCACGAATCTGGTATTCGCGTTGGACCACGTCCAGTTCGCGCGCCAGCAAGTCAATCTGCTCTTTTTGCGAAGCGAGCTTGTCACCCCATTGCTTGGCAGCCGCTTGGGAGTTCGCTTCGTTCTCAGGAGCCTTGGCGGTGCTCGACGGCGGCTTTACTTCGGTCGCCGCCTTGCCTTCGGTCCCAGGGGCCGCCGGTGCATTCTCCGAGGTTGCTGCTTTGGCGTCGGCGGAACTGTCGCTGGTGGAAGCCGGCGTCGCTCCTACCACCGAAAGCTTATCTTGAGTCGGCAGATTGTCGTTGTCGAACACTTTAGGCTTCGACCCGGTTCCCGGATCCTTGCGGACCTGCCGGGCATAGTCGCCCAGGGACGAACCGGAAGAGGGAGGTTGCGAGGTCGACGGAGCCTGATTCTGGGCGCCGGCCGGAAGACCGGACAGTCCGAGAAACAGCACAAGTCCAATTCCACTGCACGCGATTGTTTTCATCATTCCCACCTTTACGATCAAGTCTATTTCCCTGCAACGGCTTCCACTGCGCCGCGCCACTCGGTCCAAATCAATCCGCTGAACCGCCCGCAGTCGCTCCTTGCGCGGCCCGCTTGGTTGTCAAAAAGCCTCCGATGCTGCGATCCAGTCGCGCCGCCTCGCCTGCAATATCGGTGGCAAGTTGCATTGCCAGTTCCGGATCGCGGCTGCTGGCTAGCTGCTGCGCATAACCGGAAATCGTCGAAAGCGAAGTCCGCAGTTCGAGCGCCATCTCCGCGGAAATCTCGTCCTGCAACTCCTGCTGGCGCCGAATCTGTTCCAGTTCGCTCAGGTCGTTGATGAGGCAGGCGACACCGAGCACCCCGCCATCCACCGACGGCACTGCGGAAGCGGTGATCGCGATAAAGCGCTTCTCCCCGGCGGGCGTTTCGTATTCCGCTTGCACCTGCCTGCGCTTGCTATCTTCGCGCAGCACCGATCGGATCTCATCCGCGACCAGAACGCAATCGTCTCCCGCTTCATCCGGGTAGGGCCCCGATGGTTTTGACGGGGCAGAACTAACGACGGCGCCGCGGAAGATGTCTTCTGCTCCCATTCCCGTCGTTGAAGCGAAACCAAGAATGGCCTTCGCCGACGGATTCGAACTCTTCACCAGCCCATTCGGTCCGAACACGAGCACTCCGCACGACAGATTCGAAAGCACAGCCTGACTGAAGTTTTCGCTGGTGCGCGCCCGGTGCTGCTCCGCCTTCGATTGCACCTGCAGTTCATGCTTCTGTTGCTTGAGTTGCTGGATCACCGTGTTGTACAGGTGCAGCGGCAGAGTCTCGAGCGATGGCGATGGGTCCGCCGAAAAGTCACTCTCCTCCGTAATGCTGTTCCGCAACTTGCGTATAAAGAGCAAGCCCATTAGAAACGCGAAGGTCGAGCAGAACAGTACGACCGCCGCTCGCAGAACCAACGGATTGGCCAGGATTCTCACCAGAGCCCCCCGTACCAGTGCAGGAATCGATTGCCAAAGAAGAACGCGATCAGAGCCATGCTCCCCAGAAAAACCCCAAACGGCATCTGGTAATTGCGGTAGACCACCTGCGCCGACTGCCATCCTCGCCGCCGGGCCGCTTGCGCATTGGCCAGCCGCTTCATAAAGCGGTGTGTACGTTTCAGCCACACCACGAAAACCGTAGTCAACCCAAAGAAGGATCCGGCCAGCGATGCGGTGAAAATCGTAAAGATCGTCAACTTCATTCCCAGGAAGGCGCCCACCATCGCCATCAGCTTCACGTCGCCGAAGCCCATGCCCTCCGTGCCGCGCCAGCGCAGGTAGATCGCTCCCGCACCGTAAATAAACGATGCGCCAAGCGCGGCGCCCAGCAGGGAATCAAACAGCGACAGAATCCGCGTGGAAACATCGCCGCTGAAGGGCAGGTTCACCACTCCCGGCAGGAACTGGGAAGCCAGATCGCTCACCGGAACCAGCAAGCTGAAGATCAATCCCAGCGCCAGTCCCGGCAGCGTCATCTTGTCGGGCAGCAGCTTGGTCTCGGCATCGGTAGAAATCAATCCCAGCAGCAAGAACGCGAACACGCAATATTTCAGCGTTGACAGCGTCAGCCCGAAATACCAGTAGCAGGCCAGAAACAGCAGGCCCGTGAGCAACTCAATCATCAGGTAGCGAGGCGAGACCTTGGTCTTGCAATGGCGGCACCGCCCGCCCAGGATCAGCCAGCTCAACACCGGAAAATTGTCATAGAAAGCGATCGGCTGCTTGCACTTGGGGCACGCCGAACGCGGCGTCACTACCGACAGCCCCAGCGGCAGACGATAGATACACACGTTCAGAAAGCTGCCGAAGGCCAGCCCGAAGAGAAAAATCGACGATGCGATGACTGGATCCACGGTGTGTTTGAAATACCTCGCCCGGAGCTACCCGCGCCTTGGCACGAGCGTCTCCAGAAGAACGCTGCATTTCTCTGTTCTTGGTTGGATTATAAGTCGATCATCCGGGGAGGACTAAGGTACTGAAGTCACTGGCCGAACGGCCAAGGTGCAGTAAGACATTGACCAATGAGCGGTTGGCGGGTGGCTCAGCCTAAGAGTCTTGATCTCGTGTGCATCGCCTGACTGGAGGTTGCCCCACTCTTCGCGCTCTTTGCGAAGCTGGGCAGCAGTCTACCGACACCACGGGATGTGCGCCGGTCGCTTTGTCAACCGACCCCGGAGCGCGCCATCCGCGCCCCGGAGCCATGGTCGCCCGATCCTGAAAGCTCGATGCCTACTTCGCCTGCAAGCTCTCGACATAGCTGACGAGGTTGGTGATTCTCTGCTGTACCTCGCTTTCGTGACCCTGGCTGATGCTCGAGAACAGTGGTCCCCACACCGGCATATCCTGACTGCCGTGGGATGGTGTGGTGGCCTGTCCACGAATGACCGCAGCCACGTGCGCCGCTGGATATTTCCCCCCGCTCTTCTGCGCCAGAAGCGTCAGATCGGTGGGCGCAGTCTTCATTGCCGAGGCTGCCGGCCCGCTGCCCGTGGCATCTTTTCCATGGCAAACGGCGCAATAGCTGTTGAACATCTCTTTGCCCGAGTTCGACGGGGCGTTGGTGATCGGAACGTGCTTGACCGTAGGAGCCGTCTGTGCCGGGGCCTGCTGCGCCACAGCAAATGTCGAGACCGCTACCAGAATCACAGCCAAACTGATGAATTTCATTACACGCATATCTTTCCTCCTGGGCTTACGTGGCCCAAAACTGCGACAACAGTGCAGTCTAGGCGCGGGTCCGCGGAGTGGAATGTGACGAGGATCACAAGCAGCTGTGACCGCCGAGTGACGATCCTGCTATTCGATACTCTGCCCTCGTGCCGTCGTTGCCTTGAGATTCGCCCTACGGAAACACGAAGCGCAACAATTCTCCCTCCAGCGGCAGCGCGGAAGGCTCGTGTGCGGGAAACTTTTCCTTCCACGAAGTCCAGGCCGGGGGAACCAGGCGGGTCTGCGCCGCAGGGACTTCCACCCAGCCCTCCGCCGTTTCGTCACGAAGAAAAACTGAGAACGCAGGACCCTGGGCATGAAACGATTCCGATTTCCACTCAAACAGGCTCGCCGCCAGCTTCTCCGTCAGCGACTCGTGCGGATCGAGACACAAAATCCATCCCGCGCTGGCGAATCCCGGTCTTATGGGGAGAAGGTAGTCTCCCGGCGAGGCTCCCGTCCTGGCGTCCACAACTCTCGCACCATACTCGCGAGCAACGCGTGCCGTGCCGTCGCGTGAGCCATGGTCGATCACGAGAATGTCATCGCAAGCGTAGACCGTCTCCAGGGCGCGCCCCAGCCGCAGAGCATCGTTTTCCGTGTGCAGAATAGCAGTGATCGAAACCATACGAGGTCCGCCTGCGAAAAAGAGTGTACGCGAACCTGGCTGGTGCTTGCATCGTGACGCGGGCATTTCTCTACGCGCAGTTGCTCGAACCGGGATGAGCCGAAAGAAAGATGGAATACGGAACGGGCGTTCCGCATTCCATCTAGTATTGCCGCACTACAAACTGCGCAAGAAGTTCAGCAAATCCTGCTGCTGCGAAGTACTCAACGCGTTGTAGCTGTTCACCACCGCGTTGGCCTCCGAGTTGCACGAGATGCTGTAGAACTCCGGTTCGTACACGCTGTTGCTGGTCAGCACATAGAACAGTTGCGCCGTCGAAACCTGTTCGCAGTACTGGTTCGTACTGTAGTAGTGCGACTGAATCGTCTGCACTAGGTCGGCGGTCCGGCCATCATGCAGAAAGAACAGGCGCTGCCCCAGGCCCCAGAGCGGTGCCGTGCGGAACTGGTCGGCCCCCGCCAGTCCCTGGTTGATGCCGTCGGCCAGTCCTGCGCCCATGTGGTGCAACGCGAAGTCCGAGTACGGGTGATAGGTCACGTTCGACATCCCAGTGAAAGGGGAGGTGCTCGTGGTGAGACTGGTCGAGTGGCAGAGGTTGCACCCGATCTGACTGAACAGAGTGGCCCCGTTCGTTGTGGAGGACGTAGATGTACCTGGCGTGGGTGGCGCCGCCAGGCGCATGAACGCTGCGAAATTCACGACATCGGAAGACATCTCCGACAGCGTGCCGATGGTGGTTCCAAAGTTGGCGCTGCTCTTGTTGCCGTTGAGGATGTTGCTGGCGTCTTCCGGCGTAGCATTGAAGACGCACCCGGTCGTGGTGTTGCGCTCGTTGGGGAATCCCTCGTTGCTCACACCCTGCTCTACGTTGTAAGCCTCCGCCGCGAAGATCAGCAGCGACTTGTTCTGTGCTTTCCAGCCGAAACGTGTGATGGTGCCGTCGTTCCCGCTGGCATTGAAACTGCCGCCAATGCCGAGGCTGTACCGGGCGCTCGACGTCGCATTCAGATTCGACAGCAGCGTCGCATCCGGAGTGTTTTCCACCAGCCCCAGGCCGAACAGCGGCGTGGGGATGCGGAAGATTACGTTGCCGAAGGAAAGCTGCGTCGTGAAGTTCGGCTGAGCCAGCGTACAGCCCTTGGCGTCGGTGCGTCCCTGGATGGTGTACAGGTCATGCACTCCGCCATCCAGCGCCGAATACGCATTCGTCCCGTCGGACGCAACAAAGCGTGCTTCGCGCACCGGACCACTGGCCGTGATAAAGGAAGGAACCGAGTTGGTTGCCCCATCCAGGGTTGCCAGCCCGACCTGCGGGTTGGAAATCGGGTTCTGCGGGCTCTTCTGACCCGGACTGCTGCCTCCCACCGCGGGCTGCGCATGACACATGGCGCAGCTGTTGCCGTTAAACGTTGGTCCCAGACCAACCCCAGCTTCGATTGTTCCGGAGACGGAGTCGACCTCCTGAAATCGCGCCAGGGCCTGGGTGAAGAGGAGTTGTTCGTTGCTGTTCAAGGTGGAGAAGAAGCTTCCGGCGCCGGCTGCGCCGGTGCGCGGCCCCGGGTCCTTGCCTTGTGCCTGTGCGAGTGGGACAGACGTGAGTGCCAAACAAACCGACACTGCGACGACGAGAGGGAGTGAATCGCGAACAGCCTTCCCCGCTGGGGGAATGGACTTGCATAAGCGGAGCATGGCTCCTCCTTTTGAGAGTTGAATTGATGAAGCCCCAGAAATCGGAACGGCGCGGTTCCTGCGGCATCCTGACAGTGCGGGTGCAGGGGTGTCGAATGCCGTGGTAGTGCAGCGTTTTAGTCCGGATTGCTCCGGGCGCAGCAAAAATCGCAGGAAGTTACGGAGTCAGAACAGAGCCGCAATCCGCACGACGGAAACAACCAGAAGTTTGTTAGGGATAGGCTCGCCTCGCGATGAGGGCTTCGCGATCGCAGAAAGATCACCGTTCGCGCGATCCCGTTCTAAAACACGAAACGCGGAAGTACACGAGGGGTGTAAACAAGCGGCTTTTGGTTGGCGCAGCGCTTTCAGCGCTGCGATAAGGCTTTCCTTTTCTGTAAGGGCTTTAGCCCCAGAGGTACCTCGACCGTGACCTCCGTCCCGGCGAGATAGCCCTCGCTGCCAACTCGCTACTTCCGGTCTACTGCGAATCCCCCAGCTTCGGCCGGTTCGCGTCCGCAGGAGGAGCCGGCACCACCGTGATCGGAGCCTGCAGAACAAAGTTCAGCACGGTTTCCGACGGCAGCTTAATCTGTTGGCCCTTGGTCGCAGCCTGCACGCCGCCTCCCACGCCCGCCCCAGCAGCCGATCCGATCGCCGCGCCCTTGCCGCCGCCCGCGATCGCACCGATGATGCCGCCAATAATCGCGCCTCCACCAACCTTCTCCGCGGTATTTTTCCCGCGCGAACTTCCTTGCTTGCGGTATTGATCGGTTTGCAGACTGTACGTCTTGCCACCCGACGCGAGGCTGTCGAGCTGCAACGCGACCACCGACTGCCCCGCAAACTTGCCCGCGCTCTTCACTTCCACCAGGTGTCCCGTGAGTTCGACGCCCGCCGGCACAGCCTCTTCCCCGTCCGAGGTGAGAGGAGCGTTCAGCGTCGCATGGAACGTGTCTCCCGTCTGGTTCTTCTCGCTGTCAATGGGATCGATCAGCCGCACCGTCAGTTGCGTCCCCTGATCGATGATCAGCTTCTTCGGCGACGGCGGCGGAATGGTCTGCACCGCATTGTCGGGCGGAGGTGGTGGCGTCTGCGATGCAGAGTCGGGAGTCGGCTGGTTCGTTGCGCTTATCTGGTCGGTGCTCGACTCATTCCCGGCATTTACCATTGCGCCTGAATCCGCAGAGGCTCGATCCTTGCGGCTCTTCTTGCCCAGAGTTGCCTTCGGTTTATCGGCAGGCGGAGTGCTGGCCGCCGCGGCCGGCGTCGCGGCTTGTGCTGAAGGTGCCGCGACCGCCGCAATCGACGAATCGCCGACCTGCAGATTGTTAATCACCGTCTTGACCCCGGCAATGGACGCGGCCTGACGCCCCGCTGCCTCCCGCTGTGCATCGTTGTCGACCGTGCCCGCAATCGTAACGACGCCGTCGTTGGCCTGCACCGTGACTTGCTTGCTCGACAGTCCGGAATCCTGGCTGAACTTGCTTTGAATGTCGCTGGAGACTTTTGCGTCGTCGGGTTTCCTGGCGCAGCCCGCGCCCGTCCCCAGAATGATTGCCAATATAAGGGAAGATACAAACAGGGAAGTTGTTTTCATACTCGACTCCTGACACTGGCCCAAGCATGGCCAACCTACACCCACAGTTTAGATGCAGAAAGGTATTCTTGCAGATGTAAGTGCAAGGAATCGCGTAGCGCCGGCGTCCCGCCGGCTGTAGCGGGAGCCTGCCCTGAGCTTGCCGAAGGGCCGTCCCGGCCGCGCGCCTGCCTAGTGAATAAACTTGTAGTCGACGATCGACGCCGCCAGCGCCCCATTTTCTTGCTCAGCCGTATCCTCGGCCTGTGGCGCATCTTTGAAGCGCATCACGCGTCCCTGACACACGACGTTGCTGTTTTTCTGGCCCGAGATTTCTTCCGGCATTTCGAACACCATCTCGACCAGCGCATTCATCGGAAGTTGTTGTGGCCCGTTGAACAGAACTCCGCTCTGGCTGATGTTTTCGATAATCCCTTCGTACCACGTGCTGGTCTTGTTGACGCGATACTGCAAGGGAATGTCGAGCTTCAACCGGCGCGCCCGCGGCACCCAGGAAGGCCGCTTCTCGCGCAAATGGCTGCGGCGAATGCCCGACTCGGGCTTGGCGTGCTCCACGCGCTGGGTGCGGCGCATGGTCGTCCAATCGTACTTGTACTCCGCCGCGCACAGCAGGCAGACCTGGTAGTAGTCGCCATCCACGCCACGGCGCGGCCAGGAAAACTCGTGAGAGCAGCGCCCAAGCATAAGCACATCCATGAATTTTTGCGGCATGATTGTTACTTCCGGGTCAGAGAAGCCTCCGGATGCAGGCTCATCATCGCGCGAAGTCCTGACTTTGGATAGGTTACTTTCGTGCAGGGTGGCACTAGGGAGGTGAGCTAAATGACCGCGCTGCAATTACTTACACTGTGGAAACCTAAGGCGCTGAGTTTCAGCCGCGAAGCGGCGAAAGAATGCAGCCCACAGCGCAAGCTGTGGGTGGCGATAGAGAACTGTGCAAGCCCCGGAGGGGCGAAAGATTTCCGCACACTCGCCGCAGGGACGGCCCATTCTCAGTATGCACGAGACGAGGTCCATGTATCATCGCCCCATGGATCGCGCTCCCGACATCACCGCCTTCATCCTCGCCGGCGGCAAAAGCACGCGCATGGGCGCGGACAAAGCGTTCGTCGCGGTCGATGGGCGAACGCTTCTTCAGCGCGCGTTAGAACTAGCCGGGTCCGTCACCTCCGACGTGCGCATTGTCGGCGATCCCCAAAAGTTCGCCCCCTTCGCCGCCACAGTCGAAGATGTATTCTCCAACTGCGGCCCCCTTGGAGGAATCCACGCCGCCCTCCGCTCATCGCAGACCGACCTGAACCTGATCCTGGCCGTAGACGTGCCGTTGGTGCCGCCAGCGCTGTTACAGTATTTGATTGACCGCGCGCGCAAATCCGCGTCCGCCACGGTAACGGTCGCGCAATCGGGTGGACGTTATCAGCCCTTGTGTGCGATCTATCGCCGAGAGTTCGCGATCGCCGCAGAGAAGTCTCTGCGCGCAGGCTGCTATAAAATAGACGCGCTCTTCGAAGCGACAAGCACGCAGCTGGTCACGGATGGAGAGCTGGAAAGCGCAGGCTTCTCCCCGAAAATGTTCCGCAACCTCAACACCCCGGAGGAACTAGCCGAGGCGAGCGAAATAACCAACTCTCAGTGACCGAAAAACAACTCTTCCGCGGTCAACGAGTGCTAAAGCTGTTTGCAGTCCGAATCTTGCCGTATCATGTTCCGCAATGAGGGAACACGTGCAAAGGGTGGCGGCACCAAGGAAGTTGGAGAATAATCTCTCCACGTTCAGTATTCTTGGCGCATCAGGCACGGACACCAGGCGTTGTCGGCAGCCGCAAAAAAGGGAGAATCCACAATGAAAACAAGTCTGTCATTGTTCGGCGCGTGCCTTTGCCTTGTGCTGGTCCTCGGATTCGCAGGTGTGCCGACAATGATGGCGGCGGACCCATCGCCAATCATCGGAAATTGGGAAGGGACCCTTGATCCGGGGGCTCAGCCCAAGAAGCGAATTGTCGTGCACATTGCCGCAGCCGAAGACGGGAGCCTGAGCGGAACCATCGACTACCCTGACGAGAGCGCTTCCGGGGCTTTGATCACTGCCATCAACTATAAAGAACCCGCCCTTCACTTCGAAAGCAATTCCGGCCAGATTTCGTACGATGGCACCATGAACTAAAGAGAACTCAGAGATCGTGGGTACCTGGAAACAAGGCGCATCCCCGCTTAGTCTCACGCTCAAGAAGACCCCCTAGAGCCACCGGCTTCGATTTCCATTGTGCCGTGTCAACGAGTGCTAAGGTCCTGATTGCATCAACTATCGGTGGTCACGCCTCAACAACGCCTGCCTGATATGGAACCTGTGACGCTACCGCCTTGGTTGAAATTCAGGTGCTCCGAACTGCCATAGCAAGAAGCTCCAGGTATTGGCGAGACGCTCACGGTATTCCGTTGCCGTGTTGCCGGAGTCGTGTCCCCCGGCGGTATCGATGTACGACAGGACCGGTTTGCCGCTCGTCGTGGCTGCCTGTAAGCGCGCCACCATCTTGGTTGATTGCCACGGTTTCAGCCGGGGATCGTTCATGCCGGCGGTGAACAGCGCCGCCGGATATGGAGTCCCGTTTCTTACGTAGTAGTAGGGACTCATGGCGTAAAGGGCCTTGAAGCCTGCCTCGGTCTTTGAGTCGCCGACTTCTGGAACGTCGATCAGGTCGGCGGTTTCGGCGCGCAACATATCAGGCACGCCACTGTCGACAAGTACGGCCGCGAACAGATCGGGCCGGTCGGTGATCGCCCGCCCAACCGTGATACCTCCCATGCTACCTCCCTCGGCCGCCAGGTGGGCCGGAGAAGTGTATTTGTTCTCAATCAGAAACTGAGCACAGGCGATGAAATCGAGCCACGTGTTTGGTTTGGTAGGCCCCTTGCCAGCCTGGTGCCACTCTTCACCGTATTCGCCCCCGCCCCTCACATGGCACGTTGCCTTGACTCCGCCTCGTTCGTACCAGGCGAGCAGCGTCTGATCAAACTCCGGATTCTGCGAAATACCGTACGCGCCGTAACCGGAGAGGAGGGTCGGGTTCAATCCGTTCCGCTTCATCCCTTTGGGATGAGCGATGGAAAGCGGTACCAGCGTACCGTCGTAGCTGGAGACCTTCACTTCGACGGCCTCGACATTGGTGAACTCGTCGTGCGGACCGGAAGGCTGGAGATTTGTGTCGAACACTTTCCGGGTGGAAGGATTGTAGGCATAAATCTTGTATGCCATGGTCCACGAATTCAAGAGGAGCAGCATCCCGGGTACGCGTGGGTCAGACGTAAACGCAGAGTTCTGGGGAAGAGGGTTACGAAAGCGAAAGACAGCGCCGTCGAAGGGGAGCGAAAGTTTTTCCGCTTGTGCCCCGGCGCCGTAGGGCAGGCGCAACACGCGGCCGATGCCGCCATCCAGCACCCGCACGTATAGCGCATCCTGGGCTGGAGCCATGTCTTCGAGGACGGCGTCGGACTCCGGAATTACAGTTTCCACGGAGGACAGGTCCGGATTGCGAGCATCGAGATGGAGGACTTTGTAGCGCGGAGCATTCTTGAACGTCAGCAGGTAGAGGTCGTCTCCGTGGATGGCGATGTCGGCTACGCCGTCGGAGACATCTGCTACCCTGCGCCACGCAGTGGCTGGTTTGCCAATCGCGTTCACAGGCGCGATGTAAAACTCAGCGCTGGGCGCGCCAACGGGAAGTCCGATGACGCCCAGAGCATACTTAGAGTTCGGTTCGATTCGAATCGAGGTATAGAGGCGTGGGTCCACGTTAATCGACGGCACCACGCCGTAGCCGAATACTGCCTGATCTTTCTCCGGGTCGGCGCCTAAAACGTGCAGGTAAGTGCGATACTTTTGCCGCACTTCGTTTGCCAGCGCGCCGGCTGGCAGCTTCTGTAGGCGTCCATAAACAAACGAATGATCATCCGGCAGCCAGGCCGGGGTGGATTTGAAGCAACAGTGCGGAATGACATCGTCAATTTCGCGCCCCGTAGCATTTTCAATGACGTGCAGCTCGGTATCGTTCTCTGATCCTCCGGGAATGACGGTTACGGCTACATACTTGAGGTTGTTGGAGGGTACAAAGGAGCCGATCACATTCTTGCCCTTGCCGCGACTGGCTTCGGCGATAGCGACCCGTTCGGGGTCAAGCAGCAGCTTTTCCTCGCCGGTGAGCCCTTTGCGGATGTAGAGCTTATAGCTGTCTTCCCCGGCGAGAAGTTTGGTGTAGAGGTATATATCGCCGGGCAAGCGTCGCATGCTGCCCACGTCGGCGCTGGTGGATTCATCCAGTTCCACGATGCGCTTCAGGAGTTGTTGCCTGCCCGGCAGATTTGCTAGCACTGCCCGCGTGTAGTCATTCTGGGTCTTGATCCAGGATTGCACTTCGGGGTCCGCAAGATTCTCCATGTAGCGGTAAGGGTCGACAACCTTGGTTCCGTAGTAGGTGTCGGTGACGGGCCTGACGGGAGCGCTGGGCAGAAACGACGGCCTAGAGGCCTTCGCAGACTGTGCACGGACTCGAAGTGGAACCGAATGAGCCCCTAAATGGACCGAAACAAGGCATAGTGCACAAAGAACGAATAGCGCTGCTCTCATTGCTCACTCCTGCGGAAAACTGGAATGCGGGGAGTCTAGCAGGTCGCATTAACTGTTGAAACATCGCCATAGCACGCATCGACGGAGTTCGTAGTCGGATAGATCCTTCGCTGAAAACTCCGTCGCTCACAAATGACAACCGGGTTAAGCTATAAGCT
>OBLW0100001401.1_pt1 | contig 20470 bp, 12 predicted proteins | sample 1520161 | NCBI WGS metagenome assembly OBLW01 (sample SAMEA3539309, study PRJEB22396) | soil metagenome | biome: tundra; feature: field; material: soil | place: USA | collected 2010-05 | depth 0.15 m | reverse complement strand
ATAGGGCAAACAGCCCCTTGTAAGGTTTCAGTAGGTCGGGATTAACTGCCAAGCAAATCCTGTTCCCTAAGTTCCTGAAGCATACACTCCAGTGCAAAACTCCGGGTGCTACCGTCCCGCAGCCGCTGCCTGCAACGAAAAGAGCGAACCACGGGCCCCGATAAAGAGGGTCTTCTTATCCGCCCCTCCGAACGCCAGGCTTGCTGGCCGCTCCGGAATCTCCACCACACCGATCTGCCGCCCGCTTGCGTCGTAAATGTAGAGTTGGCCTTCGGCCACATAAACATTCCCTGCCGCATCGGTCACAACACTGGACCCTCCGCGCGGCGCGAACTCCGTTGCGGTGACATGCTCCAGGCCGTCGAGCCTCAAACGATAGAGGGTGTCATCCTCCTCACTTGCCGCCAGGTGCTCGTCGCCAACTTGGAAGAGCCGCCACTGCGATGCCTGCAGTTCCGGCTGCCAGTTTCCTCCAGCCATCACGGCCTCCGTCGTGCCCGGTGCATAAAAGAAATCGCGCGACTCGTCCTTCACCACCGCCACGATCGCCATGTTGCTGGGCCGCGCGTAGACCACTCCCCGACGCTCCATCTGCTGCTTCAGCGTCTCCAGGCTGTTGTGGAATCCGACGGGCAGCATCAGGCTCGTCCCGCTCAGCGGCGCACTTGCGGCCTCGATCTTCTTTGCCTCTCCTGTCTTCGTGTCCACTCCGAAAACCGAACGACTGTAATCCACTATCAGCAGCGATCCGTCCGATACGACTCCCCCCGTCATCGGCGTCTTCACCGTTTCCGTCAGCAGTTCAGCTTTCTTCGCATCCGCGTTCCATCTGTAAATCCGGTGCATCGCCGCATCGGTAAAATACAACCGCCCGCCATCGTCAGTTGTGAGCCCGGCGATATTGCTGAAGGCGCTGGCAAGGTGCTGCAGCTTTGCCCCGGCCGTAAAGACACCAGCAGGCAGCGGTAGCGGGGCACCAGCCTTGAGTTCAGAGTTCATCGTGAACACCGTGAAGTCGTGCGTGCGAACGCTGACACCGCTGGTTTGATCGAAGACACTGTTATCGAACGCCAGGCGCGTCATGCTGAAGTCGTGCACGTTCTCAAAGCGAATGTCGCTTGAATCCGCCGCTTCCACGGCATTGAGCTTCGGCAACACATTGCGCGAGACACGATACATGAACAGATTCGCGAAAATCATGTGATGCGCGTCGGTCAGGTCAACCGAAAAGGCATCTGCTCCGGCCGGGTTCTCTTCCTCCGTTTGCAGCGCATATACAGTCCAATTCGATGCATGATGGAACTGCGTCTCGTGGAGCATGTGGTGCTCGCAAGACATTTGGTAGACCACACTGGGGGTTGTTGTGTTCTCCACCAGCAGCCCGGCCCTGGCCAACGTATTCGCCGTCCATATGCCGCGGAAAATGCCGCCGCCCCCGTCCTGTACCCATAAACTCGGATATTGCGTTCCCATATTCGCTGAATACGCCGTGGGATTTTGTCGCGGCTGCGCCGGCTTGGGAAGATTCGGGGCCAACGCGGCGTTTCCGCGCCCCGGCCCAAACCTGAAGTTCACATCTTCGACCATGGAGCGAGGGCCCGCGCGCCAAATCAACCCTGCTGCCCGCCTATCCATCATTCCAGTGCCGATCCCAATGCCGGTAAGTATCGCTGTTCCACCCTTCGCGCTCTCGACTACCGGCACAGCATCGCCTTGCCCTGTGAACTTCGCCGCTTCATCGGTCACCGTAATCAGCGTGGTAGTCGGATTGAAGCCAATCAACACGCTATCCGCCTGCAGCCGCAGCATATCCGTCACGCGATAGGTACCGCTTGGGAAATAAAGCACACGATGCGCATCGATCGCCGCCTGGAGCGCCGCCGTGTCATCGGCCCCGTCTCCTTTCACGCCGAGCGTCCGCACGTTCACCCACTCATGCATCGTCGGCAGAGGCGGAATATCGGAGGCGAGCGCGCGGCCTGCCCCGGCGCGCTCACGATGCCGAACTTCCACGCCTCGCTCACGACCATCTAGCCCAATTTCTAATCCGATCGTCAGATGTTCCTCGACATAAGGATGCGAACTTCCTTTCACGGCAAACGTCCCACTTGAGCCAGTTTGACCTTGAACGAACTGAGGCACATTCCTGCACGCGATATTGTCCAGTGTGACCTGATGATGTGCCTTGCGCGCATCCCCAAGCACCACCGCCGACTGGCCAATATCCTCGAGTACCAGATCGCGTCCATACAACTGCTCCGTCATTCCATGGGTGATTTCGACCGCTACCGGTGTGTGGGAAATTCGGTCGCGCACCAGGGTCATGCCGACTTCCTGCGTATGGATTGCCGCGCGTCTCTGGCCGGTCAGGCTCGAATCCATCAGCAGAAACTGCCATGCTGGCGAAGTCCGTACTGAGATAATTCCATATTCGCCCCCTTCGATCTGAAGATCGATTGCACCGTTCCCCACGTCTTCGAGCGCAGCTTGCCCATCGCCGACCTGGAACCGCATGTGCTGGAGAAATGAGTGCTGCGCCACATGAAATCGCACCGCAATCGCCGCCGGGTTACCCGCACTGATCTCGAAGTCGATATTGCTGATTCCGCTATAGAACGTAAACTCGTTCGCATCGACAACGGAAGCCCCTGCCGCTGGGCGCCGCGAGGCAAACTGCAACATGTACCGCCCTGTCCCAAGAAACTCGTGGCCCTCCTGGAACCCAGGCGTGTTCGCTCCCAGGACAAACACGGGGCGATGTGCGCCATATCCGATCAGCCTTATCCCCGACCAAAGGTGAATCGTCTGGCTGATCCGATATCTCCCTTCCGCGACAAAAACTATTCCTTGCTCCGTTGTCTCCTGTACACGATCTATAGCTGCCTGGATCGCCGCCGTATCGTCCCCGTTGCCATCCACGGCAGCACCGAAGCTCCCTGGCTCCAGGTAGACAGCATGAGCGTCGTCCGGCCGCATCGGAAACACAGATTGAGATGTCATCGGCAGAACGGCCGTCGCAACAAACACAAATATCAAGACAAAAATCCGAGGCAAGAGTCGCATCTCAGCTACACTCCATCGAATGATTAGATATTGAAGAACATTTATAACGCATTTGCTCCAAAGTTGGCGCCACCTGAAGAAACCAGGCAAACCGCTTCTTGTTGTTGCTTCAAAAGATCTGGGGTGATCGATTTGGATCGCCCGCGGACTTGCCGCCGGATGTATAACAACGATTATTCATTCTTACGCAACATCAAACTCGTAAAGACTAACGCTTACGGCAGGAACCAGCACGGTGTCCGGAAGACCATTCTGCGCAGTTTCAACGATCTTGACGGCGGGCTCCTTGCCCACCTCATTGGTTGAGCTCAAGTCTGGTGGCGCAATCTGATACAGCTTGCCCTGATCCCGCAGTTTGACGCCGCTGATCTTCGGCGTAAAGCTGTGGCCCACTTCCGTGGGGTTAACCACTGAGATGAGGAACTTCTTGCGATCGCTAGTGAAGGCCGCGAGAATATCCAGAGGATAGGTCGGGCTTCCGGTGGGCTTAGTTCCCCGGTCGACAAGAGCGGTGCCGGGCAGGAGTTGCTGGGGTGAATCGCCTTCAACTGCGATCGGATAAGCGTTGAGGAAGTTTGTCTGCATCAGCTTCATCACCAGTCCCTCCGTCGCAAATCCCACTGCTTCACCGGTGTTGTCGGTCAACACGGTGCGCAGTCCTCCGGTCGAACAACTGGCCGCAATCATGTCGGAGTGACGGAACATTTCGTGGAAGCAAAGTGCGTAGGAGAGTGGCATTAACATTCCGGTTTGGCGCATGAAGCCTCCGCCACCGTTTCCCGACGCCGACCGGAGACGATTGCCCCATTCATCGAAGATGAATTTGATGTCCTTCTCTTTCAACCACGGCATCTTCTCGACATACCTGTCCCAGGCTTCGAAGGCTTCGCCGATGCGGTTGGCCAGCCTGCGGGTTCTGAACTGCAGCGGATCGTGGACATCCACAAAGAGCTGCTTCTCAGCGTCGAAGGCCAGATCGGGATAGGCATAAGTGTGCTCGGATAGATAGTCGATGTTGTCAACACACTTGTCGAGGAGCCGGCCGTCCCAGTCATTCACGCTGCCGAATTCATAGGGGAGTCTTTCTGCAATCGGTGGCTCCCATATGCTGGGGAAGAAATTGCCTTTCTTCTCTGCGCCGCCCACGGACTTCTCGCAGATGCTTGCTCCAGACACGGTCACCTTGATCTTCGGGTCCACCTTCTTCATGGCCTCGACGATATAGTTGTGCTTGACGCAATACTGGTCGAGCGACATATGGCCGTACTGCCAGGGACCATACATTTCGTTGCCGATGCACCAGCATCGAACGTTGAAGGGCTCGGGGCTGCCGTTCTCCGCACGCATTTTGCCCATGCGCGTTTCGACAGAACCATTGCAGTATTCCACTTGCTCGGCTGCCTCGCGTGCCGAGCCAAATCCGCTGTCGATGGCCAGATCGGGCTCGGCTCCGACCAACCGGCAGAGGGCGATGAAGTCATGAAGTCCCACGTCGTTCGGCTCCACCCTGTCGGACCACATTGGTTGCAGGCGGGGCGGGCGCTTGTCCCGATCACCAAGCCCATCACGCCAGTCGTAAGCAGAAACGAAGTTGCCACCTGGCCACTTGAACATTTTGAAACCCGCCTCCTTGAAGAGACGGATCATCCCAACGTGAAATCCCTGCACATTGTCGGCAGGCATCAACGAAGCGTTTCCGATGTGAAACGTGCCCTTGCCGGTGCCCAGGATTTCAAGTCGCGCATCCTCCGTGTCGGCCGCCGCGGTAAACTTCAACGGGAATTTCTTGTACTCGGGCAACAGCGCCGGGATCGTGACAGTTTGCGAATCGCCGGCGCCTGTCCCCCACACCAAGCGGACCACAACTTTGGCGCCCGCATCGCCGGCAAGATAAACACGGCCTTCGTAAGTCTTGCCGCGGCCCAGGCGCAATTTCGACTGTTGAATGCCGTGGGGTTCGGAGCCGTCAAGTTTGACGCGCGGGCTGTGCTTGCCCACGAAAGGCCGTAGGGAGTCCATTACCACCGTTCCTGCCGGCCCTACCGGCTTGAAGGGCTCACCCAAAAAGCGGCGGAAAAAGGAGTTGGTTTGCGCCGGCGCCGGTGCTGCATCGGTAATCGGGTTGCCAAACTTCCTGTCTGTCAGCATCTCGGCCCACACATTCGTGGTTGCCGGTTCCATGTAGCCGCCGAAAACCATCGGATTCACCGGGGCGCCGCTCTTGGATGCATCGATCGCGACCTGAATGTTACTCGTCACCGCGGCGAAAGCAGTCATTCCTTGATTCAGCATTGCAGCGCTTGCAGCCGAAGCCGCCAAAAACTCCCTTCGATTCATCGGCATTTCATATCTCCTTGTGCCTTGCTTGATTCGCACATTCTCAGAGGTCCTGTTTAGACAAGAACGTTTTCAAAAAGGAAGTCACCATTGAGGCTCGCAAGCATTGTTCACCGGAAGAGCCTTGGCGCAAAGTTATTCAGATCGCGGCGCCACGTCTGCCACTCGTGCGATGTTCCGGGTGACTCATAGAACTCGTGTTTGACATTCGCTTCGACAAGTGCCGTGTTCAGCCTCTGGATGCCGGCCCTCATCTGGGACGGCTCCTCCGTTCCGACGCCGATCCACAGCAGATGCACTCGCTTGGCAAATGCGGCCGGATCAGCAAGCGCGCCATTGAACGCCGTCTTCAAATCCAGCTTTTGTTCGCCACGCATCGTCATCCCACCGGCTCCGCTGAAACCTCCAATGTAGGAGAAGAGATCGAGGTGATTGAATGTGACCTGGAATGTCTGCATTCCTCCCATGGACAAGCCGGCCATGGCGCGGTGATCGCGATCGGGAACGGTGCGGAACGTGGAGTCGATGAACGGAATTAGAGCCTTCGTGACATCGTCTTCAAAGGTTGCCATCATCTCCTGCATGGCGCGCATTCCCGCCGGCGATCCCATGGGATTACCGGTAATTTCGGGCGCCTTGTAGTCGGGGCGCCGTGCATAACCATTGGCCATCACAATAATCATCGGCTTTGAGTTCTTGTTTGCGATCAGGTTATCGAGGATGAAGTTGGCGTGCCCCTGCTTTATCCATCCGGTCTCGTCCTCTCCCCCGCCGTGCTGAAGATACAGCACCGGGTAACGTAGCTTGGTTTGTGTGTCGTAGTTCGGCGGCAAATAAACCAATGCATGCCGCCAGGTCTCCGTCACACTGGAGTGATACCAGACTTCACGAACCTGCCCGTGCGGAACATCCTGCGGCAGATAGTACGTCACTCCTGCTTCAGGAACCTCAACGGCACTCGCATCCTTGCTTCCACCGTAAAAAGTGTGGCTGCCAGGATCGCTTACTTCGAAGCCGTCAATATTCACCGTGTAGTAGTGAAGCCCGGGAGCCAGAGGCGGCGTGGTCACAGTCCAGAAGCCATCCGCCTGCTTCTCCATGTCGAGTTTGGGATTGCTCCAGAAATTTACCTTCACTTTCGCGGCGTCAGGCGCTTTGATCCGGATCTGGACCCGTGAGGCACTGTCTACGCGCGGGTACTGCGCATCCAGAACATTGGTGGAAGCGGGCTTGAAGTCGCCCTGATCCTGCGCATAACACAGGCTCGCAAACAGCAGCATCATGATTCCAATGGGCTTCATTTCTTCTCTCCCCTCGAACACAAAAGCGCAAAACCTGCCAAGCCAGACTGCCTTTCGGGCGCTTTCGGATTGGTGCTTTTCGATCATGCGCATATTAACCTGAGAAACCGCTAAGCGGAAGTCGCATTTATCCATCTAATACATCGATTCAATAGATAACTCTGTTGCCGGGAAACATTTGATTTGAGGAGGGAAAAACATACATTCCGGACTGGAGATTCAACTGAATTTGTCGCACGAGACTGGAGGAGGTTCATACCCTCATCCTGCGCCAGCAAGTAGTAGTTTTTCTGCAATGCCCGGTGGCTTTGCGCTTCATCTTGACCCAGGTTTCTGGACACGCCCTTAGAAAGCAGGTCGAAGGCTGGCGCTGCTTAGACGGAATCAACTCGAGATTCTGACTCCTTGGCTGATGATCTCTGGCGATCAATACCGCGCCAGAGACCTCCGTTAACCGAGAGTCTGAAATAATTCGGCTAACAGTGGTCTCCGGCACGGAGAAATCAGATTCAATTCAGCAATCAATAACCTTGTTACTGCTGCGAGCTAGAACTGGTACTTCGCGGCCAGTTGCAATTGGCGCATGTTGCCTGTAATACCAGTGATGCGGCCGAAGGTGGAGGAACTGAGATTTACAGTCGGCTCGGCCCAGTTCGGGTGATTGAGGGCGTTGAATGCCTCAAAGCGGATCGACAACCGATGCTTTTCGTTGTAGGGCATCAGAAAATCCTTGTGGAGCGCGGCATCCAGATTGGTGAATCCCGGGGACGTGAAGCTACCGCGCTGCAGGGTACCAAAGAATCCTGCAGTCGGTGTAGCGTAGGCGGCTTTATTTACCCAGTCGTTAAGCGATCTCGCGCTGCCGCTGAGGTAGGGGCTGACTCCAGTTGGATTGGGCCTGTCGAAGTTGCCGAAAGCGGACGCGATACTGGCATTGTCAACACCGAGGATGGGAGTCCCGACGATACCGGTCTGGTGGGTAAAGATACCTCCCACTTGCCAGCCGCCAATTACCGCATCCAAGGCTTTGTTATTCACCGGCAACAGCTTGCCGGGTCCGATCGGTAGTTCGTAAAGTACCGAGCCAACGATTCGATTTTTGACATCGAACGCTGAACGGCCGTATTCGCACGAGACGCACTCGCTGTCCTGGGGATACAAGTTGTCGTTTCCCTGGTTACGAATTCCGCTGCTATCGTCAAGGGATTTGCCCAGAGTGTACGAGGCGATGACGTTGAGGCCTTTGCTGAAGCGCCGGGTAGCTTTCACGCTGAATGCGTTGTAGTTGCCGGTGCCGTAGTCGATCACGTATTGGATTCCCCCCATGTTCGCGAAGGGGGTACGAGACGCGACTGAACTTGAGGCGCCGGTGCCAAGGTATCCGTACGGAGTCGCCTGATTTGCATTTCTGAACCCATAAAGATGACGGTGCAATGCACCCTGGTATCCCAGTTCGAACGACCAGTCCTGTCCGACCTGCTGCTGGATGTTAAACAGAAACTGCTCGCTGTACGAGGTCTTATGGCTGACCGCGTTCGAGTACGCAGTGCCCGGAGGAAGAAGGGCGATTGCACCGCCGCCGCCTGGCGCCGCGTTGTTCCAGGTCAAATTGGAATTGCCGTAAATCTTTGGGGTCGAGTCCGCATTCGTGTAGGTCACGCGCCCGGCGATGTTGCGAGCCATGTCGAAATACGCGTTGCCGATATCCTGGTTGTAGAAGATGCCATAGCCGGTACGAATCACCAACCTGGAGTTCGGCGAGTAAGAGATGCCTAGGCGAGGAGCAAGATTGACGTACTGGGTATTCATGAGCGGGCCATTGGGCAAGGTTCCGTTGCTGCAAGCCGGCTGCGGGCCCAGTGTAGTTGTCCAGTTGATCGCAAGACCTTGATACACATTTGACTGTGAACAGTTGCCCTGGCGGAGATATTGGGGCCATTGGCTCTGAGCATACGTGGTGCTGATGTCGCCCCTCTTCGGCATTACCTGAACATACGCGTTGAAGTTATTGCCGAACGTATCGTTCCACGGAGGAGTCAGTTCGTACCGGAGGCCCGCTGAAATCGTGAGATTTGGGAGGAGCTTGTAGTTGTCGTCTCCGTAAAAGGCCCATACGTTGCGCACGTAATTGGCATTCGCCACGGCCACGGCAACCGTTGACTGATAAAGATCGCCGAGCAGGAAGTCAGCGAGCGAGTCGCCTTGAGAAAGCGTAGCGTTCCCTGGTGTGCCCGATTGAAGCGCGGTGGCAAGGGGCTCGGAGCTGAATTGCCCGCGTGAGAATTGGTTGCCTAACTGATTGAAGGTTTGCCGGTTGTACTCACCACCGAAGCGCCACGAATGCTTGCCCCTCACCCACGAGATGTTATCGACAATCGAAGTCGTGGGATCGGTCACAACATAAGGGCCATCCCCGCCGAGATCCCCAAAACTGGTCCAGATGCTCGGTGTCGTGCCCGTCGGTCCCGAAGTGAAGGACATGGCAGGGATGCCCCACGTTGATGCGAGGCCGCCCTTGAGGTTCGGGATACCAATTGAGTCGACCACGTTATTCGTATATGCCGACAACAAACCGAGAGAGTTGAAGAAATGGTTATAGCCAAACCGAGCTTCGTTGACTATGTGGGGCGTAAAGATCCAGGTGTTGGAACCCATGTACTGGTAGTACTGGGTAAAGATCTTGCTGCCCGCACCTAGCAATCCAGTTGATAGGATGTCTTCGTTCCCTGAGCTGTAGCGGAAGGCATACTGCGACTTCTGGGACTGGATGTAATCTCCACGGACAGCCAAGCTCTGGCGATCCGTCGGTTGCATGGTGGTGTAGGAATAGTTGGAGATCACCTTGCCACCCGAGTAGGTTGACCCCGCGCTTGACCCCAAGTATTTCAGCAACGCCGTGGCCTGCGACGTGATTCGGGCTGAAGGGATGGTGTTGTTGGGAAAGGGCGTCTTTCCCAGGCCGTTGGCGTCTCCGGTTGACGGATCGTAGATGGTGACCGGCGTTCCGGCGGCGGTGGTAAAGCCCTGGAAATTGCCGCCCTCTTCGGCTGGCGTGGGCAAAGTAGCGCTGGACTGATTAATTGAGCGGACCTTCCTCCATTCGTCGTCGACCATGAAGAAGAACTTGTCTCTGCCGTTGTAAAGTTTCGGGATTCTGATCGCTCCATCGAGTTCGAATCCGTAGTCGTTCCACTTGTAAGGGAACACTTTAATGGGGGCGGAGTTGTACGGGAAATAATAGGGATTGGCATCCGCGATGTTGTTGCGGATGAAATCGTACATGGAGCCGTGATAGGTGTTGGTGCCGCTCTTGCTGACCACGTTGACCTGCGATGCCTCGTGGCCGAACTCAGCCGGATAGACGCCCGTCTGCACCTTGAATTCCTGGATGCCGTCAAGGGAGGGAAGGCCGACATAGGTGTTGAAGTCAGGATCGGTATTGTTCACGCCGTCGAGCGTGTAGTAGTCGAACATGATGCGCTGGCCGCCCACCGCGATCGCCTGGGTGGAGCGATCGCCACCGAGGCGGCTGCCTGCCTGGCCTGATGCCGGTGAAAGCGTGTTGGCGTTGGACGAAAGCTGTACCAGTGACAGGTAGTTTCTGCCGTTCAGCGGCAGCTCGTTGACCGCCTGATTCTCAACCACGGTGCCGAGGGTGGCGTTTTCTGCTTGTAGAAGCGCACCAGAGGCTTCAACCTCGATCGATTGCGTTACCGCTCCGACTTGAAGGCTGAAATCCAGACGGACCGACTGTTGGACCTGCACTTGCACGTTATTACTCGCAGCTGTCTTGAAGCCCGAATGCGTGGCCGTAATGCTATAGACACCGACCGGAACTTCGGGAAATGTGTAGTCGCCTGACCCGGTTGTGACCGTTGAGCGTTCCGATCCGGTCCCCACATTCTTGAGAGAAATATTCGCGTCCGGAACCGCAGCGTTGGTTGAATCGCTGACGTGTCCTGAGACCGTACCAGCGGTCTGCGCAGGCAACCTGGCAGCCGACGATATGGCAAGGAAAAACACAAAGATGTAGCAGGCAATGAACGCACTGCACCGACCTAGATTCTCGAAGGTCTTAAGGGACATCTGCGCAGGCCCGAGAGATGTCGCTGTGATGTGGAGATTGGAAAAGAGTCGAGAATTGTTGCGCCGATTTTCTGATGCACCACTGGCATGAATGTTCAACATGGTCGACTTTACCCTCCTCTGCTTAGAGCAGCCTTTCTTTGAATTGACAACGGACAACGCCCACGCTCTTAGATCTGGCCCGCTTATACATCTCGAAGGGTGCGAAGACGGGAGTTTTCCCAAGACCGTTATTGCGATGACTTATCCCCTTTGAGAATCTCCTCTATCAGGGCCTTGGATACGGGCAGATGGTCCTCGTTCTCTTTCAGCCACACTCTATAGTCCTGTTCGATTTCCGGTGACCACTTGGCATCGATCTGCCCAGCGGTGTACTTCTTCTCTCTCAGGCGTTGGTGCCCAAAAGTGTCCTCGAGGCGAGTGCGTTCGGAGTCCTTGACGACGCGCTCCGCCAACTGCGGCGGTATAAACAGCACGCCGCCGTTTCGCCCCAGGATCACGTCTCCGGGCAAGACGAGGGCGTGTCCAATGCGGGTAGGGCCATTGATGCTCACCATGGTTGAGTTGAGCAGCCTGCCGCTGGCAAGAGTTCCGAAGTGGTGTGAAGGGTCGTAGTAGCGAACAAATGAGGTGAAGTTCGGCAACTCGTTCAGGCCATTGATATCGCGAACGGCACCATCATAAACAATGCCATTTCCTGATCTGGCATAGATTGCATTGCCGACGTTGTCGCCGATGGAAGGTCCATCTGTCTTGAGTCCGAAGTGGTCGGCTACGTAGACATCGCGAGGCTGCAACATGTCGACGGGCCAAGCGTTGGTACCACCCTTTCGGTGGTCCTTGACTCCCTGCTCCTCGATGACTTTTTCGACGTCGGGTCTGCCGGGCATCCAAACAGCCGTCAGTGCCCGGCCCACTAGAATCTGATCGGGGTGGATCGAGTACCAACCATCTTCATACTGATGCACAAATCCCGCCGAACGGAGCGTCGCCCATGCTTCTTCGAGAGTCACATTCTTCATGCGGTCCAGAATGTCATCGGGCACTTTGGGCCGACCGTCCGGAAACCTTTCTCCTTGCCAGTCGGGAGTGTATTTGATGACATCGTCGCGCGTGAAGAATCCTTGTTGCGCCCTCAGGCAGGGAGTCAGTGCGAGGAAGGCTACCGCGGCGAGTGCACCTGCAATGATTTTTTGCATCTTCTCTGCTCCAATGAGTTGGTGATCTTCTTGAACTGCTTACTTCTCGGGTTCAAACCACGGTGTTCCAGGAATCTGTGCCTTCTTTGCAACTTCCTCGTCCATCTCCACACCAAGGCCTGGCTTGTCTGGCGGAGTGACGAAGCCATTCACGATGATCTCGCCTTCCTTGACCCACGACTTCCAAAGATCCTTGTGGTTAATCCAATGCCACTCACATGCCAGGAAGTTCGGGTAGGTGGTGCATGCGTGGGCAGTAGCCATCAGCCCGATCGGCGAAACCACGCAGTGCGGCGCTACGGGGATATAGTAAGTCTGCGCCATGTTGGCAACCTTCCTGGCTTCGGCAAGCCCACCGACCTTCTGAAAGTCGGGCTGGATGATGTCGACCGCTTCCTTCTGGAGCAGTTCCCTGTATCCCCAGCGCATGTATAAGTTTTCTCCGCAGGCTATCGGTGTAGAGGTCGAGTGCCGGATGTCCGCCATCGCGTCAATGTCTTCGGCCGGAACCGGCTCCTCAAGCCACATCAGCCTGAACGGTTCCAGCGCTTTGGCGACTTTCTTTCCGGTGGGAGCATCGTAGCGTCCATGCATATCGCAGGCAAGATCCATGTTTGCTGGAATGGACTCGCGCGTAGAGGCAACCCACTTCACCATGCGATCAATCTCGCCGTTGCTCGCCGTCCAGTTAACTTGATCGAAGCGCGCGGGATCGCTGGCATCGTCAAGGTCGATCTTCATCGCCGTGAAGCCTTGATCCTTGATCCATGCGAACTTCGGGTGTGCCTCCGGTCCAGTCGGGTCGTCGATATCCGAGTCGCAATAGATCCGAACCTTATCCCGGAATTTTCCGCCCATAAGCTGGTAAACGGGTAGGCCGAGAGCCTTACCGGCGAGATCCCACAATGCAATTTCCACACCGGACAGAGCAGTGATGAACTGCCCGCCCTGCGCACCGGCGAAGATTCCCAAGGTGCGAATCCTCTCCCAAATCGCTTCAACATCGAGCGGATCTCGTCCGATGAGCATGCGCCGCCAGCCGCGAATCAGAGACGGGGTTCCGACTGCAGCATCTGTCGCTTCACCCTGCCCGTAGATGCCCTGATCCGTATAGATCCTCACGTGCGTCTGCGGTCCATGCACCATTACCTGCGCGGTGCGCACGTCGGTGATTTTGAGCTTTGGTCTCCGGTAGGGCGAACTGTTGGTTTCGACAGCTCCCGCCAAGGCGGGAAGAGAAAAAGCAGAGATTGATCCTAATGCCGAAAGAGCAGCACCCTTCAGCATTGACCTCCTTGAAAACTGAGCCATATCCCCCCTCGGAACCTTTCGTTTGGTTAACTTGACCGAGTTCCACAAGCGAGCGTTTACCCTTCAAACGCCTGCTTTGTACGCAGTAAATTGTCTTATTAGGAAACAACGGGATGCTAGTCCACAAGAAAGTCGACTGACTAGTGGCATTTTTCGAATTGATATATCGAGGATTTCGATATATTGTTAGCTTGCCGATTCAAACAATTGAATGCCCGACTCATTCTGGAGCCAGCTTCATGCATACAACGATCGATCAGTGGGAAGTTCTGGAAGCAGTGGTCGAGCTGGGTAGTTTTGCTGCTGCTGCATCGAAGTTGAATCGTTCACAGTCGACGATCAGCTACGCAGTTTCGCGTCTCCAGGATCAGTTCAAAACCCCTCTGCTTGAAATGAAGGGCCGAAAGGCGCAACTCACCGAAGCTGGAAAGGCATTGCTGGCGGATGTGGAGCCATTGCTCAGCGGGTTTCGGGCACTCGAACAAAGAGCCGCGTCTTTGGCAGTCGGAGGTCAGACCGAGATCAGTCTTTCGGTTGACAGTGTCTATCCGGACGATCGACTCTTTGCCGCCCTCGCAGAACTGACGCGCGTTTATCCTCATACCAATTTGAAGCTGCATCGCGGTACGTTCCTGTCCTCCGTCAATGAATTCGCAAACCACGGCGCTGACTTGTGTATTGTTGGAACGCCGACGCAAGAGCATTTGATCAAGCCAGTCCTCGATATACGAATCAGAGCCGTCGCCAGAGCTGACCATCCCCTGAATGCTGGAGAGCGGCAACTGACGCGAATGGATCTGATTCAGCGTCTTGCCGTAGTCATCGAAGGAGCAACCGGCCCGGCCCCCGGGCGACAACCACATGCTCCAGCGCAACGCCAAATAGCTGTGACTTCAATTGAATCTGCGATTGAGGCCGTGCGAAGCGGGTTGTGCTTCGGATGGTTACCGGTTTACAAAATCCTTCCCTACCTGGAATCCGGAGAATTCGTCGGACTGCGGCTGCCGACGGGCGTTGAGCGGTTCGCTCGATTGTCCCTGGTTCTTAAGGATTTCGATTCGACCAGCCGGGAAAAGAACTACCTTGCTGAACTCTTCGGTGCGAATCGTGAGGTGGAGGTGCTTTGAATCCCACACGGAGATTCTGGTGGACGTACATACGCCGACCTGAGGGCACATTAGATCAGGCACTCAGGGACTACCAATTTCCAATCTGAGATTCGACTGAATAGCTTGACTTCTCTGGCAAAGACCGAGCCTGAACGAGTTCACGGCAATGATCGGAGAGTTCCGGTCAATGCTGGACAAGGCCGGAATCAAGTAAATCTACTTTTCGTCGTCAGGTACGGCGCACGAGTGACTTACGTGGCGTAGAGATTTGAACGACTTCGCTTCGGCACTTTTCAAATAGAAACGCCAGCAGGCCGCCGGATCACTGTTACCCGGAGGGAATCTCTTTCCAGAATCTCATTCGGAAGGCATCAAGAGCCTGCTAGGAGTTTGGTATACCCTGTATTGTCGTCCGAGCAATTGCTGCGGACCGGCCTCTCATAAATATCCCCCTCCCGATGTGCCTGGGGGTGTGAGGGAGGAATCCCGTGTGTGCAATGCGCTCCATGCGCAATGCCCTGGTTGCTTTCGACGCAGGTGCTCTTCTCACTCGCGGAAAGAGCCAGGCTCAATGTTCGTTCATCAAAGGAGAAACATGATGAAAACACGTCTTGCGTTCTTGGCGGGCATTGCCCTGGCCACGGCCGTTGCACCCGCGTCTGCTGAGAAGCCGCTGAAGGATTACAGCTTCATCCGAGGCGTCAATTACGGAATGAACGGCGACCAGGCGGTGATTGAAAGGGACCTTGGTTATGCAAAGCGGGTCAATTTAAATAGCACGCGAATCTGGCTGAGCTATCAGGGGTACGAGAAAGACCCACAAGGTTTCATCGATCGGCTTCGGAATTATATTCGCACTTCCAAGCGGATGGGCTTTTCTACGATGCCGATTTTGTGGAATGGAAACAGTCTGAATCCGGACACGCTCAAGCCCGAGTTCCGTCCCCGGGGCGCTGCCTACGTGAAAGCAATCGTCGAGGCAATCAAAGACGAGCCCGGCCTGCTGATGTGGGACATCATGAACGAACCGGTGACGAACGATTACGTAATGAAAGCAACGGGCGAAGAGAAGAAGCAACACATCGACGAGATCACCGGATTCGTCCGCTACTACCTGACCTACGTTCGCAAACTGGACCCGGTGAATGCGCTCACGGTCGGGTATGAGTACTCAAGCCAACTGGATGTTGCGGCTGACCTGGAGGATGTGATCAGCTTTCACGATTACACGCCGCTCCGCTCAACGATCGAGGCGGCTTATCGCACTGCCGAGGAAATCTCAACGAGATACGGCAAGCCCATGCTGAACTCGGAGACGGCGTGCATTGCCCGCGCCAATCCTTATGACGTGGTGCTGCAGATTGCCGAGGAGCACAAGACAGGCTGGTATCTGTTCAACCTGATCATCCAGGGATACTGGGGCGAAGTCCACGGGCTCTTTTATCCAGATGGCACGATTCGCGATCCTGCGATCATCGCGGCCGTGATGGGCTTCTACAGAAACCGCGACCTGAATACGATCATCAAGCCAGTTCCGAACCGCGAGGGCCACGCCGAACGAGCGCTTAAGGCAATTGAGGCCGCTCTTACGGATGACCCGAACACATTCAGACACTCGAAGACATCGACCGACAAAATGCTCGATGCGGCAGAATACGCGGCGAACCTGCTCGAAGCAGCAGAAATGGTTCCCATGTACGTGCCCCCGAGCGCGCAGATCAGATACTGGCGCGAGCAGCCGTCCGAGAAACGCGATAGAGACGCGATTCGCACTTTCACCTATGATCTGGGACTGACTCTGAAGAAACAGTGCATGCTCTACTAGAATTTCTTCGCGCTGCGGGGCCGGACGGAACTGGCGTGGCAGTGCCGCAGGGCCTTATGGCACGCTATCGCGGCACTGCACATGGTCGTGACGAACTCATTCCCCTTTGGCCAAACGTTGATCCACGGCCGGGTCGAGTTTTTCCAGGCCGGTAATGCTGTGGATGTGGTTGACGGAAATCCGCGGCAGCCAGGTACGGTGAGCGCCTATGCCTCTTACCCCTGGTCCCATCCGCCAGTGTTCCTGCTGCCAGCCATAGAGTTTCTTGCTCAATCGCTTTACTTGGAGAAGCACCTTAACATAATGTGGCTGGTATGAAATCAGGCAGAGAGCGATTCCTCTCAAATCCAGATTCGTCAAAGAATGGAATTCCCATCCAACCCGTGGATCGCCGGCGCTTTCTCCAGTACGCGGCAGGAGTGGGGGCGATGGTTGGTCTCGGTGGAAGCGCCTTCGGCCATGCTCAGCAAGATGTTGCCACTGAAGCCGCCAAACCCAATCACAAGGCTGCGTCGACGGACTCGCGCCTGCCCGACGGTACCGAGTATGTCTCCTGGGAAAAGCCACTCACATTTTCGAAGACCTACTACGTGGACAATAGCTCCGCCAGGGCCAACGATGACGGACCCGGCACCCGCCAGCGCCCTTTCCGCACCATCAACAAGGCCGCCCAAATCCTTCAGCCCGGCGAACGCGTTGTCATCGCCTCTGGCACCTACCGCGAGTGCGTCCGCCCGGTGCGCGGGGGCACGGGTCCGGATCAGATGATCAGTTACGAGGCCGCCCTGGGGGCAACAGTTTTCGTCAAAGGCTCTGAAGTCCTCAAAGATGGCTGGCAGCCGGAGTCCATTGCAATGGGCTTCCGTGGCCCTGGAGGCCCAACTGGCCAGGCTCCAGCCCAAATACCTGCATGGCAACACGAACTCACCGGCACGATGTTCCCCGACGCCTACAACCCCTTCAGCCTGGCCAGCGCGCCGGGGGATCGCTCATGGCTCGACACCAAATCGGTCGATATGGGCCCGTATTTCCGCCGCCGTGGATTGGTCTTTGTGGACGGCAAGCCGCTGGAGCCGATGGAGCAGCTTCGTGAACTGGCAAGCGCGCGGCTGCCCGGCCCCCCGCCTCCAGGTGCACCAGTGCCTCTCACCGGCCTGCCTCCTCGCACGCGCGGCGGTCCAATCATGCAGGAGATCGGCGGCTTGCCTGATGCCCGTTTCTGGGTCGACAACGCGGGAGAGGCCATTCACATCCGCATCCCCACCGGCACTCCCGTCGAGCACACGGTTGAAGTCACCACCCGCGAGCAGGCCTTTGTACCAATGCAGAAGGGCCTTGCTTTCATCCGCGTCAAGGGAATCACCTTCCAGCACGCCGGCAACGGTTACCCGGTTCCGCAGCGCGGCATCGTTTCCACCGCTGGCGGCAATCACTGGATCATCGAGGGCAACACCATCGAATGGGCCAACGGTACCGGCCTCGATATCGGCAACGGCGACTGGAATGGCGGTCCCACGCCGCAGGCCGGCGTATCTCAGATCATTCGCGGTAATACGATTCGCTTCTGCGGCGTCGAAGGTCTCGCCGGCATGGGAACTCAGGATGCCGTCATCCAGGACAATCTCATCGAGTGGTGCGGTTGGGCGGACGCAGAACGAGCATGGGAAGCCGCCGCAGCCAAGTTCCACCGTGCCCAAAACATGCTCTTCCGCCGCAACGTGGTCCGCCATATCCGCCATGCCAATGCAGTCTGGTTCGACAGCGGCGACATCAACTGCCGCATCACCAGGAACGTGTTCGCCGACGTCCTCACCGTCAGCGCGGCCGTCCATATGGAAATGAACCTCAAACTGAACCAGATCGACAACAATGTCATTTGGAACGTCCGGAACGCCGAGCCGGGCACGCCCGGCCAGAGAGGATGCGCGGGTTCTGGCGTTTTCATCAATGCCAGCGATCATCTCATCATCGCCCAGAATCTCATCGGCCGCTGCGACAACTCCGGCGTTTTTGCCATCACGCGCCCGGATCGTGCCGGCAGCGGATCCGCTGAGAACAACAATATTGTGAACAACATCTTCACCAAATGTGGCAAGTCAGCCATCGTGGTCCTCAGCCAAAACAATCAGGCCGACGGGAACCTCTTTGTCTCCATGCCGAAAGAGTTTCTGGGGTTTTTCACATCCGACTCGAAGCAGTGGCTCGACTTGCCGGCTTGGCGCGAGGCGCACGGCTGGGACAAGAACGGAGCTTTGGGCGACATGCAGGTAGACTTTGATCCTGACCGCCTGGAGCTGACTATGAGCAGCAGCCAGCCGTTCCCAAAGGTGAGTGTGTTCAATCATATTGACCACGATTTGCTCGGCAATGTCACCGGAGAAACAAGAGCTCCCGGTCCCTTAGCCGACCCCGGTGCCAAGCGCATCTGGCAGCTTGACTCTCGCTCGGTGGCTCCGGCTGAAAACCAGGTCCGATAAATAACTGGCAAAGTTAACACTGCTGTCACGGCAGAAATGGAGGCAGCAACCGGGACTTGTAACTGTCAAGGGCGGAGTAAAAGTTTGCCACCGCCGGATCTTGTTTTCGCGGGATGTTGCCCTGATGGCATGGTTCATGGAACACCGGAGAGATGTTCCGAGGGAAGATATACGGGTGTGGACGGGGTGCGGTTCGTGTTGACGGACGGAGTCAGCGAGCGGTGGCCAGGGAGTCTGGGCTTTCGCGAGAGACGGTGCTCGCTCGTTCGCATCTCCGTGGTCAGGGCGAGAACAAAAAGCACTCCGTATTGTGTCTTTGCGGTATGCCTGAGAAATTGGCTCACCCAGTCGGGGTTCAGGACGTGCATCTCACCTTGTGCGTGTTGCGGGATTACAACTCCAGAAACAAGATTCGATTTCAAGAGTCTCCAGTGCACGTTCTGCTCAAGCACGACTTGGAGAACGGAAAGGGTGTAGTGGATGGTTCTCGTGCCGAGATCAATCTCCTAGATCCCCTAAAACACCCGCTGAAAATCGAGCGGTGCAAGCCTTCCGAACATTTGCTCACCGAGCGAGAGGCGAATGTGGCGGCTAGGCAATGCCTTGTAATCACGATAGGACTTGGCTCGGAACTTCGGTCGGACAGCAGGTTAGTAGCAGCGTTCAAGATATTGGTTGGGGGCAATCCCTCTCCCTCCAACCCCGTCCTTGCTTCGTTCCTCAAGCCTGGTGCTGAGGTAGCGCCATGCCGCTCGAAATGCGCGACGAACGCACACTTCAGAAACTTCCGTCAGCGAGCCTCCTAATCGCGCACAAGAAAAACGCGCACCAGCCGGCTCCCTCACCGCGGAGGATTATTTGTTCCTGTTTACTGGCCAAAGTGAATTCTCCTGAAGCGCAAGAAGTTAGATTCTGGCGCATATTTGCAACACTCCGGACCTCAATTGGGCCATGAATACTTGGATTTTACTGCGAGTTCGACTGATCGCGGGTCAGTCAGACTCTCCCAGGTGGGAAGAGGCCGCGCGGCAAGAAAAACTCGGCCCGGGTCCGGACTCGAGAACTCTGGACACTCTCATGGCTCACCGGTCTCGTGTGAACCCGAAACCGACGCCGATGCAGCCAGTCTCGAACAGCCCCTTTTCGGCCCCCGGGCCGCCTAAGTACCAATAACGACGCGGACTTTAGGCGCCGCCGCAGGCGCAAAAACCGGGGCGTTTAGGGTGTCGTCGGACCGAGCAGTTGAAATCCGAATGTAATAGATCGACGCCACACACCCGAATTGCGGCTCAACTTGGCCGATCACAGTCATCGTCGCGGCCGGGCCGTCGCACCCCCTGCGCAGAGGCCGTACTGGGACCGGATTCAGAACCCGGCGGCGTCAGAAAGAATGAACCAGAAACTCACAGAACCATCCATCGACACTCATCTGAGGACCCATCCCCGGCAGATGAGAGACCATCCTGGCCCTACGTGTACAGATAGCGATCCAGGCTCATCCAACCAGATCCATCCATCCCAACAGACCAGCAGCATTCCCGGCCGGGGTAGCGACCGGCAGGCAAGGCGTACGCGGGAATCGGGCATGGAGTAGTAGGCGCCCAATGGCCAATCCGTCGTGCGACCCAACTGATCGGTTGGGCTTTATCAGGTCAGGGTACGCGTGGCCAGTTTCGGGTACTATTCGGCTCGAAAACGGCCATCACAATTACTACTTGGTCAACAGTAAACTATTCACTTTGAGATTTCTTCCTATACTAGG
>OBLW0100001399.1_pt1 | contig 20513 bp, 21 predicted proteins | sample 1520161 | NCBI WGS metagenome assembly OBLW01 (sample SAMEA3539309, study PRJEB22396) | soil metagenome | biome: tundra; feature: field; material: soil | place: USA | collected 2010-05 | depth 0.15 m | reverse complement strand
GATTGACCGTGGGTGAACAGATCGGGGCAGGTGCTCCAAACACTTTGCCTACGGCTCCCAAGTGGGTCCGCAAGTTCGGCATCGTACTCACATATTCCATCCCGCTCCCTTGAGGTGCACAGGGTACAGGGGAATTGTTCAGTCGTGACGAGGACTGAAGGTTTGAAGCCGGATGGTCTCAACCCCATGAAACGTCAAGTTCGGGTAGTGCATCGGGGCTTGTCAGGATGTATTCATGACGATCGAGTTTCGTGCCATCGAGGCAACGTGTCGCCGCTTTATTTTCAACGCCTACCTTCTGGAATCCCAATTTCTCCACGATGCGCCGGCTGGGCTCGTTTCCGTCGAAGTAGCCGATGCTGATTGCCTTCGCGCCAAGGTGGCCGAACGCGTACCGAATAGCTGCGTTTGCCGCCTCCGTCGCCATGCCCTGTCGGGCGTATTTAGGCGCCACCCAGTACCCTGTCTCATAGACGTCTTGCTCATGGGTAAGATCCAATGCGGTTCGAACGACGAAATCCCCGTTGATCCGATGGAATCCGGCCAATGCGATTCCTGCTTGATTCTGGTAATCCATCACTCGCCGAATAGAATCTTCCATCGCATGCCGCGACCGTTGGTTGTCGAAGGCCCAGGACATCCAACGCTGCAAATCGGACCACGCTTCCTCCTTGGCGGTCTGGATCGAATCCAAATCGCCAAGCGTTGGCGGACGCAAGATCAGGCGCGGCGTAACGATCGGCATCAAATGGCGCATAGAGCGGCTACGCTGGAATTGTAGCCGTGATCCGTTTGTGATCCGTTAGAACTGCTTACTACTGCCTTCCACTGCTTTACGTTGCCCGCCGTGCGCTCTATGTTGTTGAAACTACGTTTTCGAGTAAATTCGAATCCTACTCTCTCCGCCACATTATTGAAAATAAAGTGGCATCGGCACGGAAAAACCGAGTCCACAGCTGACACACATGGTGCGGATGCTACCACGCGATTCGTACGAGCCTAAGGCCTTGCCGCGGTAAAGCGAACTGCAGATGCAGGGTGCCGTCCGCAATCGATGTCCATTGGGGAGAACTCGAAAGCTGTAGCTGTCCTACCCTCTCCAATCCTTCCCGCTGACTGGTAGAAAGGGTCTTTGGCGACCCCATTTCCTTCCACGCGGTGAATGCATTGCTGTGGTCGGAGTCTACCAAGAAATGCTCAACCAGCCCTCGGCTCGATTTTGTCGGAAGGCCGCTGACTGTGAGATCAATGGGAGCCGCAGCGGCGGGAAGATCGTCGTCATGATAGTTCCAGACCAGGATCTCAACTTCGTGATCCTTCCGTGTTGCGATCACGTTAGTGTCTGGCTGTCGGCGCACTCCAACAGCAACCGTATCTTCCGTGGATAAGGCTCCAGAGCTGGTTGCCTGCACACGCTCGCTTCCCAACAAACCAAACATGCGAAGGGCATTCAATACCGGCTTATCGATTCCGTTCGTAGCCAACTCGCGGAAGCCTTCAAACGGCGGCTGATCCTCGAACTCAAAGGCCCAAGTAACGGCGCCGAGAAGATTGATGTGCTCGCGACTTGCGAGTGCCATCGTGTAGCTAAGGACTTCGGCAGTGTAGGCGGCATATAACGGACCGTTGCGATAGGAATTCTGCGGATTGTCCTTGGCGGAGCATGCCGCGCATCCCTCCGGATCCGACTCGCCCAGAATGATCGGTGTCTGACGCCATTCTGGAAACGACGCGACGATCTGGAATCCCTGTTCGATGGATGCCAGTTGTCGGGAAATTCCCATCTGCACGTGATCTCCTTGCCACGTGGGTGATCCTTTGGGATGAGTGGAGATGAAATCCAGAGGCGTGCCGGTTTTGCCCGTTAGGTAGTTCTTCTGATGAGCGCAATGTTCCAGGAACAGCCGCAGAAATTCCGCCGCTTTTGGATTCGCTGGCCCGGTGCTGTCGGGACCGCCCACTCTAGCTCCCGGAAGAGCTCGCAAAATCGCGTCGGCGGAGAAATCGTAAAGCTTGAGAAACTCTTCTGACGTTCCTTGCCAGTAGCCGATGTCGGGTTCGTTCCAGACCTCCCATAACCAGCTGTGCACTTCGGCATCGCCATAGCGTTCGCGCAAGTGACGAACGAACTGAAATACCAGCTCGGACCATTTCCGATAATCCTTGGGTGGATAAGCCCATCCGGTGTAAATAGTACCGGCGGAATCTCGCGGAAAGTTGTGGCGGTAAGGCTCGGGATGAGTGGAGAGCGCCTCGGGCATGAAGCCAATCTCGACCAGCGGCCTGATTCCGGCTGCGTGAAACGTGTCAAAGATCCGATCCAGGATCGTCCAGTCATACACGGGTCTTCCGGCCGTGTCCTCCGAGTAGACGTTGGTGGACCCCCATTTCAATGACGCGGATCCATCTCCGGTGGTGAAAAGATTGTGGACACGCACGTAGACCGGCGCCGGGCTCAGAGCGGCCAGTTCGCCGAGCAACTGCTTTCCGTTCGGAGCGTAGGTGTAATTTGGTTCGTCGTATCCGAAGTAATTCCAGATAGGGGCAATTGACCCGGCTGACTGATCGGCATGCACGCGAATGTGCACGCTCTCGGTTGCCTGTTGGGACGAGGTAAAGGGACCCACAAAAAACAAGAACGCAAAGGCCGGAAAAAAGAGTAGACGGACTGAAATAAAGCGGGAGAACATTGTGTGCGGCATAAACGGCCCGGCCGCCATTGTAGGCCACGCTTTGGCTGATTGACAAAAAGAGCGCAGTTCTCTACTGTGCTCCGAGTAAACGATTACTTCGGATCCCTGGTGGGCCGCGAGTAGGTTGTTGCTGGCAGCGAGCCTGGAAATGATTCAGTGCGGGCCCCGTGCTCCATATTCTTTAGAATGCCGGCGGGGTTGACCGCGACTGGCATAAACAGAGGGAAACTGATGGCCATTGTCGCGGGAGTCGATTTCGGCACGCTGAGCGTTCGCGTCTCTCTGGTCGACAGCGAGAGCGGGCTGATAGGCTCGGCGATCTCCGAATTTCCGTTGCACCGGAAACGCGAGGATCCAGACTATGCCACGCAGTCGCATGACGATCACATGCGTGCGCTAGCATCCGCCACCAGGCAGGCAGTGAAGGAGGCAGGGATCCCGAGTGATCGCGTGGCGGCGATTGCCCTCGACACCACGGGCTCCAGCGTGATTCCCGTCGCAGCTGATCTCACTCCGCTCGACGACTATTACCTCTGGTGCGATCATCGGGCAAAACAAGAGGCCGCCGAGATCACAGACCTTGCGCATCGCGAGAAGTTGGAGGCCATCCAGTGGTGCGGCGGCGTGTACTCCTCTGAGTGGGGATTCGCGAAGTTGCTCCACTGGCTCCGTCACAATCCTGCCAAGCGCGAGGATTTCGCGAGCGCATTCGAGCATTGCGATATGGTTGCCGCCACGCTGTGCGGGATCACGAACCCGGCGCTGGTCAAACGAAGTGTTTGTGCGATGGGCCACAAGTGGATGTGGAACGCGGCGCTCGGCGGCCTGCCTCCGGAGAGTTTTCTCGTCAAAGTAGATCCGCTGCTGGTCGGCGTTCGCGCGAAGTTGGAAGGGGAGTACGCGACCTCCGACAAGATTGCCGGAACTTTGTCGCCGCAATGGGCTGAAAAACTTGGCTTGCGCGGGGGTATTCCCATCCCCGTGGGAGCGTTCGATGCACACTGGGATGCGATCGGCGCCGGAGCTCGAGAGGGCGACGTGGTGAATGTGGTCGGCACGTCCACCTGCATCATTGCCTATGCCAAGCAGGCGGAACTGATCCCGGGCGTCTGCGGGGTAGTGAAGGGCAGCGTGCACCCGCAATACACCGGCGTCGAAGCTGGACTCTCGGCCACGGGGGACATTTTCAGCGCAATCGCGCGGCGAGCGAACACCAGTGTTAGCGAACTGAGCGTCGGATTGGAGCAGTATCGCGCAGGGCAAACCGGGCTCCTGCGCATGACTTGGGACAACGGCGATCGGACGGTGCTGGTCAATCCGAATCTCGGGGGGATTACTCTCGGATGGAATCTCCAGCACACCGCGCAGGACGAACTTTTCGCAGCCATCGAGGGAACTGCCTTTCACACGCGGGTGATTCTCGATCGCATGACCGAATATGGTGCGCCGACGCTGCGCGTCATCAACGGTGGTGGCATCCCGCAGAATAACCCCGTGCTCAATCAGGTCTATGCGAATGTCCTGGGGAGGCCGGTTCTTGTGCCCAGCAACAAGGTGACGGGGATCGGTTCCGCCATTTTCGCATTTCTGGCGGCGGGTACGTTCAAGACCATTGACGAGGCGCAGGAGAGAATCTGTTCACCCTTTAAGGCCTACGATCCCGAAAAATCGGCGCAGCGAGTGTATGCAGATCTGTATGAGCACTATCGTAGACTCTATTTCGCATTCGGCGAACCGGGGAAGAGCGAGTTCGGACAGGTGTTACCCGCGTTGATCAAGGGCGCACAGCGCTGAAGTACCCAAACTTGTCAGGGCGCGAAGCTGGATTCGTCCGCAGAGGACGCACAGGAGAGTACAACATGTTTTCCGACACACGGCGCAAATTCTTGAAGCAAGCCGCCACTGCTGGAGTTGGGTGCTCCGCAAACCTCATTGGGAGCCGTTTTGCATCGGCGCAAACAGCGTCCAGCGATTCCGTCGCGGCTGCTCGCATCTACGTCGATTCCCGACGCACGATTGCTCCGCTGGACCGGAATCTGTTCGGCTCATTTCTGGAGCACTTGGGGCGTGCAATCTATGAGGGCATCTATGACCCGGGTTCAACCCTGTCCGACGCCAACGGATTCCGCAAGGATGTACTGGACGAGGTGCGCCAGTTGGGGGTTCCGATTATCCGTTATCCCGGCGGCAATTTTGTGTCGGGATACAACTGGCTCGACGGCGTCGGACCGAAGAAGGATCGGCCGCGCGTACTCGACAGGGCGTGGAACACCATCGATACGAACCAGTTCGGAACTAACGAGTTTATGGCGTGGAGCAAGATCGTCGGAGCCCGACCCCTGATGGGCCTGAACTTGGGGACGGCCACAGCGGAGCGAGCGGCCGCTCTGGTTGAATACTGCAACATTGAGAAAGGAACGAAGTGGAGCGACCTGCGGCGGAGCCACGGAATTGAACAGCCATACAAAGTGGAGCACTGGTGCCTGGGCAATGAAATGGACGGTCCGTGGCAGATTGGGCACATGACAGCCACCGAATACGGTATGAAAGCCCAGGACGCTGCCCGCCAGATGCATGCCGTGGACCCGTCTCTGAAGTTGATCGCTTGCGGATCCAGTGGTCCCGGCATGCCCACTTATCTGGAATGGGATCGCGAAGTGTTGGAGCAGTGTTATGAGTACGTCGATGCATTGTCCTTACATCGATATATCGGCAATACCAAGGACGAAACCGGCGGCGAGAGCGCAAAGTTTGTAGCTATGAACCTGAGCATGGAGCGCCAGATTGAAGAAACGATTGCAGTATGTGACCTGGTACGTGGGCACAAGCGGTCGCCCAAGAAACTATGGCTGTCGTTCGACGAGTGGAATGTGTGGTATCGCGCTCGCAGTGGCGACGCGCTCAACGGGCGCGAGCAGGAAGCGCCCCATCTATTGGAAGAGGTCTATGACCTGGAAGACGCGCTACTCGTCGGCGGAATCCTCAACACGCTGATGCGCCATGCGGACAGGATCAAAATCGCGTGTCTAGCGCAACTCGTGAATGTCATTGCTCCGATTGTCACCAATGCGAAGGGTTTGCTCCAGCAGACTATCTATTATCCCTATAGCTGGGCATTGCAGTGCGCTCGAGGCAACGTGCTGAACATACTGGTGGAGTCACCCACATACGAGGTTTCGGAAATGGGCCAGGTTCCATACCTTGATGTGGCTGGAACTCTGAGTCCGGAGGACGGCAAGGCGTCGCTGTTCATTCTGAATCGGGATCTGACGAAAGCGCACACGGTCGAAATTAATTGGCAGGACCGGACACCGGGCAAGGTGCTGAATTCCAGCGTTCTCACCGGCAGCGATCTGAGAGCCTTCAACAGCTTCGAGGCCCCTCAACGAGTTGCTCCTCAACCAGCGGACAAACTCACAACTAGTGGGGGACGCACGAGATTTGAGGTGCCTGCGCGCTCCTACACTGTGATTCAGTGGGCGGCATGACAGGAGACGGTAAGAGTGCGGTAAGGCGAGGATGATCGCGGTAACAGAAGTCTCTAAGGGCGGACTTGCGTTTTCTTCGCAGGGGTCCTGGAGTGGCCGGAAGCCAGCCGTGTCGACTCGCGAAGTACCAAGTGCGTCTTCAGTATGTACTCTGTTCCGGTGGGGACGGGCGTCTCGCGCTGCAATTCGGTGAGGAGCGCGTTGAAAGCCAGACGGGCGAGATCCGCCTGAGACATCTGCACCGTCGTGAGCGCGGGCAAGACGAATTGCGCCAGACGAATGTCGTCAAAGCCGATCACCGACAGATCCGATGGAATCCCGATGCCTTCTTCATAGGCCTTCCTCATTACGCCCATGGCTGTCATATCGTTCGAGCATAGGACGGCGGTAGGCCGGGTAGGCGCGGTCAGCAGTTTGCTGAAAGCCGCGATGCCGCCTTCAATGGTATGTGTGCCTTCCACGATCAATTCAGGGTCGGCTTCCATGCCGATTTCTTCCATAGAACTGAGAAACGCGTGCTTGCGGGCTTCGGCGGACTTCAAATGCAACGGGCCGGAAATGAAGGCGATCCTGTGATGACGAAGCGCGGCCAAATGCTGGACCGCCTGACGGATTCCATGGAGATAATCGATACGAATATTGCTGACCCTGGCGCGCGGCGGTCCCACGTCGACGAAGACCAGCGGCACTTTGCGCAGTTTCAAGTCCTCGAGCAGAACCTCTTCCATCCCGAACGTCATGATGGCAACGCCTTCGACGCGGCGCTCGATCATCCGCCGGACGGCCGTCTCCATGTGCGTGGGGTCATTGCCGGTCGAAGTCAGCATGATCTCGTAGTCATGCTGAACCGCAATGCGTTCGAACACCTGGACGATCTCGGGGAAGAATGGGTTGGTGATCTCGGAAATGATCAGCCCAAAAATCCGGCTTCGTCCGGAAACGAGGGCGCGAGCTTGAGTGTTGGGATAGTAACCAAGCTCTTCGATGACGCTCCACACTCGCTTCGCGAGTTGGGGATTTACGGTCGGAATTCGATTGATGGCGCGAGACACGGTTGCGGTCGAGACGCGCGCGCGTTTTGCGATTTCACGGATATCCATGGATCAGGTGACGCCGGTTGCAGACTGCAAGCAACCGATGATATCAAGAACGAGCAATCGTTTACCGATGGATTCGTCTGCGCAAACGCCGGACTTCAGGTACGTGGCCTCCTTGCGTCGTCTCATCCCCGCAGAGACAGAGTCGGCGGGGATCTCGTTTTGGCGGGAAGACGGAGTACTCTTTAGGAAGAGACAATCCGTAGTGGGTCACTCTTCCGGGAGTGGCGAAGTGGTCTCTGGCCCCGTGATCCAGGAATGAACCCATGAGTCGTAATGAGCCGTACCAGCAGTCGCCGAGTAAACGATTACCTGCGATCTCAGCGGCGATGGTGATAGTGCTGTTGGTCTCTGTCTGCCGCAAAGATCGGAGCGATACTAGCGTGCGTTCCGAAGGTTGAGTTCCGCCACGCATGGCGGTCACTAGAATTTCGAGGGCCTGCGCAGAGGTGGGCGGCACGACGACGGTAGCAGCTAGGGATCCTCGGCGGGCCCATCTTGCTCAATCGCTCGGCGAGCTCCCAGAGCTAGAAAGTCGTTTTGGGCCTGCACCACGTCAAACGGCTCGTTACGGGCAGTGGAGAGCCTGAGCCACGAAGAGTCGGCATGGCAGCCGCCATCGACTTGGGCCCCTTCGGCTTCGCTCCAGGGTGGCTTTGTGCTGCATTCTTTCGCCGCTTCGCGGCTTGGAGCGTGTCTGGGTTTCAACGGTGCTTCGTCGCCGGGCGGTCGCGGCTCTGCCGCCTCAGCGGTGATGCTTGCCGCTGCCGTGACCGCCGGAGTGACTTCCTCCGCCGTGCGAGTGCCCCCCTCCGAAATTCTTCCCGCCGCCGTGGATGCTCTTCGGCGCATGCCCGCCGCTTCCCATGTGGAAGCCTCCTGAGCCCCGGCTGCTAACGGTCCTGGGAGCGTGCCCGCCACCAAACAGATGGACGCCACCCGAGTGCGGTGGTTTTCCTGCTGAGTGCGCAAAGTCCCTGCTCGCGAAAGCCCCAGAAGACCGGCCCCTGAATTCGCCACGCTGAAAGCCTGAGGCTGGCGCGCGGTGGGCCTGCATCGAACGGTCGTAGGATGGGCGCGCCCCGCTGCGGTAGCCTTCACCGGTCCCGCGGTTCCAGCTGGATCCGTAGCCACTGCGGGCGAACTGCTGCCTGCTTACTGGCGCCTGCAGATAGTTGTGGGCCTGGCGCGGCGTCCGCTCGTAGCCGCTTCCGAAGGCATGGAAGCCGCGGTTGGAGTTTCCTCGCCAGTTCTCGGCATATCTGCCCGGCGAGCGAGCGAATCCCTGTCCGCGGTTCCCGTTGTTTCCGCCGCCGAACGGGCGGAAACCTTCTGATGTGCGGCCGTAGCTGCGCCCCGCAAACCCTCCCCTTCCGGCGTAGGCATGCAGCCCATCATGCCGGAATCCCCAATCGGCCACCGTGGTGCTGTGCGAATAGTAGTTCGACTGGTTGAAGAGCACGGACTGGGCAAACCAGTTCAAGCCCCACGCCAGCCAGCCCCAAGGAGTGTGGCTGAAGGCGTTCATCGCGATCCCGAGTCCATAACTGATCGGCGACGAGCCGAGCAATGATTGCATGCCACCCAGCAGCGAAAAGCCGGGGTAGCGCGAAACTTGCTCTCCGTAGACGGTCCACGGGTTATACGTCGGCACGTACACGACTTGCGGATTCACCGGTGTCAGCTGGATGTAGCCCTGGTCGTAATCCACCGCCTGCTGCGGCGTGCTCTCCAGAGTTCCGGCGGCCTGAGCGCGCCGGCGCATCACCTGCACTGCCTGGAGTACGTCTTGCGGCTGGTTGTAGTAGGCATTGCCCAAGTCGGTGGTCCATTGCTGATTGCGGTTCATCTGCGCCAACACCTGGGGAAACGCCGTCAACGCTTTTACGCTTGGGTCCCAGTTCTGCGCGTCGGCGGCGGCCACAATCTGGTCAGGGGAGGCGTCGCCCTGCATCTGCCGCCAGCGGTCGGCATCCGCGATCTGACCGGGGTAGGTCGACGCGGCCACGACTTGCGCCACAAGCGTGTCCGGATAAAGTGCGATCGGGGCCACAAGTTGTTCCAATTGCGCCGCATCGAGCGGCTGAGCCGGCGCCGGCGCCAGCGCTTGGCCGTAACCCTGCTGCGGTTGCGCGTCCGACTGCTGTCCATAGTCCGATTGCGGCTGGGATTGCTGATTGGCCTCGTATTGTCGGTTGTATTGATCGTTCTGGGACCGTTCCGGATTGGCCGGCGGCGTTTGCTGCGCGAGAAGCTTCCCTGGTTCTGGTAGAAGGAGGAGAACGCCTACCGCCAGCGCAAGCAAACCTGTGAGCTCGCGCGCCGCGTTTTTCGCGGGGCTCGCGGCGGCTGCGGCACGGCGAGGTGAAGTGGGCAGCGGACGAGAAAACCTGGCAGCGCGCGGTGCATACCGGTGCATTTGGGGCCTCATTTTTTCTTTCAGTGTCCGACGTAAAAACGCTCGCACGAGGAGAAACCGATATTCCAAAGCCGCCGCCGACTGCTTGTATGACCTTTGATGCTTGAAATCAAGCAGGAAAGCAATGCAGGGCGAATCAATTCTGGGTCAACAGCGAAGTCTGTGAAAACACAAGCGTTCTACTCTGAGGTAAACTCCTGCCAGTCCAGTTTTGGGCGGGTCGCCCGCCTGTTTTCTTTCCTATTCCGGAACAGTGGGCCCCCTCAACTCGGACGAGCGCATCTAAGGCTTGAGAGCCTATGCGTAATTTCACTCGCCGAGAACTGCTTAAACTTGGGACTGCGGCGGCAGCAGCCGAGCTGGCGTCTTTGGGTTTGCACGGTTGCGGTGTTTCCAACCTGGTTCAGTCCGTTGCATCCGGCTGCTCCAAGTTGAGTGACATCGAACATGTGGTGATCCTGACTCAAGAAAACCGCTCCTTCGATCACTATTTTGGAAGCTACCGGGGAGTCCGTGGATTTTCCGATCAAAGCGCGGCATTCCAGCAACCCGATCCAGCGAACACCGCGATCTCACCGGTGGGACAGCTCCTGCCGTTTCATCTGGACACATCCCAAGCGAATGCAGCGTGCACGCACGACATTAGCCACGACTGGGTGCCGCAACATCAGAGCTGGGACAATGGCAAAATGGACGGTTTTGTGAGTTCGCGTCTATCGATTGATCCTAACGACGCGGTGCTGAGCATGGGCTATTACACCCGCGCAGACCTTCCTTATTACTACGCTCTGGCGGACGGCTTCACGATCTGCGACAACTATTTCTGCTCAGTCATGGGCCCGACCGATCCCAATCGCCTCTACACGATGGCGGCCTCGCTCGATCCAGATGGAAAAAATGGCGGACCGATTTTGCAGACGATCGTCACAAATCGCTCGGCAATGTACGGCCGTCTGACCTATACGACCATGCCCGAGCAACTTCAGGCTCGGGGAATTTCCTGGAAGGTTTACTCGTCGCCGGATGAGAATATTCTGGGCGGGATTCTGTCGGACAATGTGCTCTCCTATTTCAAGAATTTTCAGGATCCTGCATCGGTGCTGCATCAGAATGCATTTGGACCCCAGTTTCCCGTCGACTTCCTGTCCGATGTGGCGCTCGGCAATCTGCCCCAAGTATCCTGGCTGATCGGGTCGATCCTGACTTCGGATCACCCGCCTGCGCCGTCGCTCTTTGGGGAAAATATTCTTTCCCTCATTGTAAGCGCTCTCAGCGCGAACCCGGCACTGTGGGCGAAGACGGTTTTGTTGGTTAACTACGATGAAAATGGCGGATTTTTTGATCATGTTCCGCCGGTCACGGCGCCTCCCGGCACGCCCGGCGAATATGTGACTGCGCCTGCGGTTCCGGATCCGACCGTAGTCGGCAGTCCGGCGATCACCGGGCCGATTGGGTTAGGTTTTCGCGTCCCTATGTTGATCATCTCGCCGTTCAGTCGTGGCGGATTCGTATCCTCGGATCTCTTCGATCACACTTCGGTTTTACGATTTCTGGAGACTCTATTCGGGGCCGAAGTGCCCAATTTGAGCGCTTGGCGCCGCGCCACGGTCGGAGATTTAACTAGTGCGTTTAATTTCAAGAATCCTGACCAGTCGATTCCGAGTTTGCCATCTACTCTGCCAGGCGATGCGCAGACGATCTTACAATGTGTGGCCGACCTGGCTGGAACGACACCGTTTATCGTTCCAGCTACGCAGACCCTTCCGACTCAGGAATCCGGGACAGCTAGTCGTCCCAGCGGAACATGCTAGCCAGGATTTAAGGAGAACTGGCTTCCGGCCAGCTGGCGTCAAGTCTGGTCCTACCTTGCTTTCTCGCTCCGACGCTTTTAGTTCGTCCTTGAGAGAATCCGGCATGGGGAGCGCGAAGTTCTGATTCACCGTCTGAGATCGCGAGGAGATTGTCCGGCAGAGGGAATTTGTTTTCGGAATAAGAATGGGTTGCCAGTCTGGGTCTTGTCAACCCGGACCGTCGCAGATTTCAAAGACGGACAACCAGAAATGTTGATCAGTACGGCCAGTGAATAGAAAGATTTTCGCCATGTTCGGAAAGAACCGGTTCGTCATCAAACTTCCCAGAAGACGCGTTGACGAGCTCGTGGATGCTGGTAAAGGCGAGCGCTTCGATCCTGGCCACGGGCGGTTGATGAAGGAATGGATTGTAGTGGGTTCGGGGAAAGCTGATTGGGTAGAACTCGCGAAGGAAGCTTACGAGTTTGTGAAGCAAATCAAAACATAACTCAGCCCCTGATCCATCCGCAGAAGTAGCTTTTTCAGGGTTGATCCTTACTTGACTGTTGGCAGCACCACATCCTTGGGATCCTTGTCATCCCGCAACCCGAGAAACACCGGGTGCCGCAGCTTTCCGTCCTTGGTACATTCCGTATAGGAAATCTGAGCCACGAGCTTTGGCGATAAGAATGTCGCGTGTCGGATCCGAGGAAGATCATCGACAAGCGGCTGTTTCCTTTTGAGCGGCTGAAATTTGCGATAGAGCGAGGCGAGAACTTCCTGAGTGAACCCCGTTCCCACTTTCCCTACATATTGGAGCTTCCCGTTTCCGTAAGCACCAAGGAGGAGCGCGCCAAAATATTCTCGAGAGCCCGATGGCTCGGTATAACCCACAATGATGAATTCGTCCTCCTGGTTCACCTTTACTTTTAGCCACTCGCGACTTCGCCCTTCGACATACGCCGACGCGAGGCGCTTCGCCACCAGACCTTCGTATCCTCCCTTTTTCGCCACCCGAAAAGCGGAAAGGCCATTGGCCGAGAGCCTGCGGGACACCATGAGCTCATCGTTCTCGGAAACCGACCGTTCTAGTTCCGCGCGCCGAATCGAAAGAGGCTCGCGTCGTAGGTCTCGCCCACTTACGTAGAGACAGTCGAATACGGCGTAGCGAGCACGACCGATTCCCCGTTGCAGCAGTTGGAAGCGTGAAATCTTGTGACGGTCCAGCGCAATGACTTCTCCATCGAGCAACAGGGTGGTCGGACGTGATGCGCCGACAGTTCGCGCAATTGCCGGGAAGCTCTCGCTGCGATTCTTGTCATTCCGGCTGAGCAGCGTGACCTTGGATCCTTCTTTGTATGCAAGAATTCGAATACCGTCGTATTTCTCTTCGTAGACCCAACTTGGCTCATGAAACGGCCCACTCACAAGCGTGGCCAACATCGGCCGTACGCGAAATGGAATCTTGTGTTTCACCGCAAATAAGCCACGACGTTACAATTTTAGATCACGCGGGCCTGCGGATCATCGGTGTGATAGCCGAGCAACGGATGCAAAAATGAAGATAACCGATATAGTGGCCGTGCAACACAAAGCAGCAACTGATATGCAAGCATTCGCAGCCAGGAATAGTGACTTAGACCTTCCTGATCAAGTCGTGTTGCCTTTCATCATGAACTTCCTGACTGATGAGCGGCTTCGGAAACTATCGACAGACGGCCCAAGTGCTGGATTTCGAAAGTGAAGACGCGGCGCGAGAATGGCGCTCGCGTCCACTCGCTTTGCCTTGACAATCAGCGGATTATCGGCAGAGGAGCGGCTTACGCAGCTGGGACCGCTTGTGGCCATTCCACGAAACTGTTGCGGCTCTCGTTTTCATCCGCTCGATTAGACTGATCGGCTGAGCAGGATGGTATGGAGGCTGCGCGGTGCAGCAGGCAAAAAAGCTCCGGCACGGAGCAGAATTCAAAGACACGCTGCAAGTGGGTCATTTCAACGATCGCCTCGACCCTTTTCGTCGCATTCATCAGCTTAAACATGATTGCGTTGGAACGAGCCGACTTGATTCTTGCGAAAAACGCCGCCTCGATGGCGCCGCCACGACTCTCATGGCGGCGCGACCTGATACTCATACTATGCTGCTAAACAACAATGGGGGCACCAACACGTTTTCTTTACCATTGCCGAATGGTGAGCCCTCCCATGAGCAGCAGACCGACTTCCCGGACCTACTGCGGCGGCGTGGTAGTAGTCGTTGTTTGCTTCTCCGTCTTCACCTTCTTGTGATGGTGCTTGTACTTCGTGGTGCTCTCGCTCGTCTGAGTCGTTTGGGTTTGCGGCGGAGTTGCCGGAGTCGTCGTGGTGGTGGTGCTCTCCGTTTGAGCGGGGGGCGGAGTCTGTCTCGTCGTAGTCGTCGTGCTCTCCGTTTGAGCGGGAGGCGGAGTCTGTGTCGTCGTGGTGGTAGATTGCGTGGTGTCCTGTGCCATTGCCGGCAGCGACAGTGCAAGCACGACGAGCGACCCGAAGACTACTGCAAATAGCTTCTTGGATTTCATTCGATTCTCCTTAATGTTGACGCGCAAAACTGCTCTTTAAGTTCGCTCATTTACGAGCGCAATACTGTGCAGAATGGCTCATGTCGTGAGCTATCAGATAGCTGACATCTGTCAGAACCCCTGGAGGCGGCACAGATGGCGCTGAGGGCTGCGATGTCGCGCTGATCGCTGCCTGCGCTCGCTTCAGCGCGGCCGTACTCAATTTCACATCAGGGAAGAAGGTCTGCATGGATAGGACTTTCCATGCTTCCGGCCCTATATCGCCGAAGCTGTGCCGGAACCGGGTATTCTCCGCGTACTGGCCGCGAATCTCATCCATGGGTCTGGAATTCGAACTCAGCGAGAGTCGCGGTCTCGTGGATCTGCGGGGAAACCGCTTACAGCCGTGTGCCGGTGCAGATACCAGGGTTCTGATGCCGCAGCGAATCACGGCCGATGCATCTGGGCAACTACGCTTTGAACTTGGATGAAAACTGAGTGGAAGTAACCAGCTTGGCCTGCAAGTCGTCGGCCTCCCGCCGACTTAACAAGCGCTTGGAGTGCGAGACTAAGAGTTCTTCGTGGAGCCCCGATGGTAGCTGGGCGCTCCCGACGCTTCCACCTGGATTTAATTTAAGAAGGTAAGACAAGCTTAGAGCAGAGTCCAGCGAGGGAGCGCGGAGAATCACGACACCTCGGAAGCCTTCGTCGCCGAAAAAGGTCAACTGAAAAAAGTCACCCGTTGTTCCCGACCAGTTTTTAAGCTCGGAAGAGGCGTTCCGATGCGCTGCTTGAATACGTTCTTCGGTTTGCAACATAATCTTTGATTTATTATACCTTCCGAACGTCGGAGATGACAGAGAACCTGCAATCTTCATGTTGGTTACGCGGCGAGCCGAGTCAACTCCATCCGGAATGGCAGGACCAACAAATTCGGTTTCCCAAGTTGGTCATCTCCATCACGGGCCCGAACCTCAGTCGCTAGCCACGCGACCTTTGCACAGAAGAACAGGAGTTGACTCTGGCTCTGCTCGGGAGCGCCGAGCATAAGGCCCGCGATATCGGAGTTATGGCGCTTGAACCCTACCGAAACGTTTTCGATAATCTCCCGGCGTCAGTCCAACCTGCTTTCGAAAAAGCTTTCTGAAAGAACTGACATCCTCATAACCACATTGAGGCGCGATTGCGTCCACGGAATCTCGGGTCTGGGAAAGCAGCCGCTTGGCCCGCTCAATTCTCGCCTCTCGCACGAAATCGAGGGGGGTCATATTGGTCAGTTGTTGAAAGCGCCTGAAGAGAGTACGAAGACTCACGTTTGCGGCGGAAGCAACTTCAGCCAAGTCAAAGGAACGATCCAGGTGACTGAACACAAACTTCCTGACGGATTCAACAAGGTCATCTGATTTCGATTCTTGGAACTCTGGTAATAGGAACGGTGCTTGGCTTTCCCGATTAGGATCCACCAGCATGAACTGGGCAACCATGGTAGCTAACTGTTCGCCCCCAAACGAACCAACAATCTTGAGACACAAATGTATATAGGCAGAGCCCGCAGCTGCTGTCCACGTCGCGCCGTCGACAACAATCAATCGTTCCGGTCGAAGGTTCACAGTTGCATATCGGTGTCTGAACCAATCTCTGAGCCACCAGCAAGTGGTTGCGGTTTTTCGTTCGAGCAAGCGGGCTTCGGCGAGAAGCACACTGCCGCTGCATGCGCTCGTGACCAGGCGAGAACGCTGTGCAAGTGCACGAAGTTTTGCCAGTGACGGTTGCATCACCCGTAGGGCGGCTACGAGATCCTCCGTAGAAGTGTGCCAAATCGGTGGCACAATCAGCACATCCAAAGCTCCGTGATGGCGAAGGGTCCTGAATTGAATCTTGTGGGACGCCAACACGGCTCCTCCCCCCGCCGAGACCACACGAACGTGAAACAGCCGACGCCTAGCGTCGCGTTCCAACCGGACGCCAAGCACGTTTGCAAGCTCAAATAACTCTAGGATGCCGGCTACGATCCAAGAGGAGCAATCGTCATAACCAAACACTCCCACGCTGACCATTGAAGGCCCACTGTCATATGTGGCCGCTTTCGCCATAAGATTGTCATTACTGCCACTTCCGGATTCTATCAGAAAGAGGAAGAATCGGCCTCGAAACGACCTCCAGTTGACCTTGATCTGAATCCGGGACAAGGCGACGCAATGGCACAACAATAGAGGAGAACCGAAACATGAGTATCCGGGAGAAGAACACTGCGATTGTGCTTAAGATCTTCACTGTGCTCGAGACGCGCGATCCTCAGCGTCCTAACCCTCAATCGGTCGCTGACCTGTTCCAACCCGATGTCGAGTTTCAGTGGCCGACATCGCTTCCTTACGGTGGGACTTCGCGCGGCGTGAAGAATGACGGATCGACTTGGTTGGAGACTTGGAGCCCTCTGCAGCGCACGGAGGTCGAACGAAAAATGGATCCCCGCGTTGTGGCCGTCAGCGACGAGGAAGTCGTGGTGCGCTGGCGGCAGAGAGGAGTCAGTACACATGGGAATCGGTTTGACGGCGAGGTGCTGGGTCTTTATCAGATCCGCAATTCAAAGCTTGTGCGCGCCCAGATGTTTTACTTCGACACAGTAGCGGTGGCCCATTTCTTGGCCCAGGCGAAGGCGGAACCAACCTAACGAAATCAGGTGCGCCCCAACGCCGTGTAACTTTGCGGTCTGGCCCGGTCGGGCGCTGCGCCCTTCGGTCGTGTTGTAATTTGGTTGTTTGCTGTCGGACTCGGTTTTCCATAGGTGGACAGAGTGACAAAAACACACCACTACGCTGTCATCGTCAAGTGGACCGGTAATACCGGAACTGGCACATCTGGCTATCGAAATTACGAGCGGCAGCACGAGATCCTCGGGGAAGCCCTGAAGCCGCTAATACCCGGCTCTTCCGATCCGGCATTTCGTGGAGACCCAGCGCGTTGGAATCCCGAGGAGTTGCTCGTCGCTGCTTTGTCAGCATGCCATAAGCTTTGGTATCTCCATTTGTGCGCGGAAGCTGGGATTGTTGTCGTTGCCTACGTCGACCATGCCGAAGGTTTCATGGAGGAGACGACTGATGGATCGGGGTGCTTCAAGCGAGTCATCCTGCGGCCCGAGGTCACTGTTGCGCCTGGTTCCGATACTGCGAAGACACGCGAATTACACCATAAGGCTCACGCCAAGTGCTTCATCGCAAATTCCGTAAACTTTCCAGTTGAATGTGAGCCGCAAGTAAGGGTCACTTAGGTACTTTTCGGTTTTGGCGGTTCGTAGGATCTCTCACATTTGCACGCCAACCGGCCTGAGGATAGAGAGGGCCGCGCACCTAATGAACTATTTCAGGACGCCCGGTTCACTTCTTGAGACTTGAAATTGTGGGACTTAGGCGGCTCCATGGATCAATTCGCTGCGGAACGGTATGCTCAATAATTGTGTATTCGGTACGTATCGGGCCGTCGCAACCAAAGTTTCGTCTATTTCAATCACTTCCGAAAACCCTGCAACCATCCGAATTTGTGATTTTCGTTGTTAAGAGTGGCTATTGAAAAAGTCGATTGTTCTCAAAACAGCTGAAATTTTGGGGATAGAAAATGTCTACCGGAATCGAGAAAGCCGTTTGTAGGGCATCCTGGCGCAAAGTTCTTTCGGTCATGTTCTGGTGAGTGAGTTTTTCAACAGCCACAAGAGATATTGAGAATTCGTCTCCTACTCCGAGTTCCCCGCCGATTCACCGATGCACCCTGGAAGACAATTTCCGAGACGACATCGTTTTTCCTAAAGGCCCGGCGCATGCCGGTTCGTTCACTCTGCAGAGCAAGGACGTGAGTGTGAGATTCGAGCCGGGCGTGCAGGTGACCGTCTCAAGTAAGCCGTTCACTGCGAGCAAGCTCGAATCCGACGTTTCCGGACATGCCACGGTGCTGGAGATGGGTAGCCTGCGTTTTTACGTGATCGTGCGGGGCGAGCGCATAGGCATCCGGCTGAAAGACACGGAAAGCAATGCGGCGCGCGGATTTCGCGGCCTGGATTTCTTCCCCGTCAGCATGAATTATCGCGTGACCGCAAAATTTGAGCCTTCGCAGGGAAAAAAGACGGTTGACGTGCCCAACGTGCTGCGGGATGTGGCCCCGACGCCGGTGGCGGGAACGGTAGTGTTAACGATCAATGGCCAGGAACTGCGGCTGAGTGATTTGGGCGGCGATCCGGCCAACGGATTGTTTTTTGTTTTCAGTGACCCGACCAGCAAGACCGAGACCTACCCTGGCGGGCGGTTTCTGGAGACCGAGCCGGTAGTGAACGGAACGGTCGTGCTGGACTTCAACCGCGCGCACAATCCGCCCTGCGCGGTAACTCCTTATGCCACCTGCCCCCTGGCGCCGAAAGAAAACCGGTTGGCGGTGCATGGATAGGACTTTCCATGCTTCCGGCCCTATATCGCCGAAGCTGTGCCGGAACCGGGTATTCTCCGCGTACTGGCCGCGAATCTCATCCAGTTCGCCAGGCGACATCTCGTTGAGGATCTTGTTGATTAGGCGATCATTGGCCACTCCCGGTTTGAGTTGTGATTCTTGAGTCACGTTGATGCCGCGCGAGCGAGCGATTTTTAACAAGTTGGCATTGTCTTGACCAGTCAGAACCTCTCGTAAGGCGGAATCTCCCGGCAGTGTGGCGGCGGACAAAGAGGAAGTGCTGAACGACCTGAAGGAACATCAGAGAGTGAACCGGATACTGGCACAACCCTCTTCTCGCCAGAAACCCAGCTAGCCCCACCGTTCTATTCCAAAGCCGCACGTGTAGCCTTCGACAAACTCCCGTCTTCTGCGTCGGGCGAATCTATGCTCGCGACTCTTAGGAATGCTGGCGTGAAAGCCGATGAGTTGAAATGGATCGGCCTCGATACTTTTCTCAGCGACAAACCCAAAGCTACGAAAGCCGAAGTGCTCTCCTACATTATGAAGAACATGGTGCAGGTGCGGGAAATTACAAAAAGCGGCGATGGCAACCGCGCAGAGGTCGAGCGACTGAGAGAATCGCGCGACTCAATCATCAGTGAACTAGGCGAGCGTGGATACAGCCTCGACCTAACGCAACATGGTTACGACGTCCAGCACGACAATGGACAATGGCTCAAGGCCGATGACGGGCTCGGTTATCCGCAGGATATTCCAGCGAATATCGCAACCCGCATCAACCGCGTCCTTTCGCTTGATAACCAGATGTCTGCGCTCTCCCACGGCCAACTAGATTGGACGCACGCGCCCGGCAACGGACCTACGAAGTACGCCTCCTACACTCTCCCTGGGGACAAGAAGAATTACACCGAACTATTGATGACGCTGCCAACACGGCCGCGCAAAGTGATGGACACCATCGCGAAAGAAATGGGATTCGGTGGCTGGACGAGCGACTTAACAGAGGAGCAGAAAGATAAAGTAATCGCCGCATTCGACCGACAGCCGTCTGCGCATGAGCCGTTCAAAACTTCTCATTTCGAAGAACCTAATATTCTCGCCCACGTCCGTTTTGACGAACGCACAGATGCAGACGGCAAGCCAATCCTCTTCGTCGAAGAAGTGCAATCGGACTGGCACCAGAAAGGAAAGAAGGCTGGGTATCAGTCTCCGCTCGACACGTCGAAGTGGACCATTGAGAAAGTCACCGGCGAAAGCAACATGGAGCCATATAACGAGTGGCTCCAAAAGCAGCCATGGTTTCTCTCCGGCGCTATCCGCGATAAAGACAGTCCACGCGCAAAAGAACTTTACGCCGAAGCCAAACACCGCGCCGATTCATGGCTACGCGAGTCTTACAAAGTAAAAGATGCTGACGGTAAGGTGCTTGGCGAACGGTACGCCAGCAGCGGGAAAGAAGCACTCGCTAAGCAAATTCAGATCGAAACAGACGCGAACAACCGCAATAAGGTTCCCAACGCTCCTTTCAAATCTGACTGGCATGAGCTCGCCATGAAGACCATGCTGCGTAAAGCGGCGGAAGGTGGATACGACAAGATTGGATGGGTCACCGGAGAACAGACAGCGGAGCGGTATGACATCGCCAAGCACATTGACCAGATTCAATGGGACGCTAATCCAGACGGCAGTTATGATTTCACCGCTCGAAAGAACGGCACGAAGGTCACGGGCCGCGAAAAACTCCCCGAAAAAGAACTGGCGGACTACTTAGGGAAGGACATTGCTCAGAAAATTATTGACGGCTCCAAGAACAAGCGCATGGGGACGGTCGAGAGTCTTGACCTGAAACTTGGCGGCGAGTGGGCGAAGAACCTGTACGATCGCGCCATTCCAAACTTCCTATCTAAATACGGAAAGAAGTGGGGAGCGAAAGTCGGAAACGAAGATATTGAGACAGGTAGCAAGACAGACCGCGTATACAAAGGGCCGAATGCTTCCGAGGACCACCTGTTCAAACTGTCACGGCGCTCTGCAAATCAACCGGAGATAAGAAGAGCG
>OBLW0100001391.1_pt1 | contig 20627 bp, 18 predicted proteins | sample 1520161 | NCBI WGS metagenome assembly OBLW01 (sample SAMEA3539309, study PRJEB22396) | soil metagenome | biome: tundra; feature: field; material: soil | place: USA | collected 2010-05 | depth 0.15 m | reverse complement strand
TGTTGAATGATCCTGGGGTCACCATTTCGTATGTCATTAACAGCGATCGTGCTCCCGACGGCGCAGATACCATTTGCCTCTTGGGCTTGGCGCTCGTCGGCTTGGCCGGCATTCGCCGCCGGTTTCTCGCCTGCTGAAGAAATCCGCTGGCAATCGCACCTGATCGCGACACGCGGCCTGAGCTTCCGAGCTCAGGCCGCGTTGCTTCAGGGTTGGCCGAGTGCCCGCCGGCCCGATCTACAGCCTGAGGTCGTCTGTGTAGTGGGTCAGTTTTGCTCAACCTGCCACCTGACGGGCCATGCGCAACTCACGCGCATCATCTGGGCGCGGGGGACGGCGGAACGCCATGGGGCCCCACGCCGGTCTTGATGCGCGTCTGGGCATTGTTAGCACAGGCCCGGCAGGTGGCAGGTTGAGCAAACTGACCCACTACAGTCTTCTGACTGTGCTCGACAGGAAATCGCCAAAGGGGCTAGTTTTTGGAAATGAAGGTCTATCTCGACGGTCAGTTTGTGGAGCAATCGGATGCGAAAATATCCGTTTTCGACCACGGCCTTCTCTACGGAGACGGCGTCTTCGAGGGGATCCGGCTGTACGGCGGCAATGTTTTCCGGCTGGAGCAGCACCTGGAGCGGCTGGAAAACTCGGCCAAGGCGATCCTGCTCAACCTGCCCCTCAAGCGGCAGGAACTGAGCCGGGCGACCTGCGAGACCTGCCGGGTCAACGGGCTTTCCGACGCCTATATCCGGCTCGTGGTCACCCGGGGCGTCGGCGACCTGGGGCTGGCGCCCTGGCTTTGCCCGAAACCCACGATTTTCATTATCGCCAGCAAGATAGAGCTATACCCGCCCGAGCACTATGAAAACGGACTCGCGATCGTGACGGTTCCGACCCGCCGGATCGGCCCCGCGGCGCTGCCGCCGACCGTCAAGTCGCTCAACTACCTCAACAACATCCTGGCAAAGATCGAGGCGAGGCAGTTTGGGGCGCTGGAGGCGATCATGCTCAACGAGCAGGGCTATGTCGCCGAGTGCACGGCCGACAACCTGTTTATCGTGCACCATGGCGCCCTCGTCACCCCGCCGGCCAGCCAGGGTGCCCTGGAGGGCATCACCCGCGGCGCCATCCTGGCGATCGCCGGTGAGCAGGGAATCCCGGCGCGGGAAACCAACATCACGCGGTACGACATCTGGTGCGCGGATGAGTGTTTCCTGACCGGAACCGGGGCCGAGGTCATACCCGTCGTAAAGCTCGACGGCCGTCAAATCGGTTCAGGCAAGCCGGGACCGGTCACCCGCCAGGTCCTTGAGGCGTTCCGCCTCCGGGTCCGGACGGAGGGTACGAGGATCTGACAGGGATTGGGCGCCGATTGCAGGAACGGGACTAAAGTTCGGCTTCTGGGTCACGATATCTCCATTGGGGCGTTGGGATGTGCCGCGTTGTCCCATAACGGGGGACTTCGCACGCACACTTGCCAGCGCCCAAAGGCATGGCACATTACGTGCATAGGAAAGACGAGAAACCATGAACAATCCGCTCAAATGCGATTTTTGCGCGAAGCCCGCCACGGTGCACCTGACCCAGATCGTCAACAACAAGGTGCACAAGGTCGATCTTTGCGAGGAATGCGCGCAGAAGAAGGGGGTCACCGACCCGAGCGGCTTTTCATTGGCGGATCTGCTCGTCAAGCCTTCGCTGAATCCGGAACCTGCGAGCGGGGGCGTGCGGTGCGAACAATGCGGTTTTACGCAGGCCGATTTCAAGAAACTGGGCCGGTTCGGTTGCCCGGCCTGTTATGAGACTTTCAAGGATCTTCTCGCGCCGATGCTCGAGGGAATGCACAAGGGCACGACCCACGTGGGCAAGGTCCCGCGCACGGCTTTGAACCGCATGTCCCTCAACGACCGGCTGAGCAAGCTCGAGCTGGACCTGAGCGAAGCCATCAAGACCGAGCACTACGAGGAGGCTGCGCGCTACCGTGACGAGATCAGCCGGGTGAAGCAGTCCGCCTCCGAAAAGCCTGTGAGCCCGTAAATGACCATAGCCTCCCTTCTTGCCTCCAGTTCCGAGCTGACCGACAACGCGGGCAGCAAGACGGCCATCGTCCTGATGACCCGTGTCCGGCTCGCGCGCAATCTGGCGGGCAAGCCGTTTCCCGGCTGGGCGAAGGCCGCGCAGCGCTCCGAGGTGATGGAGCAGTGCCGCGAGGCTGTGGTGGCCCTGTCCCCGCTCAAGCGGGGGCTGAGCCTGACGGTCAGCGAACTGAGCGACCTTGAGAAGCAGATTCTTGTGGAGCGGCACCTGATCAGCCGCGAACTGAGCAACTCGACACAGGGCAGCGGCGTCGTGATCAGCAAGGACCAGAGTTTCTCGGTGATGCTCAACGAGGAGGACCACCTCCGGATTCAGGTGCTCCGCGCGGGCTTTCAGCTCAAGAAGGCGTGGAATGCCATCGACGAGCTGGACACGGCGCTCGAGGAGAAGCTGGATTTCGCGTTTTCCCCGGCGCTGGGCTACCTGACGGCCTGCCCGACGAACATTGGCACGGGCCTGCGGGGCTCGGCCATGATGCATCTGCCGGGCCTGGTGATCGCGGGCCAGATGGAGAAGATCGTCCGCTCCGTGAACCAGCTCGGCATGGTGGTTCGGGGCCTCTTTGGCGAGGGCTCGGATGCCAGCGGCAGCATCTTCCAGATTTCCAACCAAATGACCCTCGGCGAGCCGGAGGAGGACATCATCAAGCGCCTGGCAAACGTCCTTCAGTCGATCATCGAGCACGAGATCAACGCCCGCGAGAAGCTTCTTGAGGCGGACGCAGGCAAGGTGTTCGACAAGATCGGCCGGGCGTACGGCATCCTGCAGAACAGCCACATGCTCAGCTCGGGCGAAGCCATGAACCTCATGTCGCTCATCCGCCTCGGGGTCGATCTGGGGGTGTTCCCCGACGCCTGCCGGGCGATTATTGACAGACTGGTCATCGAGGCCCAACCCGGCCACCTGCAGTACTCCCAGAAGGGCGAGTTCGAGGCAGGCCAGCGCGACTTTTTCCGGGCAGCGCGCCTGCGTTCGGAATTTGCCAATGTCGCGCATCCGAATTTCATCTTCACAACGCCCGGAAAGAACTGAAACGGCCCATCCATTTACATGTCCCAGGAACCGATGAACAATTTCACGCCGAGGGCCCAGCAGGTCCTCGCGCTCGCCCGGAAGGAAGCCGACCGGTTTCACCACAACTACGTGGGGACCGAGCACATCCTCCTCGGGCTGATCAAGCTGGGGCAGGGGGTCGCCGTCAGCGTGCTCCAGAAGATGGGGCTCGATCTCGAGACCGTCCGGGCCGCCGTGGAGAAGCAGGTGGGCATCGGCCAGGAGATGAAGACCCAGGGCAGCATGCCGTTCACCCCGCGGGTGAAGAAGGTGCTGGCCCTTGCCGGCAAGGAGGCGAAGACGCTCAGCCACTCGTACGTGGGGACCGAGCACATCCTGCTCGGCCTCCTTCGCGAAGGGGAGGGGGTGGCCGCGCGCGTCCTCAAGTCGCTCGACGTCGACATTGAACGGACCCGCAACGAGATCCTGCGGGAGCTCGATCCGCAATTTTCAGGCACCGAGGGCGCGGTTGGGGGCGAGGAGGGCGCGGGCGGGGGCCCGGCCCGGGGCGGACCGCCGCCGGAAGACCGCAAGGAGGTCAAGACACCCGCGCTGAAGGCCTTCGGGCGCGACCTGACGGAGCTCGCGCGCAAGGGCGAGATGGATCCGGTCGTCGGACGCAAGAACGAGATTCGGCGCGTGGTCCAGATCCTGTGCCGCCGCACCAAGAACAATCCCGTCCTGATCGGCGAAGCGGGCGTGGGAAAGACCGCGATCGTCGAGGGCCTCGCCCAGGAGATCGCGGCCGGGAATGTTCCCGAACTTTTGTATGACAAGAAGGTGGTGACGCTTGACCTCGCCCTCATGGTGGCCGGCACGAAATACCGCGGCCAGTTCGAGGAGCGGATCAAGGCCGTGATGGACGAGATCAAGCGGGCGAAGAACATCATCCTGTTCATCGACGAGCTCCACACGATCGTCGGGGCCGGCGCCGCCGAAGGGGCGATGGACGCCTCCAACATCTTCAAGCCGGCGCTCTCCCGCGGCGAGCTGCAGTGCGTGGGCGCGACGACCCTGACCGAGTATCGCAAGTACATCGAGAAGGATTCCGCGCTCGACCGCCGCTTCCAGTCGGTGAAGATCGAGCCGCCGTCGGTCGAGGACACGATCACGATCCTGAAGGGCATACGCGGCAAGTACGAGGACCACCACAAGGCGACCTTCACGGACAAGGCGCTTGAATCGGCCGCAAAGCTTTCGGACCGGTACATCACCGGGCGTTTTCTCCCCGACAAGGCGATCGACGTCATGGACGAGGCGGGCGCGCGCGCGCGCATTTCGGCGCTCAGCCGGCCTCCGGACATCGAGGCGCTCATGAAGGAGATCGAGGAGGTCTGCGGCCTGAAGGAAAAGGCGATCAGCGAGCAGCATTTCGAGGAGGCGGCGAAGTTCCGCGACAAGGAGAAGCAGCTCCGGGCGCGCCATGAGCAGGTCACCGGGGAGTGGAAGAAGGTCCGAGAGGAGAAGCGCGTCGGCATCGACGAGAACCTCATGATGCAGGTCGTCGCTGACTGGACGGGCATCCCCCTTTCGCGGATGGAAAAGAAGGACAGCGAAAAGCTGCTCGGGCTCGAGGCCGAGATCCAGAAGACGGTCGTCGGCCAGCAGGTCGCCGCGGGCGCCATCGCGCGCGCCCTCCGGCGGTCGCGCGCGGACCTGAAGGATCCGCGGCGGCCGATCGGCTCGTTCCTGTTCGTCGGCCCGACGGGCGTGGGAAAGACCGAGACGGCGAAGCAGCTCGCGGCGCAGATGTTCGGCAACCAGGACGCGCTCGTGCAGATCGACATGAGCGAGTACATGGAGAAGTTCTCCGTCTCGCGGCTCATCGGCTCGCCCCCGGGGTACGTGGGATACGAGGAGGGCGGACAGCTGACGGAGTCGGTCCGGCGCAGGCCCTATGCGGTGATCCTCTTCGACGAGGTGGAGAAGGCCCACCCGGACGTTCTCCAGCTCCTCCTGCAGATCCTCGAGGACGGCCGGCTGACCGATTCGCTGGGCCGCACGGTGGATTTCCGAAACACGATCATCATCATGACCTCCAACATCGGCGCGCAGCTCCTGCAGAGGCAGACGACGATGGGATTCTCGGCGGCATCCTCGAGCTTCAACGACGCCGAGAAGATGCGCGAGAAGGTGCTCGAGGAGGCCAAGCGCATCTTCAGGCCCGAATTCCTGAACCGAATCTCGGACATCGTCTTCTTCCGGCCCCTGGACAGGGCGGATCTCGCGAAGATCGTGGAGATCGAAGTCTCGAAGTTTGCGAAGCGGCTGGTCGACCGAAAGATCACGCTTGAATTCTCGGAGGGGGCGAAGGAGCTCCTGATCGAAAAGGGCCACGATGAGAAATACGGCGCGCGCCCGCTGCGCCGGGCGGTCGAGCACTACCTCGAGGATCCGCTCGCCGAGGCCATCCTTCGCGGCGACATCAAGGAGAACGAGCCCGTGGTCGTCAGCCGGGACGGGGACAAGCTTGTCTTCCTGCAGAAGACGCCGCCTGCGGCGACCGGCGTGGCCTCCTGACGGTCGAAGCGCCGGACGCCGGACGCCGGACGCCCGGCCCGGCTGGATCGGCGGCGTGCCGTGAGACGACGGCGATGAAGGCCTTGAGCGCCGGATTTTCGTTCTCGCCGCCGGCGCGCCAGCCGAAGACGAGGCGGCTTTCGGGGGCCGGACCGGAAAGCGGCCGGAAGACGACATCGGAGGGGAGCAGGCGGGCCTCGGACGGACACATGAAGGTCGCACCCATGCCGGCTCGCACAAGGCCGACACCGTTTGCCCGGGGCCAGACTTCCTCGGCGATGCGGGGGGCGAAGCCGGCTTCCGAGAATGCGGCAAGAATGCGATCGTAGAATCCCGGATTGTGGGAGCGGGGGAACAGGACAAACGGCGAGGCGGCCAGATCGGCCAGACGGAGGTGCTTCCGGGCCGCGCATGCATGATCGGCGGGGAGCAGGACGCCGTTGCGCTCTTGCAGGATCAGGTGCGTGTTCACTCCGGGGAACGGCTCGTCGGGATGGAAGAATCCGCAGGAGATCTCGCCTGCGGCCAGCGCCTTGAGCTGGGCGGCTGTCGGCGACTCGTTCAGCTCGAGGTGGATCCCCTCGTGCAGCCGGTGAAACTCCCGCAGGATGCGCGGCAGGACGGTCGCCATCGCAAGTCCGGTGAAGCCGACCTTCACGACCCCGACGCGGCCCTCGGCGACCGCCCGCAGGGCGGAGGGCACCGCATTCAGGGAGCGAAGCAGCGGCTCGACCTGCTGCGCAAGCGCGCGGCCGGCCGCGGTCAGCTCGACGCGCCGGCTGGTCCGGGTGAACAGGGGCGCCCCGAGCGCCCTCTCGAACTGGGCGATCTGGCGGCTGAGCGCGGGCTGGGCCACGAGCAGCGCCTCGGCGGCGCGCCGAAAATGAAGGTGGCGGGCGACCTCGTGAAAATAGACCAGGTGACGGAGTTCGAACGGAAATTGATACTCTCTAGGCATCAAAGATAGCTAAACAAGTATTTTTCAGGCAATGCAACATTTGTTATCGTGTCTCCCCCATCCCTCCCATGCCCAAGACCCTTTTTGAGAAAGTCTGGGACGCCCATGCCGTGCGCGTCCTCGCCAACGGCCAGACGCAACTGCTGGTCGGCACCCATCTCATCCACGAGGTGACGAGCCCGCAGGCTTTCGGCATGCTCCGCGAGCTGGGCCTGAAGGTCGTGATGCCGCACCGCACGTTCGCCACCGTCGATCATATCGTGCCCACCGACCGCTTCAGCGAGCCGTTTGCCGATCCGCTCGCCGACGCGATGATCAAGGATCTGAGAAGGAACTGCGCCGAGTTCGGCCTCACCTTCTTCGACCGCGCCACGGGCAAGCAGGGGATCGTGCACATCGTGGGCCCGGAGCAGGGGATCACCCAGCCGGGAACGACGATAGCGTGCGGAGATTCGCACACGAGCACCCACGGGGCATTCGGGGCGATCGCCTTTGGGATCGGAACGACGCAGATCCGCGACGTGCTCGCGACGCAGACGATGGCGCTCGGCCGGCTGAAGGTCCGCCGGATCAATGTGCAGGGGCGGCTCGGTCCCGGCGTGTATGCCAAGGACGTCATCCTGCACATCATCCGGACCCTCGGCGTGAACGGCGGCACCGGCTACGCGTACGAATACGGCGGCGAGGTCTTTGACCGATTCACGATGGAGGAGCGGATGACGGTGTGCAACATGTCGATCGAGGGCGGGGCCCGCGCGGGCTACGTCAATCCGGACGAGACGACCTTTGCCTTCCTGAAGGGGCGCCCGTACGCCCCAAAGGGCGCCGCATGGGACGAAGCCGTGGCGCGCTGGCGCACCGTGGCCAGCGACCCGGGCTGCGTCTACGACGATGTCGTGGCCCTGGATGCCCGGGACATCGCCCCGACGGTTACCTGGGGGATCAATCCCGGCCAGGCGATCGCCATCACCGAGAGGATCCCGGATCCGGCGATGGCGGGTTCGGCGGACGAGAAGGCCTCGATCGAAGAGGCCCTTGCCTACATGAAGCTCCTTCCCGGCGCCCCGGTAAAGGGGACGCGGATCGACGTCGCATTCCTGGGTTCCTGCACCAACGGGAGGCTGGGCGATTTTCAGGAGGTCGCCAGGCACCTCAAGGGGCGTCGCGTCGCGGCAGGGGTCAAGGCGATCGCGGTGCCCGGCTCCCAGGCCGTGGGCCGCCTGTGCGCGGAACTCGGCATCGACCGGGTGTTCCGCGATGCGGGATTCGAATGGCGGGAGGCGGGGTGTTCGATGTGCCTGGCCATGAATCCCGACAAGCTCGTCGGCGAGCAGCTTTGCGCAAGCTCCTCGAACCGCAATTTCAAGGGACGGCAGGGGAGCCCCACCGGCCGCACCATCCTCATGAGCCCCCTCATGGTTGCCGCGGCCGCGGTGACCGGTTCCGTCGCGGATGCACGGGAAGTCTTTGGGGTGTAGATCCCGCAAAATTCAAAAGAAAGGTGTAACATGTCTCTGCCCAAGATAACCCAAGTCACCGGCCGCGCGGTGTCCGTGCCTGGAAACGACATCGACACGGACCGCATCATACCAGCCCGCTTCATGAAGTGCGTGACCTTCGACGGGCTGGGGGAGTATCTGTTTTACGACGTTCGAAAGAACGCGGACGGAACGGACAAGCCCCATCCCTTGAACGATCCCCGCTTCTCGGGGGCGGCCATCCTTCTTTCCGGGACCAACTTCGGATGCGGATCGTCCCGCGAGCACGCGCCGCAGGCGCTTCTAAAGCATGGCTTCAAGGCCATCCTCGCCGAGGGCTTTGCCGAGATCTTCTTTGGCAACTGCACGACCCTGGGAATCCCCTGCCTGTCCCTGCGCCGGGAGGACCTTGCGGCGATTTCTGCCGCAATCGAGGCCGATCCAAGGCTGTCGGTGACGGTGGATGTGGCCGGAGAGCAGGTTCGGTTCGGCGGACGATCGGTCCGGGCTGCAATCCGCGGGGCGGCCCGCGATGCACTGGTCAACGGTCGCTGGGACCCCATCGGAGAGCTGCTTGAGGGTCTTCCTGCGGCAAACGACCGGGCCGCCCGGCTGGCCTATATGCGGCCTTAGGCCCTTTTTGAGGCTGGCGGAGAGACCGATTTTGCAGAAAATCGGTGAACCTTTCGCCTCATCCGGCGTCACAGTCAGGACAGCCAAAACCATTCCAGTTCCATGCTCTTAGCCTTAGTCGATTGGGGTCGCGTCGTGAAGGAAGCCGGATTTCTGGCCTATCCGCTCGGCCTTTGCTCGTTGTTTTCGGTTTTCATCATCTGCGAACGCACCTTTGCGCTGCGCGACGCCTCCATTCTCCCCAATGATCTCGCCGAGGCCGTCCTTCAGGGCAAGCCGGTGACCGGAGGCAGCCATTCGGCGCTCAGTCGTATCATCGCCTTTGTCGAGCGCCACCCGGGCGATGTCGACGGCGCCAAGGCCTATGCGCGGCTCGAATTCATGAGGATGGAGCGCGGCGTGAGCTACCTGGACACGATCTATACGGGTGCTCCGCTGCTCGGCCTCATCGGGACCGTTTCGGGCCTGCTTGCGGCCTTCAACGTCATCGATCCCGAGACGCAGATGCCCGACCCGGTCCGGTTCACGGAAAGCGTGGGTTACGCGCTGTCCGCCACGCTTCTGGGGCTTTGCGTCGCCATCGTCGCCCTTGCCGGAAACGGATTTCTCGGCCGGAAGATCGATCACCATGCCGCCCGCCTCGACGTGCTCCTGGAGCGCATCCTGGCGAGGTCCGCAAAGAAGCCCGAGGTTCCGAACGCGCCCGTTCAATGAGCAGCAGCCTGAGGACCAAAAGAAGGCGCCGGCCCGAACTGCCGCTGGTGCCGCTGATCGACGTCCTCGTGATGCTCGTGCTGTTCGCCTTCGTGACGATGCGTTTCGCGGTGAACCAGATCCGCAACATCACTCTGCCAAAGATTTCGACGGCGGGCAAGAACACCCTGACCAGCAACATCACGATTTCGATCGAGAACGACGGAAGCCTCGTCTTCAACGGCCATCCCGTGACGGACGACCAGTTGATCGCCCAGCTCGATCAGGTGCAGAGCGTCGGCAAGGACATACCGATCCTGATCAAGGCCGACGAGACCACGCAGCTCAAGAAGCTCGCGTTTGTCTGGGATTCGTGCCGGCGGGCGGGTTTGAACAATGTCCATATCCAAACGCGATAGGCATCTGGCATGTACATAGTCATCACCGGAGTCACGCGGGGCCTTGGCCGGGCGCTGGCCGATTGGTACATGGCCAACGGCCACACGGTGGCGGGATGCGGCCGCAGCGGCCAGGTCATCTTCGAGCTGCGCTTTGCCCATTCGGAGCCCCACCTTTTCGAGGTGCTGGACGTGACTCAGCCGGTGAAGGTCGGCATCTGGGCCGAGCGGGTGCTTGCCAACGGCGCACCCGACATCCTCATCAACAACGCCGGCGTGATGAACGATCCGGCGCCCCTCTGGAGCGTTCCGGCCGAAAAATTTGCGCAGGTCATCAACGTCAACGTGATCGGCGTCGCCAATGTCATCCGGGCGCTGGCTCCCTCCATGATCGAACGGAAAAAAGGGGTGATCGTTAACTTCAGTTCCGGATGGGGGCGCAGCGTCTCCCCGGAGGTTGCCCCCTATTGTGCGTCCAAATGGGCCATTGAGGGCCTCACCAAGGCCCTGGCTGCGGAGCTTCCCGAAGGAATGGCCGCGGTCCCTCTCAATCCGGGAGTCATCGACACGGACATGCTGCGCAAGTGCTGGGGGGACGGGGCGGCGTCCCACCCGAATGCCGCCAAATGGGCTGAGACCGCAGCACCCTTCATTTTGGGCCTGGGCCCGAGGCACAACGGTCAATCGGTCAGCGTCGGCGGATTCGAGGACTGAACCTCAGGGCATCGAAACGTGCGGTTCGACATCCGCATCGTAGTCGATTCCCTTCAGGCCGAATCCGAACAGCTTGAGGAAATCCGACCGATAGCCGGCGATGTCCGTCAGTTCGGCGAGATTTTCGGTGAAAACCTGCGGCCAGATGCGGGCCACGGCTTCCTGGACCTCGGCGATCGTCTCCCGATCGTCGATTCTGATCCGTCCTCCGTCATCGAGAGAGGGGCCGCCCGGCGCGTACAGTTTCGTTGCGAACAGCCGCCTCATCTGCTCGATGCATCCCTCATGCAGGCCCTTGGCCTTCATGATCTTGTATAAGATAGAAATGTAAAGCGGGACGACCGGTATTGCGGAACTTGCCTGGGTGACGAGCGCCTTGTTCACGGCGATAAATGCGCATCCGCCGGACCGCCGGAGGTGCGCGTCGATCGCCCGGGCCGCCCGCTCCAGATCATTCTTGGCGAGCCCTATGGTCCCATTCTTGTAAATCGGCCAGGTGACCTCGGGCCCGATATAGGAATAGGCAACGGAGTGCGCGCCGGAAGCCAGCAACCCCGCATCGGACAGGGCCTGGATCCACATCTCCCAGTCCTCGCCGCCCATGACGGCGACCGTGTCGGCGATCTCCTGCTCGCTCGCCGGATCGATGCTGATCGTGCTCACAATGCCTGTATCCGTGTCGAGCGTCTTGTTCACGTAGGGGGCACCCACCGGCTTCAGGACGGACTTGTGCGTGACGCCGGTTCTTGGATGGATCCTCCTGGGCGAGGCCACGCTGTAAACCACGAGATCCACCGGCCCCAGGTCCCGCCGGATAAGCTCGATCGTCTGGCGCTTGATCTCATCGGTGAACGCATCGCCGTTTAGGTTCTGGGCGTAAAGGCCCGCCGCACGCGCTGCGCGGGTGAATGCTATCGAGTTGTACCAACCGGGCGTTCCCGGCCGCCCGTCCTCCGACGGCCGCTCATAGAATGCGCCAATGGTTGCAGCCCCGGATCCGAACGCCGCAGTGATGCGCGAAGCGAGTCCGTAGCCGGTCGAGGCTCCGATCACCAAGGCCTTCTTTGGCCCTCCTTTGATCGCCGGCTGGCTTTGCACATGCCCGATCCATTCCCGGACGTGGGCGTCACAGCCGACGGGATGCGCCGTTACGCAGACGAATCCGCGGACCTTGGGTTTGATGATCATGCCCTGCAAAGTCTTGGGCCGCTCCAAACCGTGGCAAGAGGCAATTATTTGCCGCCGGATTGGGGCTGCGCCCCGGCCGCTTGCCCGGGTGGCGCCTGAGCCTTCCCGAGGGCGTCCGCCCATTGCTGCCGGTCCAGAATTCGCTCTGCTTCCAATTGATTTTGAATAACCTGCGATTGGAGCTCGACCAGGCGCAGTTGATCGCGGAGCAGAACGTTTTCCGCCCGGCCGGTCACATAAAGTTCAGCCAGCCACGCGGCCGCCAAACCGAGACAGAACGCAAAAGCCCAAGGTACCAGCTTGTTCATCATTTCCCAAAAACGCTCCAGAGATGGACCTGACGCTTTCCATTGCGAGGCAAAAGAGCCCCATATGCGCTAGTTTGACGAAGGCATGTCCTCGCGAGGAGATTGCTGCCTCCTGCGACGTCTCTTGGCCGCCATCTGGCCGGCATCAGCCGGCGGTTCTTGGCGGCCGGTCTTGACGCCGCGTCCGGGCCTTGGCAGCACCCGACGAGAGAGGACATGCCTTCGTCAAACTAGGATGCTGAGAGGTGGCGATAATTACCGGATCGCCAAGGCGATCAAACCCAGGATGATGAGCAACGCGAGAATGCTTAGAATTCTTCTTTCCAACCGGGTGACTTGCAGAGGCATGACGAAGGATTTCGATCCATTATGGCAAGACGGCTGATCATTTCCGCCTATCCAGATTTCGGGTTCTTCTCTTTCGCCCGCTGCGCCTCCACCCTTGCATTCCAAATGCTTGGGGTCGCGGTCGGTTGGCAGATCTACGGATTAACCCACAGCACCTTTGCCTTGGGAATGGTCGGCCTCGCCCAGTTTCTGCCAATGGTCCTTTGCACGCTTCCCGCTGGCCATGTCGCCGACCATCGGGACAGGCGGGTGATCTCAGGCCTCATGGTCGGCGCGCAAGGGCTGGCCATCGCATTTCTCGCGTTCGGCAGCCACGGCGGCTGGCTGCGCGCTCCGATCCTGTTCGCGGCTGTGGCCGCAATCGGCGCCGCCCGCGCCTTCGAGCGCCCCGCCACCCAGTCGCTGATTCCCGCTCTCGTGTCCCCGGCCGATCTTTCCGAAGCGGTCGCCTGGTCCTCCGGCATTTTCGAGTTTTCTTCCATCATCGGTCCCGCGGTCGGGGGATTGCTCTGCGGCTGGAATCCTTCGATCTGCTATGCAACCGCTGCGGCGCTCGCCTTCGCGGGGGCGGGTTTCCTCAGCCTGATTTCGCCGGGACGGGGCGCTCGCTCCAGGCCGCCGGCTACGCGGGCCTCGCTGTTTTCGGGCATTCACTTCATCCGGCGCCAGCCGGTCATTCTCGGAAGCATCTCGCTGGACCTGTTCGCCGTCCTTCTCGGTGGGGCCACGGCGCTCCTGCCCGTGTATGCGCGGGACATCCTCGGGGTGGGTGCCAGCGGGTTTGGCGCGTTGCGCGCGGCGCCCGCCCTCGGCTCGCTCGCCATGACCACCTTGCTCGTCCTGCGTCCCATCCGGCGGCGCGCCGGGCGCAAGATGTTTGCCGCGGTTTTCGCGTTCGGGGTGGCCACGGTCGTCTTCGGGCTCTCGCGCTCCTTCCCGCTGTCGTTTGCGGCGCTGGTGGCGCTCGGCGCCGCGGACATCGTCAGCGTCGTGATCCGCGGTTCCCTGGTTCAGCTGCAGACCCCTGACGATATGCGCGGGCGGGTCAACGCGGTAAACGGCCTGTTCATCGGCACGTCCAACCAGCTCGGCGAGTTCGAGTCCGGCGTCACCGCGGCCTGGTGGGGGACCGTTCCCGCCACGGTACTTGGGGGCGTGGGCACGCTCATCGTGGGCCTGCTGTGGATGCGGGCATTCCCCGAGCTGGCCGCTTGCGACCGGCTCGACACGGGGCCGGCGGACCCGGAGCCCTCAAGCCCTTAGGACCGTCGCACCCTGGCCCGGGCGCGAGACGAACAGGGTCGGGGTGATTCCAGTCTTGGCCTTGTACCGGGATTCCAGGGTTGCCATCACCGCGTTCACGGCATCGGTCTTCACAAGCGCGACGGCGCATCCGCCGAAGCCGCCGCCCGTCATGCGGCAGCCGGAGACTCCGCCGGACGGGCCGATCGATCTGGCGATCTCGACAACCGCGTCGAGCTCCGGGCAACTCACCTCGTAATCGTCCTTGAGTGAGTAATGGCTGGCATACATGGCCTCGCCGGCCTGCGCCCAGTCGCGCTGGCGGATCGCGGCCGCGGCCCTCGGAGTGCGGGCGATTTCGCCGATGACATGCCTCGCGCGGCGGTAGACAACGTCCTCGAGCTTGCCCCGGTTTTGCTCGAGCAGCCCGGCGGAGGCGTCGCGCAGCGACGGCACCCCGAGCGCGCGGGCCGCGGTCTCGCATTGCCTGCGCCGCGTCGGGTATTCGCTGCCGGTCAGCTCGTGCCTGACGTTCGTATTCACTATGAGGACCGCCATCGTGGCGTCGGTGAACGGCACGAGCTCCGTCTGCCGCGACCGGCAGTCCAACAGGAGCACGTGGTCCTTGCGGCCGAGCACGGAAATGAACTGGTCCATGATGCCGCAGGGCATGCCGGCGAAATCGTGCTCGGCCTTCTGGCAGAGCAGGGCCTTCTCGACGGGATCGAGCGTGCGTCCCGTGACGGCCTCGAGCAGCGTGGCGGTGGCCACTTCGAGCGAGGCGCTGCTGGACAGGCCGCCGCCGAGGGGCACGGTGGAGTTCATCAAGGCGTCGAATCCGGCCGGCACGATCTTGCGCGCGAGGAAGCCGGCGATGACGCCCATGGGATAGTTTGCCCAGGCTCCCTTGGGGGCGGGCTTGAGCGGAAGGCCGAGGTCGATCACCGCCACGCCCTGGCCCGAGGAGCTGCGCAGGGTGATCCTCGGGAGGTCGTTCGGCGCCGCTGCGATGACCGTGTAGCGTTCGATCGCCATCGGGAAAACGAAGCCGTCGTTGTAGTCGGTGTGCTCGCCGATGATGTTGACGCGGCCCGGGGCGGCGGCGATCCACTTTGGTTCGCGGCCGAAGGTCCTGGTGAAATCGGCGGCGGTCTGCAGGGCAAGTTCTTGGAGGTTCACGGGCGGCAGAAAAAGGGGGCGAACGACAAGGCCGATTCGCCCCCCGGCGGACAAGGGTGGAATCGAGGGTTTTGGAAGAGAGAGCTATTTAGGGCCCGGCGAGCCCGGGTCGTTCTTCTTGCGCATGGCCATCCAGAGCATGAAGACGCCGAAGACCAGCAGGACGATGCCCCAGATGAGGTTGATATTGATGTCGAGCGAGCGGCGATACATCCCGGCGTCGCCCCTTGTGGCGAAGCCGAAGACGGTCATGACCAGCCCGACGAGCGAAAACATGAGGCCGATTGGCCAGCGGATGTCGAGACCCATGGGTTGTTCCTTTCTATCTGACTATGAAGTTGAGCACGACGCACGCGGCGATCAGCACGGTGCCCAGGACTGCCGGGCGCTGATACCAGGGGGTGCCCTCGTCCCGGATCTTGGGCGTGAGCGAATAGACCAGCCCCCTCAGGTCATCATCGGACTTGGTGCGCGCCGTCGCCAGCGAAATGCCCGCCGTCAGGCTGAAGCACACAAGGAAGGCGAAAATGGCCAGCCAGAAGTTCTGGGCCATTTCGCTCGGAAACACGTGGACGACGCCGAGGTATCCGCCCTTTACGCCGGGGGCATTGCCCTGGGAGATGGTCAGGGCGTGAACCACCGCGGAGGTGGCCGTGCCGAAGATCAGGCCGAGAAACGCGCCCGTGCCCGTGGCGCGCTTCCAGAACATGCCGAGCAGGAAGGTGGCGAAGAGCGGGGCGTTCACAAAGGCGAACACGAGCTGGATGATGTCCATGGCATCGTTGTACATCCTCGCGAAATACGCGCAGGCGATGCTGAGCAGGATCCCCACCACGGTCATGATCTGCCCCATGCGCATGTAGTGCGAGTCGGTCTTGTTCGGCGCGAAGTAGGCCTGGTAGAGATCGTAGGTCCACACGGTGTTGAATGCGGTCACGTTGCCCGCCATGCCCGACATGAACGAGGCGAGCAGACCGGTGAGGGCGAGGCCGAGAAGGCCGGGCGGGCAATAGCGCTTCACGAGCGAAAGGATCGTGCCGTCATAGTCGTACTCCGCGACGGAGTTCCACAACCGGTCCTGAAAGACGTCGGCCGGAAGCGGGCTTGCGGCATAGTCCTTGACGAGCGCGGCGACCTTGACCGCGTCCATCCTCTTGCCGACGGCGGCGCTGACATCCTGGAACGCCTGGTCGGCGGGCGCGTTGCCATCGGCCGCGACGACCGTCATCGCCCTGGCGTAGACCGCGTTGTCGAGGATCGGCGCCGGGATGCGATAACCCTTGTCGGGAAGGGTCATCAACGCCACCGCGATCATGCCCGGCAGGATGACCAGGGCGGGGAAGAGCATTTTCGGAACCGAGGCGACCAGCGGGGTGTTTCGCGCGGCGGTCATGTTGCGCGCGGCCATGGCGCGCTGGATGACGAGGAAGTTGGTGCACCAATAGCCGAACGAGAGCACGAACCCGAGGCCGAAGACCATGGCGAACCAGTCGACTCCCATCGGGTTGTAGGCCGGTCCGGCCAGAAGCGGCTTCCACGCGCTCGTCCATGCGTCGGAGCGGTACGTGATGCCGGCCTCCCTCAGGTGGAGTGTCGCCGGATGGGCGGCGACGCTCTTGAGCAAATCGGTCATCGCATGGTAGCCGCCCACGTCCTTGAGGCCGAGATAGACGACGGGCGCGAATCCGAGGACGATCATGAAGAACTGAAGCACCTCGGTGTAGATGGCCGAGGTGAGGCCGCCTTTGAGCACGTAGATCAGAACGACCAACGAACAGATCCACAGGCTGAGGTCGTAATTCCAGCCGAGGAGAAGGTGGAGGAGCTTCGCCAGCGCATTCATCGAAATGCCGGAGGCAAACACGGTCATCACCGCGAACGAGATCGAGTTGAGCGTGCGCACGCGCTCGTCAAAGCGCATCTTGAGGTATTCCGGAACGGAGCGCGCCTTGGAGCCGTAGTAGAACGGCATCATGAACACGGACAGGAACACCATCGCGGGGATGGCGCCGATCCAGTAGAAGTTCGCCTGGATGATTCCGTACTTGGCGCCGCTGGCCGCCATGCCCACGAGCTCAAGCGCGCCCAGGTTCGCCGAGATGAAGGCCAGCCCGGTGACCCAGGTCGGAAGCGAGCGGCCGGACGTGAGAAAGTCCGACGAGCTCCTCATGTATTTCTTGAGGGCAAAGCCGATGCCGACGACGAAGCCGGTGTAGGTCAGCAGGATGAGGTAGTCGAGCCAGGTTAGGGTGACTTGCATAACTCGCTGGGGATTTGGGGTAACGGATATCGTTGCCGCGGCAGTCATCGCACCGGACTCCCGGCGCCACAAAAGCGAAAGCGTGGGCCGCGGCCGTGAGGAATCAAGCATCAATGCCGGACTTGTCCCGGCGCCCGCGAAATTGCGTCGGGCTTATCAGGCGGGAACGATTTCCTTATCGGCTCGCGGACCGCGCAAGACAGCCGGCGGCCGGATAATCTTGTGAGGGAATTCCCCACACGATTGGATTGCATCGTTGCAAAAGCCTTGTCGCCATGGGCGTTCCTTTGCCACCAACATCAGAGGCGCGAATGAAACTCTACTTCATGGGCATTTGCGGGACGGCGATGGGCAACGCGGCCCTGCTCCTCCGCTCGGCCGGGCACGAGGTGCTCGGCGCGGACATCGGCGCCTATCCGCCGATGAGCACGGTCCTCGCCGAGGCGGGCGTCGCCGTGCACGAGGGGTACGATCCAAGCCGGTTGAAGGGGCTGAAGCCGGATCTGGTCGTCGTTGGCAATGCGATGTCGCGGGGCAATCCGGAGGTCGAGTGGCTGCTGGAGTCGCGGGCCTTCCCGTTCCGCTCGCTGCCTGAAACCCTTCGCGAATTTGTCCTGGAGCGGCGACGCAACGTCGTTGTTTGCGGCACGCATGGGAAGACGACGACGACGGCGATTGCCGCATTCCTGTTGCGCGAAAACGGGCGCGACCCGGGTTTCCTGATCGGCGGCGCGCCCCGGGACCCGTCGACGGGAAGCCACCTCGGGACGGCGTCCGATCCGTTTGTCATCGAGGGGGATGAGTACGACAGCGCCTTTTTCGACAAGCGGAGCAAGTTCATCCATTATGCCCCCGCCATCGCCGTCCTGAACAATCTCGAGTTTGACCACGCCGACATCTTCCGCGACCTGGCCGACGTGCAGCGCACGTTCAGGCATCTGACGCGCATCGTGCCCCGTAATGGCTTCATCGTTTTGAACGGGGACGACGAGAACATCTCCGCGCTTGGACCCATGGATTGGACGCGGGTTGTCCGCGTCGGACTGGGCGGGCAAAATGAGGCGCAAATCACGGGTTTTTCGGAATCGTCCGAGGATTCCCGATTCAAGCTGCTCTGGAAGGGGAGGGTCTGGACGGAAGTGCGGTGGAACCTGCCGGGCCTGTTCAATGCGCGGAACGCCGCGGTGGCGGCCGTGGCGGCCGGGCTTGCGCTTTATCCGGACGAACCGGACCGGCTGGACCTGTCCGCGCTGGCCCGATTCCGCGGCGTGAAGCGCAGGCAGGAGATCCGTGCCCGTGCGCGGGGGCTTACCGTGGTCGAGGACTTCGGGCACCATCCGACGGCGATCGCGGAAACGCTCCGATCGTTCCGGGCCCGTTTTCCGGGAGCCCGTCTGACGGCGGTGTTCGAGCCGCGAAGCAACACCGCGCGGGCAAAGGTGCTTCAGGAGGATTTCCGGAATGCCCTTTCGGAGGCGGATGAGATCTATCTCGGTCCGGTGAACCGCGCCGAAAGGCTCCGCGATGAGGAGCGTTTTGATGCGCCGGCGGTCGCGCGGGCTCTGTCGGAAAAGGGGCGCATGGCCCGGTGCTTCGCGAGCAATGCGGCGCTGCTGGAGGGTCTTTCAGCCGCGACCCTTCCTCACCGCGGTCCCGGCCGTGTCGTCGTCTTCTTCAGCAATGGAAGCTTCGACGGCATCATCGGCCGCTATGCGGCCGAGGCCGGTGCGCCGGAAACATGAGCGGAACCGCTCAGCTCGCCATCCTGGCCGTCTTCCATTCCGCCGGCTCCTCGCCCTCCGGCAGGGCCAGCAGGTCGTACTCCCGCGAGCGCGTGATGGTGACCTTTGCGAACTCGCCCACGGGCAGCTCCCGGGAGACATAGACCCGGCCGTCGATATCCGGCGCGTCGGCCTCGCCGCGGGCGACCCCGGGCTCCTCGACCAGCACTTTGCACAGGCGGCCGACCGAGCGGGCGCTCACCTCGGCGGCGATTTCCCTTTGGAGGGCCATGATCCGGCGCCACCGGCGGTCCTTTTCGGCGGCGGAAACCTGGCCGGCCATTCTGGCTGCGCGCGTTCCGTCCTCCTGCGAATACCGGAACACGCCCAGGCGCTCGAACTTCGTTTCCCGAATGAACGAGCAAAGCTCGTCGACATCCGCCTCGGTCTCGCCCGGAAACCCGACGATGAACGTGGTGCGAAGGGCTATGCCGGGTATTCCCGAGCGGATCCTGCGCACGAGGTCCCGGATGTAATCGCCCCCGGTCTCCCGCTGCATGGCGCAGAGCATGCGCTCGCTGATGTGCTGCAGCGGCATGTCCACGTACCGCGCCACCTTTGGGCATTCCGCAATCGTGCGGATCAGCTCATCGCTCCAGTGCGCGGGGTGGGTATACAGAAGGCGGATCCAGAAGTCGCCCGGGATCGAATTCAGCTGGCGCAGAAGCGTTGTGAGGGCGGCTCCCCGCGAGGAGTCGACGGGAGTTCGCGGGTTCGGGCGCTGGTCCCACGTGTCCATTCCGAAGAAGGTCGTGTCCTGGGAAATGAGGTTCAGTTCGCGCACCCCCTCGGACACGAGCTGGCGCGCCTCGGCGACGACGCTTTCAACCGTCCGGCTGCGATGGCGCCCGCGGATCTGGGGAATGATGCAAAACGTGCAGGGATGATTGCAGCCCTCCGCGATCTTGACATAGGCGGTGTGCCTTGGCGTGAGGCGGAACCGAGGCGTGTCGTAGTCCGGGATGTACGTCGAGCGCGGGGTGACGAAGGTCGCGGGTCCGGCGCCCTCCGCGCCCGCGCCGGCCTTTCCGGATCGCGCAAGGACCTGCTCTATGATGGGCGCAATCCTGGTCACCTGGTCCAGGCCGATGAACGCGTCGACCTCGGGAAGCTCGCCCGGCAGCTCCTTCGCGAAGCGCTGGGACATGCAACCGGCGACGATCAGCTTCTGCCCGCTGCGGCGCCTGCGCAGCCCCCGGTCTTCGTGGGCGCGCAGGACATGGCCGATCGACTCCTCCTTTGACGAATCGATGAATGAACAGGTGTTGACGATGACCACGTCGGCATTCTCCGCGTCCGGAATCACCTGCATGCCCGCCTGCCGGAGATGCCCGACCATGATCTCGCTATCCACGAGATTCTTGGCGCAACCGAGGGAGATGAGGCTGACCTTTATCATCGCCGGATCGTGGGCGCGGCGCGCAGGAAGGCCGGGCATTGCTCACCGCCGAACCCCCGCCCGCAATCCGTCCCGCCCGCTGCGATTTCCAAGTCGTTACTTGGTCGCGGCCTTGACCGCGGCCTTTGCGGCGGTTCGCGCCGCCACCTTCCGGCGCTTGAGGTAGGCATTGCGGCGTTTCCGTTTGATGACTTTGTTGTACTGTCTGCTCATAAGGTGTGTTCGGTGAATTGCGTTTCCCGATGGTCTGGACCCTGCGCGGCTGAGTCAAGTGTTGCGCGCTGCTGTGTGGGTGCTGATTGGCCGAAGGCAATCCCGCCCGAGGAGTTGCTGCCTCCTGCGACGTCTCTTGGCCGCCATCTGGCCCGCATCAGCCGGCGG
>OBLW0100001390.1_pt1 | contig 20627 bp, 11 predicted proteins | sample 1520161 | NCBI WGS metagenome assembly OBLW01 (sample SAMEA3539309, study PRJEB22396) | soil metagenome | biome: tundra; feature: field; material: soil | place: USA | collected 2010-05 | depth 0.15 m | reverse complement strand
ACGAGATGCCTAAGTGACTGGAGTTCAGACGTGTGCTCTTCCGATCTGCGGTGCAACGTCCCTGGCTGAATATCGAGCGTTAGAACGTAGAAAGCGTCTAGGGCCGGCCGTCTGCAACCGCACACAAGTGTTCGCCGCATCTGCCCTGGTCCAGAAGGTGCGCAGATCAATAAAGAAACGCAGTTGGAAGCGCCGGGGAATATGAACACCATTGCCGCACGGAGGCCGCGTTGAGTTCCACAATTGAGCGGGTCCAGGTTCAGCTTGGTCGACGCTACCGGCAATACCGCGACATCTTAAATGCGGAAGGACGGAGGGGTGTCACGGACCGTATCAGAACGGCAGTCGCCGGATCCCTGGCCCCGAGAACGGCCATGATGCCCGTAAACCGTCAAGATGTGCTGGCAGCCGATCTTTCGCGGCCTATCCATCGGGCAATTCCGGAAATTGTTCCGGGGCCACCCCTGAGCGTAAATTGGGTGACTACGCCCGCAGGACGAGGGTCCGGCGGTCACACGACGTTATTCCGGATGGTCAACTATCTAGAGGCAAACGGCTACCGCAACAGGGTCTACTTCTATGACGTTTACCGAGGCGACCACCAATACTATGAGTCCATCGTTCGGGATTATTACGGTTTCAAGGGACAAGTGGGAAGGGTTGAGGAGGGCCTCGAGGACGCGCATGCTGTAGTAGCGACCGGCTGGCCTACCGCTTATCCAGTCTTCAATTCACGTTGTACCGGGAAGCGCTTTTACTTTGTCCAGGACTTTGAACCGTTCTTCTTTCCCGCTGGGGCGTTCAGCTTGCTGGCCGAGAACACTTATCGGATGGGATTCCACGGCATAACCGCGGGCCGTTGGCTGGCTCAGAAGCTCAGCGAGGACTTCGGCATGGCCGCCGATTCGTTCGATTTCGGTTGCGACACCTCACATTATAAGCTATTACCGAAATCCCGCCGTTCCGGCATCGTCTTTTACGCGCGGCAAGAGGCTGCGCGCCGCGGTTTTGAGCTGGGAATAATGGCTCTTGAAATTTTCGCCGCCCGGCATCCTGAAATCGACATTCATCTGTACGGCGAGAAAGTGGGTAAGCTGCCGTTTCGTTTTATCGATCATGGGCGCGTTTCGCCCGCCGAACTCAACCTTATTTACAATCAGTGCTATGCCGGCCTGAGCTTATCGTTAACGAATGTGTCGCTCGTTCCGCACGAGATGCTGGCTGCCGGATGCATCCCGGTGGTCAATGATGGCGTGCAAAACCGAATTGTTCTCGACAATCCCTTAGTTCACTATGTTCCACCATACCCTGAAGCTATGGCCGCCGAGCTCGAATCCGTAATGACGAGTGACGATTTCGATTCCTTGTCACGAGCTGCCTCAGGCAGTGTCAGCCTCACTACGTGGGATGATGCGGGGGCTAAGGTGGATGAGATCCTTCGGCGCGTCCTGAGCGCGGCGAATGGCGAATATAATAAGTTCCCGCTCATTGAGAAGACCGCCGAAGAACGAGAGCCGGCAAAGATACAGAATTAGTAATCTTCCTTCTCATACCGGGATACTAAACGTCGAATTTTGTCCCGTGTTTCTGGCGTTTGTCATATCGTGATCAGCCCCAAACACATCCGGCCCCTTCTTAATGAAGGGTCTATAGCAGCAAGGCGCGACAAGGTCCGGTGACTTTGTCACGGTGAATTAGAGCCAATCAGGAAGGCAACAATGGATCACCCATTTGCAGTAACAAGATTAAGGTCAATCCTCAGTCTCGTCTTGTGCGCGGCAGCTTCGTGTACGTCTGCTCTGGCGCAGTGCAGTTCCCCAGCAAACGCCATTGTGGCGGAAAACTGCCTTGCTGGAAGCCCAAGCAGTCAATGGGACATCTATGGCTCGGGAGATCCCACCATCCAAGGATTCGCGACTGACATAAGTTTTAATGTTGGGCAGACGGTGTCGTTCAAAATCAGCACGGACGCGAGCAGCTATACGATCGACATTTATCGAATTGGTTATTACGCCGGCAACGGGGCCCGTGAAGTCGCGAGCATTTTGCCGTCTGCACAGCTCCCACAAAGTCAGCCGGCATGCGTTACTGACGCTTCGACGTCGCTCCTCGATTGCGGAAACTGGGCGGTTTCGGCCTCGTGGGCCATTCCGTCCACCGCCACCTCAGGTGTATATTTCGCTCACATCGCACGTACGGATACGGGCGGTGATAGCCATATCGTGTTTGTCGTCCGCAACGACGCGAGCCAGTCCGAGATTCTCTTCCAGACATCTGACGAGACCTGGCAGGCCTACAACAACTACGGCGGCAACAGTCTTTATGGCGGACCCGACACATTCAATCTGCCAATTCGCGCGTACAAGGCCAGTTATAATCGGCCATTTACGACGAGGAGCTTCAATAACGAGGCGGTGACCTGGGTCTTTGGTACCGAATACCCGATGATCCGGTGGCTGGAGGCAAACGGATATGACGTCACTTACTTCACCGGTATTGATGCCGCCCGGAACGGAACGCTGATCACAAATCACCAGATCTATCTCTCTTTGGGACACGACGAGTACTGGTCCGGACCACATCGAGCTAGCGTTCAGGCTGCCTTGGCGGCAGGCGTGAACATGGCCTTTTTAAGCGGAAACGAAGTATTTTGGAAAACCCGTTGGGAAAATAGCATTGATGGCTCGAACACAGCCTACCGCACGTTAGTTTGCTACAAAGAAACTCTCGTTGGGTCGAACAGCGGCGGGATAATGGACCCCGGCGATCCGCCCACTTGGACCGGTACCTGGAGAGATCCCCGTTTCAGCCCGCCAGCCGATGGCGGGCTACCCGAAAACAGCTTGACGGGCAATCTCTTTATGGTAAATGGCCCCGCTACCGACGACGCTGGTAACCTCTCGATGCTAGTGCCGGCCGCCGACGGACAAATGCGCTACTGGCGCAACACCGCAGTTGCATCTCAGGCGCCAGGCGCGACCTATACGCTACCGCCGGGCACACTCGGATACGAGTGGAATGAGGACGTAGATAACGGCTTCCGTCCCGCGGGAACATTCCAGCTCTCTACTGCAACATTTACTTTAACGACTGACCTACTTCTTGACTATGGTGCGGTCTATGGGGCCGGAATCGCAACACACCACATGACGATGTATCGGGCGCCAAGCGGAGCTCTGGTATTCGGAGCCGGCTCGATTCAATGGTCTTGGGGGTTAGACAGTACCCACGATAACCCATTCTTTTCACCCAATTCCGCTGCCGACCCGAACATGCAGCAAGCCACAGTAAATTTGTTTGCCGACATGGGTGTTCAACCCGCCACTTTACAGCCAGGTCTCGTCCCCGCGAGCAAATCGACCGATACGACGCCCCCGGCCTCAACCATAAGCGCACCGGCTTCCGGGTCAACAGTCAACACCGGAACCCCAGTTACGATTTCAGGCACAGCGACGGACTCCGGCGGCGGTGTTGTCGCAGGCGTTGAAGTATCGGTGGATGGCGGTCAAACCTGGCATCCAGCCCCGGGACGAGGGAGCTGGACCTATTCGTGGATCCCTACGGCCGTTGGAACTGTTACGATCGAGAGCCGCGCTGTCGACGATAGCGGCAATCTTGAACGCCCCGCATCCGGCTATTCTCTGATTGTTGCCCCTCAGAACTGCCCGTGCGACGCTTGGAGCCCCTCAAACCCGTCGGCTGTGCCGAGCACCGTGGACAGCGGCGATTCCAATTCCATTGAAGTTGGCGTAAAGTTCACTTCCGATACCAGCGGGTACATAACAGGAATTCGGTTTTATAAGAGCACAGCCAACACGGGAACGCACGTCGGGAATCTTTGGTCCAACGCCGGCGCGTTACTTGCCTCGGCGACTTTCACCAATGAAACCAGTTCCGGCTGGCAACAGGTCACATTTAGCACTCCCGTATCGATCGCAGCGGGCACTATCTACGTCGCCTCCTACCTCGCGCCGGCCGGGCACTATTCCGCGGATGCCGGATACTTTGCTTCCTCAGGCTTAGATGATCCGCCCATTCATTTACAAGCTAACACCGTCACGCCCAACGGTGTTTACAGTTACTCAACATCCAACGTCTTCCCAACGTCTACCTTTAACGCCACCAATTATTGGGTGGATGTGGTTTTCACTCCCAGCACCGTCCAAATATTGCCCGCGTCGCTTTCTTTCGCGAGCCAACTTGTTGGAACCAGCAGCTCAAGTCAGGCATTGACGGTTTCAAACACCGGAACGGCCGCCTTGTTGCTAAGTTCGATCTCGCTCACTGGGGCCAACGGTAGCGATTTCGCGCAGACAAATAACTGCGGCACGAGTCTCTCAGCTGGGACCAACTGCACCATATCCGTTACATTTACGCCCAGCGGGACTGGCGTTAGAGGCGCTACCATTTCAATCTCGAACAGCGGCCCGGTCAGTCCGCAATTAGTCACCGTGACCGGTACCGGAATCTTACCTCAGCCCCCGCCGGGAACGTGTCCTTGCAGTATTTGGAGCCAGAGTGTCACGCCCACTAATATCGATAGCGGCGATGGCTCTGCCGTAGAAGTGGGCACTAAGTTCACCTCTAGTCAGAACGGCTTTATCACCGGCGTTAGGTTCTATAAGAGCACAGCCGATACGGGCACTCACATCGGCAATCTGTGGACTACCGCAGGCGTTCAGCTTGCTACAGTCGCGTTCACGAACGAAGGTGTCTCTGGGTGGCAGCAAGCAACTTTTGCCAGCCCAGTGCCGGTTGCTGCCAATACCACTTATATTGTTTCGTACTACGCCCCGGTGGGACACTATTCCGCGGATGGAGGGTATTTCGGAGTGGCCGTGAACTCCCCACCGCTCGAGGGTATCCCTGATAACCTTAGCTCCAATGGAGTTTATGGGTACGGCGCCACCAGTTCGTTCCCGCAATCGAGCTATAACTCAACCAACTATTGGGTTGACGTGGTCTTCATGCCAAGTCCGGTGAGCGTGTCCCCAACATCGCTGACCTTCAGTAGTCAGTTGCCCGGAACGAGCAGTCCTGCCCAGCCGGTGACTCTGTCCAACACTGGCAACACGACAGTCAATCTGACAAGCATAACGATCACGGGAACCAATAGCACGAACTTCACCGAGACCAATACGTGCGGTTCAAGCGTAGCGGCCGGAACCAGTTGCACCATCAATATCACATATTCGCCAACTGTCACTGGAACCAGTATTGCCACATTAACCGTGACCGACAATGCCCCAGGCTCCCCGCAAACTGTGAGTCTGAGCGGCACTTCAGCCGGGCCGATTGGGAGCCTCTCTCAAACATCGCTGGTGTTCGCTAGCCAGGTTGTTGCGAGCAGCAGCGCCGCTCAAACAATCGTCTTATCGAATACAGGTAATGCGGCATTGACCCTTACCAGCATCACGATCGCCGGCGTCAACAGCGGTGATTTTGCCCAGCTAAATAATTGCGGTACCAGTCTGGCTGCGGGAGCTTACTGCATCATCAGTGTCACATTCATACCGACTGCCCTGGCGACGCGTAGCGCCACCGTGTCGATCGTCGACAATACACCCGGGAGCCCGGAAACGATCGGCTTGACCGGTACCGGCGTGGCGACGGCGCCTCCGCCTGGATTGTGTCCGTGCAGCCTCTGGAGCGGGACGGCAATGCCTGCGACTCCAGACAGCGGTGACGGCAGTGCAACCGAAGTAGGCGTCAAATTCACGGCCACCCAAAATGGGTTTATCACTGGCATCAGATTTTACAAGAGCGCTGCCAACACCGGGACTCACATTGGGAACCTGTGGACCACGGCAGGCACCCAACTTGCTACCGTAACCTTCACGAATGAAGGCGCATCCGGGTGGCAGCAGATGAATTTCAGCAGTCCGGTGGCGATCGCGGCAAACACAACTTACGTCGCCTCATACTATGCCCCGGTTGGACACTATTCGGCCGATGGCCTAGCCTTCGCCTCAGCCGGCGTGAACACGCCTCCACTCCAGGCACTTGCCAACACTGTAAGCGCCAACGGGGTTTTCACCTATGCTGCGACGAGTTCGTTCCCACAATCGACCTTTGGCTCGACGAATTACTGGGTGGACGTGGTCTACATGCCAAGCGTGGTGTCCCCCTCGTTACTTTCGTTTAATAGTCAGCTCTTAGGAACCAGCAGCACTGCCCAAGTAGTGACCGTGTCCAACACTACATCAAGCACCCTGAATCTGACCAGCATCGCAATCACAGGGACCAACGGCGGAGATTTCACGCAAACAGCAGAGACCTGCGGCGCGACCCTGGGGGCGGGAACCAGCTGCACCATAAGCATTGCGTTCAGTCCAACCGGGGCGGGATCGCGTAGCGCCACTCTGACGATAACTGACAATGCTCTAGGAAGTCCGCAAACCGTTACCTTAGCGGGTTCCGGCGTAGCATCGCTGCCTCCGCCTGGAGTCTGTCCCTGCACCATCTGGGGCGCGAATGGCACGCCAACCACGCCGGACGCTGGTGATTCGAAGTCGGTGGAAGTCGGCGTCAAGTTCACCTCCGACCTGAACGGTTACATCACAGGAATCAGATTCTATAAAAGTGCCGCGAATACGGGGACTCACATTGGGAACCTGTGGACCACGGCCGGGGTGCTGCTCGCTACCGCCACCTTTACCGGCGAGAGCGCATCCGGGTGGCAACAGGTCAATTTCAGCAGTCCAGTACCAATCACTGCAAACACCACCTATGTCGCTTCTTATTTCGCCCCGAGCGGCCACTATTCAGGCGATGGGGCATACTTCGCCACTGGTTTGGACAACCCTCCACTCCACGCTCTCTCGAATAGTGCAAGCCCGGACGGTGTTTTCACCTACGGCTCTGTGAGCTCATTCCCTCAAACCAGTTTTAACTCGACCAATTACTGGGTTGATGTAGTCATGGCGACAACGACTATCAGCCTGGCGCCCCCCTCACTCTCATTTAACCAAGCCAGCGGAACTACCAGCGCGCCCCAAGTTGTTACGGTAACCAACTCAGGCGCCGCTGCCCTGAGCTTCAACAGCATAACAATCATCGGCGCCAACAGTGCAGACTTTGCCCAAACCAATACTTGCGGCGGAACCGTGGCCTCAAACGGCACCTGCACCATCAGCGTAACCTTCACTCCGAGCCAGACCAGCACAGAAAACGCCGCGGTAAGCCTCGCCGACAACGGCGTCTTCAGCCCTCAAGGCATTAGCTTGACAGGGCTAGTTGTGGCGCCGACGATAACCCTTGTGCCTACGTCGCTCACTTTTTCTAACACGCTAGTGGGCACACCCAGCGCGGTTCAGGCGATTACTGTCTCCAACACTGGCACCGGCACTATGAACCTAACCAGCATAGCCATCACTGGGACCAACAGTGGGGACTTCTCAGAGACAACCACCTGCGGAGCCACTCTCGCAAACGGGTCCAACTGCTCGATCAGCGTAACGTTCAAGCCGACCGCCACCGGCGCCCGAAGCGCCTCAGTCACCATCACGGACACCGCTTCCGGCAGCCCGCAAACGGTTGGCTTGACTGGAACCGGCGCGGTTCCCATCGCCGGTTTGGCGCCAACGTCGCTCACTTTTGTCGGCCAGTCCATCGGAACCTCCAGTGCCGCTCAGGCGATTACGCTTTCAAACACCGGCACTGTCGCAATGAGCATAACCAGCATCGCCATCACGGGAACCAACAGTGGCGACTTCTCTCAAACCAACACTTGCGGCACCAGCGTGGCGGCAGGGGGCAATTGCTCGATCAGCGTCACGTTCACGCCGACAGCCACCGGCGCGCGAAGCGCCTCAGTCGCCATTACGGACAACGCTTCCGGCAGCCCGCAGACGGCAGGTTTAAGCGGCACAGGCACAGCGCCCATAGTCACGCTGGCGCCCACATCGGCCGCCTTCGGAACCGTTTCCCTCGGCACTACCACCGCAGGCACGGCGATCACTCTAAGCAACACGGGTACCGCCTCGTTGACCATTACCAGCATCACAATCACCGGCGCCAATGCCGGGGATTTCTCCGAGACAAATACCTGCACCGCAAGTATTGCCGTTGGCGGCAACTGTATAATCACGGCTAAGTTCGCCCCACTTGCAGGAGGGGCCAGGTCGGCCGCAATCAGCGTGGCCGATAACGCTACCGGCAGTCCTCAAACTGTTCCTTTAAGTGGAACGGGAGCGTTGACGATATCGGGAACCGTCGCCGGTAACGGAGGAAATGCGGCCACCGTAACGCTTACCAGCGGCAGCACCACCGTGGCCACCACCACCGCATCTAGCACGGGCACCTACACTTTCACGAACATTGCAAGCGGTAGCTACACGGTCACCCCGACCAAGTCCGGATATACCTTCCTGCCCGCCAGCCAGGCAGTGACAGTTACCACCGCCAATCTGGCCAGCGTCAATTTCGCGACTGCTATCGCAATCGACGCGACTGTCTCCAAGGACGCGACGGCGAGATCAACGACAATTGCGACGGCCGCTTTCTCGACCACAACCGCGAATGAATTATTGCTGGCATTTGTTTCCTCGGACTGGCTCAGTGGCACGAACACCACCGTCAAAAGCATCACGGGCGGTGGATTGACATGGGTGTTGGTGGTGCGAAGCAACACCCAAGACGGTACGGCTGAGATCTGGAGAGCCTTCGCAACTGCCGCTCTTACTAACGTGACCGTGCAGGCGACGTTGTCACAGAGTGTTTATTCATCGATGACTGTGATGAGCTTTAAGAACGTCAACACCACCGGGACAAGCGGCTCAGGCGCTATTGGGGCAACCGCAAGCAAGGGTGCGGCCTCCGGTGCGCCTACGGCCAGCCTAGTCACAACCAAGAATAATTCTTGGGTGGTCGGCGGTGGTGACGATTGGGATACCTCGACAGCCCGCACGCTGGGCACAGGCCAAACGATGGTACACCAAGACCTCGCCACGAGTGTACAAGACACCTATTGGGTCCAGCGGCAAACCGCTCCTACGCCGACGCTTGGAACAACCGTAACGATCAACGACACGGCGCCCACCAAGGACCGCTGGAACCTGGCCATCTGCGAAATTCTAACGCCCTAACCCGGCCGGCATTCGATCCATCCAGCTGTACGCTTCACCATTTCCCAAAGGAGTGTAAAGAACTCATTCACTTATGAACAACCACTTGTCTATCTCTGACGACGTTAAACTCGGCAGAGACGTTAAAATGTCCAAATTCATTAACCTTTATGGTTGTGAAATCGGAGACCACACCAAGATCGGCGCATTTGTTGAAATTCAGAAGAACGCGAAGATCGGGAAGAACTGCAAAATATCCAGTCACACGTTCGTCTGTGAAGGTGTAACCATCGAAGACAACGTCTTCATAGGTCACGGCGTCACCTTCATCAACGACAGCTACCCGAGAGCGACCAACCCCGACGGCGGTTTACAAACCGAAGCGGACTGGAAGGTGGAGGCTACCCTCATCAAAAAAGGAGCTTCCATCGGATCCGGAGCCACCATCCTCTCCAAGGTCACGGTGGGTGAGCATGCCATCGTTGGGGCTGGCAGCGTGGTGACTAAGAGCGTGCCTCCGAATGCGATCGTCGCAGGAAATCCGGCACGGGAATTGCGCGTGATCGCGCCTATACAAATAAGGAGATCAAAATGAACACAACCATGAATACGATTCCGTTCCTGGATCTGGTTACTCCTCATGAGGAGCTGAAGGAAGAACTGTGCGGAGTTTTTAGGGCCGCCTTGAGAGGCGCGAGTTTCATAGGCGGCCCCATGGTCGAAGAGTTTGAACGGGAATTCGCCCAGTATTGTGACAGTCAGTACTGTGTGGGCGTCGCGAACGGCACGGACGCTCTAAGGTTCGCTCTAATTGCTTCCGGTATCAAGCAGGGCGATATAGTCATCACAGTCCCGAACACCTTTATCGCGACAGCCGAAGCCATCTCGCAGGCCGGGGCTCAGCCGGACTTTGTCGACGTGGAAGAGCGGACGTATAACATGGACCCCGAAAGGCTGCGGGATTACCTCGAAAACGACTGTTATTTCGACACAGCCACCCGGAAGACTTTCCATCGAAGGACCAGACGTCCAGTGACCGCGATTGTGCCTGTGCACCTGTACGGGCAGATGGCGGCCATGGACGACATCTTGGAGCTCGCCAAGGACTACAACTTGATGGTGGTAGAGGATGCCTGCCAGGCGCACGGTGCGGAATATTTTTCGGCCAAAGAGAATCGTTGGAAAAAAGCCGGCTCAATGGGGAAGGCGGCGGCTTTTAGTTTTTATCCCGGGAAGAATTTAGGCGCTTGTGGCGAGGCGGGCGCAGTTACAACAAGCGACCAGGACGTGGCGCGGAAAATCCGAATGCTTCGCGATCATGGGCAGGCTCAAAAGTATTATCACGACATGGAGGGCTACAACGGCCGGCTAGACGCGATCCAGGCTGGATTCTTGCGGATCAAACTGCGCCATCTGGCGGCCTGGAATGAGGCGCGTCGAGAGAGCGCGCGTCGCTATCGGCAACTGCTTGCCGCCGCGGACGCTGCCATTGGTCTGCCTCATGAGCCAACCTGGGCCAAGCCGGTGTACCACTTATATGTGATTCGTCTGCAAAATCGCGAGCTGGTTCAAAAGCGCCTCGCCGAGGCGGGCATAGGAACGGGGATTCACTATCCCATCCCTCTTCATCTACAAAAGGCGTACTCAGGATTGTACTATCGGGAAGGCGATTTCCCTACCGCCGAGAAAGTGGCCAAGGAAATACTCTCATTACCTATGTACCCGGGGCTTGGCCCCGCAGAACAGCGAAGGATTGCTGAAGAGACACTAGGTTGTGTTTCCTCAAGATTTTCTCTCGAGCCAGTTCATCCGGCAGTGGCGGTCTCGGGACCTTATGCTGATGTGTGGGCGGAACACTCTCCAGCTGCCGACCCGGCCAGCACCAATTGAACACACAAACGGAACGAAGCGATGGACGTGGACGATCCCGATTAAACGACTCACGGCTATCTGGGGGCTGGGACCGCAGGTCCAGCGAGTCGCGGACCAACAACTTACAGATCTGAAAACCGGACTCTTCACGATTCGCTAACCAGCCAACAATCTGGTCGCTGTATGCCCCCAGGGGCTTGGCGCGAAGGTTGACCAAAGGCCCATGCGAGTTGACATCGGGCCGGCGGTTTCACGAGAGGCTAGATTCTGGTAAGGGAGCTTGAATTCGAACTTGAGGAATCCGGTTCTGCAACTGGGACTTTAGTCCCATAAATAGGACGTTGTCCGAATCTTTTTGCGAGCAGCGGCCATCGAGTGAATTGTAAACAAACGGGTTAACGATCCAAACCCATGTGGTGACTAAACTGCACATACAACTTTGGCGGGCAGTGGCTCCGGGACCGGGCAATTCGTGTCCGTCGGAAGGTTTACCAGTTTGGACGTCGCCTCTGTTAGGGCGATCAAAACAACTAATATGCGAATGCTGGATTCCGAGTCTCCGATATTACGGTCAGCAAATTTCGCTCAAACCGAACCTAGCCTAAACGAGACAGTCGACCGGTTTCGCGAGACCGTTACAAGACGCCGGTGGTGGGTGTTGCTTTCCGTCAGCTTCACGACCTTCGCAACCTTATTTGTTTTGTCTCGTTTCCCCAATCAATACAGCTCAGAGGCTACTCTCCTGGTCGTACAGCAACAAGTCCCCCAGCGTTACGTCCTTCCTACATCCACTACCGATATCCGCGAGGCACTTCAGGCTACGACGCAAGAGGTTTTGTCTCGCACCCGACTGCTAGCGATTATTGAGGAGTTCAATCTCTACGCGCAAGAACGCAAGAGTATGTCCCCGGAAAACCTGCTGGATCGAATGCGGCATGATATTGAAATCCAGCCGGAGAATAGCTCAAGCCAGAGGGACGTGAATTCCTTCAAGATCTCCTTCCTCGCGAGCAACGCACAGCTAGCTCAGGAGGTCACCAGTAAATTGACGTCACTGTTTATTGAACAGAATTTGGAGACCCGCGAACATCAAGCCACAACCACAACCAACTTCCTGCACGAACGACTCGATGCCACCAAGACCAAATTAGCGGAAGCAGAGGAGCAGGTGCGAAAGTTCAAAATGGGGCACCTGGGAGAATTGCCGGAGCAGCAGCAAGGAAACTTGGCGATCTTAAGCGGTCTTCAAGGACAGCTGCAGAACACAATCAACGGTTTAAGTCGAGCAAGAGAGCAGCGGGAGTACCTTCAGTCTCTAAGCCAACAACGGGCACTCATTATGCAAGCCGAGTTGAGTAGGCTTCAGTCTGAAAAGGAGGAACTCCTAAGCCTCTACACACCCCTGTATCCCCCCGTTATCAAGATCAACCAGAAAATTGCGGATAAGGAAGCCACGCTCAGAACGTTGACCGGGGTGGCGAAAGCGCCGGGAGCCGACACAGCCAATGCCGAGTCCCGGTCCAGTTCTTTCGGTGGCGTCGCCCAAGATATTTCGATCGTTCAACTCAGGAGTCAGCTTGAATCTAATCGGCTTGAGATCGAGAACCTCACCAAAAATGAGAAGCATCTCGAAGTAGCGATCGACCAGTACCAAAATCGCATCAATCAAACGCCCGTGAGAGAGCAACAGATAGCTTCGATCATGAGAAACTATGAGCTATTGAAGGTGGACTATGCCGATCTATTGAACAAAGAAATGCAGTCGCAAATGGGGGCTGATCTCGAAAAGCGTCAGCAGGGGCAGCAATTCCGGCTTATTGACCGACCGAGCTTGCCTACAATCCCGACTAGCCCGAACCGTATTAAAATCGGTTTGTGCGGCGCGGGAGCCGGGCTCTTACTCGGCCTAGCGCTTGCTTTTCTGATGGAGTTTATGAATGACTCCTTTTGTTCGGAAGACGCCGTGATCGAGCGGCTTGCACTGCCGATGGTAATAGGAATACCTTTGCTGCTCACACCGGCCGAGAAACAGTCTCGCACTTGGAGGAACGCAATGGAGTGGGCGGCAGGGACCGGCTTGACGCTGGCGGTGTTGTTGGCCGAATGTTATGAGTACTACTTGTACCGGCACGGATAAAACAGCACCGGAGAAGAATGTTGAAGTTCATACTGCGAGTGGTTTTGATTTAGTAATACGAACTTGGAGCGAAGGTTGGAGAGCGATCGATTTCACCCTGACCTTAGAGGCGACGACTACCATTGTGAAGAGGAGCAAGCGATTTCGAACGGAGCTACACGTATGAATCAGTCTATCGTGGGTGCCGCAACATCTCCCGGGCTCCCACTGATGCCCGTGCTGGAGGTTCAGGTACGTCCGGAAAGCCGCATCTTTTATTACACGGAACCTCACAGTTCTGCTGCTGACCGGTTCAGGTACCTGCGGATGATTCTTGGAGAGCTCTGGAATGCTGGCAAGCTCAAGAGTCTATTGATTACTAGTCCGCTACCTCAAGACGGAAAGACCACGATCGCCCTTAACCTCGCCACGGCGTTGGCGGACCGAGGAAAGCGAAGCGTTCTTTTGATCGAGGGCGACCTTCATCAGCCGACTGTAGGTGACCGTTTAGGGCTGCCCCGTCGGCCAGGACTGGCCGAATGCTTGGGAGATGGTGCGGACCCCTTGTCGCTGATCCGGAAGTTGCAACCGCTGGGTTGGTATCTGCTGCCCGCAGGCTATCCGGATCGGAACCCAACGGAATTGCTGCAAGCTGAGATGATCTCCAGTGTACTGGCCAGGGTCTCACCTTTATTCGATTGGGTTCTGATCGATTCTCCGCCGGTCGCTCCACTTACTGACGCCTTGTCTCTGGCCCGGCAAACGAGTGCGACTTTACTGACGGTGCGTGACGGGCGCACTCCTCGCCGCGCTGTTGAGAAAGCTGTGGCGCTTCTTGGACGACAACGTGTGCTGGGCGTCGTCTTCAACGGTGTCAAAGGGCTCGACCATCTCTATTCTGCTTACTACGGCGGATCGCTAAGGCCGTCGTGAAGGCCAACCATGGGTCTGGGGCCACAGTAATCGAAGCTAGACCCTCAAGGAATGCTCTGCTGGGGTTGTGAGAGCAGCAGGCCCATTGCAGTTTCTTTTGCGTCGTAAAGTCGTAGAGTAACTTTTGAGATCTTCGAATTGTGTGCTGGCCTTGGCCAGCGAAACGTCCTGATTTCCCGAAGTACGTGAATACCGCTAGTCCCCGGTGACTATTAACGCAGAGTCATCCACGACTTTAGCGGGCACTATCGGAAGTCAATCATAGAGAGAGATCGCCATGAGCAGCGAGCCTAATCCCGTTAGAATCGTGATCGCCGACGGCCGGCCGGCCTTTCGCCAGAGCATACGGAAATCACTGGATTCTGCGGGCGATATTCAAATTACAGGAGAAGTCTCAAACTCTTCGGATATCGTGAGACTGTCACGTCAATTTAAGCCGGACGTTCTTGTGATTGACCTGGCCCTGCTGCCTCGGCCGTTTGAGCTGGAGATGGGCAATGATCTATGGAGCTTCTTGGCTTCCTCCCGAATCGTTGCGATGGTGAGTGCTATTGAGAAAACCTCCGTTGTCGAAGCCTTCCGCTGGGGAGCCCATGGGATCGTACTCAGAACGGCGCCTCCCGAAGTTGTGCTCCAGAGCATCCGGAGTGTCGCAACCGGGTACTACTCGTTGGACCACGAAAGCGTGAGCCTGCTCCTGGAGTCTGTACGCGAATCACTGGGTCACGGCAATGGGACGACTTCACCCAAAGCTTATGGGCTAACTCGTCGTGAACTCGGCATCATCACAAAGATTGCGAGCGGACGCTCAAACCGCGAGGTTGGCCAGGAATTCTCCATCAGCGAGCGGACTGTCAAGCACCATCTCACGAACATCTTTAGTAAGACTGGCGTCACCAGTCGTCTACAACTTGCACTTTTTGCAGTCAACAACCATTTGATGACCAGCCAAACCGTACTGGCGGAGTTGCAAACTGTGCAATCCGAAGGCGATATATAGACAGGATGTTTACATATCCATTGACGATCGTTCGGACTGAACTGGATGTGAACGTGCGGAATCCTCGTGTGTTTTCTGAGATCACAACCATCGTGATGATGCGCTGGTTGTCTACATTGGCAGGACACGGTGCCTGCTTTGCGTTGTTTTCTGGCCTCTCTCTAGTAGTATTGTGGAAACCGTTGGGTTCGCAAATAGCGTCATCGGGGGACAACGAGCTCTTCTTCAGTATTGTCTTGATACTGCTTGTTAGCATGTGTCTGGTCTATATGGAAAAGAAGAGTATTTTCATCCGTCCGCGATATTGCCTGGCGGCGTGTGCGCCGGTGCTCGCGATAGTAACGATCCTGTACTTTTTGGGAAAACAACGGAACCTGGCGGGTCAAGGTTTTCAGTTATCGCCCGTTGTTCTGTTCATGATCACTACGCTGTGGGTGACTGGGTTCGTACTGTGTTTCGGGGTTCAATCCGCTTGGGCTGCCAAGTTCCCTTTGTCCTTCGTCATCCTGATGGTCACAGGGTCTTTTATCCTACACCAGGAGAGCGTTTACGCTTTGCAAAAAGGATCCGCCGCCGTGACCTATGCGCTGTTTAAACTGCTAGGAGTACCTGTTCTTAGGCAGAGTTTTACATTTTCACTACCCGGTGTGGATATCGCGATCACGGAGGAGTGCAGTGGGATACGTTCGAGCCTAACTTTGTTCGTCACCAGCATTCTCGCGGGCCAAGTGTTCCTTCATTCCAATTGGAGGAAGGCGCTTTTCAGCGTCTTCACTATCCCGGTGGTCGTTTTCAAAAATGCGGTGCGAATTGTCACTCTTTCGTGCCTCGGGGTTTATGCAGACCCCAGCTTTCTTCATGGCAGGCTGCACCGTTATGGAGGCCTACCGTTTTCCTTCCTATCGCTGGCGATTTTGTTGCCCTTACTATTTGCGCTGCAAAAGAAGGGATGCAGTTCCAACCAGTGCGTTAGGGCGAATTCAGCCGCGGGCGTGGGCCATGATCTGACTCCTCTGGCCTCGCCCAGAGAGCATTTGAGGCCCGGTCGATTGATTTGCAAAGACGATTCCACAAAGTCTCGGCGCGAAGAAGTCGCTGAGGATAGCGCCAGATTCGTGGATTCTGGCTCGGCAGTGAATTGACTGGCAGCTTCGACCAGTGGGTCGGGTCTGTACGGTCACCTAGAGTCGCAAGGAGAAGCTATGCAAGCAACAGTTCTTCAGGTAGTCGCAGAGAATGTGGCGGAAGCGCTTCGGGAAAAAATCAAGACGCGTGTCGCCCGGGTTGGTGTGGTGGGCCTGGGGTACGTCGGGCTTCCGCTCGCCCTTGAATTTGCGAAGGCCGGATTTTCCGTCACGGGAATTGACGTACAAAACGAGAAAGTCGCGCGGCTGAATTGCGGAGATTCTTACATCCAGGACGTCCCTTCCGCGTCGCTGTCGCGTCTGGTGGCTGATAACCGATTCCGCGCTACCACCGATTTTTCGATCGTAGCCGACTTGGATGCTATCAACATCGCCGTCCCGACGCCGCTGCGGAAAACCAAGGACCCCGACATGACTTACGTCGTGTCCGCCTGCCAGGAGGTCGCTAAGTACTTGCGTCCAGGGCAGTTGGTGATCTTGGAGTCGACCACCTATCCCGGCACAACAAACGAGTTGGTTCTCCCCATGTTGGAACGGACGGGCTTAAAAGTCGGCGAGGATTTCTTCTTGTGCTTCTCGCCCGAGCGCATCGACCCTGGTAATCCCAAGTACCAGACGAGCAACATTCCCAAGGTAGTAGGGGGTATCACACCGGCCTGCACGGAAATGGGCAGCCTGTTTTACTCGCAGGCTCTAGAGACAGTGGTTCCAGTCAGTTCTACAAGCGTCGCGGAGATGGTAAAGCTGCTCGAGAACACATTCCGCCTGATCAATATTGGTCTCGTGAACGAAATGGCGCTGATGTGTGATCGCATGGGCATCAACATCTGGGAAGTGATCGACGCTGCCGCCACTAAACCGTTTGGCTTCATGCCTTTTTATCCCGGCCCGGGCTTGGGTGGCCATTGCATCCCCATTGATCCCTTTTATCTCTCCTGGAAAAGCAAACAGGCAGGCATCGAGGCGCGTTTTATCGAACTTGCGGGATACATCAACGGCCAGATGCCTCATTTTGTCGTCGATAAGGTGCAGAACGCGCTCAATGAAGCGCTCATGCCGTTGAAGGGCTCGCATGTGCACGTCCTCGGAGTGGCCTATAAACACGACATTGACGATGTTCGCGAGTCACCGGCCCTCGACATCATTCTGCTTCTCGAGCAAAAAGGCGCCCGGATCACGTACAGCGATCCTTACGTCCCCGAAATCCGACTCGGAAATTTGGAGTTGAAATCTGCCGATCCGCTGGCTATGGCAGCGCAAGCAGATTGTGTGCTGGTTGCCACCAATCACACGCGATTCGACTATCCTGGCATCCTGGAGCGAGCCACGCTGATCGTAGATGCGCGGAATGCCTTCAAGAATTTCTCTTCGGACAAGATTGTCAGGCTTTGAAGTCCTCGACCGTAAGTCAGGTCGGTCTTGCCTGACTCCGTTTGAAGAGCGAACTTGGATGAGCCAAGCTACCAAGCTCGGTGGCTACGAAGGCTCGTAGCCTGCCGGCACTAGGGGGTCGGGACAAGCGCCTGCTGAGGTGGATTTGAATGGACACTTTCGTTACCGCTTGTGTCCACCGCCGTCGCGACATAGAAATAGGTATGGCCAGCTTGAACGGAGCTGTCTGTGTAGCTGGTTGGGACTACCAAGGAGGTATTGAGTTTCGTGTAAGTTCCACCCGACGTGGCGCTACGGTAAATGTTGTAACCGGCGATATTTGAGGAAGTGCTGGCCGTCCAACTCAACGCGATGCTGTGAGTGGAAACGGCGCACGTGCCGCCCAATGCTGCGGTCACCACCGCGTTGACCACGTCGGTATTGCAGACATCCAATGTGTCGATGTTAGCCGTGCAAGGGATGATCCCCAAGTACATGTTTATCGCCAACTGCACGTCAAGAACGTTAACAACACCGTCCGCATTCAAGTCACAGGCGTTCGCCGCCCCTTGCGCGAACCCGGAAGAAGAAGAGAACAATAGAGCTGCAATCACAAGCAATGTGCAGTGCGTTCGTCGCGAAGTTGCCAACTCAGACATCATATGAAGATTAGTGCCTCTAGGTTTTGATCGTCTCTCGAACAACTTCGAGTATAGTATTAATATTGTCCACGTACTATTGTCGACCCGCCCAATTTCCTGCTTGTAGAATCATCTAACTCTTCTGAGCGGAATAGCTTACTTCGCCGTGCTGCAGCCCTTAGGAAGGGTATTGACTGCTGGGTGACCTCCAGAGGGCTGGCTGGCCCGAAAACATGGCTTCGCAGAGCTCTTCACATAACTGTTCTATTATCTTAAACTTGCACCAGCGGAAGCCTCTCGGTAAGCAGTTGCTCCACCCTCAAGATTCATGATCTCCCTACGAAAGCATGTAGACGCAGCCAATCGAACATTGTTTCGGCTGTTCTTTGAGACGCCGATATGAGCCAAGTTGCAAAGGGGTCCCCGCCTCGAGTCGTGACCTTTGTTAAGACGCAAGTATACGCCCGCGCTCGCCGATTCGCACCCGACAGGATCCTCGGAAGCCTTTGTGTTTGCATCCTATTTGGCATGTTGGTGGCTGGACTTTGGCCATTCCACCAACCGCGCAATGACGTGACTTGGCTCCGAAACACGGACGGCGTGAAGATTGGAGATTACGGGACTCTACTTAGCTCGAGCACATTCGATCGGTACGATTCGGAGGGCCAAGCACCCTGCAGCCTGGAAATCTGGTTACAGCCCTATGAGACCAACGTGACGGGCACCCTCCTCGCTCTTCATTATCCTGCAGAAAATATCCAAACGTTCTCCTTACGGCAGGATGGACCTGACCTTGAGCTCAAAGTGGAACGTCGCGATGCACAACATCGGACCATAACCTCAGGGATCCTTGTTGACAACGTTTTCCACAAAGGGGAACCGGCCTTTCTTACTATCGCTTCAGGAGAACAGGGGACCATTGTTTATCGTAACGGCGTCTCGATTAAGACCGCTCCCTGGTTCCGGATGTCAAGCGTGGATCTGACTGGTCAGCTCGTTGTAGGCACTTCCCCTTTCAAAAACGACAGTTGGTCCGGTCAGTTGCGAGGTCTCGCAATCTACAAGCAAGAGCTCACTCGTGAGGAGGTGCTCCGACACTATTACACGTTGGCGACAAAGGGTCGGTACACGGTCGAAAATGAACAGGCCGCCGCACTTTACCTCTTTGACGAACACTCTGGGAACGTTGTGCATGACCACGGCACCTCTAGAGTTGACCTGTACATTCCCGAGAAATATACGATTCTGCATGAGAAGCTATTGGAGCCAGCCTGGAGAGAATTCGACCTGCGGTGGGGCTACTGGAAGCGCGCTCTCATTAACGTTTTTGGCTTCGTCCCATTTGGATTCTTCTTCTGTGCCTACCTGTCATTGACCAAACCACTCAACCGGGCGGCGGTGGCAACAGTCGGTCTTGGTTTGACAGTCAGCCTCACGATTGAGGTATTGCAAGCATACCTTCCCACGCGAGATTCCGGGACGACGGACTTGATCACCAACACCTTGGGAACCGCTCTCGGAGTTATGCTTTACCGCTGGAAGCCATCCCTTTTTACCGAGACTCTGAATCGGATTCCATTCACCGCAGCATAACTGGCCCATGCGCATCGTAGTCATTGGTGGTGGAATCGTCGGTTTGGCAACGGCGTATCGCCTAGGACAGAGATTTCCAAGCGGCTCCATCACTGTCCTGGAGAAGGAACGAACAGTCGGGCTGCACCAGAGTGGTCACAACAGCGGCGTTCTGCATTGCGGTTTATATTACAAGCCCGGTTCCATGAAGGCGCGGCTGGCGGTAAATGGGATACGCCAGATGGTCGCGTTTTGTCAGGAGCATGCTATTCCTCACGAGATTTGTGGAAAGCTGGTCGTCGCATCGAAACCAGACGAAGTCCCACGGCTGAAGGACCTTTTCGAACGGGGGCGCATGAATGGCCTCAACGGTCTGCAGATGTTAGGCCCGAACGAGATGCATGAGATCGAACCGCACGTCGGTGGGGTCGCGGCCATAAGAGTTCCCGAAGAGGGTATCGTCGATTATCCGGCGGTCTGTCAGACACTGGCCCGCATCATTACCGAAATAGGTGGTACCGTCGCCACCAATGCTCGAGTCACCAAACTCGACAAGCAGAGAGGGCGCTGGATTGTCAAGACGACGGTGGGTGAGTATGAGTCCGACTACATCGTGAACTGCACCGGCCTTCATTGCGATCGCGTGAGCGTACTTGCCGGCGAGAAGCGCCAGCTGAGAATCGTTCCATTCCGCGGCGAATACTACAAGCTAAAGGCGGAACGTCAACACCTGGTGCGCCATCTGATATATCCCGTGCCCGATCCAAAGTTCCCTTTTCTAGGAGTCCATTTCACGCGATTGATTCACGGCGGCATCGAGGCAGGACCTAATGCGGTATTAGCTTTCGCGCGCGAGGGTTATCGAAAGACTGACTTGTCTGCTCGTGATCTCCTCGATACTTTGACCTATGT
>OBLW0100001389.1_pt1 | contig 20629 bp, 16 predicted proteins | sample 1520161 | NCBI WGS metagenome assembly OBLW01 (sample SAMEA3539309, study PRJEB22396) | soil metagenome | biome: tundra; feature: field; material: soil | place: USA | collected 2010-05 | depth 0.15 m | reverse complement strand
CACCCACTGGGTCGAGCCTCCGTAGAGTTCGTTTTGCTCTCAAAGCCGCATGAATGCTAGCGTTGGCGCGATCATACAACCACTTGTTTAGAGTTCAAAAAGGAAATGTGGGATTAGCCCTGCTTGGTATCTACCCGGAGCACGATGAGCGTTACCAGACTGGCTATACGGGCAGTCAGCAGCATCCCCTGTATAGGAACAGCATCATCTCGACTCACTACCTATCTGCAGACGGGATGCGCAGAGTACATCGTGAATGGTTGGCATCACAAGTGTTATCAGAGCTATGGCGTGGCTAGGCATTACTTAGGTACCGTCAGGGGCATGAAAAATCCCTCCGCAACTCGTTGAAAAAACCGACACTGACGTTTTCTTCGCAAAAATCACCCTGAAATCACCATTTCACACAACTATCAAGTATCAGTCGTATATGAACTTGCCTCCTTCAGCCCCCAAAATGCCCTCTGGAATGTGTTCGCAGGCGAAACGCGAATGGAAGCGTATTGTTCCGCTCCTGCTGGACCTCGGGACGGTAACCCAAGTTGATGGTCCTGCCCTGCATATGTACTGTGAAGCCTACGCCACGTACATCGAAGTGACGAAGCTCATCCGGTTGGAGGGGCTCACCTATGTCGCAGAGGGCGGCGACTCTAAGATGAAGCGGCCCCATCCTGCCCTCACGATCCAGAATGAGGCGGAACGCAAGATGAGGAGTTTCATGGAGGCTTTCGGCATGTCTGCGGGCTCCCGCTCCCGCATCAAGGTGGACCGTCCTGCTAACACCGCCAACCCTGTTGAGAAGTTTATGGAAGCGAATGAGCTATAACAGTGCCCTAGCCAGTTACGACGATTACGTGGAGGCGGTACTCGCAGGTACGATCCCTGCCTGTAAGTTCATTCACCTAGCCTGCGAACGCTCGGTTCAAGATATGCACCGGGCAGCTATCGGTGACGTGGGCTTCCCGTACTACTTTGACCCGAAGGCGGCTGACCGCACCATCGAGTTCATCCAGCTCCTGTGGCCATCGAAGGGTGAGTGGGCGGGGCGACCTCTTGTCCTCCTGCTCAGGACTTGCCTACCGTTCGAATACTCGGTGCAACGGGACGAGGTTAGAAAAGTTGCGGACGACTTGAAAATCGCGGGCACCGCCTTCACCACCGTCACGGTCAACAAGAACCTACGTACCGCGTGCGCTGCATGAATTCGCTACACAATTGTGCACGAACGCTTGCTCGTGAAATCCAACGCGCAACTCCCGCTGGCTCCAACCAAACGCTTGCCATTCGTCATGTTGAAGACGCTTTGATGCGCCGCCAACCTGGCCATTGTGGAAGATGAGCAGGGCACGGCGGAGCAATCGTGGGTCATTTACTTCGACCTGGAGGACTCCGGAAGCTACGTCATCCAAGACGGCGAGCTGTTTCGGGAAGAGCCGGGCGGCACGTACACCCCGGTAGGTAGAGTGCGGAAGGGAAGTACAAATCAGATGTGATAGTTGGAACTCGATCCAACGGACAACGCCGCCGAGTCGCCAGTTGTCGGACAGCGAGCAGCATTCCCGGTCGGAGTTCCCAACTTCCGGTTGGCGACCACTCGTTCCCAATCCGCTCTGAGAACAACTGAGGACAGATGACTCGACTGCTGTGAATCAGGCTATTATGGATCGCGCATTGAGCAAACGCGTTTCGGCTTCGCCGAACTTTCCGGAGTTCAGCTCGGCTAGAAGGCGCGTCAGCGGCGGCACCCAACGAAACGCAAAGATGTCGCATCGCTAAACTGGAATTGTCACGATGGCCATCCAGGAATTGGGAACGGTTGCGGTGTTGGCCGAAAAGCCTTCGGTCGCCCGTGACATCGCGAGCGTGCTGGGCGCGACCAGCAAGCGCGACGGGTACCTGCACGGCAACGGCTACGTAGTCACGTGGGCGATCGGTCACCTGGCGGCGCTGGCCCAGCCCCACGAAATAGACCCAGCATGGCGACAATGGCGGCGTGACCTGCTCCCGATGCTGCCGGAATACTGGCCACTGGTTGTATACGAGAAGACGAAAGATCAGTTTGAAGTTGTGCGGAAGATCGTCAATTCGCCGCGCATCTCCCGGGTGGTGTGCGCCACGGACGCAGGCCGCGAGGGTGAGCTCATCTTCCGCTATATTTACGAGGCCGCGCAGTGTGAGAAGCCCTTCAGCCGCCTGTGGATCTCTTCGCTGACACCGGATGCCATCCGCAAGGGCCTTGCCGCGCTGCGACCCGGGAGCGACTACGATCCTCTGGCAGATGCCGCGCGCGGCCGCAGTAGGGCCGACTGGCTGGTAGGCATGAATCTGTCTCGCGCCTATTCCCTGGCCTACGGAGAGGACCTATCGGTCGGGCGCGTGCAGACACCGACGTTAGCGATGCTTGTTGAGCGCGAGCTTGCGGTCCGGAGCTTCGTGCCGGAAGACTACCTGGAAGTCGTAGCCAACTTCCACCCGACTGGCGGGCCTAAGGAGGGCCGATACCAAAGCACTTGGTTTCGCCTACAGCCAGAACGCGGTGGCAATAAGGAAACGCTGCAGAAGGCGATGCGACTGTCGGCGGACGGAGAAGAGGCTGGACGCATTGTCGGGCGCGCGCGCACCGGCACGGCCGCAATCGAATCGATCGAATCCGAGATCCAGAGGATGGCGCCGCCGCCGCTGTACGATCTGACGGAACTACAGCGGCACGCCAACCGGCTGTTCGGCTTCAGCGCACAGCAGACTCTGGATGTGGCACAGGCACTGTATGAACGACATAAGCTGATCAGCTACCCACGTACAGACAGCCGGCATCTGTCGCAGGATGTGGCGGTAACGCTGCCGCGGATCGTCGAGGCGATCGCGGCGCCCTATCAGGCACACCTTGCGCCCGGCACCGGCGAGCGCCCGCTGGGCCGGCGGTTCGTCGACGATGCCACGGTCACTGATCACCACGCCATCATTCCCACAACGACCTCGCCTGAGAAGGCTAGTCTGTCTTCTGAGGAACGCGAGATCTACGACCTGGTTTGCCGCCGATTGCTGAGCGCCTGGCACGACGATCACATCTGGTCAGTTACAACGGTAATTACAGCCATTCGGAACGGCGATGTCGTCGATCGCTATCACATATCGGGCACCGCGGTACAGCAGGCGGGCTGGAAAGTACTGGATATCGCCACGGCCAGGAAGCCAGGCAGAGGCAACGCCGAAGGCGAAGAGCAGAGGGCGGAACAGGTCTTGCCATCCGGTCTCAAGAAGGGCGATCCGCAGGAGGTAGTGGACGTCGAGGCCATTAGGAAGAAGACGCGACCACCGAAGCGTCTGACGGAGGGAACACTGCTTACGGCGATGGAGACGGCGGGCAAGACACTCGACGAGAAAGAACTTTCGGACGCCATGAAGGAGACCGGCTTGGGCACGCCGGCGACGCGCGCCGCCATCATCGAAGTGCTGCTCAAGCGCGGCTACATCATCCGGAACGGTAAGAGTCTCGAAGCGACCGGCAAGGGGATCCGGTTAATCGAGATTGTGCACCCCGAGGTCAAGAGCCCGGCGATGACCGGCCAGTGGGAGGCATACTTGACGCGCATCCAGCGAGGCAAAGCGCAGCTGGAACCTTTTCTGAGAGGCATCGAAGATTACGTGCGCGAGGTGGTGGGCAAGGTCGGGTATGTACAACCGCCCACCAAGCCCCCGATCGTGGCCCCAGCCGGGCAAGCGCAAACCAATAACGCCTTGCCTGAACCCGCCAGTCCGCCGGCGCTCGAAGCTGGCGACACGCTCGCGACTCTGCTCCATCGTGCGTTCGGCTTCTCTTCTTTCCGGCCGAATCAGGAAGCGGTTTGCCAGACGGCTGTCGATGGGAAAGACGTGCTGCTTGTCATGCCGACCGGATCGGGCAAGTCGCTGTGCTACCAGTTACCAGGAATCGCGCGGGGTGGAACGACGCTGGTGATCAGCCCGCTGATCGCGTTGATGGAAGACCAGGTCGCAAAGCTCAAAGAATTGGGTTTCGCCGTGGAGCGCATCCATTCCGGTCGTGAGCGCGCCGCCTCGCGCCAGGCCTGCCGCGACTACCTGAACGGGAAACTGCAGTTTCTATTCATCGCGCCTGAACGGTTCCGCGTGGCCGGCTTCCCCGAAATGCTGGCGAAGCGGAAGCCGTCGCTGATTGCCGTCGATGAGGCGCACTGCATTTCCCAGTGGGGGCACGATTTCCGGCCGGACTACCGCATGCTCGGCCTACACCTACCCACGTTGCGTCCTGCGCCGGTCGTTGCGCTGACTGCCACGGCGACGCCGCTGGTGCAAGACGACATTGCCCAGCAATTGGGGCTGGTGCGGTCGGCGCGGTTCATCCACGGGTTTCGGCGCGCCAACATCGCGATTGAAGTGGTCGAGGCGGCGCCATCCCAAAGACCTGGGTTAGCCTACCAATTGCTGCTGGACGGGGAGCGCCGGCCGGGCATCGTGTATACGCCCACCCGGAAGCAAGCCGAAAGCATGGCGGCCGAACTCGCGGCTCACTTCTCCACCGCGGCGTATCATGCCGGCCTGGACGCCGAGCGACGCAAGCGAGTGCAGGAGGAATTTCTTGCGGGAAAAGTTGATGTGATGGTGGCGACGATTGCGTTCGGGATGGGGATCGACAAACCCGATGTCCGCACGGTGATTCATACCGCCTTGCCGGGCAGCCTGGAGGCGTATTACCAGGAGATCGGGCGAGCCGGACGCGACGGCAAGCCAAGCCGCGCGGTCCTGATGCACTCCTACGCGGATCGCTACACGCACGACTTCTTTTTCGAGCGCGACTACCCGGCCGTGGCCGTGCTGGACGCTATGTTTGCACGGCTGCGGCCCGAGCCGATGGAAAAGGCCGCGCTGCAGAAACAGATGCGGATGGATTCCGACCTGTTCGACAAGGCCTTCGAGAAGCTGTGGATCCACGGCGGTGCGGTACTGGATTACGCCGAGAACGTAAGCGTCGGCCAGCGCCAGTGGCGCGAATTCTACATCGCCCACGGCGAGCAAAAGCGGGCGCAGATTGAAAAGATGATCCGTTTCGCCGACGCCAACCAGTGCCGCATGTCGACGCTGGTGCGTCACTTCGGTGATCTTGCCGACGGTCAGACGGTTTGCGGGATTTGCGACTTTTGCGATCCGGCCGGCTGCGCGGCACAGCGTTTCCGGACGGCTACGGAGGCGGAACGGGCGGCGCTCTTCCGGGTGTCGGCGTCCCTGCGTTCGGTTGAACAGAAATCAACGGGGAAGCTGCACGCTGAGCTGTTTCCGGGTGGCGAGATGAGTCGCGATGCCTTCGAAGAGGTGCTTGGCGCGATGGCGCGGGCCGGACTGGCGCGGTTGTCCGACGCGGTTTTCGAAAAGGATGGCAAACAAATTCCGTACCATACGGTAAGACTCACTCCGGCCGGTCGATCGGCGGACAAGACTACGCCGATCGAATTCATCATGAAGGAGACTTCTGCGCCGCCGGCAAAGCGGAAGCGCAAAAAGAAAACGCCCACTTCTCCAAAGCGGAGAACCGGCACCGCCGTGAAGGAACCTACGGCGCCGAAGATGAAACGCACACCAGCCGCGATGGAATCACGCGTCGAAGAAGCGCTGCGTACCTGGCGATTGCTCGAAGCGCGGCGGCGGGGTGTGCCTGCGTTCCGCATCTTCAGCGACCTGACGTTGAGTGCCATTGCTCAAAGGCGCCCCGCAAAGGCTGCAGAGCTCCTCGCCGTCCCCGGAATCGGCATAAGCGCCGTCGAGAAATACGGGCGACAGATCTACCGAATCTGCCAGATCCTGGAGGAAGGCCAAACTTCAGCATCTTGAATGATCTCGTTTATCTGACCGATCCTTCAGACTAGTTTTGGTGACGAATTGGTGACGAGTTTTCCATCTCAGACTTGGATCCCCATTGAGAGTGCAACGGTAGCGAGGATTGAGCCTGGGCCGGACCATTTATAATCCGGAAGTTTCAAGAACTTGGAGCCACGCCAGTGAAGTCGTTTATCGTAACGTTCAAGCCTGCCACGGAGAGCCCAGAGCGTGGTTGGCCTTTGGAGGATTTGCAGAAACTCGTGCTGCGCCACCGGGCGGGAGAGCGCGTTGAGGACTACTGGAAATTTCGAAACCGCAAAGACGTCTCAATTGGGGATCGAGTGTTCCTCCTGCTCCAAGGGAAAGGCGGACCTGCGATCATCGGCTATGGCACAGTTGTGGGATTACCCGAAAATGATGATGGAAAGTGGTCGGCCCCGATTCGATTCGAATCCCTCGTGGACCCTGCAACGGAGGTCTTAGCCAGCAGAGAGGACCTTCTGCCGATAGAGGGAGGGCACAGTGTATGGCATACTCGCGCAAGTGGAGTTCAATTGCAGGAATCTATAGCCGCCGATCTTGAAAAACTTGTCGTAGGTACGTTGCCAAAACCCAAGAATGATGAGGTAGATTCAAATCCGGATTGGGCGCGAGATGAACTGATCCTTGCCCTTCATTTTTACTTGCAACATCGTCCCAATCCACCAGGAAAGGGTAGCCCAGAGATCATCGAACTGAGCAAGGCTTTGAACCGGCTTGGTGAGAAGCTTTTTTCCCCAGGGGAGCGCGCGGATACGTTTCGGAACGAGAACGGAGTCTATATGAAGCTCATGAACCTGCGGCGGCTTGATCCTCTATATACGTCGGAGGGCAAAACGGGACTGTCAAGAGGTTCAAAGGCGGAGGAAGAGGTTTGGACGGAATTCTCCGGAGACGCGGCGCGCTGTCGGAATGTAGCTGAAGCCATAATGGCAAGCCTAGACGACCCAGAGGTCGGCACCGCATGGCTTGGAGCGGAGATCAGCGATGAAGGCATACAGGAGGCTCCCGAAGGTCGCCTCCTGACTCGGAAGCACCTGGCGCGCGAGCGAAACCGCAAGTTAGTCGAGAGCAAGCGCAACCAGGACATGAAGAGGCATGGGAAGCTGGCTTGTGAGGCCTGCGGCTTCGACTTTGCCATCCACTACGGTGATCGTGGCAATGGATTCATCGAATGTCATCACATCAAACCGGTTGCGGACATTGTGGAAGGACAAACGACACACATAGACGACCTTGTGCTTCTCTGTTCAAATTGCCACCGAATAATTCATCGGCGCAGACCTTGGCTTTCCGTCATAGCGCTCAAGGATTTGATGAGCGAGGTCAGGCTTATAATAAGAGCCATATAAGAACACCGGCGGCGCCTCCATGCCACAGCGGGTCGTTGCACACCCCGATGCTGATCTTTACTTTCTATGACCGGTAAAGCACCTTCATTTTCGTAGGTCATCCAAAAACTCCGATGCTGGAGCAACGCCGCTCACTAAGAGATACTCTCGTGGTCGCGTGCAGGCAACGTAAAGCAGCTGTCGTTCAGTGTTGTAAACGTCTTCTAGATCGGCATCATCAACAACTGTTTCGATCCGTTCCTGCAATGGAATTACCTCGTCGTCACAAGCCATCACCGCAACGGCTCGGAATTCCAAGCCTTTGGCTAGGTGCATCGTGCCGATCGAAATCTTCCCGACTGCTGTCTCCACATTGTCGTCAAGCACCTTCAAGGGAAGCAATGCGCGTTTTGCAGCCGCTTTAGCCCTATCGAGTTCCGCCGAGGATCGAACAAACACCGCTATTTCATGAGGCTGAACGCCTTCACTCGTTCGTGCCTTCAGCCAGTCGCCAACAATCTCGGTTTCTTCCGCGACGGTATTCAGAATCTTGATGACCGGGAGGGGGCCGTTGAACAGAGAAACTGTTGTCCTACGGTCCTCGACGTTGCCGTCAACATCCGACACTTGTGGGCCCAGGAGTCGGTCCGCTTGTATCCTTATCTGGTGTGATGTCCGGTAGTTGATTCTCAAGGTTGTTGAGCGACCGCGGACATCGACCCCCAGAGCCTTCCATGAGAACGGCTGCTGGAATATGCGCTGCCCAAGATCTCCAGCGAAAAAGAGTTTGTTCGGGCGACCGGCACCCAGGGCAGCGAGGAATCTGAGCTGCGCAATACTTACGTCCTGAGCCTCATCGACAACTACAAAGTCGAATGGCGAACGCGTACTACCCTCGAAGTGCGATGCAAGCCGATTGAACATCCCCGAATACGTGATGAATTCTTTGGATCGAAGTCTGGACCTCACATCCTCAAAAATCGACCAAAGCAATGCTCGCTGGGGCTCCTTGAGGCGCGTCTTGCGTCCTAGGCGCGACACATCGCGATAAGCCTCCCAAGTATCCAACTGCCATCCATCGACGACCTGTTCCCATTCCGTTATCAGGAAATGGAGTGAGAAACGGTTCCCCTGTGCTGCGTTGGAGGCATCTTCGATAATCTGGCGAATCGTTTCGCCAGTGGCGATCTGAAGCTTACCCAGATTTACTTCATGCAATCGCCTGCCTATCGAGTTCATCGCGTGCACTTCAATACGCTCCCCTAAGCGCGGCTCGTTGCTAATTAATAGCCTCAGCTTTGACCGAAGAGCGTTCGCCAGCGTCTCGGAGAACGTTGTGAGCAATAACCGAGTCTCCGGGTTAGCGCGAGCCAAATGCACGGCCCGATGCAGAGCGACAATTGTCTTTCCCGTACCTGCCGAGCCGGAAACGCGCGCTGGCCCGCTGTAGTCACGCTCGACCAACTGGCGCTGCGCGGGGTGGAGAAAGATCGTCCATTTTTCCCACGGATATTCAAACGCCCGGTCAAGCTCTTCCTGACTACTGATCGTTCGGAACCTGCGCTGTGCATCGGGATGATTGAATGCATCCAGAGTAGGCTCTGACACCTTCGTTGCTGCGTCTAAGCCCGCACTTGGGGCATAAGCGTGCACGGACGGTAAGACTTGAGCGAGTGTCCGCGGCTCGCCGCCAGTGGCCAAATTGAGTAGAGCTTCCGCAGCTTCAGCGGGCAGATGCCCAGCCAAGTCCAAGACCGAATCTTCGTTAGCGTTCCGTGCGTCGCCCAGCCACTCACGCGGCACGCCGAAGGCAAGCAATTGGTCGTCTGATAGAGCGGAAAACAAAGGAGGCTTTGCTTCAGGCTTGGGCTCCACCTCAACGTACTTGGGGATCGCAATTTCTTGGACTCTCTCCCGAATTTCTACCAGCTGCGCTGCGCCTGTCTTCGGGTGCGTCTCAACCTTACGGCGTTCCGCCCACTGATATGCCTCGTCGTGATGATTCACATAGCACAACAACAGACTTGTTCCTGTCTTGTGTACGATCAGACGAACGTCCCGACTCACACGGATGGACCAGAAGTTGGGATCTTTCGCTTTCGCGAGTTTGTGGAATTGCAGACTCGGTTGACTTGGGTTCAACTGGAGATCAAACGCCGCAGTCTTCACGGCTTTCTGTTCCTCGCCAGTCAGCCTGGCGAGGCTGTCAGTGAACGTGTCCGCAATGCGAAATTCCATTTTTAATCCAGACTCAATAGCTATCTTGGCCCCAACGTTCGAGTGGGCAAGAGTTCCATTCGTCAGCAGGAAGTCTCTCTAGGTAGCCGATTGCCTCCACCACGCAACCGTTGTCCAGCGCCCATTCAAGCTGCCTGCGCAGCCGAGCGTGTTTTTCGCTATCAGGTTCGCCAGAAGCAGCGAGGATCAGCGGGACGGGAGGCTGCTTTTTGCCAGGCTTACTTCTCGTTCGAAGAAACTCATAGAACTCATGCCAATGCATCCCAGCGGGGCTCGATCTTCCCTCTGCCTTGATTGCGCTGAGGAACTGATCAATGCTCGAAGCTCGGCCGGTCATACCCGGAACACCTTCATCACCTCGTCGCCAAGGTGGTTAATAACCTTCACCGCAATTCGTCCTGAATCGGGCTTGTTAAACGGGCGCGAAGTATCGCTGTGGAGCGTTGCCCAAGCTTCTTCATTGATCTCGGCCTTCAGCGTTGTCTTGAGTGCCTTGTAGGGATCATTCGCGCCAAGAAAATACGCGTGGCGGACGAAGAAGCTCTCTTCGTTGTAGTCCGTGTCGATGAACCAGCACGCGATCCCATCGGCACCATCGCTACGAACCTCACCGGTATTCGGATGGAATACATCCACCCCGTTGACTTTGACCTGGACTTGGCCATCCTTCGCTTTAACGATGTCGATGTCCGGCTCCCCAAAGATCACGAAGAGGTTGCCTTTGCCGGTGTTCTTTAAGTCATCCGCCATGTGCAGGTCGGCGTTCATACGCGCCTTTAGCACTGGAATCCGACCAAGCTTGTTGAATTCCGCCGAGTGAGCGTCGTAGTTGAAGGCACATGTGATGAGCAGGTCAAACGCTGCGTCACCCGCCTCGCGGGCCGCAGCAACCAAATCGGGTCGGGAAACTGTTCCGAACTCGGGACCGATAAGGATCGCCGCCCGTTTCTCTGATTTGGCGTCTCCTTCGAAATACTTTCCCTCAGCGCATACGAAATACCCCGGCCACGGTGTAATCGACGAAAACGAAATCTTGTCCGCCTTATGTGCCTGTTGAACCCCTGCTGTCTTGAGGTTGTCAAGAATCATCTGGACAAAGTCTGACTCATCGTTACGGCCACTTTTGGATTTCGGCTGGCCATCAATCCATTCACCGTCTTCGTCTACCGAGATCACTCGGTGTGGGGAGAGGCTTTCCACGGTGAAGGGTCCGGCTACTCGGACCGTCTTCTTATCCGCGTAGGGCTTGTCGTAGAGGAATTCAAACTCGGCCTTGGCCGCGATTGAATTGTCGATCTCCTTCTGGCGCTCAATGCGGGCCTGCCACCAATCGGACAGCAGCTTTGTTGGAACCTCGGGCCACGGATCGGCGGGGCGATCGGGGAGCGTCTCCAAAGTGTAAGATCGCTTAAGATTGTAATTAATAGCCTGAAGCGCTTCCGCTATCTTCTGTGGCCTCTCACCATTCTTGCGCGCTCGCTCAGATTTGAGTTCGTAGAACAGTTCTTGTGTCGTGCTGTCCCATAGGTCTTCAGCCTCGCGCGGGATCTCCCATTCCTCCCAAGTCTTCTTAAGAGCGGCGTTTAATGCTTGGCGCAACGGTTCCAGCTTCGCCTGCCAATTCTCCCAGAGGACATCAATCTCCGAGTTGTTCGCGATTGCCTTGAGCGTGATATGTGGCACGCGCTCATAGACGAAGCCATAGCGGAGGTTCCCATGCACCGGTTGCGAACTCGGTGGCGTACGAGTGACTTCGGCTTCCTTAACCTGCCCCTCGCGAGAATCGGCTAACAGATAAAATGGATAGCGAGATCCCATGATACGGGCCCGCGCCAACGCCAACGCTACGCGTGACGTATCAATGGTGATCCAACGCCGGCCCCATTGTTCGGCAACGGTTGCGGTCGTGCCGGAACCACAAGTGGGATCGAGCACGAGGTCACCGGGGTCGGTCGCCATAAGTATGCAGCGATCTACAACCTTTGTATTGGTTTGAACGACATAAGTTTTGGCCTCGTTAAACCCTCCGGATTGCGTGTCTAGCCAAAGGTTATCTCGGCGCTTTGCAGGCCAGTTTTCCCAGTAAAGCTTGTGGTGGAGACCCGTCTTGGTAAAAACAAATCGATCGGCCTTCGCCATTCGTTCAAGGCCAGTAATTGTCGTCTTCCAATGGCTGTTTAGTGCTGGCTTGAATGTGGTATTACGGCATCTAAACTCTTGGACAGAATTCGATGCCCCATCAGACTGTAGCGGCCCAAGACGATAAATTCTTACATTAGGTGGAAGTGCTTCGAGCCCTTCTCGTTCCGGGGTCGTCATTCGCCGAACGCGAAACTCTTCACTTTCCAAAAACACATAGTACGGGTCGCCTAGGGATGGGCGCGGGGACGACTCGTATACGGGTCTAGTCTTGGTCGCTTGCCGGTTTTTGGCAAACCACAAAATGTAGTCGCAGATATTCGAAACGCCAGATGGTGCGAACCCCCCTGTCTTTTGGAAGACGATTTCGCTAAGAAAATTGTCGTCCCCAAACACTTCATCCATCACAGTACGGACCCGATGCACATTTTCGTCACCGATCTGGACAAAGATAGAGCCTGACTCGCTGAGTAAATCGCGAGCCACGGTGAGGCGATCTCGCAGATAAGTAAGATAGCTGTGAATACCATCGCGCCACGTATCACGAAAAGCCTTCACCTGCTCGGGTTCACGAGTAATGTGTTCTACGTTTCCGTCCTTCACATCACGGCTCGTCGTTGACCATTGGAAGTTACTGTTGAATTTGATGCCGTAGGGTGGGTCGATGTAGATACACTGCACCTGACCTCGCAGTCCTTCGCGCTCGGCAAGCGACGCCATCACTTGGAGGCTGTCGCCGAGGATCATGCGATTGCTCCAGTGAGCATCGTGCTGATAGAACTCTGTTTTGGAGGCCTCACTCGGAAGACCATTGAAGTCGGCGAACAGGTCAATTTGATCGTTGACTGCGCTGGAATCGGCCTCCGTCCGGCGTTGGAGCTCATCAATAAGCACCTTCGGCTGAACTTTTTCCTGGATGTAAAGAGGTGGTGCATGCACGACCAGATCAGACCAATCTTGCTCGTCCTTGCCTCGCCAAACGAGCTGCGGGTCGAGATCGCGATTTCGCCGTTCATAGGCGACACGAATTGGGCTTTGCTCATCGACCCGCATTACCGACTGGAATTCAGCCGTTGGAATGTTCCTGCGCTTCGCCTTATCGTGCGTCAGCGTTTCAACTTTCTTCTTTTCCTTCTGCTTTGAACCGTTCTTCGCCATAGGATTCTTTACGCCATCTGCGAGACCGTCACAGACTCGATCATCTTGTTAAATTCCACCTCAACCTTGGCCGCAAAGTCGGATTCGATCTGGTAGACCTCAGTGAACTCGGCGAACGCCCAACGGCCATTCTTGCCGCTGTTGTTCACACCCGGCACCCAATACGTCTCCATCGTCGTTTTCTTCTCTTTTGCGTCCTCCCGCCGGTAGCCCTTGATCTCCACAATCAAGTGCAATGGGTCGTCCTCGCCGTGCCCGTCGTTTACCAGCACGATGAAATCAGGCCGGTACTTGCGGTTTTCAGAACCAAACCGATACGGCACTTCCAGACCCAAATTGTGATTCTTCACGTACGCCTTCACCCGAGGATGTGACTCAGCCACACGGCAGAACTCAGCTTCCCAATCGCTATCGAGAATTACCCAGTTTACGTGGCAACGACGCGCATCCGTCTCCCAACGATCCGTCCTGGAAGTGGTGAACTTCACATAGCTCGTCGAACCCATAGGATTGTAGGGGTCTGGGATCGTCTTGATCGGCGATTTCCCGATTGTGTCGCGGACGATCGCCGCGGTGATGCGTTCACACGCCATGTCTGCCAGTTCCTGATACATGAGCTGCGCAGGGAAAGTACCGCCCTTGCAGACAAGATAGCTGTCCAGCCATTCCTTGGTGATCCGTTTGAGCTGCCCAAACAGGTGCAGCTTGGGTTCTTCCCCAGGATCACGCCACTTCGTATAAAGCAATCGTTTGGCGACGTGAAAGAGTAATGTTGACCGCCTCATGTCACCGAGGTGCTCAAGACTGAGCTCGACACCCTCGCCGATGATGCCGGCGTTCCTTGTGATCGAGGGACCAACAAGGTCGGGAGTCAATTCCAGCACCGAGTCATCGTTGAATTGTGCAGTCAGACGCTCTTCGGGTAGTTCAACTCTGTATCCGGCAACACGTGGAAAAGTAATTTCAAGCGCGTCGCGATCAGGACGGACTGCCCTGACCTGGATCGTTTCACGAGGCGGCTGAGGCGGAGCGATGACCGGCTTGGCTGCGAAGTCGAACGGGATACCAAGCACGTCGGCATACTCAACATTAAAGAGACCCTTGTCAGGGCCTTCCTCATTGAGATCATACGATTGGCGCCGCAACGCTCTTCCTATGACTTGTTCGCAGAGGAGCTGAGTTCCGAATGCTCGAACACCCAAAACGTGGGTCACAGTGTTGGCGTCCCAGCCTTCGGTGAGCATCGAAACCGAGACGACACAGCGGATTGATCCGCCAAGACGGTCCGGCTTGCCAACAGTATTCATCACTTCGCGAAGCAAATCCTGGTCGGTGATGTTCTCCGCCTGTTGGCGATCTCCTGTGCGCTCGACAATCTCGCGTCTGAATCGATCAATCTCGTCAGTCGCCATTGACCGGAACTTGTCGTCCAATGCATCTCCCGATTCAAGTTGCTCGCTGTCGATCAGCAACGTCCGCGGACGGGGAATCGGATTCCCGAACTCGTCAAAGTTCCGGAAGAGCGCCAGCCGGCCATTTTCCAGAGTAGTTGACCCGTCCTCATTTTCGCGGTGAAAACCTGAAATGAAGTCGTAAACAAGCTTCGATGTGGAAGTGTTATTGCAGACGACGATGAAGCAAGGTGGAACTTTGATCTTTCGTTCTTCCCACAGAGCAAAGGTCTTTGCGTAGTGACCGTACAGCGCTTCCAATGCCGTCTGTAACTCAACGGGAAGACTGAGCGGATCAAGCGCCCCTGACTTGCCCCTGCCTTTCTTGGGCATTCTGGTGCGAATGTGCTCCCACAGGTTCCGGAATACCGGCACTTCCTCGCCAGGAATATTGTCAGCCACTGGCACACGCGGAAGTTTGACGATGCCACATTCAATGGCATCCATCAGCGAGAAGTCACTCATCGTCCACGGAAACAGAGTGCCCTCGGCATAGCCGGAACCACGAAGAAAGAATGGCGTTGCCGATAGATCAATGACGCGCTCGATCCCCAGCTTGCGTTTAACCGCTTCAAGGCCGGAGATCCAAACCCTCGCGGCCTCATTATTCTTCTCAGCCTCTTGCTTGTCTTCCCCTGCCAGATCATTCTCGGCAGCATCTCCCGGTTTTTCGCGATAGCAGTGGTGTGCCTCATCATTGAGAACAAGGATGTTCTTCAGCCCCATCAGGCCTGGCATGACGCGCTGGATCATCTGCCCTTCGGTTTCGAATGTGTCCAGCGCCTCCCCTCTGCCTTGCAGAAGTGAGCGACCTCCCTTCGACAGCTCCATGCGATCGCGGAGCCGGAAGGCGTGGTAGTTCGTGATCACGACCTTCACGCGTTCGAGATCGCTAAGCATGTCGTCGGGAACCAGTTCTCGACTGGCGTAGTAACTGTCCGGGTCGTTCGGCTGCAGGACGCGCAGCCTATCACGAATCGTCAGCCCAGGCGAAACTACCAAGAAGCCGCGTGTGAAATGTGTACTGCCAGGTCTGCGAACAGCATTGATCGTCTGCCAGGCGATGATCATCGCCATGACGGTCGTCTTGCCAGCGCCAGTCGCCAATTTCAAAGCGAGGCGCAGTAGCTCCGGATTAGCGTCGCGATTGGCATTGGCGAGGTGTTCGAGAAATCCCTTCCCGGTTTTTCCCTTATTCGGAGCAACTTCAGTTAGCCAAATAGCGGTCTCAACAGCTTCAATCTGACAGAAAAACGGCCGCACATCGTTAAACTTGTGAGACCGCCAATGCTGGAGAAGACGTGCGGTTTCCGGTGTCACTAGCCAGTCATTTGGACTCGGCAACTTCCGCCATTGATCTACCTGATAGCGGAGTTCATTGATAATCGAGGTCGGGTCATACTGCTGCTTTTCGGTTGAAAGCCCCTTACCCTCGTCAAAAACCAATGCTTCTTGATTTGCCTTCTGCTTCTGTTTTTTCGGCTTCGGGATCGGGGTGATGAACTCCGCACGACGACGGCTCTCGATAATTTGCTGGGTCGGCTGTCCTTCGCCATCAAGTTCCCAATGCCGACCAGGGTAGTCGTATGGGGAATTAAGAATAGGGCGTTCGAAGAAATGGTTGTCCATTTAGGCCGGTATCCACTCGCAAGCTAACTCACGAGTTTACACATCTTTCGCGATGATGACGCATAAGCAAGCACCGATTGCGCTTTTGCGGAACGGGGTCCGAGAAACGGAGCGCGACGAACTCAATTTACAGGGTGATCAGATCAGCCACATGGCAGAGCTGTGTGATTCGGAAAACGGGGATAGGATTGTCCCTCTGATCAGGCGGCGCATCATCGGTGTTGAGCGGTTTTGTCCTGTAACAGCTGTTCAATGATTAGGGTAAAAACTATTAATTCCGGTACAGCATCACACTGCGGTTTGCTCGGCGTGAAGCGGCGCGTTTTCAGCGCGGGCGGGAGCGGGTAAAACCGAGGATTTTGGTACAGCCACCCGTGTACGTTGTTGACTAGCGCTGGAATGCGATTTCGGTCTAACCGAATGAATCATTTGCAACCTCCCCGGCGCCACCCCTTTTTGACCTTTTGACGACCACTGGCTTCCTTTACACTGCCAGGAGAGAACAGCGATGTCTTCCTCTTCGATCAGAAAACACGCCGGCACTGGCGCGGCGAGTGACCAGCCCGCGGTCCCCGAGCCTTCGTTCGCTGAGCGAGCACGCACTTTGGCGTACTTGGCCCAAGCTCTTTTGCCCTTGCCACCTGACTTGGCCCCAATTAAATCCGTGAGGTCGCGGAACGCTTTCGCAAATGCGTCGATGTCATGATCTTGCACGAATGTCTGCACGGCGTGGCCCCACTTCATGGGCATGTCCAGGCGTCTAATTTCTTCCCCTATGAAAATGCGGTTCGTTATTGTTTCAAAAACCGCAATCCTCGCATCGTGACTGTCCTTGATCGCCTCCGGTGTGTTCACGATTCCACCGATCCGCGCGATCGTGGCGTATGATGCGGTCAACCTAGTCGAAGCGCTCAAAGTCAGTCTTGCCGGGGACGTGCGGTGTCGGTAGCGGCTTTATTGTGGCGCAATTATAACTCCCAACTCTCCCCTAATTGGCGTAAACTTTTGCCGCTGTGACAATTACGACCAAGCAGATTGATTTGTGGCGAGCAGCCGCTAGTGAAACGGAGACGCTTGAATTCAAAGAAGCGAAAAATCAATTTGATAGCGCTAAATTGCTCGAATATTGCGTAGCCATATCGAATGAATGCGGCGGTCATCTCATCTTGGGTGTGACAAACACGCCTCCGCGCGAAGTAGTCGGTACGTCTGCATTTCAAAATCCCGCAAAAACTGCTGAGAAATTGCTCCAATCCCTTGGATTTCGTGTCGATATACATGAAGTTCCCCACCCTGCGGGAAGAGTCGTAGTGTTTGAAATCCCTTCACGACCCAAAGGCACACCGCGCCAGATTAACGGGCAATATTTTATGCGATGCGGAGAGTCGTTGGTGGCAATGACTCCTGATCAATTGCGAAAAATATTTGATGAAGGCAAGCCCGACTGGCTAGAAGAACAGGCTGCGGAAAATCTCCCAATTGCCGAAGTCATCCGTTTACTGAACATCCAAAAATTTTTCGATCTCATAGGGTTGCCGTACCCTACCGATCAATACGGGGTTGTTGAACGGTTAGCCAATGAGCGCCTGATTGACCGCGTTGATAACGACAGATATTCCATTAGAAATATGGGTGCTCTTCTTTTGGCTAAGAAGCTCGACAAATTTACAGACTTGGCGCTACGTGCCCCGAGAGTCGTCGTATATACGGGGAAATCGAAAGTTGAAACCAAGCTGGATGTCAGTGGAACAATGGGTTACGCCGTAGCATTTTCCGGTCTTGTGAGTTGGGTAATGACCCAGATTCCACAGAATGAGATCATAAAAAATGCGCTCCGCAAGGAAGTGAAACTGGTTCCAGAGATTGTCATTAGGGAGATTGTGGCGAACGCTATTATTCATCAGGATTTCACGACCACCGGCGCAAGAATCAGCGTGGATGTCTACGACAATCGTATTGAGATTTCAAATCCTGGCGTCCCAATCATCGCAGCGGAGCGGTTTATCGATTGTTATAAATCACGAAATGAACGGTTGGCAGATTTTATGCGCCGGCTGGGAATCTGCGAGGAAAAAGGAAGCGGGATCGACAAGGTGGTAAAAACTGCCGAATTTTGCCAATTGCCTGCCCCGAGCTTCACCACCGACGGGATCAGGACACAGGTCACGATTTTCGGTCCGGTAGAAATCGACGAAATGGACAGGGCCGACCGGATTCGAGCTTGTTATCAGCATTGCTGCCTCAAGTATGTAATGTCTGAGCGGATGACCAACCAATCTCTTCGAGCGCGGTTCGCGCTTCCAGAGTCAAAAAGCGCCATTGTGTCCCAAGCAATAGCGGCCACCGTCGATGAAGGAAAGGTAAAGCTCGATGAAAAAGTAGGGACTTCGAGAAGATTTGCTCGCTACGTCCCCTATTGGGCATGAACCGCCCCATTTAATTGCAAAGCCGCGCGGTCCCCTTCAATCTCCGTAACATTATGATTTTGTTGGCTTTGTTTATTTAAGAGTTTGCCTTAAAAAAGAAAAGCGGGCTAGGATTTAGCCCGCTTACCGCGCTGTAGGCGAAAAGGGTTAGAAACCCGTTTCACCCTCCTTCCCGGTCAGTTCCTTGTAGGTAATACGCTTCCTGACAATCTGCCGCACGGCGAGATCGAACCTGTGAAGTGCGAGAAATGTGGAAAGCGGTGTTCTGACCATCCAGCGCTCGACCACGACTACAAAGGTCAAGATGCCGAAGTGCAGCTTCGTGAACTGCGAGAATATGCGGCGACACGGGGATGGGTCATCACTGAGGTCTACACCGACACTGTCAGCGGTTCCAAGGACTCACGTCCCGGGCTTAATCGCCTGATGGCGGACTGCCATTCCGTAGAGGCAACATTCCCGCAGAGGATCTGGTCTTTGCCCCGCAGTGAATCCGGGCTAGGCTCGCCCCCAGGTTGGCCACCCTTCATGGGCAGAATCATTAGCCTTACTTCTGCACGAAGAACTCAGACATAGAAGGTGCGCTGGCCGCGGCACCTGGAGGATTCGATAACCGAAGTGCGTCCATTACAGTACGCAGCATGCTTTGATGCTGATACACCGTAGTGGAGGTTTGCGTAAAGCCGACCTTCACGTTCGGTCCCCAGAAAACTGGAGAGACTTTACCGCCGCCGTTTGCGGTATCGCTGGTTGCCGCTTCATCAAAGTCGACGATGAGAATGCCATCTCCTCCGGATGCGAATGCAGAAGAGTTGGACAAAGGACCGATCACGTTCGTCTGCAACCAAGTGTCCGCTTGCTGCGGCGTTCCATCGTGCGCATCGTCATCGACATCTGGAACGATGAAGGCGAAATCAGGTAACGTACCGCTGGCCAGGTCCGCAGCGAACTGTGTAAACGGCCAGATGCATTGGTTCGCCACCTGCGGGTCGTCGGCAACATCTGAGAGCATCGCAAATGGATTATGCCGAATCAGGTACAGTCCAGTATTTCCGCCCAGATAGCCCTGAGTAATGCCTTCCGCATAGATCTTGAACGAGACCCCGGAAGCTAGCATTCGCCGGGCCAGATTGTCTACATTCCAAACGGTGGTGGAGCTGTCATCTGCCGTCAGCAACTGTCCTGTCGTCAGCATGAAATAGTTGCCGATCGATGGGTGGGAGTTAGCGTAATAGTTTGTTGCAAGAGATCCGTTACTTATCAGATTGTTGAGATTGGGCCAATCGCTGGTATTGCCAACGACGGTTGCATAGCTCTGATTTTCTTCCATCACCATGAGGACGTGGTTGCTCTGCGGTGTCTGTAACTGCACGGTCACGCTGGCCGCACCCGACTGTGACGTGTCCTGGGTGCTGGTCGCGGTCACGGTCACGCTGCCGGCCGAAGCTGGTGCAGTGAAAAGCCCGCTCGCGTCGATGGCGCCTTTGCTGGCAGACCACGTAACCGCGGAACTGTAGGTTCCCGTACCTTGAACCATTGCATTGCACTGCGAGGTTGCGCTGACAGCTATGGTGGATGGATTGCAGGTTACTGCAACGGAAGTAATCGTAGGCGGAGTCGACTGCACGGTCACGGACGCCTTGCCGGACTTTGTTGTGTCTTGAGTGCTGGTCGCAGTCGCCGTCACGGTGCCCGCGGTGGCTGATGCTGTGAAAAGCCCGCTCGCGTTGATGGTGCCCCCGCTGGCAGACCACGTAACCGCGGAACTGTAACTTCCCGTACCCTGAACCGCTGCAGTGCACTGCGATGTTGCCTGGAGCGCAACCGCTGAGGGCACGCAGACCGCTGAGACTGAGGAGATAGAGGATGATATCGGGGGGGCCTGGTTGCCACTGCCTCCGCAAGCCGCTACGGTAAGTAGAATCGCACACACTATAAGGGCATACAGGAGATGAGTCTGCGCTCTCTTTCTCTTCAGATTGTGCTGCGAAGTGCGCATACAAGCCTTCAGTTACTCGGCCAACAATCCGCCAGGAAACCTATCACCGGCTACTCACTACCGGTAACGACACTCGACCCCTCATGGGTGCCTGGAGCCAAAACACCCCAGCCCGCGGAGTGCTGTATTCAGATGCTTCCGTGCGGCCGCGGGTTGAATCTAATCGTCATCGGCTGAATGTGAATGGCGGGGGCGTGATATTTTGGCGTTTTGCTTTATTGTGCAGCTGAATCTGGCATTCGTGGTCTGCGGACTTATTTGGCCGGACCATGCAACCCCAGATATTTGTGGGTGACCGGTGTTAGGTCTGTGGGAGGGCCTGATAGGCATCTTCCCGGGAGCAGCTGCAGGCTCTGTGCAGGGTGTTGGGGAAAAGTCCTGAAGCAA
>OBLW0100001388.1_pt1 | contig 20647 bp, 13 predicted proteins | sample 1520161 | NCBI WGS metagenome assembly OBLW01 (sample SAMEA3539309, study PRJEB22396) | soil metagenome | biome: tundra; feature: field; material: soil | place: USA | collected 2010-05 | depth 0.15 m | reverse complement strand
GGCTGGACGGTGTTGGCCAGGACGCCGAGGCCGGGGATGGAGACTTCGACGCGGTCGCCGGGGTCGAGCGGGCCTATGCCGGAGGGGGTTCCGGTGAGGACGAGGTCGCCGGGTTCGAGCGTCATGGCGGCGGTGATGTGGGCGAGCAGGGCGGGAATGGGAAAGATGAAGTCGAGGGTTGAGCCGCGCTGGCGGAGCTCGCCGTTGACGCGAGTTTCAAGGGTGAGGCCGGCCTCGGGGTCGATTTCGTCGCTGACCCACGGGCCGATGGGGCAGAAGGTATCGAAGCCCTTGGCGCGGGTCCACTGATCGTCTTTGGCCTGTAGATCGCGGGCGGTTACGTCGTTGGCCAAGGTGTAGCCGCGGATGGCGGAGCGCCAATCTTCGGGCTTGAGGTGGCGGACGCGGCGGCCGATGACCAGCGCCAGTTCGCCCTCGTAGTCAACGCGGGCCGAGGCGGCGGGCATGCGGACGATGCCGCCCGGTGGCAGGAGCGACGACGGCGGCTTGAGGAAGAGCAGGGGTTCAGAGGGAAGCTCGCTGCCCATCTCTTTGACGTGGTCGCGATAGTTGCGGCCCACGCAGACGATCTTGGAAGGCGTGACCGGGGGCAGCAGAGTGGCTGCGGAGAGCGGCAACGGCTCAAAGCCAAGGCCAAGAGCAGTGGCGCGGCCATGGGTGAGGCGGAAGGCCAGGTCCTCTTCCGGCGCGCGCGCCAGGTCTACAATCCAAGGTTCGCCGTCGCGCTGCTTGACTGCGCCGTAGAGAACCTCGTCATCAAGAAGAAATCGGCAGTATTTCATGGGCTGTTCCTTTGAACACTATCTTAAGCCAGGCTCAAGATTCGCGCTGCCGCGAGAATGACAAATTGAACGGTAAGCAAGCGGGGTTGCCGGGAAAGCGGCATAGATGCGTACAAAACAATGACAAATTGGTAACAAGTCGAGGCGGCGATTTAATCATAATCACTTTCGAAGCAAGATCAGCTTTTGAGAAAGACATTTGAGAGACAATCCAATGAGCTTCGATTCGTTCCGCCGTAATTTTGCAATGTGGGTGATGTGCTTGCTCGTTCTGACAGTCAAGGCCTTGGGGCAGACGCCAGGGACGGGCGCGATCACGGGTGTAGTGTATGACTCTGCCAATCGAACGCTCGGCAATGCCGAGGTAGTGACAGTGGATGAGGCAACCGATGCGTCGCGGTTAGCGATGACCACGGCGGAGGGCGTGTTTCGCGTTCCGCTGCTGCCGCCTGGGAGCTATACAGTGACCGTGACGGCACAGGGGTTTGCTCAGCACACTTCGCGGCATATTGTTGTGACTGTGAGCGAGACGAGTTCACTGAATGTGACGCTGGCGGTTGCGGGGGCAAGCGCAAGCGTGCAGGTGGAAGGCGATGCGGAGTTAGTGGAACTGGAAAGCTCGACGCTGGGACGCGCCGTAGAGCAGGAAGCGATCCAGGCCCTGCCGCTGTCCAGCCGCAACTACACGCAGATTCTCGCGCTTTCGCCGGGTGTGGTTGTGGCTCTTCCGGATGCCACGTCTCTAAGCAGCGGGACGCAGAATGTCACCTCCAACGGCGCCAAGACCACCTCGAACAACATCCAGTTCAACGGCATCGACGCTAATAATCTCTCGCAGAACTCTGCCAAGAATGATGGAGAAGAGGTCGGCACCGCCATTCCCGCGCCAGACACCATCCTGGAGTTCAAGGTGCAGACAGCCAATTACGATGCCTCTTATGGAAGAGGCGCCGGCGCCAACATAGACTTCGTAAGCAAGAGGGGTACAAACCTATTTCACGGAAGCGCGTGGGAGTTTGTGCGCAATAACATCTTCAACGCGAACGACTTCTTTTCAAAGCTGGACAGTCAGCCGCGTCCCAGGCTGAAGCAGAACCAGTTCGGTGTGTCCTCTGGCGGTCCTATCCGGAAAGAAAGGACGTTCTTCTTTTTCGCGTATCAGGGGCAAACGGAAATCAATGGCGAAGCTGTTGGAGCCAAACAGACATCGACTCTGCCACAACTTACTTCCGATCGCTCGGCGGCGGCGCTGGGAGCTCAGTTTTGTCCCGCAGGCCACATGAACGCTGCTGGATATCTCACCAATGCCGGCGGAACACAGGTGGCATGTGACGGCTCCAACATCAATCCCGCCGCTCTGGCCCTTCTCAACTTTAAGCTGGGCAACGGTCAGTACGCGGTTCCGAATCCGCAGGTCAATTTGCCCACTACCGATCCAACGCAGCTTCCAGTCGGCCAGTCTACTTTCTCCATGCCGGCAAGCTACCAAGATAACCAGTACAGCGTGAACATTGACGAGGTTATGAGCCAGAAGAACACGCTCTCGGGACGGTTCTTCTACTCCAGCGCGCCAACCATTGAGCCGTTTTCGCCGAATGCCGCGAACGTTCCTGGCTGGGGCACCAATGAACTCGACCAGAACACGATGTTTGTTCTAGCGGATACACATGTCTTTAGCTCGAACCTAATCAACTTGGCGCGCTTCGGTTACATGCGCTTCGCTGGGCTCTCCGCGGTGGCGAATCCGATTCCGGCCTCGGACCTGGGGATGAGTACGCCAACGGGCGCCGCAGGCGCAGCGCCGGGCGTGAGCATCAACGGACTCTTCACCACGGGAGATGCCGGCACGCCATCGCAGTGGCAGAACACGAACAGCTTCATCTGGCAGGATACCGTCTCGCATACTCACAATCGCCAAAACATGCGCTTGGGCGTGGAGGTAAAACGCCACGAAGTAGACGTAGACGCACCTTTCAGCGCGGATGGGCTGCTGCAGATTAGCACCTTTGACGATTTTCTGCTGGGGCGAAGCGCGGCGCAAAATGGCAGCCCCACAGGCGAGAGCAATGTAACAAACAGCGGTGGAAGCTCAGGCCTGTTCCGCAAAGACGAACGCTATAGCGACCTGGCAGTTTTTGTGCAGGACGATATTAAAGTGACACAGCGGCTGACCGTGAATGCAGGCCTGCGCTATGAGATCTACGGTCCGCCGGTAGAGATTCACGGCCTGCTTCCCAGCTTCGATCCTGCGATTGCAGTTGGGCAAACGCCGAATACCGGATCGCTCAGCGGCTATACGCTGCCGGCAAATTACACGGGGCCAGTTCCATTGGGTGTGACGAAGACATCGACCGCGGGCCTGTGGTCAACCGATTATCGCAATCTTGCGCCGCGGCTGGGCTTTGCACTTCAGTTGTCTCGAAATCCGGCCATCCTGCTGCGCGGCGGATACGGCATCTACTATGATCGGCCCTCAGCCGGCTTCGCCGAATCGCAATTGGGGCAGCAGCCGTTTTCGCTGCAGCAGCTTTCTTTTGGCGCGCAGAACGCCGGGGCGACGCTCCAACATCCCTTCGATCCGTTATTGCCGCTGGCTTCTAGCTTTCCCATTTATCAGCCGCGGGTACCCGGCGGAGGCGCATATACCTCCGGTGTCTCGCCGACTGTAATCGATCCATCTACGCAGGAGTACAACCTGAACCTTCAGTATGCCTTCGCAAGGGATTTTCTTCTGGAAGCAGGCTACGTGGGCGCGCACACGAGTCATTCGCCGGGAAGTGTCGAGTTCAACCAGGCTTTGCTAGCCAGCCCGCAGAATTCGGTCAACGGGGCGACCATGAATACCGCGGCAAATGTCATCCAGCGGTTGCCTTACGCGGGCATCGCCACCGGATCGCTCTTCTCCGACACAAACTTCGAAGCGAACTATAACTCGCTGCAATGCAGCATGACGAAGCGCATTAGTCATGGATTTCAGTTTCTCGGAAGTTACACATGGTCGAAGAACCTGGACGAAACCAGCGGTTCGGGCGGAAGCGATGTCTTTGAACTTTGGCTGCTGACCAACAACCAGAATAACCCGCGCCAGGCATACGGTCTGACAGACTTCGATCGCGCCCAGCGGGCGGTGGCGAACTTCACATGGGCTGCCCCAAAGTTCCAGCAAGCGCCGATGCTGGCCCGGCGGATGCTTTCCGACTGGGAGTTCTCAGGTATCTCTGTAATTCAGTCGGGCAGCCCTATCACGGTACTCGACTTCAACGCCGGCCTGGTTTATGGCAACTTTGAAAACCGGGCGCAGCGCACTGGATCAAATCCCTCCACACAGGGTTCGCTCCATTCGCGAGTACTCAGTGGATATCTCGATCCAAATGCATTTACCATCGCGCCGGAGGCTCCAAACGGGAGCGGTCCTGGAGATACAGACTTCGGAAACAGCGGGGTGGGCCTGGCGCGAGGCCCAGGCCAGCATAACATCGATATGGCTGTTGAGCGCATCTTCCCTGTTACCGAATCGAGCAGCTTCCGCTTCCGGGCGGAGTTCTTTAACCTGACGAATACACCTCAATTTGCCAACCCAAACAACAGTCTCGATTTCATCGTTGGCCCCAACGGCCCAGTCAACGTGAATCCTTCATTTGGCATGGTCACCTCGACCGCCGCGAATCCTCGCATTATTCAGTTCGCGGCGAAGTTTATCTTCTGATGAACCGCGCCGCTGTTCCAGCAAACTGCCAGGAAGGAATCTTAGCCATGACGATTGAAGAGCTGGAGTCGGCGAGCGATCAATCGATGCCGCTCGACTTTACCAGGCATGCTCTACAGCTTCCCGAGCTTTCAATACGAGAGATGTTTTATCCCCTCGGGTTTCCGATGGAGTTGAGGACGAACTCGGTCGAGATTGTGTCGCAAGCCTGTGGACTATGGTCCATCTTTGAGAAGCGCTTCGATACAAAACCAATCCGCGTGGAGGTGCATGTGGTGGAGGGCGATTCGGTGGAGTGCCCGCCGGCCCCGGTGTTTCGCATCGCGCTGCCACTGCTCATCAACATTGCGGATACCGGCAACTATTCCATAATGGACCTGGAGCAAAACACTACACAGGTTACACTGTCGCGCGCAACTTTAAGACACCGCAGATACCTGGACTATTTTCTTCTTGGAAACGCGCCGCTCAGTCACATTGCGACCAGGTATGCGACACCCGTCCATGCCGGATGCGTAGCCCGCAATGGCCGAGGCGTGCTGCTCTGTGGCGACTCGGGAGCAGGCAAATCCTCCTTGTCGTATGCTTGCGGGCGGGCAGGATGGACGTATGTAACGGACGACGCAAGCTACCTGCTCAACGAAGGAACAGGCCACCTGGTGACCGGCAACTGTCACCAGGTGCGCTTTCGCCCGACGGCGGCTGATCTGTTTTCAGAGCTTGAAGATCTGGAGATTACGCCACGCGCGGCAGGCAAACCCTCCATCGAGATGCCAACAGTTGCGTTACCGCGGATGATTTGCGCGCAGACGGCACATGTTGACTTTCTGGTATTCCTGAATCGGCGCGACCAAGGTCCGCCCATGCTTGCGCCCTATCGCAAAGACGTAGCGAGGCATTTCATGCGGCAAGTTCTGTATGGGCTGCCTGAGTCGCTTGCCGCGCAGTACGCCGCATTGGAGCGATTGCTGACTGTAGAGGTGTTTGAACTGCGTTACAGAGACCTGGATTGGGCGGTGGACCGCCTGGAAATGCTTACCAGGGAGGGGCGCTAGTGGAGCGACTGCTTGAGGCCGAGCCAGCCGAGGCTGGCGGCGCGGACGGCATCCGAATCTGGAGGAGGCCTGCCGCGTGGCTGCTTGAAAAAAAGCTGAGCCGCGGGTTTTGGGTATTCTTTACCGTCGCCTTCTTTTTCGACTTCGGGTTCTCGGTCTACTTTTTCCTCTTTAACCTTTACCTGCTGGACTTTCACTTCAATGAGCGAGCAATCGGCCTGGTAGGCGGCGCACTGACATTGGGGTCGGTGGCCGGAACACTGCCGGCCGGCTGGCTTGCGCGCAGGACTGGACCGCGCCCCCTGCTGGTGTTCTGCCTGATCTCAGCGCCGTTGCTGGGGGCAGCGCGCGCCATGGCGATGTGGGAGGGGGCGCAGGTTGGCCTGGCGTTTCTGGCTGGGCTGGCCATGTGCATATGGGGAGTCTGCTTTTTGCCAACCCTGGCAAGGCTTACGACCGAAGAGAACCGCGCGTCCGCATTCAGCCTTATTTTCTCTGTGAGCATCGGCACCGGCGCACTAGGCGGGGTGGTATGCGGCTATCTGCCCCAGTGGCTTCGCATGGCAGGCTATGCGATGCAAGCCGCGGATGTGAAGCGGCTGATTCTGTTGGTTGCGTGCGGCGTTGCAGGGTTGGGGCTGATTCCTCTGATGCGTCTGCGATTACCATTGCGAGAGAGTACGCCTCAGAGCCTGGACAAGACAGGAAAACAGCCCTGGAAGATGAATCCATTTCTGCTGCGATTTCTGCCGTCCATGGCGCTGTGGACGGCAGTGCTGGCTTCGTTCACGCCTTTTGCCAATGTGTATCTGTCGAAGGATCTCCATATCCCGCTGGCCCACATTGGAGTGATTTTTTCAGCAGCGCAGGTGGTTCAGTTATGCGTGGGGCTGCTGACGCCGTTGGTTTTTCGTGCATTCGGCCTGGTGAATGGGATTGTGGCAACACAGGTTGCCACTGCCGCAGCCATAGGCTGTCTGGCGGGAACCCACAGCCGAGGACTGGCGGTTGGACTCTACCTGAGCTTTTCCGCAACGCAATGGATGAGCTCTCCTGGGCTGTACAACCTGCTGATGAGCAAGGTTCCGGACGAGGAGCGCAGCTCCGCCGCGGCGAAGACGTTGTTTTGCAATGCGCTGCTTCAGTCCTGCGCCACGGCGGGCGCGGGGATTCTCTTTGCACAATTTGGATACCCTCGGGTGCTTGTGGGGATTGCGGCCCTGGCGCTGACGGCGGCGCTTCTTTTCGGAGTATTGGTTGCGCCAGCGGCTCGCCGCGTGGGGGTGCGGCCGCAGGGGGACGCCGGGAGCGGGAAAGGGGAAATCCTGAAAGGTCAGATGGGTACCATCGCATGAGCGGCAAGGAGTGTAACCTATTCTCGGGCGAAATGATTGGTAATTCCCGGAATTAAGTCGAAGTCTCAGTCTTGTCGGGCGATTGTCACAACATTGTCATTTTCCATATTCTTTTGTATCAGCGACATAGCAAGGGGATGACAATAGAGAAATGTTGCAAAGCGAGAAGGCCGTTATGGAATTCGGTGTTTCAGATGCGCAGAGAAATTCGGCGCGGACGCAAATTCTGGTCATAGAAGACGACCCGCACATGCAGAAAGTGCTGCAACGGATCTTCCGCGAACAAGGTTACGCCGTGACCGTGTGCGGCGATGGCCAGGCAGGGCTGGACGCATTCCACTCGGACAGGCCGTCGGCGGTGATCTTGGACCTGCTGCTGCCAGGCGTGTTTGGGCGGGATCTTTGCAAGATGATGAAGGCCGAGCGGCCGGGTGTGCCGGTGATCGTGGTGAGCGCAATCAGCGAGGTAGCCGACAAGGTGCTGCTGCTGGAATTGGGCGCGGACGATTATGTAACCAAGCCGTTCAGTCCCAGAGAGCTGATGGCGAGAGTGCAGGCTGCCCTGCGCAGGCCTCAGCAGCAGACGGCAACGACCGCAACGTACCGATTTGGCGAGTGCGAATTGGATTTTGCCAAGATGAGCGCACGGCGCGCCGGCAAGCCAATTACACTCACGGCACATGAGTTCAAGCTCTTGAAGTATTTTGTCGAAAACGCAGAGCGAGTGCTGAGCCGCGAGGAACTGCTGAACGAGGTGTGGGGATACAATTGCTATCCGACCACGCGAACGGTCGATAATCAGATACTTAAGCTGCGGCAGAAGCTCGAGCCAGACGCGGCCGATCCCCACCATCTACAGACTGTCTATGGCGCGGGATACAGATTTGTTCCGTAAGAGAGAGGATTCAGTGCCGATCACAAAACACACGCCAGGAATCCGGACACGCGTGCTGTTGTTGACCTCTCTGGTGCTCATTATCGCCGGGACCACGGCTTCAAGCCTATACATTATTCGCAGCCAATTGCGCAGGCAGGTGCATGCAAATCTTGAGACGGACCTGGGTCACTCTGTTGAGACCTTCCAGGATCTGGAATCGGGACGATTGAATGCGCTTGAGCGCGAAAACACGCTGATGGCTGCCCTTCCTAGCCTGAAGGCGTTGATGACGACAAACGATTCGCGGACTATAGCGGACGATGCCGTGGACTTTTGGAAGACGAGCGGGAACGACCTTTTCGCACTTGCAGACGGAGACCACAGGGTGCAGGCTGCGTACGCTACGGGCGCAACCAATGCAGACGTCTTGAGGCGCGACCTGCAGGCGGTGATCGCCGATGAGTCAAAGCATTACCTGTTAAGCGATGGCCGACTCTATGAATACTCTGTGCGTCCGCTCTATTTTGGCAGCCAGAAGAACGGAACATTGCTTGGGTTTGTGATCAGTGGGTATGCAATCGACCGGGAATTTCTTCGCGCAGTGGGGCGTGGAGCCGGCGTCGAAGCGGCCTTTTTTGCAGGCAGTGAAGTTGCAGTGAGCACGCTGCCAAAAGACAAGCAGGACGCGCTGCAAAAGATGACCGATTCGCTTCGCCATGACGGTTCTTCGACTATTGCTATGGTCGGTCAGGAGCGTTATCTGACGGCAAGCAAGGATCTGACGAGTGGAGCGGGGACGCCGCTGCGGCTCGTCGTGATGAAGTCGTTCGACACGGCGGACCGAGCGGAGCGGGAAATTAACCGGCTTGTCTTTTGGGTAAGCCTGCTTGCACTAGCCGCAGGTTCGATGCTGATGCTGTTTCTGGCGCGGATGGTAACGCAGCCTCTGGAACTGCTGACGGCTGGTGTTCGCGCATTTGGCGAGGGCGACCGTGAGCACTCACTGCCCACGGATGGCACAGAGGAAGTGCGATATCTTAGCCGTGAATTTGCGCAAATGCGCGATGAGATTGAGAAGACGAACCGCGCATTGCTTGAGTCAGAACGGCTGGCGACGATCGGACGCATGGCGAGTTCTGTCTCCCACGATCTGCGCCATTACCTTGCCGCTGTCTATGCCAATGCGGAATTCCTGGCATCTCCGACGCTGCCATCGGGCGAGCGCGCTGAACTGTTTGAAGAGATCCGTCTTGCAGTGAACGGGACAACCGACATGCTGGACTCTTTGTTGATTTTCAGCCGCACGGGAACTGCCCTCCAGCGGGTTCCGACCACTTTGTCCACGCTTGTAGGCCGGGCGATGGCGCTAGTAAAGACGCATCCTGACGCAGAGCGAGTGACATTTCTGCTGGAAAAGACCAGCGCTGACACAACAGCCGCTGTGGATACCAAGCAGATGGAACGCGCCGTCTATAATCTATTGCTGAATGCGTGCCAGTCGGCGCGCGAGAACGCGGGGCTGCGCGAGGTGAGAGTCTCGCTCAGCGCGGAACGGAAGACCGTGAGTGTGACGATCGAAGACAGCGGTCCGGGCGTGCCAGATGGAATTCGCGATAGCCTGTTCGATCCATTTGTGAGCGAAGGGAAACAAAAGGGCACAGGATTGGGCCTTACTTTGGCATGGAGCGTGGCGCGCGAGCATGACGGCGGCGTAAGTCTGGTGAGCAGCCGAGCGGGCGAGACCATCTTCCGCTTGACCGTTGCGAGGCACATGCCAGAATCAACCATGAATGCCAATCTTCCGCAGAGCAAGGTGCTGACGCCATGAGAGTCAAGTCGGAATATGGTGGGGAAGCGCGCGTCCGCGGAAATCTTCTGTGGCGAGAGCGCCTTGTGCTAGCCGCGATGCTCCTGATTTTCTGTTGCCAAAGTGTTCTGGCGCTTGGGCAAAGTGAGGCTAGTCAGAATGCGGCGCCGGAGACGACAGAGCAGAAAATCGATAACCTAACAGCCGCCGTTGCGCAGGCTCAAACGCAGATAGAGGCTTATCAAAAGCAACTGCTTGAACTGCGCCAGCAGCTCATAGCGCTGCAACGGCAGGTGGCGGCGGAAAAGGCTGCTACTTTGCCCGGGGCACAAGCGGCAACTGCGAATGAAGGTGGCGCCGAATCTGCGACCGGAACTCCCGCAACCCTCGAAGAGATTCGAGAGCGGCAGGCAATCGAGGATTCACAAATCGCAACACATGACGTAACCAAAGTGGAGACGCAATCGAAGTATCCACTCACGGTGAGTGGTCTGCTTCTGCTCAACGGCTTTGTGAATACGAGGCAAGTGGATATCTCCGCCTCGCCGTCTTATGCGCTCCCAGGCGCCGGCAGTACCGGTCTTTCGGTGCGGCAGACCGTGCTGGGGCTGGATGCGCGAGGGCCACACCTGTTCGGTGCAAGCAGCCACGCGGATCTTCGCGTGGATTTCTTCGCGAATGACACGCAGTCAAATTATGCAGCCAGCGGCATTTTGCGGCTGCGCACAGCGCACGCAACATTGAATTGGCCGAAGACTGAGGCTTTTTTCGAGTTGGACCGCAGCATCCTTGAGCCGAACGAGCCGTCTTCGCTGGTAGCCATTGCGGTGCCGGAATTGGCATGGGCCGGCAATCTTTGGAACTGGATTCCACAGATTGGCGTGTCGCATCAATTTACAGTTTCCGAATCCTCGCGCATCAAAGCACAGGCAGCTCTGATCGACACCTTTGACCCGCAGTTGCCGGGATTAACACCGAACAGCTCGCCAGTAACGCAAACAGAGCGCAGCCGCTGGCCGGGAACCGAAGCGCGGATTGCATTCCAGCATGGCAAAAATAGCATTGGCCCGGAAATTGGCGTAGGAGGATACTTCAGCCCGCATCGCACAGGCTTAGGAGACAGTTACGACGCATGGGCAGGCACGATGGACCTGCGATTGCCGCTGACCAGGTATTTTGAGATGACCGCCAATGCGTATCGCGGGCAAGCGCTGGCGGGGCTAGGCGGTGGTGGATATGTGAATTATTTCTACCAGTATGCTGGCTCAACCGAGGTTCCCCGCGTGCTGGACGATGTTGGCGGGTGGGCGCAGTTGAAGACAAGAGCAGGTCAAAGAGTGGAAATGAATACGGGTTACGGCACTGATAATCCGTTCGCCCAAGAGATTCAGCAGGCCAGGTTGTACTCTGCCTCTACGTCGTACGCAGGGCTTGCACGAAACCGCGCCTTCTTCTCGAACGTGATCTTCAGCCCGAGCGCATATCTGCTTTTTTCGCTGGAGTACAGGCGGCTGTGGACCAACTACAGCACGGGTCCAGCGAGTTACAGCGATGTCATCGGCATTGGTGCGGGGTATAAGTTCTGATGCAGCGCACAAGTTTAGGAAGGCTTATTGTTGTGGCGCTGCTGGTTTGTTGTGCCAGCCGGGTGGACGCGCAGACGCCCGCTATCCCGGCTCAGCGCGCCGAGGTGGTTGCCAGGCTGGCGCCGTCACAGCGCGCGACGGCGCGCAACGCGGAGAAGACGCCACCCGCGGTCATTTGGATGAGCCCTTTGCATGACGGTACTCCGGAAACCATCACCTCCGGAAGCTTTACCCTGCTGCAAAAAAACAAGATGTTCACGCCACACCTGCTGGTTGTGCCTGTAGGCAGCAGCGTTGCATTTCCAAATGCCGATCCTTTCTTCCACAACGTGTTTTCGCTCTTCGATGGACGGCGTTTCGACCTCGGACTTTATGAGGCGGGTTCGACACGCAGCGTAGTGTTTTCGCGAGAGGGCGTTTCCTACATTTTCTGCAATATACATTCTGAGATGAGCGCGGTGGTGATCGCACTGGCGACGCCGTATTATAGCGTCGCTGACCCGCAGGGCGTGTTTCACTTGAAGGAAGTTCCAGACGGCGATTACGATCTGCACGTGTGGATCGAGGGACAGAAGCAGAGTTCCCTCGATCGGCTCACACAGCGGGTTCATGTTGCAGGAGTGGCTGCCGATCTCGGCGAGATACACAGCGACAGCCTGGGTCAGCAAGAACACCTTAACAAGTTCGGCCGTCCGTACGAGCCCGATACTCACCCTATCTACTGACATAACGATTTCCTCGACTAGCGCGAGCCACTGGCTCACGTGTTACGGAGTAGCCAATTTACGGATTGAAGAAGCGAAGCAGAGCTTCTTCATCCTGCTGGCTAAGTGCGGCACGAACTCTCATGTGACGCACAATGGCGCCGGATATGCGCGGAGAAAAACCTTCAGGAGCGTTGTGGCAGCGGGAGCAGTTCTGCTTGAATGCGCGCGCGCCATCATCCTGCGGCTGGCCTGTATGATTTCGTGTGGGGGCTTTGTACGGCGTGGCGCGTGGCTCACTGCCCTGCTGTGCTGCAATAGCGAATACGGAAGCACAAGCCAGAACAAGGGCTCCAAATACAAAATGCTTAGCACTCATTGCTGTTTCCCTTTCCATGCGGGAAAGAGGAACCGATAGACGATGCCTGTCTCCCATACATTGTGATTGCCCGTTGCAGAAAACTGCCGCGCATAGCTTGTCAGAATCCTGGTGTTGTGCGGCAAGTTGTAATCGAGGCCAAAATCGGCTCGCTGCGTATTCACCATCGGCATGCCGTCGCTCACGATGGTGTCGCGGCGAAAGGTTTGTTGAATCCGGAAAAGTGGCTCGAAACGGCCCATCGCACTGTCGGGGCCTCCGAACGCCTGCATGCGATAGTCTGCCTCGACCCAGTAACCCTGCGCATGGTGACCGCGCGCGAATTCAGAACGCAGCCGGAAGCCCGTGTCACTGGGCTCCCACCAGGCATGGGCGCCGTAGAAATTCTCGTGCGTCCCTTGCAAGAGACGATCGTAGGAAAGCCCTATTTCAAGGCGTTTATCGGGCAGGTAAAGGCTTGAACGGCCACCGGTGCTGCGTTGCGCGTTGAATTGCTGGTTGCCGCTTCGAATCGAATAGAAATAGTTGTAGTCGATCGAAACTTTACTTCGCGTGACGGCATTGCCACGCAGCATTCCTCCGAGGCCGCTTCCACTTGAAAAAACGCCAAGAGGCGCGATCAGCGGACCATCCTGAAAGTTACCGATCCATATCGGCGAAAGGCGTTCGTTATAGGTGTTAAATGGAATGAGAAACTCTCCACCCACGACAGTCACGTGACTGGCAGCAACATAATCGCCCTGCAGGTAAGTGAGGCCCATGAAATGCGTGTGGTTGTAGCCTGGCTGATTCCCCGTAGGCGAGAAGCTTTCGAGAAGAGCGGCGCGCGACTCGACAAGGATGTGCCGTCCGACAGGCGCGGCAAGCAGCGGCTCGATGATGGGAAGATAAGTGGTTTTACCAGAATTGGTGCTAGTCAAAAAGCCGGCGCCTCCAGAGATAAGTGGCGTATCCTGCGCCGAGCCGTAATTCGTAGTCGCGACGATGGCGAGCGCCAATCCTAGATAGCGGATAGCGCGTGCAGCAGAGCAGTGCTTTGGACTGAAGACCGAATGCAACATATTTGCAACTTAGTGGATTGCGCGCGGGCATGTGTCGCCAGATCGTCTGATAGTTGTCAAACGATTGTCACTTCCCTTTGCGAGCCTCCAAGCCAGCTTTGTAGCACTCGGCATCAGAGGGAACGCTTATCCTGACGGCATTTCCGTGACAACTTCTCGACAAGCGAACGCTGTAACAATGCGGTGACATTCGGCTTACAGCGACATGACAACATGCTGTCAAAAGCTGGCTAGAGTCGGAACAGCTTGCAGTTCCGACTCTGTGCTTGCGCCCATGACATTGAATGCGGATTGAGGCGCGGCGCGCACGAAGGCGCCGGGGCGATGAGCGAAATGCATGGGACGGCGCCGCTAAATCTGCTGTTGAGGATCTTCGCATGAAGCTCAAGTCAACCTTGTTCGCGATACTAGCCTCAACGCTGCTGGCAGCGCCCGTGTTCGCGCGGGCAGCTTCCGCACCGCCCGCTCCGCGCCGTATCGAAGTAACTGCCCAGCGATTTTCCTTCACCCCCAGCGAAATCACCTTGAAAAAAGGCGAGATGGTTGTGCTTGTGCTTAAGAGCCTGGATGTGACGCACGGCCTCCGCTTCAAGGATCTCGGCATCGAGACCAAAGTGACCAAGGGCCAGACCAGCGAGCTTGCCTTTACTGCAGACAAAACCGGTACGTTTGTAGGCCACTGTTCTGTCTTCTGTGGATCTGGCCACGGGCAGATGATGCTCACCGTACATGTTGTGGAGTAAGCGCATGTCACGAACCTGCTTTTTCATTGCCGGAGCGTCCTTGCTGGTCATGCTTCTGTCCGGCTGCAAAGCCGATCCGCCGGGCAAAGGAGAAACGGCGATGATGAACTGGGCGAAGCGCAAGATCTTCGTGCATAACAAGTCGCAAAGGAATCCGCTCAAGGACAATGCCGCGGGAGTCGCCGATGGCAAAGAGGCGTTCTCGCACTACTGCGTTGGTTGTCATGGGTTGGATGGCCAGAACACCGGCGTGCCCTTTGCCGATCGCATGTCGCCACCCGTGCCTTCACTGGCTGGGAAGGACGTGCAGTCCTATAGCGACGGCCAGTTGAAGTGGGTCATCGACTACGGAATCTGGCCCTCTGGCATGCCGGGGTCGAAGAACACGCTGAGCGACGACGAGATATGGTCGATCGTGCTTTATTTGCGCCACCTGCCGCAGGCCGGGAGCCTGGGCGAACCGGAGATGTACTCCCACTAACACGATGCGTACCTTTCACGCCAATTCGGCCAGCAACTCACTAAGCCGTGCATTGCAATTGCGCGAAGCGGTTCTGTTGCTCTTCTGCGATCCCTTGAGGATGGAATACGTGCGCTTGCTGCATCTTTCGCGAAAGGAGTGGACGGAATTGCTGCTCTGGCTGGACACGAGCGGGCTGGCGCTTTACTTTCTCGATCGGCTCAAGGAATTGGATCTCCTGGAGCTGCTGCCGCCGGCGGTGCTGACGCGACTGCGGAAAAACCTTGCGGATAACACGGAACGAATGGAGGGAATGATCGCCGAATCGATCGCAATCCAACTCCGTTTTCAGGAAGAAGGACTCTCGTACGCGGTGCTGAAAGGCTTCTCGTTGTGGCCAGTCTCAGTACCGAAGCTGGAACTTCGGTCGCAACTCGACCTGGACTTTCTCGTGTCAGAAGAAAGCGCGGTGGAGGCAAGGCGAATCCTTGAGGATGTTGGCTATCGGCTCCACGCAGCGAGTGGCAAAAGCTGGGAGTTCAAGGCAAACGAAGGCCGTCCGTCTTCGCTCAATGGATTGTACAGATCCGGACTAAGCCGCTCGGCAGAGTTGCACATTGAGGCAGATAGCCACTGTCGTCCATCGCTTCTTTCCCGCTCGCAGAGGCTGTTCTTTCATGGCGCACTCATGCCGGTACTCTCACCGGTCGATCTCTTCCTGGGACAAGGGCTTCACCTGTACAAGCACGTGTGCAGCGAGTTCTCGCGCACTGCCCACCTGATCGAGTTTCGCCGCCATGTAATTGCGCGATATGGCGACGCTGCGTTTTGGGCCGAGTTAGAGGAACAATCCGCAAGCGAGCCGGAAGCATATTTGCGACTGGGAGCAATGATTCTTCTCATCACGCATGTGATGGGTAAATTAGCGCCTGAGGCACTGACTCGGTGGTCGGTTGATCGGCTTCCTTCCGGCGCGGGCCGTTGGGTGGAGGTGTATGGACGCCGTACAGTGCTGGCGAGCTTTCCTGGAAGCAAATTATACCTTCTGCTGCAAGAAGAACTGGAAGCAGCGGGGTTGCCCGCGAAACGTCCCTTGCGCCAGGCGCTGCTGCCTCGCCGCTTACCGCCTGCGATCGCACATGCGGCCGCGGGCGAAGGTCTTTTCTCACGCATGAAGCGTTATTCAAGACAGCTTCACTTCATCGTCTTTAGACTGCGCTTTCACCTCCTTGAGGGGATGCGTTATCTTTTCGAGTCGATCCTCTGGCGGCAGTACAGGAATGAACTTTCTCAATGATCACTTCCTCCAACTCGGTCCCTCGCAGACTTCGGCGTCTTGGCTTGCAAGGAGCCCTGATCGCGCTTGCATTTGCCCCGAGCATGCAATCACAGACGCAGCAGGTCGCGACGATGGCAACGAGTCCATTGTCAGGCTCATTGCAGCTTACAAACAGTTTGGACGACGCAGGCCAGGCAGCGAATCCCGTTGGAGGAGGGGCTGCGGAGCAAGGTTTCAACACTGGAAACGCCCGAACGGCGAGAACTGGAACAGAGGGCAGCAGCGGAACGACTCAGAGCTTCGACACGCCTGCGGCTCTCTCCACCGACAAGATATTCGCCGTTCTTCAAGAGCAGCCGGACGCGCTCGTGGAGTTGAAGTCACTGATGTCTACGTTGGCACAGCAGCAAGGAGCGCCCATTCAGGCTGACTCGATTACCGATGAGATGCTGTACAGCAAGATTGCCTCCAGTCCTGAACTTCGAGCCAATGTCACGATATTCTTGCGCGCGCGGGGCTATGTGTCAGACGCTGATCTGCAAAGCGATGCCGCCGCCGATTACGAGGACTCGGGATTTTCACCCGTTGCAATTCCAGGGTTTGCTTCGCAGAGAACTGGCCAGTCCACCGGCGCACGTTCACAAGGTTCATCGCAGCAGACGTACCCTGGAATCGACGGTGCAATAGGATTGGGTGCTATGCGCGCCAAGAGGACGCGCACAGCGTCGGGGGAGGAGCCAAGCAACACACTGCGCAGCACCACCAGCGAGCCGCAAGTCTTGCATCAGCCGGCGCCTTACAACCTGTTATCGCTTCGCGACCTCTACACACAACTGCCGGAGCAGGGCGGCCAACTGAAGCGATTTGGCTCCGATGTTTTTCTGCACCGCGATGGGTTTGAAAGCAACCAGCTCGCTCTCAATGAGCGTGAGACCCCGCTCGATGTTCCAGCGGGACCTGACTACGTAGTCGGGCCTGGCGACAGTCTTTCGATTGATCTATGGGGTGGAATCTCACAGAATTTTACGCGTGCTATTGATCGCGAGGGCCGCCTCGCGCTTCCGGAGTCAGGCGCGGTGCAGGTGGCTGGGCTAACGCTGGAGCGAGTACAGGGCGTGGTCGCTGAAGCGCTGAAGCCGCAGTATCGCGATGTCAAGGTCGCGGTTACAGTTGCTCACTTGCGCAGCATACGCGTTTATGTGGTGGGTGATGTGCAACGGCCTGGCGCCTACGATATCAGCTCGCTTGCTACGTCATTGAATGCGCTCTATGCCGCGGGCGGGCCCACAAGCGTTGGGTCGCTGCGTATTCTGCGCCACTATCGCGGCAAGCAGTTGATTGGTGAGATTGACCTGTACGACTTTCTGTTACACGGCGTGCAGAATGAAGATCGCCTCGAGGCAGGCGACACCGTGCTGGCGCCTCCCGCGGGACCGCAGATCGCCGTCTACGGCGCAGTCAAACGGCCGGCTATCTATGAACTGAAAGAAAAGGCCACGCTGGGCGCAGTGCTGGAAGATGCAGGCGGGGCAACCGTGGCCGCGGAATTTGGACACATTGAAATTGAGCGTATCGACGCGAACCGGCAGCGAGAGACGGTCACGCTTGACCTTCCACCAGCGAGCAGCCCGGAGAGTTTGCAGGCAGCCATGGCAACCTTTGCGGTCCATGACGGAGATCGCGTTCACGTTTCGCAGATTCTTCCTTATAGCCAGCGAGTTATTTATATGCAGGGGCATGTCGTTCGACCTGGGCGCGTGTCGTATCGCGATGGCATGCGCCTGAGCGATGTTTTGCATAGTTATCAGGATCTGCTGCCAGAGCCTGCGGACAATGCCGAGATCGTGCGGCTCGTATCTCCCGATTTGCATCCAGAGACCATCGAGTTCAACCTGCCCGATGCGCTGATTGGCAATAACAACATCGAATTAAAACCATTTGACACAATCCGTATTTACGGCCGATACGAAGCCGACGCACCGAAGGTCATCGTAGCTGGCGAAGTCCTTCGGCCCGGCGCCTACTCGCTCTCAGCGGGCATGACGGCCGCACAACTCGTCCGCATGGCCGGCGGCTTCAAGCGGGACGCCTTGCTGGAGAGCGCCGACCTGACCAGCTACCGCATCGTCGATGGGACCAAGGTGGTGAGCGAACGCGATTCGATTCGCATTGGAGATGCTGTCCTCCATGACGACGGCGGCGCGGATGTGCGGCTCAAGCCAGCGGATGTGCTGACCGTGCATCAGATTACCGGGTGGAACGACATTGGCTCTTCAATCACCCTTGAAGGCGAGGTGGCCCATCCAGGCAATTATGGCATTCAACAAGGCGAGCGGCTCAGCTCAATTCTGCGCCGTGCTGGAGGGTTGCGCGACTCGAGCTATCCGGCAGGGGCGGTTCTGCTGAGAGACGAAGTGCGGCGGCTGGAAGAAAAGAGCCGAGAAGAACTTATTCGGCAGATCGAGACCAGTTCCACTGCCGCGCGCATGAGCCCCAGTCTTGGCTCCAACGACCAATCGGCAACGTTGCAACTTATTGCTCAACAGCAAGAGCAAGTACTGGCGCGATTGAAGAGTCAGCCCGTTACCGGCAGGCTGGTCATCCACATCAGTACCGATATTGCGAGTTGGGAAAATACCCCCGCCGACATTGAAGTGCGTGCCGGGGATGTACTGCGTATTCCCAAGCGGCCGGGCTTCGTGCTGGTAAGTGGTCAAGTGTATAACAGCTCGGCGATCACATTCACACCCGATAAAACTGCGGGATGGTATCTGCGGCGCGCAGGCGGCGCAACAGAGATCGCTAACACGCGAGACATCTTCATTATCCGCGCCAATGGGTCTGTGGTTGGACGCAGGTCGGGATCGCTCTTCGACCACGATGTGCTGGCGACAAGACTGGATGCAGGCGACGTTGTGGTGGTGCCGCAGAAGATCATCGGTGCTTCTGTCTTTTGGCGCAATCTGCTGACCGTGGCGCAGATCGGCTCATCGATTGCCATCACGGCGGCCGTGGCTGGTGTGCTATGAGCACAGCCAATCATTTTCAATCCGTCACGCAGGATGAGCGTCTGCAGGAGGTTGACTCCCCTTCCGATGACGGGAGATCGCCCTCATCTGAAGAGGACAACGCGCATAATCGCAGGGCAGCGCCCAACTGGGTAGGCAACGCTTCGCTGCTATGGGAGAAGCGGCGCACGCTGGCGCGTACTGCAGGCATCTCGCTGGTATTGGCGCTTGCGGTCGCCTTCCTGTTGCCGAAGCAGTATGAGTCCAGCGCGCGCATTATGCCGCCAGGCAACTCAATGGGCGGCGCTGCCATGCTGGCGGCACTGGCTGGGCGCGGCGGAGGCAGCCTGGGTAGCCTTGGCATGCTGGCAGGTGGATTGCTTGGCGGCGGTGGCAACACTTCGCTGTTCATAGATCTGCTGCGCAGTGGCTCGGTCAGCGGACGCCTCATCGATCGCTTCGATCTGCAGCATGTGTATCACAAGCGCTATCGCGTCGATACAGCGAAGGTTCTGACTCGCCGTACAAAGATTGTGGATGACAAGAAGAGCGGCGTAATTACCCTTACCGTTACAGACAATGACCCGGTCCGCGCGCGCGACATCGCGCAGGGCTATCTGGATGAACTGAACCAGTTGGTGAACCTCACCAACACGTCGTCGGCGCATCAGGAGCGATTGTTCATCGAAAAGCGACTGGAAAGCGTGAAGGGCGATCTTGAACAGGCGCAGCAACGATTGAGCGAGTTTTCAAGCAACCACTCCACCATTGACATCAAGGAACAAACACGCGCTATGGTGGACGCTGCTTCCCGGCTGCAGGCGCAGTTGATTGTCGAGCAGGCGGGGCTCGATTCACTGCGCCAGATGTACGGCGATGGAAACGTGCGCGTGCGGTCAGCGCAAGCGCGAATCGGCGTATTGGAAAGCGAAATTGCGAAGATGAGCGGATCTCCGAAGGCACTTCCAGCGGACTTCAGCAACGCAGGCGGGGATGAATCGCATGGAGGTCATAGCGATGACGAGTATCCGCCCTTGCGCCAATTGCCGCGCCTTGCCGTGCCCTATGCCAACCTTTATCGCGAAGTGCAAGTGCAGGAATCCGTCTACGAACTGCTGACGCAACAATACGAGATGGCACGTCTTCAGGAAGCGAAGGACATTCCCGTCGTGAGTGTGATCGACGCACCGGGCATTCCCGAGAAGAAGTCGTTTCCCCCGAGATTGCTTCTGGCGCTTCTCATCGCGGCTACTTCGGTCGTCGTGGCGTCTGTCCTGCTTCTTGCGCAATCGCAGTGGTTCCTGGTTCCGGCGAATGATCCAGTCAAGATACTTGCAAATCAGATCGGCAACACATTGCAGCAGCACCTAAAGGTCCGGCTGCCGAGAACCAGAGGTGTGCGATGAGGACACACCTTTCAAACGCGGCATACGGACTTCTGGATTATGCGGCTTATCCCATTGGGATGCTTGTGGTGGCGCCCGTGGCGCTGCATAACCTGGGTGTGGCGCAGTATGGCGTGTGGGCGGTGGCAACCGCAGCAGTTAGCACCGGCGGCATTATCGCTTCCGGCTTTGGGGACGCAAACATTCAGCACGTCGCCAACCGGCGCGGCGCGGGCGACCACGGCGCAATGTTGCGCGCGGTGCGCAGCATGATGGGCATCAATCTGGTGCTGGGCATTGTGTTTGCCGTAATCGGATGGATGCTCTCTCCGCTGGTAGCTGCGCATGTGACAGCTGCGGACGCCGGATTGCGGCAATCCTGCTTGTGGTCGCTTCGCATTGCGAGCGTATTGATGGCAGTGCGAGCCGTTGAAAGCGT
>OBLW0100001383.1_pt1 | contig 20679 bp, 15 predicted proteins | sample 1520161 | NCBI WGS metagenome assembly OBLW01 (sample SAMEA3539309, study PRJEB22396) | soil metagenome | biome: tundra; feature: field; material: soil | place: USA | collected 2010-05 | depth 0.15 m | reverse complement strand
GCGATGAGGAGGCCGCCGACGAGACCGAAGATGAGGACGTGGCGCTTCATGATGGAGTTGTGAAGAAGTATATCCCCTCCTAACCCTGACTCCGCGCACGCCTCAAGGCTCGACAAACAATACTCCATGAAAAGTGCCTCCTCAGATGCAAACTTCATAACAGCCGCTAACGGTTCGCTTGCCGTTCCCATTTTGGAGCGCTTTTATCACAAACAGGCAGTGTGCGCCATCACTGACAGCCCGACCGGCAAATGCCATCATCCAAAAGTGTGTGTTTTCCGGAACCTGGGTTCCTTCGGGTTTGCGCAATTCCTCTTTGATAATTGAATAGTGGTCTGGCAACAACGGGCGCTCTCCTCGTAATTCCACAGTTAAACCCTTTAGAATCAATTTGATGAACATAAGAATATGAATCTAAATGAGTTAAGCGGAATGGGGGGGCATTACCAAATAGTAAACACGCGCTCTGTCACTTTTGACCTACCGTCGAAGGCCCCATAAAACACCTCTTACACTCGATGCAATTGGCCCTATGCTGATTGCTCATCCTCTGCATTCATACGAGTCCCTCCGCGATCGCTCTCGCTACATTGCGCGAACGGCCTCGCCAGCCGGAGAGCTGCGCGATATCTTCCGCTTCGGAAAGAGCATGTCTCGCATCTTCACTTTTGCCTTGTGGAGTTGGGACTTCGAGTTGCCAATCGAGCAATCCAGAAGTTGCGCGATCTCATGGTGCTGATATCCTTTTACTTCGTGCAAATCGAAGATTCGCCGGCATCCCGCGGGCAATTCCTCGACGGCCCGGCGCAGGGCAATGCGGTCCACCACACCGCTGAGGCTCGGATCAGCCTTACCTACGTCGCGCTTCAAAGAGGAAGGCTCCGCCGAAACAGGCTCATCCAGCGAGACCAGCGGCGGAGATTTGCGGCGGCGCAGCTTCATCAACACCGTATTCACGGCAATCCGATAGAGCCAGGTGGAGAAGGCGGAATCGCCGCGAAACGAATGGACGCTCCGAAAAACCTGGAGGAAAGCTTCCTGGGTGAGGTCCTCGGCGTCGGCAACATCTTTCGTCATTTGCAGACACACCGAATACACACGCTTCTTGTGCAACTGGTAGAGAGTGGCAAAAGCCTCTTCGTCTCCTTGCTGCGCTCGCTGAATGAGACAAGCTTCGGAACTCTCGACTCGTTTCTGTTCACGAAGTGGGACAGCTAAACTGACGGCGGGAACCCTTGCTGCGGATATCGCGGAAGCGGCCACAGTAACCTCCTTCGAAAGCACGGAACTGAATTTCTCCAATAAACGGAGATTCATGTTACGAAGAGGAGAGTAACGGAGTGGCCCCGCCCCTCCCATCAGGATGCTGCTGTACCCGTTTATGGAACTTGCTGTACAGAAGGAGTGTTATCGATAGTCTGTTCTGAGAAGTTTTGGACGAACTTACCAGGATGCGGATAAGGAAGAAGCGGTTTGCGAACCAGGACTTCGGGACAACCTACATGTTATTTGCACTACAACCCCGGCATTTTCCAGTTACTTCTACGGTTTTTACTCGATTGCTGAAACTAGGCGCAACCATCCAGAACGGCAGTTGTCTCGCGTAACACCGAGCCGCAAGGAATCATAAGCTCGAGAAGAGTTCCTGGGGCCGCATTGGTTAGCCGAAGTTCGCCACCAAATTCACGAGCTCGCTGTTTCATGCCGCCGATTCCAACTCCGACTCTTTCCGGCCTCATCTCCGCCACACGCTCGTCGATTCCCTTGCCATCGTCGAGCACAGACACTGCGATCGAGTTATCTTTTTGACGCAACTTAATCCACACCTTGTGGGCTTCGGAATGGCGAAACACGTTCGTCAATGCCTCCTGGACGATGCGAAAGACAGCGGTCTCAACCTCGGGCGCCAGTCGGGGGAACGGTTGCGGTTGCACGTCGAGGAACGTTTGGATGCCACTGCGCTTGGTCAGTCCTTCCGTATACCAGGAGATCGCCGAAAGGAGCCCGACCTCGTCCAACAGCGGAGGATGCAACAGGTGAGACAAGGTCCGAACCTGCTGTATCGAGCGATCGATAATACCGCTGGCTTGGGCAAAGCCTTCCGGCTGTCCCGGCGACTTTTGCAGTAGGATTCCATCCAAAATCATCTTGGCTACGGCCAGTTCCTGCCCCAAACCGTCGTGCAGATCGCGCGCGATACGGCGGCGTTCCTGATCCTGGGCGGACATGAGTCGAACGGAAAGCCGCCGCAATTCGTCGGTCCGGCGATCCACCATCTTTTCCAGTTCCAGCGCATTATCCCGAATCGAGTGTTCCAGCACCTTGCTGTCGTGGATATCGGAGCAGGTGCCGTACCATGTCACAATCTCCCCCCTCGGACTTCGAATCGGCACCGCACGGGCACGGAACCAGCGATAGTTTCCGTCTTTAGCGCGGAGGCGATACTCCGCCTCGTATTGCGAACCGGCGTGCACGGACTGTAACCAGGATTGGTTGCTGCGCTCGACATCGTCCGGATGGACAAAAGTAAGCCAACTGACACTGTTGCCATCGGATGAGGCCCCGGTGTATTCGTAAAACCGCTCGCTTACGTACTCATAACGCCCGTGCCGCTGACTGCTGAAGATAACATCTGGCGCGGTGCTTACGATGGCGTCAAGTTCCTGATTCTTACTTACCAGTTCGTAATTGAGCTGCAGCAACAGTTCGGCCTTAGCCGCTAACTCCTCGGTGCGCTCCGCAACGCGGCGCTCCAGATCGCGATTCAGCTCTTCCAGTTGCCTGGTCTTGCGGTGCAACTCCGCGAACACCCTGACCTTCGCGCGCAACAACTCCTGGATCACCGGAACCGAGATGTAATCTACCGCTCCATGCTCATATCCTTTAAGCCTGTCTAAGTCAGTAAGGTGCACGGCGGAAATAAAGATGATCGCGGTTCTTTGAAAACGCGGGTGCTGCCGGATCATGGTCGCCAATTCGAAGCCATCCAGTTCCGGCATGCTGACATCCATCAGGACAACGGCGACGTCAGTCTTGAGCAGGATCTCCAACGCCGCCTTTGCCGAAGTTGCCTTAATCAGATTCTGACCGAGTTCCCCGAGCATGACCTCATAGCTGAGCAGCTTGGCCGGCTGGTCATCCACCATGAGAATATTGACTCTGTCATCTTTCCCCGTCATCGTTTCTGCCTCTGTATAGATCCCGAGTTAGGTTCTGCCATCAGCTTTACCTATTACCGGTGGAGCCACATACGCAGCGACGAGAGTAACTGTTCCGTATTTACGGGTTTGGCCAGATACTCGGAGGCGCCCGCCTCCAGACATTTCTCACGGTCGCCCTTCATTGCTTTTGCCGTCAAGGCAATGATGGGCAGGCGCTGAAACGAAACATTCTGCCGGATCACTCGCATGGTCTCATATCCATCCATCTCCGGCATCATGATGTCCATTAAAACGATCGCGACATCGGGAGTCGATTCCAGTTTCGCAATCGCTTCGCGTCCGGTGCCTGCCGTGATTACGTCCATTCCGCGCCGCTCCAGCACGCTGCTCAGAGCGAAGATGTTCCGCACATCGTCGTCGACCACCATCACTTTCTTGCCTACCAGCGCGTCATCCGAGTGGTGCAAACGGTCGAGCATCCTCTGCTTCTCGACCGGCAGATCAGACACCACGCGGTGCAGGAACAATGCGCTCTCGTCCAACAATCGTTCGGGTGATTCGACTCCCTTCACCACAACGCTGCGCGCCAGCAGGTGGAGGCGCGCATCCTCTTCCGAAGAGAGTTCCTTGCCCGTAAATACGACTACCGGCACATCGCCCAACCCGGGATTGTCGCGGAAGCGCTCCAAGACATCGAAGCCAGATATATCGGGTAGACGAAGATCGAGGACGACACAGTCGAAAGGCCGATCATTGACTGCCTCCACCGCCTCCTGCCCGCTGGCGACGACCGTAACATCGATATCGTCGTAGCCCAACAACTCTTTAATACTAAGTTGCTCAGCCGGATTGTCCTCGACCACCAACAACCGCTTGCGTCGCGGGGCGGAATACTCCTTGATACGGGTCAACGCGCTTTCCAGGCCCTCAGGCGTGGTTGGCTTAGTAACAAAGGCAAAGGCGCCACGCGCAAGACCATGATGGCGGTCTTCGTCGAGCGTTAACATTTGCACCGGTATGTGGCGAGTAGCGGGATCTTGTTTCAGGTGATTGAGCACGGTCCAGCCCAACATATCTGGCAGGAATACATCGAGTGACACTGCCGTTGGATGGAACTCGCGAGCGAGAGCAAGAGCCTCCGCGCCACGCATGGCAACGAGCACTTTGAATCCTTTGTCCCGCGAAAGATCGCACAATACCCGCGCATAGTGTGGATCATCTTCGACGATCAATAACACTGCATCGTCGGGTTGGAGGTTGTCGCAGTCGTCAGAGATCTTCTCCGCCGGATGTTCTGCGATGCTCGCGACCGAGAGCTGCGCCGGCGAAACGGACGCGGAATATTTTCGCTCGATCGTCGAAGCGCTCGAGGGCCCGACATAAGTCTGCGGTAAGTAGAGGGTAAAAGTGCTCCCTCGACCTAGCGCGCTTCGTAACTGGATTTCACCACCGAGCAGGCTCGCCAGTTCGCGGCTGATGGCGAGACCAAGTCCGGTGCCTCCGTATTTTCGGCTGGTGCCAGCGTCCGCCTGCTGGAAGGCCTCGAAGATGATTCTCTGCTTTTCGTAGGGGATGCCGATGCCGCTGTCCGTCACCTCAAATGCCACCACCGTCGCGGCTTTTGATAGGATCGGATGCTCCTCGCTCCATCCGCCCCTCGCGACCGATACCGCTAGCCGGACGCCTCCAAGTTCGGTGAACTTGAATGCATTCGACAAGAGATTCTTCAACACCTGCTGCAGGCGCTTGGAGTCTGTAACCACGCTGCGGGCAAGATGGGGATCGGTCTGCACCTCGAAAGTAAGTCGACGATTCTCCGCCTCGTGCTTGAACGGACGTTCGACCATGTCGAGTAGACTGGCGACGAATATTTCCTCGGCTTCGACCGAAACCGTGCCGGATTCGATCTTCGACAGATCGAGAATATCGGTGATGAGGTTGAGTAAGTCCGTTCCGGCGCCGTGGATCGTACGAGAGAACTCGACCTGCTTGGGAGTAAGGTTGCCGTCCGGGTTATCGCTAAGTTGCTGACCCAACACAAGAATGCTGTGGAGTGGGGTGCGCAACTCGTGCGACATGTTAGCCAGGAACTCGGATTTGTACTTCGAGGTTAAAGCCAGTTCCTTGGCCTTTTCTTCCAGGGCGCGACGGGCCTGCTCGATTTCCTGGTTCTTGCGTTCGACTTCGACGTTCTGTTCGGCTAACTGCTGAGCCTTTTGCGCTAACTGCTCGTTGGTCTGCTGCAATTCCTTTTGCTGCATCTGGAGTTCCGTGGCCAACTGCTGGGATTGCTTGAGCAGTCCTTCCGTCTGCATGGTGGCCTCGATGCTGTTGAGCACGATGCCGATGCTGGCTGTAAGTTGTTCGAGGAAGGCCAGATGGGAAGTCGTAAAGTTGCCGAGCGAGGCTAACTCAATCACGGCTTTTACGCGATCCTCGAAAAGAACCGGCAATACGATTACGTTTCGCGGGACAGCCTCAAACAAACCGGAACGAATCGCGATGGTGTTGGGCGGCAGATCGGAGATAAGCATCCTCTGCTTTTCGGCGGCGCATTGCCCCACTAACCCCTCGCCGATTTTCAGGCGGCGCAAATGGCCATCCTCGCCGTCGCCAGCAAAGGCCGAGAGCAGCACCATTTCCGCGGACTCTTCCGTCCCCATCTGATAGATTACTCCCTGTTGCGCGCTGACGAGGGGAGCGAGTTCCGACAGCAACATGCGTCCGACGGTCGCCAGATCGCGTTGACCTTGCAACATGCCTGTGAAACGAGCCAGGTTCGTCTTGAGCCAGTCCTGTTCCGTGTTGCGATCCGTGGTGAGGCGGAGGTTGTCGATCATGGTGTTGATGTTATCTTTCAACTCCGCAACCTCACCGCTGGCCTCCACCTGAATGGAGCGAGTCAGGTCGCCTTTAGTGACTGCCGTAGCGACCTCTGCGATTGCTCGCACCTGGTTCGTCAAGTTATCGGCCAGCAGGTTGACGTTGCCCGTCAGATCTTTCCATGTGCCTGCAGCGCCTGGCACATTGGCCTGGCCACCCAGACGGCCTTCGACGCCTACTTCGCGTGCCACAGTTGTAACCTGGTCGGCGAAAGTGGCCAGCGTATCGGTCATATTGTTAATGGTTTCGGCGAGGGCGGCGACTTCACCCTTTGCGTTCACGGTCAACTTCTGAGTGAGTTCGCCGTTGGCTACAGCAGTTACGACCTTCACAATGCCACGTACTTGCTCGGTGAGGTTAGCAGCCATCACGTTCACGTTGTCGGTAAGATCTTTCCATGTGCCCGCAACGCCGGGCACCTGGGCCTGACCACCTAACTTACCTTCGGTACCTACTTCCCGCGCAACGCGAGTTACCTCGGCAGCGAAGGCGTTGAGTTGATCGACCATCGTATTGATGGTGTTCTTGAGTTCGAGAATTTCGCCCTTCACGTCGACAGTGATCTTGCGCGACAAGTCGCCGCGAGCGACGGCCGTGGTTACTTCGGCAATGTTACGAACCTGGCCAGTCAGGTTGCCGGCCATGGCATTGACGGAATCGGTAAGATCCTTCCAGGTACCAGCCACACCAGAGACGTTAGCCTGGCCACCCAGGCGGCCTTCGCTGCCCACTTCGCGGGCTACGCGCGTCACTTCGGCGGCAAAGGAGCGTAACTGCTCGACCATGGTGTTCAGAGTTTCCTTCAACTGCAGGATTTCTCCGCGCACGTCTACCGTGATTTTCTTCGAAAGGTCGCCGTTCGCGATGGCCGTCGCGACCTCGGCGATGTTACGTACCTGACCCGTCAAGTTGCTGGCCATGAAGTTCACGTTGTCGGTGAGATCCTTCCAGGTGCCAGCCACACCCGGCACCTGCGCCTGTCCACCTAGTTTTCCGTCGGTGCCGACTTCGCGGGCCACACGGGTCACTTCTCCCGCGAAGGCGTTGAGTTGATCGACCATGGTGTTGATGGTGTTCTTCAGTTCGAGAATCTCGCCTTTCACGTCGACCGTAATTTTGCGCGACAAGTCGCCGCGAGCTACAGCCGTAGTTACTTCGGCGATGTTACGTACCTGGCCCGTCAAGTTACCGGCCATCGAGTTGACGGAATCGGTAAGATCCTTCCACGTGCCGGCCACGCCGGGGACGTTTGCCTGACCACCCAAACGGCCTTCGGTGCCGACTTCGCGGGCCACACGCGTAACTTCGCCCGCGAATGCATTTAGCTGATCGACCATCGTGTTGATGGTCTCTTTTAGGAGAAGAATTTCGCCGCTAACGTTCACCGTGATCTTTTTAGACAAATCGCCGCTGGCAATGGCGGTCGAGACTTCGGCGATGTTTCGGACTTGGCCGGTCAGGTTGCTGGCCATCGAGTTCACCGAGTCCGTGAGATCTTTCCACGTGCCGCCAACGCCGGGGACCTGGGCCTGTCCGCCCAGTTTTCCGTCGGTACCAACTTCGCGGGCCACGCGAGTCACTTCCGAGGCAAATGAACGCAACTGATCCACCATGGTGTTGATGGTGTCCTTGAGTTCAAGAATTTCGCCGCGCACGTCGACTGTGATCTTGCGCGATAGGTCGCCGCGGGCAACAGCCATCGACACTTCCGCGATATTGCGAACCTGGCCGGTAAGGTTGCTGGCCATGAAGTTCACGTTGTCGGTAAGATCCTTCCACGTGCCGGCCACGCCGGGCACCTGGGCCTGTCCGCCCAGTTTGCCTTCGGTGCCCACTTCGCGGGCCACTCGCGTTACTTCGCCGGCGAAGGCGTTGAGTTGGTCTAACATCGTGTTGATCGTGTTTTTGAGCTCGAGAATCTCGCCCTTTACGTCGACGGTGATCTTGCGCGACAGGTCGCCGCGAGCCACGGCCGTTGTCACTTCCGCGATGTTGCGAACCTGACCGGTAAGGTTACCGGCCATCGAGTTGACGGAATCGGTAAGATCCTTCCAGGTTCCGGCAACGCCGGGGACGTTTGCCTGACCACCGAGGCGGCCTTCGCTGCCTACTTCGCGGGCTACGCGAGTTACTTCGCCGGCGAAGCGGTTAAGCTGATCGACCATCGTGTTGAGGGTTTCTTTAAGCTGCAGAATTTCTCCGCGCACGTCGACCGTGATCTTGCGGGAGAGATCGCCATTCGCGATGGCGGTCGCGACCTCAGCGATATTGCGTACCTGGCCGGTAAGGTTGCTGGCCATGAAGTTGACGTTGTCGGTGAGATCTTTCCACGTGCCTCCAACGCCGGGGACTTGGGCCTGCCCGCCGAGTTTCCCCTCGGTGCCCACTTCGCGGGCTACACGAGTTACTTCGCCAGCGAACGCGTTGAGCTGGTCGACCATCGTGTTGATGGTGTCTTTGAGTTCTAGGATCTCGCCTTTTACGTCGACGGTGATCTTGCGGGATAAGTCGCCACGGGCAACGGCAGTGGTCACTTCGGCGATGTTACGAACCTGAGCCGTTAAGTTACCGGCCATTGCGTTCACGGAGTCGGTAAGGTCTTTCCAGGTACCGGCTACGCCTACGACGACGGCCTGGCCGCCTAACTTGCCGTCGGTACCTACCTCGCGAGCGACACGGGTTACTTCGGAAGCGAAGGAGCGCAACTGGTCAACCATCGTATTGATAGCTTCCTTGAGCTGGAGAATTTCGCCGCGCACATCGACGGTGATTTTGCGGGAGAGGTCTCCGCTGGCAACTGCGGTTGCTACTTCAGCGATGTTGCGCACCTGGCCGGTAAGATTGCTGGCCATCGAGTTCACGGAGTCGGTGAGATCTTTCCAGGTGCCGGCGACGCCCGGAACCTGCGCCTGGCCGCCGAGTTTGCCGTCGGTACCGACTTCGCGGGCTACGCGCGTCACCTCGGCGGTAAACACGCCGAGCTGCTGGATCATGGTGTTGACGATGTTGGCGGAACGCAGGAATTCGCCTTCCAGGGGCCGTCCATCCACGTCGAGGCGAACCGTCTGCGTCAAATTTCCCTGGGCCACGGCGGCGATGGCTCGAGTAACCTCGGCAGTAGGCCGGAGTAAGTCTTCGACCAGCGTATTGACCGATACTTCGATGTCTCCCCAGGCACCTCGGGCTTCATGAAAGCGGGTACGCTCCCGAGTTCTTCCTTCCTTGCCCACCACCTGCCCGACGCGTTTCAATTCCTGCGCCATTTGCTGATTGGCGGCCACAATGGCATTGAAGGTATCGGCGATCTTTCCTTCCAAACCTGTCCAGGAGCCAGGAAGGCGGACGGAAAAGTCGCCGTCGCGCATGGTTTGCAAGCTGGCGAGAATCGCGCTTAGGTCAGCCGAGGAAGAGTCCGACACCCGGGACGAATTGCCGTTGCCGTTGGCGCCTGGCTGAGGTTGCGGCTGATGTTCGCCATCGGCCACCGTGGCCGTCGATCCTCGATTATTTCTCTTCATCGCGATCTCCTGGAGAGAGGGCCGCCCAGCCGCGCCTTAGCGCCTGTGATCGGCGTCAAGGCGCCCATGGCGGACGGCGAAACTCGGGAAGGGGGCAGGAAAGCGAATTCGCCGTCACGCAGCGTGCCAGGAACCGACACACGGAAGTCATGGTTTTTCCGCATCTGCTGTTTAAATTCGATGGATCGAAATCGCTAGTCGAACCGTTCTACCCGAAAAACTTGAGACTGACTCTAGGGTCTTTCCTGTAGCCGCCGACGCCACCGCCGTTGCCCTCACAAGTCATGCCACATTTTCAAAAATAACTTCATTCCCGGCCACCGCCGCAGTTTTGCAAGCCCCGGTCCGGCGCATCGCTTCCATCGCCCCGGCCGTCCGCGAACTTTCGGTGCAAGCGACGTACACCATGACTCCGGGTTGGTCAGGCTGCTTCTCAAAGCGCTTTGCCTCGCTCTCAGAAAAGCCCAACGCCATTAGCGCCTCAGAGCTTCCACATAGGCCGGGAAAATCCTTCCCTAGAACCAGGTCGCGCAGGAACGCTCGCGAACGAATGAAGAAGCCGACGCCCGGTATGATTACGGCGCCGAGCTTCATGAGCCACTCGATCAACGCCAGAGTGCTGGCGGTGGCGGCGCGCTCGACGTGAAAGATCTTCGCCTCGCGCATGATTTGGGCTATGGAGTGTCCCGGCCAAACCATCAGGCAGATTTGTTCGTTGTCGAAGCCAGATTGGTTGAGGGTGCGCACAACGTCCTGGAGGGGCGCGTCCTCCAAGTAGACACCGTAAGCGGCTGGCGTATTCGCTACCATTGAAATTGTTCCGAAGTCTATTTCGTCGAAATCTCAGTTAACACGACAGCGTTGGACCATCGTGATGCCGAGTTGTTGCTAAGAAGTCGTCGCTTCCGGCGGCGCTTCCACAATCACCTCGACTTCGGCGCCTTCCTTGAGTCGAACTTTGTTCCCGGCTTCATCGATAAGCTCATTTTCAATCCGCAGCTCTCGATACAAGTCGTCGGCAGCGTAAACCGCGATCTGAGCCTTCTCAGGATCGTGGGGAGTGGGAGGCTTAATAATTTTCTCGACGGTGGCGGTTAGCCTCGTCGCTGGGTTATCGCTCATGTTTTTTCGACACCACCTCTATAAGGTTGCCGTTAAATGAGAATCGTGCTGCGGTATTCACTCGCGCGCGTCCCTTAGCGCGATCCCTATCCCTGGGTACCTGTGGATGGCATGCTGGTCACCGACCGGCGAATCCGGTTGGTCACATCGGCTGCACGATCACGGAGCGATTCACGGATTTCGCTGCCAGCGGCAGGGGCCAAAAGAATTCCTAATCCCGCTCCGACTCCGACGCCCAGCAAGAAACCGGCGAGGTGTGACGGCCACCGAGACTTCCCCTGGAGCGCTTCGGCCGCGGCTTCCAGTCGATCGGCAGCGTCTTCGTATTTGTCGGCAACCGTGTCGGAGATGTCGCTGTATTTGCTGGAGACGGTATCGCTCAGGTTGCCGACGCTTTCTTTGATTTGGTCTCCGATGGCGGCCCGCACTTTCGGTTCGGTGAACAAAAGACCTATTCTCGCAGCCAGACGTATCCAATCCTTCGAGGACGTCTTGGATCTAATATCGCGCATGACACTCCCCTTTCGATTGTTTGGCAAAACAAGACTCTAAACAGTGGCGGGGTGCAAGGCTATCGGTAGTTTCCTGTAGGCCATGGCTAGTGGACGGGTATGGTGATGCTCCGACGTTCAGGCCGTGCGACTCGGTAAAACACCTGATACAGTAACAAGCGGCCGGCCAGTAAGGTTGAGCATGGTTTAAAGCGGGAAGATGCGGCACAGGTTTTTGCCGTTTCCCTGTCTCGGATTCCTCCGAAGCGGAACGGCCGTCAGGAGGGTCACGCATCTCATCCGCTGAACTCCCGTCCCAGTACATCCGAAGGTCCGAACCGGCCATCCTCGATCATGTTCAAAAAATAAAAGCGCCTTCCGCCTGGTTGTGAGCAAGGAGAAAGGCGCCGGTTCAATTACTTATGGGGAGGCCGGGACGCAGGTTGCGATCTGGGCTGCATTCTCTGCTGCATCTGTTGCTGTTGTTGTTGATGTTTCTGCTGGAGCTGTTGCGTTTGTTGCTGGTGACGCTGCTCCACTTGTTGCTTGGCCGCCTCGTTATTCTGTTTGGTTACTTTCTGATCTTCCTTCTCCTGCTGCTTGGCTACTTTTTGCCGCTCTTTGTCCTGCTGCGCGTAGAGCTTCTCTTGCTGTTGCTGGTATTTCTTGTCCTGCTTTGCGTCGCCCGTGTTCGGAGGCGCGGGGCGCTCGGCCGGGGGAAGCTCACGAACGTGGCCAGGCGTGGCGCCGGAGCGTCCGGCGTTTCCGCCTGCGGCGCCCGTTGCGTTTCCGCCGCGATTCGCGGGCCGCGTATAGGTGCCGCCCGCCTCTCTCGCCGGTACCGCGTGATCGAAGTCTCCCGGCCTGGCTGTTGCCGCGACCGAGGGTCGGCCCTGGTTCCGCGAGGCACGGAGCTCGGGATTGCCACGGGCAGACTGCTCATGTTGCGTTTGAGCAGAGACCGCGGGAACATGTCGCTCACGCGCCGCAGCCTCCTCTTGCGGGGAGGGACGCGCGTTGATGCCGCCTTCGCCGCCGTTGTAGCTGACGTGATTCACCTCTCTCACGTTGACGGTGGTGTTGTAGACATTGTGAATTTCTGTGACATTCACGTTCATGACGGCGCGGTTGTAAAAGAAGTGCCCACCGTCCCAGCGGCCACCCTCGAAACCAAGGCCGAAGTAGCCGAAGCCGTAGTTAATGCCACCGTAAAAGCCGACCTGCGGCCCCCAGTACCCGTCATAGAAGACAAACCCGCTTCCTCCCCATCCCCAGTACGGGGGTGTCCATAGAAAACCGACTTCGGGAGCCAGCACCCAGGTTCCCGGAACCCAGTAATAATCGTCAAAGTCATCGCCGTAAGCCCAGTACCCCGGCGTCCAGAGGTAGCCGTCGCCGGGACAGAGGGGCTGCTCATAGATTGGGAGAGGGGGCGGCGCAAATCCAACGACAATTCCGATTGCGGCGAACGAGGACGCTGAGACACACAGCATCACGAAAGCAAACAGCAGATTGCGAATTCTGCGGACATGCATGGTTACTTCCTTAGCTCAGATCCCTCGTTTTCCCGGTCCTGCTCTGCTGCTGCGGGTTCCGTGGACTGAGCTTCAGACGTTACGACCGAACATCATTCCGAGGAATATGATCGATTCCATGTTAGTAAATCCTTGCACTGCTGTGCAACGTAGCGCCCTTGCCGGAAAACCCTGTGGGCCTCCAGGAAGGGCAGGGCTTACGCGATGCGCTCAAGTCCTCCATCTTCGACATCGTTGGGCAACGGATCATTAATTCGAGGGGACTGCTGTGACGGATCGGGATCCGTCGGCAGTTGCTGACCTCGTTCGGGATCGTTCGCTGGATCTGGCATGGTCGGGAGATGCGGTCCGCCTTCCGGATTGTGCTTCGAAGGGTTAGGCATCGTGGGTAGATCGCCCCGCGCCGGGTCATTCTTCAGAGAACTGCTCACGCCGGTAGTGGTCGTGTTTTCGTTAGACAAGATTCACTCCTTGTAGTTACAGAGTCGAGCGATCCAACAGGTCTCGACATAACATTAGTTGCATTCACCGCACATTCGGTGGTGCTGCGAAAAAGAATAATTTTCAATCACCATCGGAAAGACATCATGCGGCGCGAGGTTTCACTCGGGCCGATCCCGATATCTTCCACAGAGAGGCCAATGCGTTGGCTGCGTTGTCGATGGCCCGCTTCTGCAGGTCGGCGGCGTTTGCATGCAAGGGAAGCGACCGCCGAATCGTCTGTGGTTTGCCGGCGGGCGCGTCAACTCCCTGTGCTAACACAGCGAGCGATTGTTCGAAAATGTTCTTCAGACGATTCGCGGATTCAGACGGCACAACCGGGGTTCTGTCGATCATAACTTTTGCTGTCCTTTCAGACTTCATGAATTAAAGAACACAGCGAGCGATCGCTACAATACAGTCAACCACTAAACAACGCCGCATATCTCCGGTGGTGAAGCGGGAATGAATCCTGCAGAACATGCTTGTGAATAGGCGCTGAAAAAGCTTATACGGCATGGAACTCGCCAATCTCAGGGTTTAAGGGGATAGCTCGACCTATCTGTCGGAAGATAAATTTTAGTTTGAATCCAAATCCTGGTGCTCAGATTGGGCACAAGAAGAGGCTGACATGAAGGCAACGAAGTATCTCTTGACTCTGACCGCCATGGCTCTGATCTTCGCCAGCGCAACCTGGGCCGCCGACGAAGACAAGTCCGATATCGACAAGCGAATCGACAAATCCGCCAACGTACTCGAGGAGGTTATGGCGACTCCCGATCACGCCATTCCGGACAAGATTATCGATCACGCCAACTGCATCGCGGTAATACCGTCCCTGGTTAAAATCGCGGTCGGTATTGGCGGCGAACATGGCAAGGGCGTAGCGACCTGCCGCACCGAGCATGGATGGAGCGCTCCTCTGCCGATCTCCGTTACCGGGGGTAGCTGGGGGCTTCAACTGGGCGGGCAAGCGACCGACCTGGTACTCGTTTTCATGGGAGATCACGGGATGGAGCACTTGATTTCCGATCACTTTAAGGTCGGAGGCGATGTTTCCGCCGCGGCGGGTCCGGTCGGGCGAAATGCGGCCGCCGATACCGACATTGAGATGAGAGACAAGATTTTGACCTATTCTCGCTCCCGTGGCCTGTTCGCCGGCATCGACCTATCGGGAACCGTCGTTAAACGAGACAAGGATGAAACCAGGCTTCTATTCGGCAAGTTGCCGCCCGCCGAAGACATCCTTAAAGGCCGCGTCGCTCCGCCCGCGGCAAGCGAACCTCTGCTCTCCGTCCTTAGAAGAGTTACGGAAGAGGCCCATGACCGGGAAAGAGCGTCGCGATAACTTTTGTGACCGCAGCATAAGAACATTTCTGCGGCTTCACGGGAACCCAGGTTAGTGCCCAGAGAACGGGCGCGAACCTGGGCACAGCGTACATCACGAAACAGCGGAACCTACAGATTTGCACCGATGTTTAGGTTTCACGGAGAAATGTAGTTTGCCTATGTGGCACAGATCGGCAGTTTTAGTTAGGCCTGCCGGCGACTTCTGAAAAGGAGCTAATCAAAACATGTACACCATTCTGCTGATCGTCCTGGTTCTACTTCTGCTCGGCGCGCTGCCGACGTGGCCTTACAGCACGGGATGGGGATACTATCCGAGCGGCGGTCTTGGCCTCGTCCTCATCATAGTACTCGTCTTGGTTTTGATGGGGCGCGTCTAAAAAAGCCTGGCGCGGCGAGACCTCCGAGAAAACGAACTAACCAGCGGCGGCCCGGGAACAAAATCCCTGGCCGCTCGCTTCCTTCGCACTACATCCATCGACTTTTGGAACTCTAACAATATCGGGTCGCTCTCGTGTGTACGGCGCTGGCGGAGATTCCTGTGTTCTGCAATAAGGTAATTGCAGCAAGATCAGGCATTTGGTGTATTGCCGGGTTTGGTCGATGCGGATACGCTTCAGTCAAGGTGTGCTATGCAGTTGTGTTCGCTTGGGGAGAAGCAAGTGAGTATTCTAGTTGTGGATGATAACCCTTCGATCCGGCGCTACCTGCGCGGGATCCTGGAGCAATACGCGAATTGGAAAGTATGCGACGAGGCCAGAAACGGTCAGGAAGCCGTCGAAAGGTTCCGGCAGATTCAACCAGATCTGATTGTGCTCGATTTTCAGATGCCCGAGATGAACGGCCTTGACGCCGCTCGAATCATCAGTCAAATCTCGCCCGAGACGCCCATTCTAATTCTCACACTCTACTTGTCAGAGCAGTTGGTTGCCGAGGCGCGCAAGGCCGGAGCTCGCGGAGCGTGCGCGAAAACGGATATCGGTTCGGTGGTGGACGGCGTAGGAGCACTCTTGCGGCGGGAAACCTATTTTCATAATCATTGAATTCTAGTCGGCGGCCGTGGCGGCGGCCCGATCGGCATTGCCCGCGAGCGGTAACGTCACAGAGATGGACGTGCCGGGGGCGACCGGTTCGATCCGCAGCCGGCCGCCTAGTTCGCGAATGCGCTCTCTCATTCCGGCCAACCCCACACCGCTGCTTCCTTTGGTACGGAAGTTATCGAGCTGCTCCAGCGTAATTCCCCTGCCGTAATCCCGGACCTTGAGCACCACTTCGGCGGGCAAAAGATGAACTGCCACCTCGGCCCGCGTGCTGTTGGAGTGACGATGGATATTGGTCAAACTCTCCTGCAGCACCCGGAATAGTCCAAGCGCGACCGGCTTGGGCAAAGTGCCGAGATCCTCGGGCAAGTCGACCGCAACCTGGATGCCGCTGCGCTGCGCAAATCCTTCCACGTACCATTTGGCCGCTGAGGCGAGCCCCGCCTCGTCGAGGAGCGGGGGATGCAACAAATGCGAAATGGTTCGCGTTTCGGCAATGGACTGGTCGAGGAGTTGAACCGCTTCCGCGAGATACTCATCTTTGCGCCGGGTGGCGAACATCTCGATATTCATTTTCACGCCGACCAGGTACTGTCCCAAACTGTCGTGGAGTTCCCGCGAGAACTTCCGGCGCTCCGCATCTTGTAACTGGAGCAATCGGCCGGTGAGACGGCGGAGCGAGTCCTCACTCTCGCGAGAGTTCTTTTCCGCCTGCTCGCGCGCAGTGAGTTCCGCCGACAACAGCCGGTAGTGCACCGCGAACATCAGGAGCGCCAGGACGAACGCTAACGCCAGGCTGACCACCGCCAGAACAAAAGAGCGGTGCGTGGCTTTGCCTCGAATCTCAAACAGCTGTTGCTCCTCCCCTCGCATTTGCTGCATCAGGGAGGTCATTTCCGAAGAAAGAGGAATGCCCTGGCGATCGAACTCGGCCTGCCCTTCGCGATTGTCCGGCGCTTGCCGCTTGAGTCGAACCGATTCGCGCAGCAAGGCGACTCTACGGTTGATCGCATCCTCCAACCGCGAGCAAAGCTCCTGCTGTTTGGGATTGTCCCGGGTCAGTTCTCGCAACTGTTGGAGTTTAAGGGGAATTTCCGGAGCCGCTGCGTCGAATTCTTCGAGGAAATTTTCGTCTCCGGAAATTACGTAACCGTTGCGAGCCCGTCCCGCTCTAACGTAGCCCGAATCGATCTCCCCAAGTGCGGCCTTAACCCGTAGGGTATGAATCACCCATCGCTCGCTATCCAAAAGCCGATTAATGGTGAGGTGGTCGCCAATCCGCTCACCAAAAGCAGCATCACCGCGGATGTGAATGCTACGTGGGCTTTCTTCCTTGGGGACATGGCGAGGAATGTGGACCGCTGAATTGCCGCTTGCATCGTCCAGGCTCAGGGAGACTCTTTTTCGGACAACTGCGGCAACTTCCGGTTTTCGAATTGTTACATGCCGCTGAAATTCGCACCACTGGTTCTTTAGAGTGGCTGACTTCAAGGCATGGATTCCCTATCGCGAAACAGACCCCCTTGGTGCGGTCTTTGAAAACAAAAGACTTAGCGGGCGGTTCCGGCCAGGTCTTTGAGGAATAAGGACTTACTTGTAAAGTCTTTATTCCTCAAAGACTTGGGTGATCTGATCAATAAGTCACTGACATATTCTTGAAACTGTGAGAGAGTCAATTCATGGGCGGGATGCGGGCGGTTCGGCGAAACTTTTCTGGGCTGGAGCGGCGGCGGATGGAGGCGGCTCGGTTGCTTCGGGAGGGCGTTTGGCAGGCGGAGGTGGCGCGGCGGGTGGGGGTCCGGCGGCAGTCGGTGGGCGAGTGGGCTAGGAAGATTCGGCGGGGCGGGGTGTGGGCGCTGAAGGCGGGGCGGCTGGGAAGGCCGCGGAAGCTCCATGCGGAACAATTGAAGCGGGTGGAGAAACAGTTGGAGCGTGGTCCGCAGGTGATGCGGCGGAGGAAGTGGACGGTGCGGCGGGTGGGGGAGTTGATTGAACGGGAATGCCGAGTACAGTATTGCGCGTCCGGGACTTGGGGAGTGTTGCGCGGGATGGGGTGGAGGTGGCGGGGCGGCGGCAGGGGATGGAGGAGGGAAGGCGGAGGTTAGAGTTCAGCGCGTCGTTGCGAAGGGTGCAAAGGGCGGCGGGGCAGGCCCGAAGGACGCAGACAATCGTACAATAAAAAAGATAGTCGGACTGAGCACATGGCTACACCTACGCCAGAACCGAAAGCACAACACTACATTCCGAACTTCTATCTGAAGGGTTTCACCGACCGACAGAAGAGATTGTGGGTCTGTGAGAGGTTCAAGCCGATTCGGAACTCCAAGCCGAAGGACGAGGCCAACCGGCCAGATTACTACACTGTTTCTGAGGAAGGTCGGCGAAATGAGACTGCCGAAGACATTCTCATGCAGGTCGAGTCGAGAGCGGCTCCGATTATCAGCAAGTTGGCAAACCCGCAGTACATGTTGACTCCTGAGAATGCGAGTCACGTCATCACGTTTGTCGCCTTTCTGTTTGCAAGACTTCCGAGCTGGAGAGGACATCTCAACAATCTCTCGGTGCAAGTCGCCTGGAAAATGCTTCTGCGCGCGGTTGGCGACAAGGAAGAGTTTCACAAGACCTGTGCCGCAATTGATAAAGAACAAGGAAAGAGCCTGGACGACCCCGAAGAGTTTCGACAAGCCGTTTTGAATCGCCGATTCGATATAGAGCAGTCGAAGGCGCACAATCTTGGTTCGATGTGCCTCTCAGCCTGCAGCATTGCAAAAGAGTTGGCGACGATGAACTATCAAGCGTTTTATGCAACACAAGGGAAGTTCTTTTTGACTTCAGACTCCCCGGTTTGGACACTCCAGCACGACGGCGCGGGCGAGGCAACTGTCGGAATGGGATTCGGATGGGACAATGTCGAAGTCTACTGTCCGCTCAACAAGAGGACGTGCTTCAGGATGAAACGCGGAATAGAGCCCATGGGCCGGGTGATTGAGGGAGGACGTCTTGACGAAATCAACCGTGTGACGATGGCAACAGCGGTGTAATATCTCTACTCATCTGAACCTCATCGGAGAATCGCTCGACTGTTGGATGAACGCGGATGCAAGGTTCAAGTCGGCAAGAATGCTTTCATGCCACACCCGCAACCGCCCGGAGAGTCACCGATAAGGCTGTAGACGGTAAAAAGGGGCTGGTCCCCGGTTTCCCCGGCGGGCTGGAGATGCCCTGCACCCGCCGAGGCAACGGTCCGTTTGTGCGTTCGGTGGATTAAACTCTTTTCACTCTTCGCTGACTTTACTGTCGTAGTTGATCTGCTCCCGTCCGCTGAGGTTCAGCGTCGTAACTCCCGGCCTTTTCTTCTTGCCCCGAAAAACTTCTTTGTCGATTACAGGGTTTCGTGTGGTTGTTGACATGACAGTAGAACCTCGCCAGAAGGTTGGAGGAATAATGCTCCCGGTTCTTCCCTCTGTCAAATTAACGTTACGGGAGAAACCTAGAAACAGACGGGACGTACCCGCAAGTTCTAATTCGCAAAAACCCGGTGTACGTCCCGTCTGTCCCAACGTCTTTCCAACGTTTTTGTCCCACATCGACCGCCGGTCAAGGGCTGGCGTCGAGCATCGAGTTTTGACGTGGATCCAGGGGTCGATTTGCCCAGTCTTGGAAAAGGCGTCTATTCTGTAGCCACAAATCAAGAAATGAAAGGCGTGCAATCTGTGGCATTAAAGAAAGGCTCCGTACTTAGGAACGCCTTCGAAACCTGTACGGTCCGAGAGCAGAAAGGTGCTGGCGGTTCTGGCGTGGTCTACGAAGTCGTCGACTCTGAGGGCGCACCTTTTGCGGTCAAGATCCTCGACACTGCAAAAACGAGCACTGCCCGGTTGAAGCGATTCAAGAACGAAATAGACTTTTGTTCGAGGAATGCTCACAAAAACATCATCCGAGTGCTGGGGACCGGAGTAACCGAGACTCGCGCAACCTTTTATGTAATGCCCCTATATTCCTGCACTCTTCGCGAAGTAATTTCGAACCGGATCAAGCCGGACGCGGTGCTGCCCATGTTTGGCCAGATTCTGGATGGTGTCGAGACTGCGCACATGCAGGGCGTTTGGCATCGGGATTTGAAGCCCGAAAACATTCTTTGCTCCGTGGCGAATGAGACTTTGGTTGTGGCCGACTTTGGGATAGCGCACTTTGAAGAAGAAGATCTGTTGACGGCAGTCGAAACGAGACCCGACGAGCGACTTGCAAATTTTTTGTACGCTGCGCCCGAACAGAAGATCCGTGGCAGGAACGTGGACAGCAGGGCCGATATCTACGCTCTTGGCCTGATGCTGCAAGAAATGTTCACTGGAGATGTGCCGCTGGGCACAGGACACCAGAAAATTGCCGATGTTGCTCAGGACTTTGCATTTTTGGATGCGCTCGTCGAATTAATGCGTAGACAATCTCCAGCCGAGAGGCCTGCCAGCATTGCGGATATTAAAGGGTTAGTGCAGAGGTACAAGTACGAGGCTGTTTCGCTTCAACGGTTGAGCCAGATTAGTGGAATGGTTATCAATTCGCGCGAAATTGATGAGCCATTGGCGCAGGTACCCCCAAAGCTTACTAGTTTCGAATGGGATCGTGGACAACTTACGTTGATATTGGATCGTCCGGTCACCGATGAATGGAAGAGGGCGCTGTACCAAATGGTCAGGTACAGTCACGTGATGGGAAAGCCTCCCGGCACGTTCGTTTTCAACGGCAATCGGGCTGTCATAACCGCCCAAGAACATGAAGTTCAGTCAGTAATCGACCACTTCAAGGAATGGCTGCCCGAAGCTTCCAGAACGCTAAAGAACCTACTGGAACAGGGTGCCCGAGAACAGGAGGCAAATAGAAAAGAACAGTTGCGTCGCGAAAGAGAGGCTGAGGAGCAGCGCTTGCGGGTTCTTCGCAATATCCGAATCTAGGCCAATCTAGTGCAAAAAATAGAGAGTCCCGAGGTGATGTTGATCTCATTCGTCTCGGCCAGTAGCTCGCGTTAGACCCTTGCTGACCTTATTCTTACAACTCCCTTGCGGGTTTCATTGTAAGCCGATCTTGCTCGGGCTCCGGGCTCA
>OBLW0100001382.1_pt1 | contig 20680 bp, 13 predicted proteins | sample 1520161 | NCBI WGS metagenome assembly OBLW01 (sample SAMEA3539309, study PRJEB22396) | soil metagenome | biome: tundra; feature: field; material: soil | place: USA | collected 2010-05 | depth 0.15 m | reverse complement strand
CTCTAGCTTGCGTTTGATCTGATGGGGCTGGGGCATGCGTTCGTCGAAAACCTCTTTGGCGAGAGCCACGAGGCCGGGATGTGCCACCCACGTGCCGTCATGCCCATCGGTCGCTTCCCGTTCCTTGTCTGCGCGCACCTGGGTCATCGCCGTTTGATTCGCAACGGGATCATTCTTTATCGGAATGAACGCGGCCATGCCACCGATGGCATGAACCTCGCGGCGATGGCAGGTCTTAATTAGCAGCTTGCTATAGGAGCGCATAAAGTGGGTCTTCATCGTCACCTGACCGCGATCCGGCATGACGAAGGAGGAGTCGGTGGCAAATTTCTTGATGACGCTGAAAATGTAATCCCAGCGCCCGCAATTCAGGCCGGCAGAGTGTTCGCGCAGCTCGTAAAGAATCTCATCCATTTCAAAGGTTGCGAGGATCGTCTCGATGAGGACTGTCGCTTTGATCGTCCCGCGCTCGAGCCCCAGAGTCTGTTCCGCATGGAGAAAAACATCGTTCCACAAGCGCGCCTCAAGATGGCTCTCTAGCTTTGGCAAATAAAAATAGGGCCCGGTGCCGCGAGAGAGCTGTTCCTTCGCGTTATGCCAGAAGAACATGCCGAAATCGAATAACGAACCGGAGATCGGTTCTCCATCGACGAGAACGTGACTCTCGGGCAAGTGCCAGCCTCGAGGTCGCACGAACAGCACGGCAAGGTCTTTATTGAGCGAGTAATCCTTGCCCGTTGCCGGGTCTTTGTAAGTGATGGTGCGCCGGACGGCGTCCCGCAGATTGCGTTGGCCCTGAATGAGGTTGCTCCACGTCGGGGTATTGGAGTCCTCAAAGTCGGCCATGAATACGCGCGCACCGGAATTCAGCGCGTTGATGACCATCTTGCGCTCGACTGGCCCGGTGATTTCGACTCGCCTGTCGATCAAGTCCGGCGGCACGGGAGCCACGGTCCAATCGCCGTTGCGAATTTCAACGGTTTCAGGTAAAAACGCCGGGCGATCTCCCGCGTCCAGCCTCTGTTGGCGGCTCGCGCGCGCCGCAAGCAACTCGCGGCGCTTCGCACCAAAGCGCCGCTCTAAGTCGACCACAAATTTCATGGCGTCCGGGGTTAAGATCTCGTCGAATGCCTGGTTACGCGCGCCGGTAACCTTGACTCCAGATAGTTGATCGTTTCTCGTCTCATTCACAAATCCGTCCATGGGGATCGCTCTTCCGAGTACTTGAACTACACCTAAGCAATATACATTTTCTTAGTGTACTTGTTGGATTGATCGTCTAATTGATTCCAATTCGTCGGACTGCCTCGCTATAAGCGAAGTTAAGCGGATAATGACATCCCTCGTCTAGGACAGAACCAATGTTCCTAGGATGCTTCTAAGCCCGTTCCTGCATTCATTCTCTTCGAGTACAGCAACGCTAAAGTCTCCGAAAATATATGCCTTATATCGCCGTGGCTCAAACTCTGTCGCTGCGAAGGGGCGCGGCGTGAGGTAGGAGTGATTGGCCGGAATCAATGCGTTGAAAACTAGCATTATAATGGCGACGCTGAACGGAATTTCAATACCCTGGAACTAGGTGAGGACACTATTGTTTAAACTGATTACGACCGGATTGCTTCTGATTTCTCTATTGGCAACTGCCGTCAAGAGCCAAGTACCGCAGCCCCTCACTTTGATTCAGACAATTCCTTTACCCGGCCTGAAAGATGGCGATTTCGATCACTTTGCAATGGACGAGCGGGGGCAGCGATTATTTCTTGCCGCAGAAGAAAATTCGGCCGTTGTGGTACTGAGCCTGCGCACGAATAAAGTCCTCCACGTCATCCGCGGCCCCAAGGCCCCGCACTCTTTCGCTTATGACGCTGACTCCAACAAACTATTCGTCGTGGATGACGGCGGGCCAAATCAAGTCGAGATATATGACGGAACGACCTACAAGCTACTTGGAGCAATCCCGATGAAGGCACATGCCGACGCAAGTATTTATGATTCGGCGAGTAAATTATTTTACGTTGGCAACGGCGGTAAGGATGATCATGAGGATTTTTGTTTCATAAGTGTCATCGACACCACCTCCGCGAAGAAAATAGCCGACATAAAGGTGGACAGCGACCGCGTAGAAGCAATGGCCATTGAGAAAAACGGCCCTCGCCTGTTTGTAAACCTCTATTCCAAAAGCGCCGTCGCAGTGATTGACCGCAAAAAACGTGAAGTTGTTGCAACCTGGTCCATCGCTCAGGAGGGTCGTAACAATGGTCCGATGGCCTTTGACGAACCTGACCATCGGTTGTTTGTTCTGGCTCGCGATCCAGGCAAAGTTGTGGTCCTGGACTCGGACTCTGGCAAAATAATTACCGGCAACTTATCAGTTATGGGCAGTTACGATGAGGCTACCTATGACCCTACTCTTCGGCGCCTCTATCTGATAGGTGTTCCCTTCCTAAAGGTGTTTCAAAAAAATGAAGAAGGTGATCGTTATGATACTTTGGGGCAAATTCCTACGGCCTTTCACGCCGAGACCGGAATATTCATTCCCAAAGTGAACTTACTCTACGTGGTGATCAGCCACCACGGAAACACCGACGCGGTCGTGCAAATTTACAGGGTGGTACCGTGACCCAGGTTCGCGCATTCGTTCCGTCAGCGACTGCCTTTCGGACCGCGAACACTCCCCGAGATACGGCCACGGCCGTTGATAAACGATCTTGGCTCGCCATGGTAGCCGTAGCTATCGGAACGAGCGTCTTGATGTTCCTGTCGGCCTCAGACCTGTTTGCTCAGCAATCTCCGGTGCATCTTAACCCTGCGATCGAGAAATTGGCGCAGGGCCAGCCCATCATCGGTACTCAGACCAGCGATGTCTCGCTGCAGAACTGCCACTCGCTAGCCCGCCTCGATCTCGACTATGCCTACATAGACATGGAACATGGACCTCTGAATTTGGACGGCCTATCGTTTTGTGTGGCTGCCATGGTAGATAAGGCTGCCGCGCTCAAGAAGGGAAACGCCCAACCAAAGGTCGCACTGTTTGCCAGGTTCCCACCTTACGGCCGCGATTTAGAAAGCAACGATTGGATCGCCAAACAGGGCTTGGACATCGGTCTAATGGGCATCATTTTCAATGGAGTAGAAACGAAAGAACAAATGGCCCGCCTCATTCGCTTTATGCGCTACCCGCAACAAAGAACCTCCAAGTACCAAGACCCGCCGGGATTGCGCGGCTTTTCTCCGGGCAATGCGGTCTTCGCGTGGGGTGTTTCGTCGGCGGAATACGAGCGGCGCGCCGACGTTTGGCCACTGAACCCGGATGGCGACCTGCTGGCAATTCCAATGATCGAGACTGCGGAAGGATTAAAGAATGTCGACGAAATTGCCGCGGTCCCAGGGGTTGGGGCAATTTTCGTGGGCGCAGGCGGGGATTTGCACCAGTACCTCGGTGTATCGTTCGATTCACCCGAACTGGAAAAGGCCCGCCAGACGATTCTGGCAGCCTGCAAAGCTCACAACGTTCCTTGCGGCATAACCGCACTTACCAAGCCGGACGTGGAAAAACGGCTGAAAGAGGGTTGGAAGATGATTCGAACCGGACGCGCAGATTGAGTCGCCACGACCAACCTGACCGGAGCGGTCTGCGCTTCCACCCGTTTGAGATCGACCTATTTAGCTTCTCGGTTCGTGGCGAAGAACCGATTTGTCAATACTGGAGATGGTGGGGCGGCCAGTCAGAGCCATAGCGACCTCGAACTCGCTTCTAAGAATGTCAATGACCCGACTCACTCCCTCCGCTCCTCCGACCGCCAGCCCGTAAACGTACGGCCTGCCAATTAACACAGCGGTCGCGCCCGTGGCCAACGCTTTCAGCACATCCGTACCTCGTCGAATCCCACCGTCGACAAGTACTGGAATGCGGCCCGCAACTCTTTCCGTGATTAGCGGAAGAGCTTCCATCGTTGCAGATACGGTGTCGAGCTGCCGTGCTCCATGGTTCGACACAATCAACGCTGACGCACCCGCGTGCACGGCTCTCTCAGCATCATCGGGATTCAGGATCCCCTTGAGCACAATCGGGACGCGCGCGAACGAACGCAGCCACTCAACGTCGTCCCAAGTCAGTTTGTCGGGGGAAATCGGGCTGTATTTATCTCCCGGAGGGCCATATTTCTTGCTGGTGATGCCGGTACGGTTCACCGACTTTATGTTGGGGGCCGTGGACTCGGCGCGCCAAATACTGTCTCGGATGCCGGTCACCGGGTCATCGACGGTTACGCAGAGTGCCTGGCAGCCGGCGGCTTCCGCTCGCTCGACGAAACTCCGCGTGAGTCCGTGATCCGGCTTGATAAACATCTGCGCCCAGATCGGACTGGAAGCATTCTTCGCGATTTCCTCGATCGGAAAGGTCGACGCCGCGCTTATGACCGCGAGTGCCGCGGAAGCGCCCGCTCCACGCACCGTTCCAACTTCTCCCTCCGGATGCATAAGCCCGTGGCCACCGGTCGGCGCCAGGAGGATCGGGAACGGTAGTTCGTGCCCCAGCAGTTTGATCCTGGTGTCGAGAACCGAGACGTCAACCAACACCCGAGGCTGCAAACGAATGCGTTCCAAAGCCTCCCGATTCCAACGCAAGGTGATCTCATCGGCCGCACCGCCGCTGGTCCACTGGTAGACGCTTTGCACCATTACGTCACGCGCTACGGCTTCGATTTCCGGCAGACTGTTCGCCCTCGCCAAGCGAGAAGCAAACCCTCCCTCTTTCGGAACATCCGGTTCTTTGGCTTTGGAACTAGCTTGAATTTTTTCGGGATCCGCAGCGAGCAGCGCTGCCGCCGTTATTCCTAGGCCTGACAATAAGGCTTGCCTGCGCGAAGTTCGGCTCATTCCCTCTCGTCCCTGACGTCGTCCGTCGTGAAAACAAGTCCTGAAGAAAATCTGCTCTCTCGGCTCCCCGGCTCCACGGGCACTTCAATCTGCCACTAACCTAAACATCTGTAACCGATGCCCGCCACCCGTTACCACCCCGGCTTCTGCCGTCACGATATTTCCGCTGGAGTCCACGGCCATGCTGTGCAACCCATTGAATTCCCCGGCTTCGAACCCCGACCGCCCGAAGGTTCCAAGTGTCCGCCCTGTTGCGTGGTCCAGAATCCTGATCTCCTCATCCCCGCAGTTACACACGTACATGTATTTTTGCGCTGGATCCGGCGAAAAGCTTACCTGGCACACGGCGCCGATTCCTGTGAGCCGAGCCGTATTGCTTTGGACCGGAATATTCCGCTTAAAATTACCCATCTTATCGAAGACCTGAATGCGTCCCCCCAGCCGGTCGCACACGTAAACCAGTCCATCGTTCCCCAGCACCACGCAGTGCACCACCTTCAAAAACGCGCCGCCTTCCCCGGCATCCGCTTCCGCTACCGTGCCCTGGCGCCCCCATTGACGCAAAAAGTGACCCTCTCGGTCATATACGGCCACGCGGCGATTCCCGTAGCCATCGGAGACATAGATGTCTCCGTTCGTAGCATCGACGGCGACGCTCGATGGAAGATTAAGCAGTTCATGGCTGGAATTCATTGGGGCGCCGTTAATGGTGCCGTCGGAGGTATCAAAATGCCCCTTGGTGCCAATTTGGAGCAGCAGTTTGCTCCCATCGTGCGAGTATTTCTGTACAATCGCGTCTTCGTTGCCCGCAATCCACACGTTTCCTTGATAGTCGACCGAGCAGCTATGCAGCTTCCTGGGAAGTATGTTTCGATCTCCCCAGGAATTAACCACCGCGCCGTTTTTGTCGAACTCGATGACCGCCGGCGACACCACTCCCAGAACCTGTTCTTTCGGCGTGAGGTTACCCCGGTTTACGGTGAACAAATGATCTTGGGCGTCAAAGCAAGAGCCTCCCACCTCGCCGGTTATCCACCGGTCGGGTAGTGGTTTTCGCCAAAGAGGTTCCAGTTGGAACTTCGGCGTATGCTGCTCGGCATGCTGCTGCGCATGAACTCTGGTGGGCTGCCTGGCCAACACCAGAAAGCCGTACGCTGCGCAGATCAACAGCACGCGGACCCACGGAAAGTTCGTCATGGTCTTCTCGTCACTCAACCATCTCTTGTGCGCCCTCTGGTACGCCACTCCCTACGCAATCAAGCTCACGCGGCACTAAGACGCCTTGGTCGGATTGAACACTTTCCCGCCTCGCACCGTGGCCGCAGCTTCCAATTTTTGACCGGCAGTCCTAGTTTGCCCCTCGGAGTCCACGAAGCTGAATTCGCCGGAGCGAACCTGAAGCACGGTAACATCCGCTTCCGCTCCCGGCTTAAGCGTCCCGATCTCCAGCCCGAAATTCAGGGCGCGAGCCGCGTTCATCGTTGTGCGTTCGATGACTTCGCGCAAACTCATGCCCAGTATCATTAATTTCGACATGGTGGTAACCAAATCGAACACCGGGCCTCTTACGCTGCCGTTACTGACATCGCTGGAGATCGTGTAGGGAACCAACCCTTGGGCTAGACATTTCTCCGCGATTCGGAACGAAAAGTTCGTCCTTCCGTGTCCTACGTCGAAGCGAACACCTCGTCGCTGGGCTTCCAACACTTCCGGCAGCAAACGTCCGCTATCGTCAAGAATACTGTTCGGCCTCGGATTGTAGACATGGGTAACGATGTCGCCCTGCTTCAGAAGCGGCATAAATTCCTTGAGCGGCGTGTACGAGCCTCCAATATGTATGGTTATGGGCAGAGACGCTTCGTCTGCCGCCATTCGAGCCCTCTTCATGGCCTCAATGTCGTTATTGCCGGGAACGGTAAACTTGCGGTCGATTCGGATTTTGAATCCCAACACCAGGTCCTTGTTCTCGACCGCGGCTTTCACAGCGCGCTTCGGATCGCAGAATCTCAAATCCCCAAGCTCTTCCATGCCCGGGGTGATCGCCACGATCATTCCGATCGCGACAATGTGCACCAGCGCGCGGATCCGGGTCTCCGATTTTTCCACGACGAACTTTCGTAGTGCCGGTAGCGTAAACGCTCCGGCCGTCCCGGCATCCACCACCGTTGTGACGCCCCGCCCAATACAACACGGATCCGGTTCTGTGCCGGTCTCTCCCACATACGGCAGCACGTGGACGTGCACGTCAATCAACCCGGGAGTCACGATCATACCGGCGGCATTCAGGACCTGACGTGCTTGATTCGCTGGAATGTCCCTTTCCAACCGTACAATTTTCCCGTCGCGAATCGCCACATCGCGTTCCTCCTCCAGGTTTTGTGACGGATCGATAACCTTCCCGCCTTTGATCAGCAGGTCGAATTCCGTGCTGTTGGGATTTTGACTACCCGGCTCGCGCGAGCCTGCGGTCAGCGGGCAAATGGGAACGACGAGAGGCCCCGTCATCATTGCCAGCATGTTTCGCCGTGTAATTTCCTGTCTCGATCCCATATGTTCTAGGTAACGTCGCCCCGCATTTCGCCACCTCGATCTTCGGCCTATTTGCAGCGAACCACAACCCGGACAAATGCGCTCATCTGGTTCGACCGGGCAGCGGTACCCTTAGACGTCTCTCGACGGCTGCCAGCAACCTTGATCGGCTGTCTCACCATTGTCTTGCACCCAATCAATGCGCTTGGGACGATTCTAAGACCTGTAGTGGTCTTGGCGGAATCTACTGGGCGTTACGCATGCAACTTGTTTGAATGTCCTGCAGAAATGGCTCTGGTCGAAAAACCCAGTCGCCAACGCAATTTCGGAAAGCGGCATATCCGGCGCCTTCATCATCAGTTCTTCGGCCTTTCGAACGCGCGTTTGCCGCTGGAATTCGCCAGGGGTCGACCGGAACGCCCTCTTAAACGCCGTTATCAAGTAGACGGGATGGACGTTCGCGCTCCGGGCCAAGCCCTCCACCGACAGCCCGTCCACAGAAGTCTCTTCGATCTGTTTCTTGATCCGCAAAAGCCAAGGTGGTACTCGTTCCACCCGGGGAGCGCCTTGCTTAGAAACTTCAGCCAGCATCTCCAGCAGAAGACCCTCGACAGCAAGTTGGGAACACGGATCGCTAAGCTGGTTTTCCGCCCAGACCCGCTTCGCCAGCCACGTCAGCCTTCCGCTTACGAAATTGGAGGAAACGTCCAGTCCACGGCAATATTCCGAAGCGCGCTGCATTAAGCGTCGAGGTAGCTCAATACGCAGAAGTCGCGCCTCGGTATCATGGAACCGAACCGTGTGTGTTTCCCCGGCTGGGCGGAACACCGTCTCCGCGGCGCGGCCTTCCTGAAACTTCGAGCCATACTTGCCCGCATAGCTCCCTTTCAAAACCGCGCAGAAGTAAGGTTTCTCGTGGATATGGTTGGGAAGAACCGTTTTCGGTGCATACCGAACCTCGTTCGCTGTCGCCATTTCCATACAGGATTCCATAGACTTGCACCCTTTGGAGCGAAAGCTCCGGTCCTTCGATTCAAAAGCCCTAGCAGCACAGACCTAGGGACCGGCTACCAGTTTGAAAGGTTCCCTTTTCTAAACTCCCTTTCCCTCGGTCGTAATTCCGCGTGAACTGTCCCAGGATCGGCGCTATACTCCCCGGCCGAGAGGTCTGGGAACCGCGGTCACCCTACATCGTGGGGTGTCCGATGTCCTGCAAAATCGATTGGCAAAATCTTAAAAATTTCTTTTGACCGTTATGCGCACTCTTATCAGGCACTTATACCGATTCGGAAGCTACGAATTGCAACCCGCCGAGCGGCTCCTGTTTCACGAGGGGCGCCCGGTGAATGTGACCCCTAAAGCCTTCGATCTGCTGGTCTTTCTGGTGGAGCGCAGCGGACACCTGTGCCAGAAGGAAGAGTTGATGAAGGCCCTTTGGCCCGACTCGTTTGTGGAAGAAGGCAATCTCGCGGTGACCGTATCCCTGCTCAGGAAGGCTCTCGGCGACGAACGCGGCCACCAGCAGTACATCGAAACGGTATCCAAGTCCGGGTACAGGTTCATCGCTTCGGTCGAGAACCTGGCTGACCACAGCGAGGTTGGCCCCCAGGTCGAAAATCCGGACGAAAAGCGCCCTCCCCACGCCGTACCTGTTCCACCTCCGCCCGACGACTCCATGCCGCTCATTTCCAAGTTCCCCGCCGGCTCAGCCTGGAGGCTCGTCACTCTGGCGGCGACCGTCGTTATCGCCACCCTGTTCCTTGCACGTTTTGTGAGGGTAACCGGCGGTATCGCCAAAGATCCGGCGCGAACTCCGAGCGCCGGATCTTTGGCGGTCTTGCCCTTTCAAACCGTTGGAGAAAAGATCGGCGAGGCCTACGTCGGGATCGCCATGGCCGATGCCGTCATTACCAAGCTCGGCCACAGCGGGAAAATCGTCACCAGGCCAACCAGCGCCGTCCAAAAATACGCAACCGAGCCGCAAGACTCCCGGACCGCCGGTCTGGAACAGGGTGTGGACGCCGTGCTGGATGGTCGCATGCAGCGGGAAGGTGATCGCGTCCGCCTCACCGTCCAGTTGACCAGGGTGCGCGATGGCGTGGAACTCTGGGCGGACGCCTTCGATGAAAAGTTCACGGACATTTTCACTTTGGAAGACGAGTTTTCAGACCGCGTTGCCCGAAGTATCCGCCTCAAGCTAACCGGGGAAGACACCGGACCTCTGTCAAAACTCTCCACTAAGAATGTGGATGCCTACGAGGCCTACATCCGAGGGCGTTACTTCTGGAATAGACGAACAGAGCAGGCAATTACCAAAGGGCTCCAGTATTTCCAGCAGGCGGTTGCACTCGACCCCAATTTCGCGGAAGCCCATGCGGGGGTCGCGGACTCCTACGCACTTCTTGGTCTTTACGGCCTTTTGCCACCTAAAGAAGCATTTCCACCGGCCGAGTATGCTGCCAAGAAAGCATTGGCAATAAACGATGATCTGGCCGAGGCACACGCCACCTTGGGTTTCGTGTACTTCTACTACGGTTGGAATGGTCGAGCCGCCGAACAAGAGTTCCGGAGAGCCCTTGACGCCAATCCTGGTTACGCAATGGCGCACTCCTGGAATGGCCAGGACTTAGCTGCGCTGCACCGCATTTCCGAAGCCTTGAAGGAAACTGAGCTTGCCCAACAAGATGATCCACTCTCTCTCATTGTGAGCTGCAACGCCGGGCTCGTTTTGTTGGTAGCCGGTCGGCAGGAAAAAGCCGTTGATATTCTTACCAAAGCCCTAGAAATCGACCCCGACTTCCCCCGGGCACACTTTCGGCTCGGAAATGTGTATGAGCAGCGCGGTATGCCCGACAAAGCCATCGCCGAGTTCGAAGACGCCGTGCGTCTATCCGGAGGTGACTCCTACTATGAAGGGGCCCTGGGGCACGCCTATGGCATGGCTGGAAACGTGAAACAAGCAAGAACGATACTTGAGGTTCTGAAACAACGCTCCCGCACGCAGTACGTTCCTGCGTACGCAGTGGCATTAGTTTATGCAGGCCTGCACGAAAAGGACGACGCCTTTGCATGGCTCGAGAAGGCATACAATGATCGTTCCGCCTCTATGGCCCTCATGAACGTCGACCCGGCTCTTGATAGCTTGCATTCCGATGTTAGGTTCGAGGAATTGGTTAGGCGCGTCAATTTCTAGTAGGTATTTCCTTTCCCGCTGCTGGCTCACCCAACGGAGTCAAACAGCTCGCCCTCGCATTTTTCCTGAGGCCTCATAAGTTCAGCCCTGGATTCTGACCTAGGAGTCGAGGACCGCGCTTGGTGGCCCCATGGTTCTGACGTCGACCGGCATGATCGAGGTCACGAAGACGACCATGGCCCCATCGCAATTGCCAAAGAGGAACGTCAGCCACCATTCGACCGCCAATAGCCGGTTAAACGAAGGTTTGTGTACCAGCCAGAGAATCGCCGGATAGGCAGTGCGTAACAGAAGTATGGCAACCGAACAATAGGGGATGTCGCCCGATCTGATCGGATAGCGCGCCCATCACCAAGAAGGAGCCAGGAGAGCTTGGACGCTCCCACAATTTAAGTCCGAGGTGAATTTGCCGTGAAGCCGTAGACGTGGAACCGATCACGCCCGCGGTGCCGATGCCGATGTGGTCGTTGGGGTTATTCAGGAAATGGGCATCCCGAAATTCGGGTGGTTTTTCGGACCCTCACCCTCTATGTTCCTTTAATCGCGATAGCTATCCGATTTAGCGGCGGGGAAGGATTCGGAATGAGAGATGGCAGAAAGCGATGAGAAGCGTTTCAGCTTTCCGCTCAGGTAAGAAGAAAGTGTATCATGCGGGCTAGAGTCCCTGCGCAAGACGCGAAGCGGCACCATCTCGACAGGCAATGGACATGGAGACGTTCGTGGAAGCTCGAACAAAGGAAAAACCGTGCTGTGGGCTCTGCGTCTGATCGTGCTGATCCTCGCGGCTGGGCCCTTGATGTACTACCTTCTTTCGTTGTACTGCGTTGTGGATTACTTCCGGGCGGTGCGGAAACTTCCGGCAAGAGATGATGCTTTTGCGCCTCCGGCGAGCATCCTGAAACCGGTTCGAGGAGTCGACCGGGATGCGTATGAGAACTTCGCGAGTTATTGCAACCTGAACTATCCGGAATATGAGGTGATCTTCGCGGTGGCCGATGTAAATGATCCGGTTGTCCCGCTGATCGAGAAATTGCAGCAGGATTTTCCGCATCGGCGGATTCGGCTAGTGACTTCGGTGGAGCGGCTCGGGGAAAACAACAAGATCAACAGTTTTTGTCGGCTGGTGAAGGAAGCCAGGTACGATTTGCTGGTCATGACGGACAGCGACGTTCGCGTGGATCCTGACTATTTGCACGACGTCGCGGCGCCATTCGCCGATCCTGCCGTGGGAGGAGTCACATCATTCTACCGCTGCACCCGAGGCGGAACGCTTGCTGCGGACTTGGATATGCTGGGGATGTGCGCGGACTCGGTGCCCAGCGCGCTGGTCGCGCGCAAACTGGAAGGCAAAGTGCAATTCGCGTTCGGCTGGACGATGGCGACGACCAAGAAGCACCTGGCGGAAATCGGCGGTTGGGAAGCGATGGTGAACTATCACTCGGACGATTTCGAGCTGGGGAACCGCATCGCCCGCCAAGAATATCGCGTGGAATTGATGCGCAAACCTGTGTGGATGGTTTTTCCCGAGGAGAATCTCAGAGAGTTTTTGACTCATGAGCTGCGTTGGTCTATTGGATTGCGGAATGTGCGGCCCGCCGGATATGCCGGTATGGTTTTTACGCACGGTCTGCCGTGGGCGGTGCTGGCGGCAGTGGTGGCAGGAGCCGCGGGATGGATGGGCGTCGCAGCGTTCTATTTGGCGGCGTATGTGGTTCTGCGTTTGAGCGTCGCCTGGGCTGCCGGAAGCTGGGGTCTGGGCGACAAGATGGTCATGCCGAGACTTTGGCTCGTGCCGTTGCGAGACGCGATCAGCGCCGCGGTTTGGTTCGTGGGATTTTTTTCCGACAAGATTAAGTGGCGCGGCCTGGAGTATCGTGTGAAGAAGCGGCTGCTCGTGCCGCTGGCTGACCGGAAGCATCCACATTGACGGTGCACCGACGCGATGCAAAAACATTAATCTCGGCATCGGGAACGTCCCATCTTGATTCCCTATGTGACTTGCTTCTTCGAACCGTAAAAAGCTAAGGTACTATCCTACAAAGCAACTCAACCGATTAGGGTAAGTTTGCTCGGGTCGAATAATTTCTGCCATAGTTCAACTTCATGCGTTAGGCGCCGTCCTTCCGGTACGGGGTGTATTCCCAGTTTGCGGCAGGATGTCGTAAAGCATCTCTACTGAGAAGCTAGAAGTTTCAAAGACCTCTACTGTTTGAAAGGTGCCTCGAATTGTGCGGGATAGCCGGATTTACACATAAACACTCGAAGCCGTCACCAGAAAGGATTCGGGACATGGTGGCAACTCTCTTCCACCGGGGTCCTGATCAGCAGGGTATTTTCTCCTCGAATCTGTTTTCCTTTGGTGCTACCCGTCTGAAAATCATCGACCTTGAATTCGGAAATCAACCCATCCTTGAGAATGACGGAGAATGTGGAATCGTCTTCAATGGCGAAATCTATAATCACCTCGAATTAAGGGCGGAACTTGAGAAATTGGGGCACCACTTTACCTCGCATTCGGATACCGAAACCGTTCTGAAGGCATTTTTGCAATGGGATACGGGCTGTCTAGCACGCCTCCGGGGAATGTTTGCCTTCGCAGTGTGGAATGTGCCTCAGAAACGCTTTGTTCTGGCGCGCGATCGAATGGGGATCAAGCCACTATATTTTGCGCAGCAGGGTGAGGATTTATATTTTGGGTCTGAACTCAAGGCCATCCTTATTCACCCCGAAATCGAGCGAGTCCTGAGTCGTGAAGCACTCGATTGTTACCTCTCGCTCAATTACATCCCATGTCCATGGACGCTCATCGACGGCATTCGAAAAGTTCCACCAGGCAACTGGATGGAATGGAGAGACGGTGAAGTTAGGACCAAAAGCTACTGGCAACTGCCATACGGGGGAGTCGGTGAGATATCGCTCGAAGCTGCCAAGGAACAACTAGACACACTCCTGACGGAATCCATCCGAGAGCATCTGATTTCTGACGTACCGCTGGGAATCTGGCTAAGCAGTGGAATCGATTCCAGTTCGATTTTGCACTACGCCACCAAGGCGAGCTCTTCCCGGTTGAAATCGTTTTCAATTTCTTTCAAGGGACGCAGCTTTGATGAATCGTCCTCCATTCGCGAGGTCGCACAAAAATATGGCACGGAACACGACGAGCTGGATTTGAATCCTACCGTGGATCTTAGAGCTGCGATTGAAGAGTTCGCTTACTATTCCGATGAACCGAGCGCAGACGCCGGCGCGTTGCCAGTCTGGTTCTTATCAAAGCTTTGCAAGAAGAAGACAACGGTAGCACTGAGCGGTGAAGGCGCGGATGAACTGTTCGGCGGGTATCTGACCTATCGTGCCAACCGAATTGCTGGGCTCCTTCGGAGACTTCCGCGCGCGGCGATATCGACGGGCCTCTCCATAATGCGAAACTGGCCGGTTACTGACGAAAAGATCGGATTCGAGTACAAAGTGAAGCGCCTACTCGAAGGAACCCTGATGTCGCCTGAGCGCGCGCACGTCTATTGGAACGGAACGTCGGCAGACCAGGATATGAGCGCGCTTCTATACGAGCCGTTGCCCAGGACGCTGGACCAGATTCTCGGTCAGCTAGCAAAATTACCCGCAGCGGATGACGATCTGGCCCCGTTCCTTTGGCTGGACCAGAAATATTATCTTGCGGACGACATTCTCACGAAAAGCGACCGCATGAGCATGGCCCATTCTGTGGAAGTCCGGCCGCCATTCCTGGATCATCGAATCGTCGAATTTGCCGCTACCTTGCCCGCCAGGCTTAAGATCCGAGGTTCACAGCAAAAAGTTGTCCTGCGGGAATTGATGAAAGATAAGCTGCCCCCCGCCATCCTCAAACGAAAAAAGATCGGCTTTGATATTCCGGCACACGATTGGCTTCGTGGGCCGCTTCTCGGATTGCTTGAAGATGCTTTGCAATTTGGTTTAGCGGAGTACGGACAACTCTTCCGTCGAGATGGCATCGAACTACTCAAGAAACGTCACCTTCGGCGGGAACTTAACGTTGGATATCACCTTTGGGGTCTGCTCATACTGTTCTTGTGGATGAAAAGATGGCAAGTCAGGATTTAGCTGCCTGCTGACAATGAAGGATCTCTTCGATCGGCCTTGGTTCTTGCTTTTTCTCGTTTTCCTATTCGCGACCGCGATCTATCTGGGTTGCGTGCTCTCACCGCCTTCTCTTATGGATGATGTTGATGCCGTGCAGGCGCAAATCGCAAGGACCATGCTGGTGAGCGGCGATTGGGTGACGGCGCGACTTGATGGGGTCCTCTACCTGGAAAAGGCCCCTTTGATTTATTGGTTGATAGCAATCTTCTATAGGATTTTCGGCGTTGCGGATTGGGTTGCTCGGCTTCCGGTAGCGCTCGTCTCGATTGCTCTCGCGCTCCTGGTATCTCTTTTCGGGATGTGGGGCTTTGGAAAACGAGTGGGATTTTATGCGGGATTGTGCATGTCCACGTGTGTTGGACTGTTTCTCTTCACGCGTATCCAAATCCCCGATGTCATGCTTACATTCACCATCACACTTTCTCTATGGGCGTTCTTGCGCGCCCTGGATGAGCAAGAAGAACGGCCGCGACTCTGGGCGGCCATTCTTGCAACAAATCTGGGCCTAGGGCTTTTGCTCAAAAGTTTGGTTGGCGTTGTGTTTCCGATCGCGGCGGCGGTAATCTATCTTTACGTTTCCAAACAACTGTTTTCCCGCAGAACCTGGCAGCGGCTGCGTCCCATAAGTGGTTTCCTGATCGTGCTGCTTATCGCCGCGCCTTGGCATGTGTTGGCCACGCTGCGAAATCCCCCCTATTTTGCCTGGACCCTTAGGAGCGGTCCTGGTTTGTACCACGGATTCTTGTGGTTCTATTTCGTAAATGAACAACTCCTGCGGTTTCTTAATCTAAGATATCCGCGTGATTACAATACGGTTCCACGGCTATACTTCTGGCTGTTCCACCTGCTTTGGCTCTTTCCCTGGAGTGTGTACCTGCCAGCGATCAAACAGCTCTGCTTTAAGCCTGCGGATCGCGCGGGCCAGACCAGACTCTTGGCCCTCTGCTGGGCGGGGTTCATTCTCGTCTTTTTCACTTTTTCAACGACTCAAGAATATTATTCGATGCCATGCTATCCGGCCTTAGCGCTTTTGCTCGGCTCCGCAATGGCTGCGGAGGGCAAGTGGATCCATCGAGGAACGCTCGTATTGGGAGGACTCGCCGCACTCGCTTCGCTAGCGGCTATCGGCATTGCCGTGGCAGTGCGCAATCTGCCTAGTCCGGGAGACATTTCCTCTGCGCTATCGCAGCATCCTTCGGCTTACACCCTGTCGCTCGGGCACATGCTGGATCTTACGTTCGATTCCTTTGCCTATCTTCGGCTGCCGCTGTGCGTCGCCGGGGCTGCTTTTTTGATCGGAGCCGTGGGTAACCTGCGCTGGTCCGGTCTCCGTGCCTTTTTGACGTCTGCGCTGATGATGGTTCTGTTTTTTCACGCTGCCCGGCTGGCGCTCGTGGCCTTCGATCCTTACCTTTCTTCGCGACCGCTCGCGAACGCGTTCCTATCCGCGCCTCCGGGAAAGCTCATCGTCGATCATCATTACTACACATTCTCGTCGGTTATTTTCTACACGAATCAGGACCCTTTGCTTTTGAACGGCAAGTTCAACAATTTGGAATATGGTGCGGCGGCGCCGAGCGCTCCTCCGGTATTTTTGAACGATTCGGAATTCAAAGCTTTGTGGAGCAGCAGGAATCGATACTATTTGGTAGCATCCCAGAGTGGAGTAGACCGCGTCGAACATGTTGTTGGCAGAGAGCAGTTTGAGACCGTTTCGACCAGCGGAGGGAAATTCCTGTTGACCAACATAACCTCGAAGAGCCCTTCCACCACGCTGAACGCGCCCAGCCAACCCGTGGCATCCTTATTCCTAGATTCCTCAGCAGGAAACCATGGTCCCCACTGACGCCTTGCAGACGCCCGCCGCAAAATCTCGCTTGGGCGCCCTGCGAGAGACGGCTTTTCTAGTTCTGCGGCTGGCCATCGGCGTAGGAATCCTTGCCTATCTTGCGAAATCGGGCCAGATCAATTTTTCCTCCTTGGTCCGGCTTTTTCATGTGTGGCCCATAACCGTGGTAGCGGTGGGATTCTTGCTCGTGGACATTTTCATGATGTCCGTTCGAGCGTCCCTGTTGTTCCGAAATGCGCGACTGTCTCTCTCGCTGCAGAATTCCATACAACTAAACCTGATCGGGTTTCTTTTCTCCACCTTTCTCCCCGGGGCGGCGGGGGGAGATATTGCCAAACTTGTGTATGCCACCCGGCAGAATCACGGAAGGCGTGCAGAGGTCGCAACAGTTCTGATTTTGGATCGCCTCGTCGGATTATTTTCACTCGTTCTGCTCCCCCTTCTGTTTGCTCCTTTCTTTCCCGATCTACTGCGCTCCGTTTCCGTGCTCAGGCGCCTTCTGTATCTCGATGGTCTGCTGGCAGGATTGATGCTTGTCGGTACGGCACTGGTCGCGTTTTTCGTGCCCACACGCTCCTGGGTCGCCTGGCTACTGGGCAGATGGCCGGGAATCAAGAGCGTTGCTCTTCGCGTGCTGGACGCGATGGCGGTGCACGGCAAGGCTCGAGCCGCGCTGTTCTTCGCACTCCTTCTTTCTCTGCTAGCAAATCTGGCGCTCATCCTGGTAACGGCTTTGGGTCTGTATGCCGTCAATCCCGGTTCGTTCTCGATGCGGCTCGCGCTGGTTGCGCCGATCGGCCATTTGATGAATAGCCTGCCTTTAACCCCCGGGGGAATCGGTGTTGGAGAAACGGCATTTAATAGTCTATTTAAATTGGCAGGAATGAGCGGCGGAGCGGAAGCCTTACTCTGCCTCCGTTTATGGAATGTTCTTGTAGGCTCAATGGGCCTAGTTGTCTATCTGCTTGGGATGCGTCGCGTCGTGTATCCCTATGATGAAGTGTCCGAGGAACCAGCAGCCGGGTATGTTGGGGCAGAATCGGCAAATTGAATTGAAACGAAAAAGCTCGCCAATGCTTCAAATAGAAATGAGTCGGGATAAAGGGTTTCTGGAGCACCGGAACTTAATTTGCTATCACCGGGAATTAAGATCGGGAACCGGAGCGGTACGAACTGGAATGGTGAGCAGAGCTCATTTGGAAGGGAGACTATGAAAATAATTGTTCTCGGTGGGGATGGATACTGCGGCTGGGCGACTGCGCTTTATCTCTCAGCGAAAGGGCACGCTGTCGCAATTGTGGATAACTTCATACGCCGCCAGTGGGATCACGAACTGGGCGCGCAAACTCTAACGCCCATCCTCCCTCTGAGTGACCGTCTAAGGACCTGGGCTCGCCTGACAGGAAAATCCATCGAGCTTTTTGTGGGAGATGTAACGGACTACGACTTTTTACTCTCTACGACCAAACAGTTTGAGCCGGAGGCTATCATCCATTTTGCGGAACAGCGATCGGCTCCCTATTCAATGATCGACCGGAAGCACGCTGTATTCACGCAAGTGAACAATGTTGTCGGGACATTGAATGTGCTGTTCGCAATTCGAGAGGTGCAACCGGATTGCCACTTGATCAAGCTAGGCACGATGGGGGAATACGGGACACCAAACATTGATATCGAAGAAGGATACATCCGTATCGAACACAACGGGCGGAGCGATCTCTTACCGTTCCCCAAACAACCCGGTTCTTTCTATCACCTCTCCAAGGTGCACGACAGCCACAACATGATGTTTGCCTGCAATGTCTGGGGAGTTCGCGCAACAGATCTGAATCAAGGCGTCGTCTATGGCACCATGACGGACGAAATAGGGTTGGACGAAGCCTTGATCAATCGTCTGGATTACGACGAAGTGTTTGGCACGGTTCTGAACCGCTTTTGCGTGCAGGCGGCCATCGGCCAGCCATTAACCGTCTACGGGAAGGGCGGCCAGACCCGAGGATTTCTGGATATCCGAGACACCGTTCGGTGCATTGAACTGGCCTGTCTTAATCCTGCGGCCAAGGGCGAATGTCGAGTGTATAACCAATTCACGGAACAATTCTCCGTTCTCGATCTCGCAAGGCATGTGCAGGAAGCGGGAAAGGATCTTGGGATGAAGGTGGAAATCGACCACATTCCGGATCCGCGTGTCGAGGCTGAACATCATTATTACAACGCCAAGCACTCCAAGCTCCTTGATCTGGGTTTACAACCCCATTATCTCTCGGAGTCTCTTATCGATTCACTGATGAATATCGCCCTGAAGTATCGCGACCGTGTCGATCCCACGATGATGCTGCCGCAAGTGAATTGGCGTGAACCACGTAATGAGCGCCGGCTGCAAACAAACATTGCCGCTGGAATTTCCGTGAGCGCGGCGCAAGCGGGTGAGTACCGCGTGGCCAACAGTAGTGAAAAAAAGCGCTGAAACCCATACGGCACGGATACCATCAAGACAGCGACGTCGATTGTGGCTATGGTGCTCTAAGAATCGCTTTTGGTGGAGGAACCCGGGGCGAAAGCATCTGTGGTCGAAGCAAATTGGCCGTTTTGGAGCTGGTAATCGACGTTACGCCAGCGGATTGACGTTCGGGTGAAACTCACCAGCCAGATTAGAAATGCCATGGCATCCCAAAGCGGAATTAGCGGCATCTTCTTCCAAAGTCCAGCCTGTTTTAATCCGTGGATTCCGATGAGCCACGTTATGGCCACGCGAAAAGCTAGATACAAACCCCAATAAGCCGCAGCAACGCCCAACGTAGGGTGGACCAAAACAGCGAGGGTTGTCCATGGCAACCCCCAGGTAAAAAGCAGGCCAAAGTGCCCCCACGGCCGCATTGTTCTCATCACGGTCATCCACCGCACGCGCTTCGCCAGAAGCTCTCGCACGCCCTTGAAATCAGGAACCGTTTCCACTACATACGGCAGCAGCTTTACTTCAACTCCTTGTTCGGCAATCAGGCGCCCAAAGAGCAGATCGTCTGCCGGTCGGTTTTCCAACACCTGGAAACCTCCGAAGCCCCGGACACGCTGCTTCGTCGACACCATTGTCGGCCCAAGCGTGAAATGTACCCCGTCAAGCTGCCAGGCCACCAGTACGCCCGCATAAAAGTCCGAAATCATTCCAATGGTCTGAAGTTTCTCGGCGAAAGATCCTTCTCGCGGTGAAACGTAAAAGCAAGTCACCCCTCCGACATGGGGATCGCGGAACGGCTCAACGACTCTTCGCAGATATCCGCTATCTACGCGCACGTCGGAGTCGTTGATGACCAGGTACTCGTATCGGGCTTCGCGTTCCATCAGTCGCAATTTGGCGACCTTGTCGTTGATGGCGGTGTGGCCAGCGCTGTAGAGCAGCCGGATATTGCGCTCTGGGAAGTCCTGCATCAATTTCTGGATTACCGGCACGGAAGGATCGGTCTGGTCTGTCACGCAGAAAATGAGCTCGTACTCGGGGTAATCCTGGCGGCAGAAACTGGCAAAGTTCTCATACGCGTCAGGATCTAAACCTCGAACCGGTTTGAGATTGCTTACCGGAGGAGTGAAATCGAGGTTTTTTCCGGCCTGATTTCTTGACTGCCAGAAATATCGGCTGGAACTGTAGATCGCCAGAAGGTAGAAGATAAAAGGAATCGCCGCCGCGAAAAGGATAACGTACTCTAAGACCTTTGAGGGCACGACACCTCACTCCTGATTCTAGCTCGGCCAGTCGAAATTGACCTCTGAATTCTGCCATACAGCAGAACAGCAGGCGAACTGCCTTTATCCTAGATTCCGGCTCCGCCCTGAGATTCTGTGCTGATCAAGAAAATTGACGAATGCCGCCGGCCTTCTTTACCAGCGATCTGACATCCCGGATACTAGCACATGCGATCGTGACACTTCGCGGAAAGGTCCATTCGATTAGAAGTGCCCTGCTTTTCGCCGGACTTGAATTTCACGCGAATCCTCTGGAGGATTTTGCAATCTATGGAACGTTTTGATGTGCTGATTTATGGCAATTCTGAACTCTTCGATGAAGTAGACACGTGACGCATACTCGCAGACTCCAACTG
>OBLW0100001381.1_pt1 | contig 20683 bp, 17 predicted proteins | sample 1520161 | NCBI WGS metagenome assembly OBLW01 (sample SAMEA3539309, study PRJEB22396) | soil metagenome | biome: tundra; feature: field; material: soil | place: USA | collected 2010-05 | depth 0.15 m | reverse complement strand
AGGTGAGGGCTTGAGTCAAGGAAACCCCCGGCACGACGAGCACCACGGCAAGGGCGAGACCGAAAGCGACCACCCGGCGTGGGACCGGTGGGCGCCGGGGTCGAGGTACGGGCCGTGCCACGACACCATCGCAGGGCGCACAGGTCACTGCCGGCGACGGATCACCCGTGCTCGAAGCGTTCGCATAGTCGTTGATCATGAACGTCTCTCGATTGGGGACGCCAGGTCGGGTGACTCGGAGCCTGCCCGCCAGCGTTGAGCCCTTCAGGGACCGAACCGCTGTCAGCAGACGGCGTACTGTCGAAGCCGAGTTGCAGAACCAGGGCCTACGCCTGACTGGTACGCAGGCGTTCGTGAACACGAGCCGGGACCTTTGGCCAGTCACGTCCCAGTGCGCCCGCCAGTGTCCCCGGCGTGTCGCCGCGCGCGGCCACTCGGGCACCTCATCGACCGGCTGGGGTCTTCAGTGATGGGAGGGCGCAAGGCAGAGCGACACCGTAGAGCGCCAGCGGCTGAAGGCGGCAAAGTCCGAGCTGAAGGTCGCCAACTGTCACCGTGACCGGCCAGTGTGCGCGCCGTGGAAGGCCGCACTGCCCGCAGAGGTGCTGATCGCAGACTCGTCGGAGCTCGGATTCGTCCTCCATCAGCAGCCGCCAGCTGGTCACCCGGAGAGCCGCTGCTGTTCGTCTTAGTGGCGTGGTTTCGGCCGGACGAGGCCGACGTCGTAGGCGAGGACGACAACCTGCACTCGGTCGCGTAGGCCCAGCTTGGCCAGGATGTGACCGACGTGGGTTTTGATGGTGGCATCCGACAGGTGCATCCGGGCGGCGATCTCGGCGTTCGATCGGCCGTGGGCCACTTCGACCAGAACTTCGCGTTCCCGCTCGGTGAGCGGGGCGAGAAGGTTGTCGCTCACGGTGGCCTGGTTCTGGGCTGCCGCAGGGTCGGGAAGGTGCGGACCGAACGTGTCCAGCAGACGGCGCGTGACGCTGGGGGCCACCACCGCATCACCGGAGGCAACCGCGCGGATCGCGGTGACCAGCTCGGTGGGGGCAACGAGCTTCAGCAGGAAGCCGCTGGCCCCGGCCCGCAGGCCCGCGTAGGCGTACTCGTCCAGGTCGAACGTGGTCAGTAGAAGCACCCGTGATGTTGTCCCCGAGGCAACGATCTGGCGGGTGGCCTCGATGCCGTCCATCACCGGCATCCGGATGTCGAGCAGGACGACATCTGGCTTGAGCTGCGCCGTCAGTTGAACAGCGGCGGCGCCATCGCCGGCTTCACCACACACTGTGAGGTCATCGTGAGCCTCCAGAACCATGCCCAGAGCCATCCGCAGCAGTGGCTGATCGTCTACGAGTAGCACAGAGATCATGGTTCATCGTCTTCGGTCCGTGGCAGCAGCGCGAGAACCCGCCACCCACCTTGGGTCCGTGGCCCCATCTGGAGGGTGCCGTCATAGGCTGCAACTCGTTCGCGCATGCCCAGCAACCCTCGCCCTTGGGTCGGCTGCTCCCCGTAGGGGCGGATGCTGGGGGCTCCTCCCTGGTCAATCACTTCTACACCCAGCGTCCGTCCAGTGACGCGGACGTCCACCTGCGCCTGCGCACCGGACCCACCGTGCTTGAGCGCGTTGGTGAGCGCCTCCTGGACGATGCGGTAGGCAACCAGTTGTAACCCCTGCGCCACCGGGAACCCGTCGACGCCGGCGATGGTGAGGGTCACCGGCAGCCCGGCGTCACTGACCTGGGCGGCGAGCCCGGCCAGTGCGTTCAGGTCCGGTTGCGGGCTTGTCCCTGCCGACTCCTCACCAGAGCGGTCGGCCAGCACCCCCAGCAAGGCATGCATGTCGGACAGGGCGGCACGACCCGTTGCCGAGACGGCATCCATCGCTGTGGCCGCCTGACCCGGGTGGGTCGCCAGCGCAAACCGGGCCCCATCGGCCAAGGCGGTCATCACCGCCAGATGATGGGCGACAACGTCGTGCATCTCGGTGGCGATCCGTGCCCGCTCGGCAGCGGTTGCGATCGCCGACTGCTGGTCGCGGTCCCTTTCCAGGCGTTCGGCGCGGTCGCGCAACGAGTCGAGGTAGGCCCGCCGAGTGCGGACGTTCAGACCCAGCACCCCTGCGGCCACCGCCATTCCGCTGAGCAGCACGATCATGTACAGCACAGAGCGCCCACTTGACCACCGCATGGCGGCCAGCACGATTCCCAGCTCAAGCACCCCGGCGCACAGCACCATCGGCCGCGGCGACTCGCACGCAGCCACCGTGTAGAACGCGACTAGCAGCGCAAGATCGCAGCCCAGTGGCTGCCCGCCGACGAGCCACTGGGTGAAGGCGATTGCCGCGACCAGGCCAAAGACCAGCGTCGGCCAGCGCCGCCGCCACACGAGCGGCAGGATCATGGCTGTGGTCAGCGCCGCGTCGGGCCACCTGCCGAGCGCACCGGGCACTGCGAACAGCAACACCACGACGGCGAGCCCAAGATCGGTCAGGCGCGCCATCCCGGCCGACATCCAGAACCCGCCGCGGTGCGGGGGACGCGCGGTGCCCGGCCGCGATGTTTCGGCGGCCGGGCTCTTGGCGGTGGTGGTGCTAGGCGTCACGGCGATGTAGAAGGACCAGCCCCGCCACGAAGGCGACCGCGACCCATCCGGCGAAGACCGCCAGCCCCGCCCACGGGCTGAACTGCAAGGGCTGGGTCACCTTCTCGACGATCTGCATGCCGGCATTGGAGGGCAACCATTGCGCTATTGCGTCGCGGTGCCAGGAGACCGGCAGAAAGTTCATCATGATCGGCAGGATGAATAGCAGGCCCGCCAGGGCTGTGATGGCGGCGGCCGTGCTGCGCAGGAGGGCGCCCAGTGCGACTCCGAGCAGCCCGCACACGGTCATGTACAGCGCGGCACCGATGACGATGCGCAGCGCATGCGGGCTCGACAGGGACACCCCATACTTCACGGCGCCCCGGTTGAGGATGGCCTGGGACGCGAAGAACGTCACGAAGGTGGTAAGCAACGCCACGACGAAGGTGACAGAACCGAAGATGACTGCCTTGACGGCTAGGACCAAGCCTCGCTGGGGGACTGCCGTGAAGGTGGTGCGGATCATCCCTGAGGAGTACTCGGTGGTGATGATCAGCACGCCGAGCACGCCGATGGCTAGCTGAGCCAGGAACAGCGCGTTGAACGGGAACCCGGCGGCGTTGAAGTTCGCCGTGATGGGGTCTCGACCCGAGCGCGCCGAGGTGCGGCCCAGGGCGAACAGCGAGCCCAGTCCGATGGTTAGGACAGCCGTGACCAGGAAGGTCCAGGAGGTCGAACGCAGTGATCGGATCTTGGTCCACTCCGAGCGCGCGACTCCCACGATGCCAGGACGGTGCTCTGGCTTCACAGTGGAGACGAAGACGGGTGCAGTGGTGGTGCTCACGGGTTCAGAACCTTTCTGGTTGCCGCCGGTGGTGCGGCCTGCTCTGGGGTGGGCTGGTTCGGGTCCTGGGCGCGGAACTCGACGTCGCCTGCGGTGAGCTCCATGAAGGCCTCTTCCAGGGACGCCGCCTCGCTGGTGAGCTCGTGAACCACGATCCCATGCTGAAAAGCAAGGTCTCCGATGGCCGATCGCGGCAGGCCGCTCACGGTGAAGGTCGGTGAGTCGCCGTCCACGCCCGCCTCGATCGGGCTCACGTCGGCGGCTTTTTCGGCGACGAGTTTCCGCAGACGGGGGGAGTCCGGCGAGGAGACCCGCACGCGTCCGGTTGATGCGCTGGCCACGAAGTCGGCCACAGAGGTGTCGGCGATGAGCTGGCCCCGGCCGATGACGACCAGATGGTCAGCAGTCAGCGCCATCTCGGCCATGAGGTGCGAGGAGACGAACACCGTCCGGCCTTCTGCTGCCAGCGCCTTGAGTAGATTACGCACCCAGATGATGCCTTCGGGGTCCAGCCCGTTGACCGGTTCGTCCAGCAGCAGAACGCCGGGGTCTCCGAGCAAGGCCGTGGCGATACCAAGGCGCTGGCCCATTCCCAGTGAGTAAGCACCGGCACGCTTGCTGGCCACCTTTTCAAGGCCGACGAGCTCGAGCACCTGGGTGACCCGCTGGGGCCCGAACCCGTTCGACTGCGCCACAGCCAGGAGGTGGTTGTATGAGCTGCGACCGGGGTGGATGGCCTTGGCCTCCAGCAGGGCGCCGACCTCGTGCAAGGGGTAGTGGTGCTGGCGGTATGGCGTGCCGTTGACCGTGACCGAACCGCTGGTGGGGGAGTCCAGGCCAAGGATCAACCGCATGGTCGTTGACTTGCCCGCACCGTTGGGGCCCAGGAACCCGGTGACCCGACCCGGGAGGGCGCGAAATGTGAGGTGGTCAACGGCGACCGTGTGGCCGTATCTCTTGGTGAGCGCGTGAGTCTCGATCATCGAAGGCTTCGGAACTTGGGGCGTATGGGCATGTTCTAAGCATGCCCTGTGGGAAATGCCGTGTCGTCAGCCCAGGGTAGGGCTTCGCGCTGGTGAGGGTCATCCTCAGTACTGACACGGTCCTCGGGTCTACCTTGTCCAGACTTGGATCTTCCGCAGGGACTATTGGCTGCGGCAAACGCGCTCGACGCGGCTATGATCGCGTGCCCGGATGGAGCAGTCGTCTGCCCAGGATTTTCGCCGAGGCTTATGTTGACTGCGGACCCGCAATGTTCAACAGCCAGCTGACGCCGAATTTATCGACGCACATACCAAAAGTGTCACCCCACGGGGCTTGGTTTAGTGGCATGGTAACTGCCCCGCCTGCCGACAGTTGCTGCCAGTAGCCACGAAGTTCGGCGTCGTTTTCGCCGCTCAGCGAGACGGAGTAGTTGGTGCCTGGCGAGTAGTCCATGCTGTTCGGCGTGTCCGACGCCATGAGCGTCAGCCCATCCTTGGTACTTAACATGGAATGCATGATCTTGTCCTGCTCGGCGGGGTCTTCACTGGCATGGAACTCAGCGAACGTGCTGATGGTCAGCTCACCTCCGAACACTGACTGGTAGAAGCTCATGGCCTCGCGGGCTGTCTCGCGGAAGCTGAGATAGGGGTTGAGCTGAGTACTCATGGGCCTGGCTCCTGGTTCGGCGATTCTCTGATTCTGTCTCTGTAAGCGGGTGCGCGGAAGTAGTCAGGACGCAATTTCGGCAGACCCCGGTCGCACGTTGGGCAGCCAGTTACCGATCAGCTGATCGCGCGCAGCGTCCCATTCGTGTCCGGCTTCGGTGGGTCCGCCCCTACGTCGCCGCACCGACATGGCCGCGCACCTCCTGAACGGCCCAGTTGTTGCCGTCAGGATCGGTGAAGAAGACGAACTTCCCGCCGTCCCGCGGGTCCAGATGCTGGATTTCCGAGACCTGGACACCCCGCTCGATGAGCTGCGTACGGGCCGCCTCGATGTCCTGGACGACGAGCTGCAGGCTCGCCCCCGAGCCGGGAATCGCGTCAGCTTTGATGAGAACGGGCCCGATGGTCACCGAGCACGCCGACCCCGGCGGGGTCATCTGCACAACCCGCATCGTTTCCGTGGGCTTCGTGTCCACGTCCAGGTGAAACCCGAGCTGGTCAATGTAGAAGCCTTTCGCCCGATCAATGTCACTGACCGGAATGACCACGACTTCCAACTTCCAATCCACGGCACATCATCCCTTCGTTCAGCCTGCCCGAGCGGTGTCCGCCGTCCAAACTGGAGGCGCAAACTACCCTAACCTCCTTACCACTATGCAGAACAAGGCCGCCAAGGGCTTGGCATCACGGTCGCGCCTTTGATGACTGTCCACCCTCGCTGGACCGTTGCGGCGCCCACGCCAGGGGAGTACGAGGGGCAAGCGGAACGGACAGCGGCCCACGTCGGCCCCTTGCAGCGCTCATGAGCGGTCACCGCAGAAGGATCCGCCGGTCCACTTGCGGTGATTGCTGACTCATTTGGCGAGGGCAGAGAAGCCCTTGTAAACCATGAAGGCCGGCCAGACGATGCCCTGGAGCACCGCGAGCAGGTGTCCCCAGAAGGTGTCGGCCTGTTGCCAGAAGAACACCCACGCGCCGAACATGCCTAGTCCGTAGAGGGCGCCACCACCCGCGGCCGCACCGGCGCTGTTGTTGCTCATATTGACCCCACCTCTCATCGTCGACCCTCGGAGTCCTCGCTGGTACATTCGCGCCCGAGCCTGGAGCCCGGGTGACCGGATCACTCACACCGCCATCTTGACATGACCTTGTTGGACTACTCAGGTCCTGTCATAGCGAACTTCACTTCTCGTCTGGCGCGGATCGGTCCCAGCTTCTGCTGCAGAGCAGGAAGCACCACCATCTCGAACCCCTGTACCCGCCCGAGACAGACAAAGGGTCACGCGCTCGATGGTCGGTCTGTTGTCCCTGGTTACCGATCCCCGTGTGTATGGACCGACGGGCCACTGATGCGCCCATTGTTCTATAGTCATGACGGTGATCTGGCTGCGTGGGACCACCTATCGCGTTTCAAGCTCGAGAATGACCTCCTTCGCAAAACCGGGTGACCCACCCGGGGCCAACAGGTAGGAAACCTACCGCCGGCAGGGACGCTGGGTGGATCTCTGGTCAGGGAGTGAGCGCGTGGGCCGCCGGGCGGTGACGCGTGAGGTGGCCCCCTGACGTCTTCCTCGTGTACTGCCCGTGTGGTCTGGTGGCCGGTCCGGACAAACGTTCTCCGACTGAGCCGGAGGGGACCAGACCAGGGGCAGTGAACCCAACCGGCGCAGGGGCTGGGGCAATGAACAAACGCGACCTGAGTCACTTCAGGGTCTTCCGAGACAGCACACAGTCTGGCGCTCCGACCTCCTGCCGAAGAACTTCCTGGACAGCAAACGTCCAGCCATGGTGTGTGGGGCTGCGGCTTGAAGGTTGGACACAGAACGTCCGCACATTGACCGCCATCTGTCGTAGCTCGTGAAGGACCACGAGTCCAGATTGCAGGACCTCCGCCGCGCCGTCTGGGCACTGACACCGAGGCGGACGTTGACCACGAGCGCCTTGACTATCGCAGATGGGCCATTCGTCTGCGGTGCCATAACGCGGGGCGCAGGGGACCCTCGATTACCGGCGCAGCCAGGGATCTACGTGTCGTTGTGGTCTCGGGAGCGGTAGGCCGGCTCGTGGCAGTCCGCAGGTTCAGCAGGCTGCCACGAGCGCCCGGCACAGAAGGGTACGTAGTCGATACGGCTGGTCACCGGTCGGCGTACCCGTGACGGGAAGCCACGTGCCGGTCGTCGATAGCCGAACTGCCTACCGCAGTTCTCAGCTTTGACACGCACCGATCGAAGCCCGCTGAGCCAGCCAAGAACTACTAACGGCCGGCGCTCTTGCCAGCTTGCGTTGGCATCTGGGCAGAGCGCGGGAGCGGGTTCGTATCAGGGGCGTGCGTAGTTCGCCATGGGCACCCGGGCAGCCTCAACTCTGTATGCCGGCAACCGGACGGGCTGCGACATTCAGCTTCAGACGTGCTTCTCCGTCACGACCCGCCCGACGGCCTCGGCGGCCAGGGCACGCCGCGCCCGCGCGACGACCGCAAGTCCCGACAAGGCCCCGACCACGACCGCTGCGACGCCCCAGCCAAATCCGGCCAGAGCATGGAGACCGAGCGCGTTATCCAGCGAGTAGATACCGGGACCGGTGAAGGCCAGCGCCGCGGCAGCCGTGACATAGAGCAGCGGCATCTCGAAGCCGCCGTTCTGGGCCCACAACCCGGCCGCCCAGTGGACGGACCCGGCCACCACGAGGGTACCGATCACTGCAGCCGAGGCCAGCGGGGTCAGCAGGCCGAGTACGAGCAGCAACCCGGCTCCTGCCTCGGAGGTACCGGCGACAATCGCCATCGGCTTGCCGGGTCGGAACCCGAGGGTCTGGAAGAACCCTCCAGCGCCGTCGAGGCCGGGACCCCCGAACAGACCGAAGAGCTTCTGGCTGCCATGGCCTACCAACAGGAGACCGAAGAGGAGCCGCAGCACGAGCAAACCTGTATTCACGGGGGATCCCTTAGAGAGAGTTAGACAATCGATGTCGCACTTGCCAACATAGTTGACTGTTCAAACATTCCCCATCGGCCGGCTACCCGAATCAGGCTGATCCCCGTCGTCCAGATCACTCCTGATGGCTGGAGAGTATCGCCCTTGCCTTGTCACCTCAACGAAATACGCTCCCGGCTACATCTACCAGCGAGAAAACGCGCAGTCCGCGCCCTACTGCAACTCCCAGACCTGGCAGTGAGGCGCGGAGCCCTAAGCGGGGACCCAGGCAGGTTCCCGGACTGCAAGTAGCCCAATCCGGGTGTCGTGTTTGGGACTGAGATCAACCTTCCTGCTCTGGCCTCGCCTGACCAAGGGGTGACGGTGGCTGGCGAGTATTTTTGACGACGTGGTCGAGCGTTGCCCCAAGGTCGAGCCGCCCTCCTGGGACGCATGACGTTTGCAGATGGTCGTTGTCTGATGGTGAAGAAGCTCTGGTCAAGACTGATCTGCTGATGGCTGCGCTGGGTGAGGCGGTGACCGGGCCGCCGGCGAGGGGATCGAAGTCGCGGTAGACGCGGCTGGGACCATCGTGCACTGCGCAGGCAGTCCCAAGGGCGATGAGGACAAGGCCCGGAACCTGGTACGGGCAGCATCACGTGCGGGGGAGGCGCATCTGGTATTCATCTCGGTCGTCGGCGCGGCCCGCATGCCGATTATCAGCCGAGTGGACCGCGCCCTGTTCGGCTACTTCGGCCCGGCGGAGGACGAGTCTCGGAGTGCGCGCCACCGACCTTGTCCACGTCTTCCGGCTGCTTTTCAGCGACCGGGTCACCAATACACAGGTGTGGTTAGCCAGTAGTAGCAATGTTGTGGCGGTATACGGTCTCACTGCCATGTGCCAGGGGCTGGTCTGCGCCAGCAGTAGCCGTTCGAGATCGGGCACTGGCAGCGGCCGGCTGAAGTAGTAGCCCTGCATCTGGTCACATTGGTGATGTTGCAGGTACGCCAGCTGGGCTGCCGTTTCCACCCCTTGGGCGATTGCCACCAGATCGAGGCTGTGGCCCATCTGGATGGTCGCCAGGGTGATTGCGGCGTCGTCCGGGTTGTGGGTGACGTCGCGGATGAAGCTGCGGTCGATCTTGAGCTTGTCGCTCGGGAATCGGCGCAGGTAGGCGAGGCTGGAGAAGCCCGTCCCGAAGTCGTCGATGGAGATCTGCACACCTGCGGCCTTGAGGTTCTGCAAGAGGGTGATTGTGCGGTCGGTATTGTTCATCAGCAAGGACTCGGTCAGCTCCAGCTCGAGCAGCTCAGCTGGAACCCCGTAAGCATCCAGCGCATTCAAGACATCGCCCTGGAGATCACCCTTGACGAACTGCCGCTCCGAGACGTTTACCGACACCTGGACCGGGTCCATCCCGCGTCGAAGCCAATCCCTGATCTGCTTGCATGCTGCCGTGATGACCCAACGACCGACATCAACGATGAGGCCGCAGTCTTCCAGTGCGCAGATGAACTCACTGGGCTGGACCAAGCCGTGACCGGGCCGCTCCCAGCGCGGCAAGGCCTCTATGCCGACCACCTGCCCGCTACTCAGCTGCACCTTGGGCTGGTAGTACAGGACGAACTCCTCGTTCCTGACAGCCTGTCGAAGTGCGGTCTCGAGCGCCCGGCGGCGCAACACCTCGGTGTTCATGGCAGACGTGAAGAATTGGAACGTGTCGCGCCCCGTCCGTTTGGCCTGGTACATGGCCGTATCCGCGTACTTGATCAGTGTCTGCGCGTCGGCAGCGTCAGCCGGACTCAAGGATCTCCACGGACGGGAGAACGTCCGCACACCGTGGTCGGGCACGTCCCAGTCAGAGAGGTCCCGGTATGAGTCCGGAGCATCGTCGCCATCGGCACAGAGGATGGAGTGGCTGCTCGCGGTCATGGGCATCCGTCTCGGCGTCTTGGCCGAGGGCTGACCTCGGCTTCAGAGGTACCGACCGTCGACCGGTTCTGCAAACCGTTCTGGCTGGTCCTTTACGCACTGGGGACTAGATCGCCACGCAAGCCGCAACCGACTGGTCTCGCAAAGCCTGGCCTCCAGCGAGACGGCCGGCAGGTTGAGGCCAACGCCGGTCCAGGTCGTACTCGCATTCGGGACAGAACTTGGCGCAGCGGATGTAGGGGCCGCGATCAGGATGTGTCGTCGTCGAGTTCGGCGACTTCTCGGTAATTGCCGGGTATGTCGACCACGTCCGTGATGGGCCGGTAGCCGGGGTCAAGACGGACGAGATCCCATTCATTGATCCACGCGCGCACGTACTGGCGCATTCTGGTCGCACCGAGCTGCTCGAGACCCGGGACGTCCGGCGGCTCCCAACCGTAGGCGCCCGCGTGCAGCTGGCGCAGGGTGCGGTACGCACGGTCCAGCTCTGCCTGGTCGGGGGGCACCAGGGGTAGGAGGTCGCGCTCGATGTGCCGCATCCCCACTTCTGCGAGGGCGGCCATCTTGGCGTACTCCTCAGTCTGTCTGTCCCGCAGCCGTGGGGGCAGGGCGTTGAGGTCGTTCTTGCCCAACAGGACTGCCGCCTCGAAGTCGTCGGTTATCGCCGCGACCGTGACCAGAGGTTCTCCTTCGTCACTGGGATCCCCGTCAAGCCAGCGCGCCAGCTCGGCGTAGGACCGGCCCCGTTGCAGCAGCGAGTAGCGGCCGATCAGCTCGACCTCGTCGAAGAGCACCACCCAGCCGGCGCTCCCCCCGGCGCGCAGGAGCCGAGGAAGGAACCGTAGCCGCTGCCGGGCCAGGTCCCGGACCTTGACCGGAGCGAATGTGAACGATTTGGCCTCGCCGACGGCCTTGAGCTGGCGGCGCAGATCAGGCATTAGCAGCGGGTCACCGGACCAGAATCGGACGATGGAGTCGAGAAACTCCTCGTCGGCGCCGGGCGCGTCGCTGCTCAGCCTCTGGTGAAGCAGGAGGGTCGCGTCGAATCGTTCGTTCATGTCCCGGCCTGGTCCCCGCAGCCACCGCAGCAGCTCGCCATAGCCGGGGCCATCTGTGTCCAACGCCGCCGCTGCCTCAGCCACGACGTCGCGGGCTCCGTCTGGAGCGACCGCGGACTCCACGGCAGCCCGCAGCACCTTCGCGGGGTCATGCAGCGGGGTCTCCTTGCTGATCACCACGGTGCTGACCACGAAGCCGGCGGATGTCGCGAGCTGGCCGAGATGGGTGAGCAAGTGGCTCTTGCCCTCCCCGAACCCGGCGCCGAGCAGCATCGAGGCGCGACCGCGCCGGCTGTTCTGCGGTCTCGTGATGTCTTCGAGCAGCCCGGTAAACCGGTCCTCAATGTCGCCTTGGCCTGAGCCGAGGGCGATCACGGCGTCGGCGTTCGGCACTCCGCTGCGCAGCGCCTCGACCGCGCGCCGACCGGCTAGGCGGTCGTGGTCCCACTGGTGTTCCAGGCTCATCGCACGGCCTCAAGCCGGACATCGAGCCGGACCAGGGATGCGAACGGGTTGGTGCGTCGCCGATCCCGCACCTCATCGGCGACCCTGAGCTGTAGGGCAGCGTAGGACGGCAGTCCACGCTTCTCGTCGCTGACCAGCTCGGGCGGCACCACAGCAACGACAAGCAGTGCGACCAGGTCGTCTGTTGCGTCGATCAGCTGGCGCAGCAGTTCGTAGGCGTCGAGCACCGCGGCTTTGCTGTAGTAGATCCCGGTGCGCTCGGGAACCGGCGGGCGGCGCGCCTCGGCCAGCCGCGTCAGGTCGAAGTGCAGGACCAGTCCGCGGTGGCCGGCGCGAAGCAGGAGCCGTCCGATCGATGTGAGCATTGTTCTGGCGTTGTGGCGACCGATCCGCGCGTAGATCATCGCGTCGCGCAGATCACGCAGCCCGACGGGCTCGCCTGTGAGCCAGCCTTGAATGACGTGGGCCTCGGCGGGGTAGACGTCGCCGCTGCCTAGATGCGCTTGAGCCAGCCGCAGCAGCGCTCGGCGCAGCTCGCGGGGCAGGCTGGTGTCAGTGAGCAGGGTGTGTTCGAGCTGGCGTCGCACGCTGCGGTAGAGCTCGCGCGGGTCGAGGTCGTAGTCGGCAGCCACCTCGGCCACGGTGAGGCGCCCCGGGGTGGCCGGGACTGCGATGTTGTCGTAGGCGGCGCCCAAGATCGCGACCGCGACCTGGTCCCAGTCGATCTGCCGAGCCACGGCGAAGAACACCTGGTCGACCATGTGTGCTTTGGTTGTCTCGGCGGACAGAGAAACCATCAGGACGTGCTCACGGTCCGCGACGGCGCGTAAGGACTGTTCAAACCGGTCGGCGACATCGGCATCTCCTGCCACCGCGAGCTTCACCGACCCTCCGCCGGCCGGCAAGTAAGAGGCCAGGTACTCCTGCCCGAGGAAGTCTGCGTAGGAGCCTGCGCTCATGGACCCACCCCCGAGCACAGCGGCCGCTGGCCCGACCCGGGCGGTCATGAGCGGTCCGTGAAGGAGATTCCCCAGTACAGCTGCCGCTGCCCCGTCTGCGCCACAGTCGCCAGCGTGCCTGAGCCGCGGGTGCCCGAACTGGCATGCCAACGCAAGACCCGACCGGACCTCGCTGTCGCGACTCCGCTGGAGTCCAGCAAATACAGGTCTCGGGCGAACTCTGCACGGGTGTAGTCGCGCTGCTGGCCAGGCAGTAGCGTCAACACACCCCACACGTCGACCAGGCGCATCACCGCGGCGTCGCGTTGCTTCCCCGCAGACCTCACCAGGTCGTACGCCGACTCAAGGCTGTCCAGGAACGGCTTGGGCCGGAACCGCGGTGGCCGCGCCTGGCTGGTCGCGAGCAGCCCCACCAAAACCGAAGGGCGCAGCCGTTTCTCGCGGCGTCTGTCAATCTCGACGGCGGCGTCCCCGGGAAGCACCTTGATCAGCGATGGGTAGCACAGCAGCCGCTCGTCTGCCTCGAACATCTCCACGTCCTGTGCTGCTGCCACGTCGAGCAGCTCCTGGGCATACGAGCCGGACTCCAGGTGCTCCTGCTCGTCAAAGCCGAAGGACTCCCCGGCGTCCTCTGCGGCTCGGGCGGCCTCCCCAGCCAGAGTGGTTGCCGCGCTCAGAGCGCGTCGCAGGTCACGCAACTGTCCGCGTTCGGCGCCGGTCTTAGCCCTCTTCAGCTCACGTGTCACAGCCGCAGTCGCCTTGAGAGCGGCGTCAACCCGCTCCTCCGTCGCTGCAAGTGCCGCCTCAAGCCCACCCATCCCAGCCACCACCATTTCCCGTCGCCTGCCCGCATCCTCGTGCTGGAGGCTACCTGAAGCCGCGTCGAAAGTGGCTTGCGCTCGCCGTCGTGCTGGGCCCACCGCCGAAGTCGGCCCTTGCTCCATCACTCCCACACTGGGACCGGTACGTTCCTTGTTGGACGCCGACCTAGGCGACACCACCGGTTACGTTGGCTCTCGTTGCCTCGTCGATCCCGAGCAGGTCTGGGGCCCCAATCGCTTCCCGGCCGGCGCTCTCTTGCTTCTGGGCGGCGGTCTGTCATTCGGGTTTCTCGAGAAGCCAAGAGGCGGCGAATCTGCGCCTGGTCGAGGCTCGGATCGTGCCGAGCCGCCGGTGCGAACCTGCCGTCAGGTGTCTGCCGAGAATCAGGGGCACCATCAGTTGCGAGCGCGAGATACCCGCTATGGTCGCGGCACCTGATCGCAGACACCTGCGGGTGATCACCTGATCTGGCACCCAAATCTTGCATCGACGCCAGGCTCGCTTCGGGAGCTGGCCGAGCGCCACAGGCTCATGAGCTGGCCGAGCGCCACAGGCTCATGAGCTGCCGTCTCGCGCTGAAGGCGGCGTCGCTCGGTCGGGCAGGCGGCACAGTCACCGTCTACACCATGGTGTCTGAGCCCGCGATGGTGGCTAGCAGATCAGGATGGGCGTGGGTCGCCGTCTCGGCGACACCTCGCTCGGTGACGACGATGCTGATGAGGTCATGTGGTGTGACATCGAAGGCCGGGTTGTAGCCTCGTACTCCTGTCGGGGTAGTCCGCACTCCGGCCCAGCAGAGCACCTCGTCCTCGTGCCGTTCCTCGATGACGATGTCTTCGCCCCGCGTGATAGTCAGGTCGACAGTCGAGGACGGCGCGGCAACGACGAAGGGGATCCCCGCTCGCTGACAGGCAAGTGCCAGACCCACCGAACCGACCTTGTTCGCTGTGTCACCGTTCGCGGCGATGCGGTCGGCCCCGATGATCGCGACGTCGACCAGCCCTCGCAAGATGGTGCTTGCAGCCGCGCTGTCAGCCTGCACGACGTGCTCGATCCCGTCGTGCAACAGCTCCCAGCTGGTCAGGCGCGCACCTTGTAACAGCGGCCGCGTCTCGTCGGCATACACCAGGCCAAGGCGCCCCCGCTGGTGCAGCTCGTGGATGATTCCGTATGCGGTGCCCCAGCCGCTGGTGGCCAGCGCCCCGGTATTGCAGTGCGTGAGGACCCGCACCTTTTCCTTCGCTACGTGCGCAAGGATCCAGTCGGCGCCATGCTTGGAGAGCTGACGGTTCGCGGCCTCATCGTCGGTCACGACCTGCCGTGCAAGCTTGAGGACCTTTGCGGTCCCGGAAGGGACCGAATCTCTGACCTGGTTCACACCCCAGGCAAGGTTGACCGCTGTGGGCCGGGCATCACGGATCCTGTCGATCTCCGTCTCAAGCCTTGCTGCATCCCAGTCGTCCTGACCGCCTTGGACCATCGCCAGGGCGACCCCCAGCGCCCCGGCCGCTCCCAAAGCAGGTGCGCCACGGATCACAAGGTGCTGGATCGACTCGACCAGGACGTCGACTGTCGATACGTCGATGTATTGCTCAGTGCCCGGCAGCAGGGTCTGGTCGATGAGCCTGATCATCGGTCTCGGACCATCCACCCACTCAATCGAGCGCACCATCAAGTCCCCTTCCTTCCCTGCATGAGCAGGATCCCAGCTCCCGGAAGATTCGCCCTTCAGCCTGGAAGCAGTGTGTCCCATGACGCGCACGCTCGTGCACCGGTGTCAGAGTCGGGATAGGGCATGCTCTCGTTAGACCAGGAACGGAGATACCAATGCTCATGCAGAAGGAACGCGAGCTGATCATCGAGTACTGCCTGCGAATGCTCCAGGACGGGTTAACAGTAGGAACGTCGGGCAACGTCAGCATTCGCGCTGGTGAGAACATCGCCATCACCCCGAGCGGCGTGGACTATGAGGCACTTGCACCGGAGAACATCTGTGTCATCACCCTTGACGGTAACCATGTGGACGGGCCTGACAACCCAACCACGGAGGTGCCGATGCACACCGTCGTCTACCGGAACACCAGTGCGCTGGCCGTCGTGCACACGCATCCCGTCTACGCGACGGTTCTGGGGACTCTCATTGACGAACTTCCGCGGATCCACTACATGCTGGCTCTCCTGGGAGGACCTGTCAGGGTCGCACCATATGCCGCATTCGGCACTGATGAGCTGGCGAGGAACTGCCTCGTGGCAATGAGGGACCGCTACGGCGTCCTGCTTCAGAACCATGGTGCGACCACCTATGGCGAGACCCTCGCCAAGGCATACTCCCGGAGCCTGTACTTGGAGTGGTTGTGCCGGATCTACTGTGAGGCCAAGACTCTCGGCGAACCTCGTTTGCTCACCGCCGTCGAGTTTGACGCGGTGGCTGGGGCAGTGAGTGCCTACGGCCAGTCAGTCATCAAGAGCTGAGTTCAGATGCCCGGCGGTTGAGGGCACACGCCTGGAAACCACTGCCTGAATCGCCCTGCGTCACAGTATCTTTCGGCCAAGAACTCTCATTCTCAAGTTCCCTCTGCACGTCCTCGGCAGGTTGTTGGCTCGAGTCTCGGGGAGAGCAATCCAGCGCCCCCAGAGGGTTGATAGCTGGTGGCCACACCACAATCGCACATCAGACTCGATTACTGGTCGGACTGGGCAGACCCGGCATCACCGTTCGGATCCGAGCGGGAAAGATCGATAGCGATATGGACCCGAGGGACCCGAGGACCCTGGGCCGGCGCGGCAGGCTCTGCGGCCAGCTGAAATCGGAACCTGGAGTTTTTCAGGCTGCGGTGCCGGTTCTGAGCGCGCTGCCGGCGGCCATGCGCCGGATCGACTGTGCCGCGGGCCCAGGCATGCGAACGGCGAACTTCAACGCCGGGACGAGCCGGATAGGCCGGGACGGCTTGGAGGTGAGGTGCCAGCCGCTGCAGTCCGGGCATTCGTAGGATCGGATCTCGCGACGACTACACGCCACCTCGTTCAACACGGCCCGGGAACGATCCCAGTCGGCCTGTCGCATCGCGAGTTTGATGTCCTTACGCTCCCCATAGCGGACCTTGCCGCTGGCTGGGCAGATCGGGTAGCGGTGATGAGACATGGGCTACTCCTCGCAGACGATGACTTATCCATGTACTTTCACCCTCGAACATGGACAAACCGTCGGAGAAACCTGTACGCCCCCTGGGAGTCGCCCGTGAGAGTGGGCGATGCGGTCTGCGCAGCGGGAGTTCTTGGCGGTCACCGACCGCATCTGCCATCACGGTTGTCGGCCCACGCGCGCAGCGATCGCCCATCGGGTTGAGGCCTGCCCGCACGGATATCGTGGCTACGATAAGAACCCGGCCAGCGGCTCAACATGGTCGTCGGGGAGGACTAAAGCGAGAGGTAAGTCTTGCCGAGCTACCCGGTCGATCCTGCCTCAGACGGCGGGCTAACGGTGGGCAGCCGCGGCAGGGTTGACGGCCTGGACGCCGTCCCGGCTCCGAGCCAGCGTTCGTTCCGGGTCAGTGTGCTGCGGGTGGTGCTCTGTGGGCTGCCGTGGCTGCTGGCCCTGGGCGTGGCGACCGTGGCGCTGCTGCAGGCGGGCACACCGGCCATGGACATTGCCCGCTACACCGCCTACTGGTGCATTGGAGTGAGCCTGCCCGGGCTTTTGCTGGCGCGGGCTACGGTCGGGACGCGGGGCAACTGGCCTGAAGACATTGCCATCGGCGCCGTGACAGGTCTCACACTTGAGCTTGGGTGCTTCGCGCTGTGGTCGGTTCTTGGGCTACAACAGCAGCTCTGGCTCTGGCCCGTCATCGTGGCACTTGTCTTTGTTTCGGTCCCGCGCCTACGCCGACACTGGCGAATCAGCTCGCCAAAGCCCTTGCCAGTTCTCTGGTCGTGGGGGGTGGCTTCGGCGATTGCTGCCTGCACTCTCTTGGTGCGCCAGCGTGCTTTTGCTTCGCCGCTGCCGCCGGCGGGCGGGTTGTACGACCAGGACGTCGTCTGGCACCTGTCCATCGTGCATGAGCTCACCAGGTCGTTCCCTCCACAGGTCCCCCAGGTGGCCGGTGAACTCCTGCGCTACCACTGGTTCTCGCACGTTCACATGGCAGCGGCGCACCTGGTGTCGGGAGCACCCGAAGCCACGGTGGTTCTGAGGCTGTGGATCCTTCCGTTGCTGGCGGTCACGGCCTTGACCGGTGCATGTTTGGCAATGGAGCTTTCGGGCAGGTGGTGGTCCGGACCGATCGCCGCTTGGTGCGTCATCGTCTTCACGGGCACAAGCCTGTTGCCGGTCGTGGGCGAGGCGGGAGTCATCTTTCCGACGAGTCCCTCTGAGGTCTATGTCCTGCCCGTCGTCTTGGGCGCCGCCACCTTGACCGTCCGTGCTCTGCGCGGCGTGAGGCTGCGGGCGGGGTGGGCGGTGCTTGTGCTGCTGCTGGTTGCCGCGGCGGGAGCCAAACCCAATGCCATGCCGCTCGTCTTGGCGGGCGCCGGTCTTGCCGGTCTCAGCCTCATGGTGCAGCGGCGACGCCAGTGGCTGGCGGCCCTTGCGGTCGTGGCGATGGTGGCCGTTCTCCTGCCGGTGTCCTTGCTCGCTGTAGGGGGCGGCGACAGCGGATCCACGATCGGCCTGTTCGACTATGTCGAGTGGATTCCGCTCTATCACAGCCTGACCGGTGCGGGCTTCCATCCTGCGGCCGGACCTCTGCTGCCAGTTGGTTTGTCCCACCTCACGGCGAGGTCGTTGGTGTTGCTGGCAATCCTGCTGCTGGTGCCCTTGGTTCAGAACGTCGGTCGCTTGGTGCCCTTCGCCTGGCTCGGCTCAGACCGGCTACGAAAAGACCCTGCCGCCTGGTTCATGGCGGGCTTCGTCTTCGCGGGATGGGTCGTCTACCTTGTCCTGTCGCACCCGTCCTACAGCCAGGCTTACTTCCTTCGTCTGGCCAACCCGGTTGCGTCGGTGTTCGGTGTCTGGGCACTGGTCGCCGCGGTCCCTGCGACGGTGCAGTCCGGCCGCCGACTCGCCGCCGTCCTAGCGGGTGGCACACTCATCGGTGCCGGGGTTGTTGTCGTTGCTCGCGCCGCCACGCCAACAGTGCTCGGAAACGCACCGAGCCTCGCGGCGGTGGTGGTTTCATTCCTTGTGCCACTGGCTCTTGTCTGCGTCGCTGTCGCTGTTGGCCTTCTGGCGTGGGCGTTAACGCGCAGCAGAGTCCCGGGTCTGCGTGGATGGGGCTCGGTTCTGGTGCTGGCAGCGTTGGTCCTGGGAGGACCGGCTGAGGGTGCACTGCATGGTTTCGACCGTGACCGCATATCCCTCGCCACCAAGACACTGGCCGCGGGGGTTCCGACGCCTCCTCAGATTGACGGCCTGCGAATCAGCCCCGCAGCGGCCGCAGCCATGGCATGGGTCAACCAGCACACACCCAACGACGCCGTGGTTGCCACCAACCGGCACTGCGTCACTGGGCGACAGAGACCAGGCTGTCCGTCGATAGCATTCTGGGTGAGCGGACTGGGGGGCAGGCGCACGGTGCTGGAGGGCTGGGGATACACCAGTGAAGCCAAGTCGGTCAGCGCCCCGACGCCCTTCCCCGAGCGCCGTGCTGTCAACGACGCCGTCTTCACCGATCCCAGCGCACAGACCATCGAGCGACTTCGACAGCTCTACGGCGCGAGCTGGCTAGTTGCTGACAGGTCAGCCGGACCGGTTTCCTCGAGGCTGACACGGTTCGCCGTCCCGAGGTTCACTAGCGGTGCGGTCACTGTTTACGAGCTGCGCTGAGCCAGACCGACAGGTGTAAGCCTGCTCGGAGCCTGGCTCCGAGAGTGCGGCGCAGGTGGTTGAGGTATCTTGCTCCACCGTAGGGTGAGCGACAAGGAACGAGAGGACTTCATGCAACCCCAGCTCATTGCCGGCCGCTACCGCGTGTTGCGCGCCATCGGGCGTGGGGGCATGGGCACGGTATGGCTGTGCCGTGACCAGGTCCTCGGTCGCGAGGTCGCGGTCAAGCAGATAGGCGCGCTGCCAGGTGAGTCGGCCACCGAGACCAAACGCGCGATGCGAGAGGCTCGATCGGCCGCAGCGCTGAACCACCCCAACGCCGTCGCCGTCTACGACGTGGTCGACCATGACAGCCGGCCCTGGCTTGTCATGGAGTACGTCGAGGGCCAAACACTCGCCGACGAGATCTCGCGCGACGGGCACCTGTCGCCGCAGCGGGTCGCCGACATAGGCGCCCAGCTTGCCGGGGCCCTCGCCCGCGCGCACGAGCGCCGCATCGTCCACCGCGACATCAAGCCCGGCAACGTGCTCATCGACAAGGCCGGTCGGCCAAAGATCAGCGACTTCGGCATCGCCCGCGGCCATGGTGACGAGCAACTCACGCAGGTTGGATTCATCACCGGCACGCCTGGATACCTTTCGCCCGAGCTGGCCCGTGGCGGCGACCCTCACCCGGCCTCCGATGTCTGGGCCCTTGGTGCCACGCTCTACACGGCTGTCGAGGGCCAGCCGCCCTATGAGCCCAGGAGTAACCCGATTGCCCTGCTCCGGGCCATCGCCACCGAGCGGCCGCGGCCGATGACGCATGCCGGCGTCCTCGCGCCCGCCATCGACGCGATGATGTATGAAGATCCGGCCCGCCGTTGGGATATGGCGACCAGTGCCAAGCGGTTGGGCAGGATCGCCCGCAGCACGCCAGTCATTGCCCGGGTCGATCTCGCCGAGACCGCGATCATGGCTGTGGCTCCGCCCGAGTCGACCCAGCGCCTTGAACCGGCCCAGCGCCTTGAAGCGACCCAGCGCCTTGAAGCCTCAGAGCCGGTTGCTGCCGCGCCGGTGACGAAACCCCAGGTGGCTCGTGCTCCAGTGGTCACGACCCCGGTTGCTGCCGCGCCGGTTGCTGCCGCGCCGGTTGCTGCCGCGCCGGTTGCTGCCGCGCCGGTGACGAAACCCCAGGTGGCTCGTGCTCCAGTGGTCACGACCCCTATTGCTGCCGCGCCGGTTGCTGCCGCGCCGGTGGCGCAGCCGCGGGTGGCTCGTGTGCCATTGGTTGCCGCGCCGGTCGTGGCTAGCCCGACGCCCCAGGGCCTGAGCGAGGTTCACGATGGCGCTCCCGGGCTGCCCTCGCACGATCGCAGGAGCGCCCGGCGTTGGCTGCCGCCCGTGCTGGCTGCTTTGCTGGTGGTCGTGCTCGGCGTGGCTTTCCTGAGCCAGCTCGGACATCAGGGCGCCACCACCGCGGGCACGCCCCCCAGGACCACGTCAGGCAAGCCCAAGGCGACTGCCGCATCGAAGCCTTCCCAGACGCCAACTGCCACGAGTTCGGCGCCGGCCCGTGTCACGGCCGTGCCCGCCGCGAACGCCGATACGAAGCTTCAGACGTTTGTGAGGTCGTACTACTCCGACGTCACTAT
>OBLW0100001380.1_pt1 | contig 20686 bp, 15 predicted proteins | sample 1520161 | NCBI WGS metagenome assembly OBLW01 (sample SAMEA3539309, study PRJEB22396) | soil metagenome | biome: tundra; feature: field; material: soil | place: USA | collected 2010-05 | depth 0.15 m | reverse complement strand
ACTGGAGTTCAGACGTGTGCTCTTCCGATCTGCCCGCGCCGGCCGTCGCGACCGGCACGGCCGAGGAAGGGAGCGCGCAGTGAGCCCGGCGCTCCTCGAGATCGACAGCCTGACGAAATCCTTCGGCGGCATTCATGCCGTGCGGGAATGCACGTTCTCGGTATCCGAAGGCCAGGTGGTCGGCCTGATCGGGCCGAACGGCGCGGGCAAGAGCACGGTGGTCGATCTGGTGTCCGGCTTCGGGCAGCCAGACTCCGGCAGCATCAGGTTCGCGGGCCAGCAGCTGGTCGGGAAACGCCCCGAGGTCATTTCCCGCCTCGGGCTGATCCGGACGTTCCAGACGCCGCGCGAGTGGCGGAACCTGACCGTGATGGACAACGTCCTGCTGGCGCGGCGCCGGTTCGGCAGCGAGTCCCTCTGGCGCTCGATGACCCAGGCCCGCCGGATCCGCCGCGTGGAGGAGGCGGACCGGGTCGAGGTCAGGGCCATCCTTGAGCGCTTCCAGCTGGCGGACCTGAAGAACGAGCGTGCGGTGCGGCTGAGCGGCGGCCAGAAACGGCTGCTCGAATTCGCGCGCATCGCGGCGGCCGAGCCCCGCCTCATCATCCTGGACGAGCCGATGGGAGGCGTCAATCCGGTGCTCGGCGGGCGGATCGGCGAGGCCGTCGGGCACTTCGCCGCCGAGGGCCGCACCGTGATCGTGGTCGAGCACAATCTGCCGTTCATCGAGAGGACCTGCGATCGGGTGGTCGTTATGGATCTTGGCGAGGTCATCGCGCAGGGGCCCTTCTCCGGCCTGCGCGACAACTCCAGGGTGGTCGACGCCTATCTCGGGATGGACCTGAGCCATGAGTGAGCCGGCGCCCGAGGTCGTGCTGCGCGCCGAGGGGGTGACGGCCGGCTACGGCGGCCCGCCGATCATCGAGGACGTTTCGCTGACCGTCTACGCGAAGAAGATCACCGCAATCGTCGGGCCGAACGGCGCCGGCAAGTCCACGCTGCTCAAGGCGCTGAGCGGGGTGCTGAAAGCATCGGGCGGCGAGGTGTACGTCCGGGGCGAGAAGACCACGAACATGCCCCCGGAGAAGCTCGTCAAGCGCGGCCTGGGTTATGTCCCCCAGGTCTCCAACATATTCCCCGATCTCACGGTCCGGGAGAACATGGAAATGGGCGCGTACACGCGCCGCCGCGGCGTGAGTGAGCGCATCGGCGAAGTGTGCGAGCTCTTCCCCGACCTCGGCACGTCGCTGCGCCGCCGGGCCGGGATGCTGAGCGGAGGCCAGCGCAGCATGCTCGCCATGGCCAGGGCGCTCATGCTCGAGCCCGCCGTGATGCTGCTCGACGAGCCGAGCGCCGGGCTGTCACCACTGCTCCAGGGAGCGCTCTGGGAGCAGATCGAGAAGATCGCCGCAACTGGCGTCGGGATCTGCGTTGTCGAGCAGAACACCCGGCGGACACTCCGCCATGCGCACTGGGGCTACATCCTCGTGCTCGGGCGCAACAGGCTGGACGGTCCCGCACAGGATCTGCTGCACGACGAGACGGTCGTGGAGCTCTACGTCGGCCGCATGAATTGATCACGCGAGCCTGAGGGCCGGGCGCCGCACGAGCTTCCGGCAGTGCCGCCGGGCGGCTCGCACAGGATAGAGGAGAACTACCGTGAAACATCCCATGATCAGCAGGTCAGTCGGCGCCTGCGCGGCAGCCGTCCTGCTGGCCGCGTGCGCGTCCTCGAGCAACGGATCTGGCGGGAGCAGCAGCAGCTCATCCGGCCCGGTCAACTATGGCGTCCTTTCCTGCTTCACGGGCCGGCTGGCCAGCCTCGGCCAGGCGATGATCCAGGGGGCCAAGGTCGCCCAGAGTGAGATCAACACCGCGGGCGGAGTCCTGAGCCGCAAGGTCCAGCTCGTGACCGGTGACACCGGCTGCGATGTCGCTGACGGCGTCACCGCGGTGAACCAGATGCTGACGAAGACCATCAGCGGGGTGATCGGCCCGGAAACCCAGGAGATCAACGGGGTGGAGCCGATCCTGGATTCCAACAAAATCGTCGATGAGTTCCAGGGTGGCGACACGGCCCGCGACCACCAGACCGACCCGTACTTCTTCCGGGACAGCCCGTCCGACTCGCAACTCGGCGTGGCCATGGCGCTGTACGCGCACGAGAAGGGCTACTCACGCGCCGTCATGCTGTTTTACTCCGACCCGGCGGCTCAGACGTTCCTCAAGCCGGTCTCCGACACGTTCACAAAGCTGGGTGGCACGATCCTGAAGACCATCATCGTGACCCCCGACCAGACGTCCTACGTCAGCCAGGTCCGTGAGGCGCTGAGCGCGCACCCGCAGGTGATCTTCACGCAGGAGGACCCGCCGACCGCGGCCGTCCTGTTCCGGGAGTTCAAGCAGCTCGGCGGGCAGTCGATCCCGTGGGTCGGCACAGACGTCACGAGCGGCAGCGACTTCCTCAAAGCGATCGGCTACCCGACCGCGCACGCGGAGCTGACCTCGATCTACGGGACCTCGGTGTCCGGGCAGGCCACGAGCGCCTTCACCGACCTGTTCAACAAGCTCTACCCCAGCCAGAAGACAACCGGCCCGCTGGCCAACGCCAACTACGCCTATGACGCGGTCATCTCCCTCGCGCTGGCCGACCAGTATGCCAAGACCACGAACGGAACCACCGTCGCGCACGACATGGCCAAGGTGACGAACCCGCCGGGCACCGCGTGCTACACGTACTCGTCCTGCCTGAAGCTCCTGAAGGCCGGGACGAAGATCAATTACGAGGGGGCGAGCGGCAGCCTGGACTACAACAAGTACAACAACACGTTCGGCCCGTATGGCGCCTTCCAGTCCACGACAGCGGGCGTGGAGACCCAGATCTCCGTGATGACGGCGAGCGCGCTCGCCGCAGCGACGCCATAACCAGCCGCCGGGTTCTGGCCCGCCGCTGCGCCCACGCGCGGCGGGCCAGGCCCCGCCTGCGGGACCGCGGCGGGAGCCCGAGGAGGAAGGATTCGATGGCGGTGAACCATCCCCCGGGGCCAGCGCCCGGGCGCCATGTCCCCCGCGGCCCGCTCGTCGGCGTGCACGTGCTTGACCTGGCCCGGGTGCTCGCCGGGCCGTACGCGGCGATGCTGCTCGGCGACATGGGCGCCGAGGTGATCAAGGTAGAGCGGCCCGGAACCGGGGACGACACGAGGCAGTGGGGCCCGCCGTTCATGGCCGCCGGCGACGGCACCGAGAGCACGTACTTCCTGTCGGTCAACCGCGGCAAGCGGAGCGTCGCCATCGACTTGAAGGATCCCGCCGAGCGCGCGTTCGTCGAGGCCCTCGTGCGCTGGGCCGACGTGCTGATCGAGAATTTCCGCCCGGGGGTGATGGACCGGCTGGGGCTGGGCGATGACCGGCTGGCCGAGCTGAACCCGCGCCTGGTCCGGCTGGGGATCAGCGGCTTCGGCGAGACCGGGCCCGACAGCGACCGGGTCGGCTATGACCAGATCCTGCAGGCCGAGGGCGGGCTGATGAGCCTGACCGGGACGGCGGCGAGCCCAGCCGTCAAGGTCGGCGTCCCGATCGCGGACGTCAGCGCCGGCCTGTTCGGCGTGATCGGCGTGCTCGGCGCCCTGGTGGAACGGGAGCACAGCGGGCTCGGCCAGCGCGTCACCACGTCGCTGCTGGCCGCGCAGGTCGGCGTGCACACGTTCCAGGCGACCCGGTATCTGATTGCGGGCCAGGTGCCGGGGCCTTCGGGCAATCACCATCCGACGGTCGCGCCCTACGGCATGTTCGACGCCGCGGACGGCCCCCTGGTTATCGCGGTGGGCAACGAGGACATCTGGCGGCGGTTCGCCCCGCTGGTCGGGCTGGACCCGGCCGACCGCCGGTTCGCGACCAATGCGCTGCGCCTGGGCAACCTCGGCGAATTGCAGCGGATTCTGAACGCCGGGCTCGCGACGCGGACTGTGGCGGACTGGCTGGCCGCGCTGCGCCAGGCCGGCGTGCCCGCTGGAGAGCTGAAGACCCTGGACAAGGTCTATGAGAGCGAGCAGGCCCACGCTGAGAACCTGGCGTGGGAAGTGGATCACCCGCTGCTGGGAACTATCCGCGTGCCCGGCAATCCGGTGCGGTACAGCCGCAGTGCGCTGGCCGCCGGCCTGCCGCCGCCGACGCTGGGCGAGCACACCGGTGAGGTCCGTGCGGCCCTGCTTGGCCACGCGCAGGCTGATGGCCGCTGATTCCGCCGCGGCAGGGCGGGCCGGCCAGCGGGCGCTGTACCACGCGATAGCCGACCCCGGCAGCCTGCGGAAATTCGGCGAGGAGATCGGGGCAGGCAACCCCAGCGGCTGGCCGGGCTACGAGGAACAGCTCCACCGGGCCCGCGACGCGACCGGAGCGCGGCATGCCGTGACCACCGGCGTGGCGACGGTCGCCGCGGAACCCTGCGTGCTCGTCGGCTTCGAATTCTCGTTCCTGGGCGGCTCGATGGGAGCCGCCGAAGGCGCCAGGATCGCCCGGGCGTTCTCCGTGGCGGCGGAGGAGGGCCTCCCGATCGTCTGCATCGCGGCCTCGGGCGGATCACGGATGCAGGAGGGCACCAGCGCGCTGGTGCAGATGCAGGTCGTCGCGGCGGCGATCGCGGGTGCCCGGCGCGCGGGCATCCCCCATGTCGCTGTCGCCGGCGACCCGACCACTGGCGGCGTGTGGTCGTCCCTCATCGCGGGTGCTGACGTGCTCATCGGCGTGCCGGGCGCGAGGGTGAGCTTCTCGGGTTCGCGCACCCGCCCGGCAGGCGCGGACCCCGAATCCGGGGAGTTCCTCGCCGACGGCAAATGGGCCCACGGTTTCGTCGACGCGCTGGCGCCGCCCTACGCGCTCCGCGGGCAGGTCGCCGCGATCCTCCGGCTGCTGGCGCCACAGTCGCGCGGCGGCACGCCCGATCGCGCGCCGGCGCCTCCCTGGCCGGCTGGCGCTGACACCGCCGACGGTCCTGTTCGGGACGGCTGGGCGCAGGTCGGGGGGGCCCGGAGCCCGCACCGTGCCCGCGCCGACCACTGGCTGGCCGCCTACTTCGGGCCGACCTTCGAGATCCGCGGCGACCGCTGCGGCGGGGTGGATGACGGGCTGCGCTGCGGCTTCGGCAGGCTCAGTGGTTCCGGCAAGCACACTGGCACCACGATCGCCTATATCGCCCAGACCGGCCAGCGGACGACCGCGGCCGGCTTCAGGACCGCGACCCGCCTCCTCGGGCTGGCCGCACGCTTCGGCCTGCCGGTGCTCACGCTGATCGACACGCCGGGCGCGGCGGCCGCGCCCGGCGACGAGGCGGCCGGGGTCGGCACGGCGATCGCGGAACTGTTCGTCGCGATCGCGTCCTGCCCGGTGCCGGTCACCTCGGTGGTGATCGGCGAGGGCGTGTCAGGCGGGGCCCTCGCGCTGGCGTCACCGACCGACCTGTGGCTGGCCCGGGACGGCTACCTGGCGGTGACGGCCCCGGAACTGGCCGCCTCCATACTCAAGCTTCCGGCCCGTGACGTGCCGCAGGTCGCCGCGCGGCTGCGGCTCACCCCGGCCGAGTTGATGAGCCGCGGCATCATCCGCGGAATTCTCCGGCCGCCGCCGGCGGCCAGCCCGGGGTAGCCGCCGCCGGTCAGCCGCCGGATCCGAGGTAGTCGAGCGCGGCACTGACGCCGTCACGGGCGACCGGCACTCCCGCCTGCGCCAGCCCCATCTCCACCCCGCACAGCGCGCCAGCCAGCGACAGCTCGCCGAGATCCCCGAGGTGGCCGATACGGAAAACCCGCCCGGCCAGGCGGCCGAGCCCGGCGCCCAGCGACATGTTGTACCGGTCCAGTATCAGCCGGCGCACCTGGTCCGCGTCATGCCCGGCGGGAAGCATCACCGCGGTGAGCGTGCTGGAGTAGTCGTCCGGGTTCTGGCAGAGGATCTCAAGTCCCCATCCGCGGACCGCCCGCCGGGCGGCCTCCGCGTGCCGGCGGTGCCGGGCGAAGACCGCGGGCAGTCCCTCCTCGGCGAACATGGCGAGCGCCTCGCGGAGCCCGAAGAGCAGGTTGGTGGCTGGCGTGTACGGGAACAGGCCCGTCTCGGCCGCGGCGAGCATCGGCTGCCATTCCCAGTAGCTGCGCGGCAGCCGGGCCTGGTGTGACGCATCGAGGGCCTTCTCGCTGATCGCGTTGAGGCCCAGGCCCGGGGGCAGCATCATGCCTTTCTGCGAGCACCAGATGGTGACGTCGACACCCCACTCATCGTGGCGGTAGTCGATCGAGCCGAGCGAGGAAATCGCGTCGACGATCAGCAAGGCTGGATGGCGGGCGGTGTCGATGGCCGCCCGGATCAGCGGGATCTGGCTGGCCGCCCCGGTGGAGGTCTCGTTCTGGACGACCGTGACCGCCTTGATCTGGTGACCAGGGTCCGCGGACAGCTTGTCCAGGACCTGGCGGGGCTGGACGCCCTGCCGCCAGTCGCCGGGGACCAGGTCGACCTCCAGGCCCAGCTTCCCGGCCATCCGGGACCACAGGGTGGCGAAATGGCCGGCGTCGAAGGCGAGCACGCGGTCTCCGGGCGACAGCGTATTGACGAGCGCAGCCTCCCACGCGCCGGTGCCTGACGAGGGATACAGGGCGACGGGCCGGGAGGCGCCGCACAGCAGCCCGGCGCCCGCGATCACCTCGCGGGCCAGTTCGGCGAACTCAGGGCCACGGTGATCGATCGTCGGTGCGGCGATCGCCCGCAGCACCCGCCCCGGGACATTCGTCGGCCCCGGGATCTGGAGGAAGTGCCGGCCGCTGTGATACGCCATCTATCTGTCCTTTCGCCGCTGCTACTAGCATGGTCTCGTGAAGCCGGGCGTGGGGCAGGAGGCGCCTGGTGATGCTGGGGATATCGCGGCGGCGCTGCGCGCGGTGGTCGGCGGCGAGGTCCGCTTCGACGCCTACAGCAAGCACTTGTTCTCCCGCGACGCGAGCATGTACGCCATCGAGCCGATCGGCGTGGTATTCCCCCGCGACGCCGACGACGTGGCCGCCGTGGTGTCCACCGCCGCCGAGTTCGGCGTCCCGGTGCTGCCGCGGGGGGCGGGCACCAGCCTGGCCGGCCAGACGGTCGGGCACGCGATCGTGATGGACCTGTCCCGGCACATGAGCAGGATCACCGAGATCGACGCCGGGCAGCGCGTGGCCCGGGTGCAGCCTGGTGTCGTCCAGGAGCAGCTCAACCTGGCCGCCGCCCCGCACGGCCTCATGTTCGGCCCGGACACGTCCACGAGCAACCGGGCGACGCTCGGCGGGATGATCGGCAACAACTCAGCGGGCAGCCAGTCGGTCCGGTACGGCATGACCATCGACCACGTGCTGGCCCTCGACGTGGTGCTGTCGGACGCGAGCCGGTCCCGGTTCGGCCCGCTGACCGAGCAGGAACGGCTCAACCGCGCGGCGTCGCCGACCCTGGACGGGGTTATCTGCCGGGACCTCCCCCGGCTGGCGCAGCGGCACCGGAACGCCATTGCCACCGGCTTTCCCCGGTTCTGGCGGCAATCCGGCGGTTACCGCCTGGACAGGCTCAACGGATCGGCCGCGCTTGACCTGGCGAAGCTCGTGGTGGGCTCGGAGGGCACGCTGGTCACCGTGGTCGAGGCGACGGTGCAGCTCGTGCCGGCGCCGAGGCACCGGGTCATCGCCGTGGGCCATTTCACGTCCGTGCCGGCGGCGATCGAGGCCACCGAGGACGCCCTGGCCTGCCAGCCTGCCGCCGTTGAGCTGCTCGACCGCACCATCCTGGAGCTGTCCCGTCAGAAGATCGAATACCAGGCGCTGGGATCGATACTGCACGGCGACCCGGATGCGTTGCTGTTCGTGACGTTCTTCGGTGACACGCTGCCCGAAGCGGTGGCCGGGCTCGACCGGCTCGACCAGCGCTGGCAGGCGCACGGCCACGGCTTCCACACGCTCCGGGCGGTTCATTCAGCGGAGCAGGCGGCGCTGCTGAAGGTCCGTCAGGCCGGCCTGGGGCTGCTCATGGCGGCCAGCTCCGGTGCCCGCCGGCCGCTGGCCTTTGTCGAGGACACCGCCGTCGAGCCGGCCAGGCTGGCCTCCTATGCCCGGCGTTTCCGGGAGATCCTGGACGCCCGCGGCCTGACCGCCGGCTTCTATGGCCACTGCTCGGTCGGCTGCCTGCACATCCGCCCGTTCGTGGATCTCACCGCCCCTGGGCAGCCGGAGCTGATGCGCGCGGTCGCCGAGGAGGTGCGCGAGCTGGTGCTGGAGTACGGCGGGGTCAACTCGAGCGAGCACGGCGATGGACTGGCCCGCAGCGAGTTCAACCGCCGCGTATTCGGCGATGCGCTCTATGCCGCCATGCAGGAGACGAAGCGGCTCTTCGACCCCGGGAACCGGATGAACCCGGGGAAGATCGTGAACGCGCCCGCCATGACGGATAACTTGCGCGACGTGGCGCAGCCGGCCGCGCAGCCGCTCACGACGCGGCTGCGCTTCGACGCCCCGGGCGGGATGCACGGCGCCGCGGACCGCTGCATGAACATCGGGCTATGCCGGAAGACCGCCACCGGCGTCATGTGCCCGTCGTACATGGCCACCCGCGACGAAGAGCACTCGACCCGGGGCCGGGCGAACGCCCTGGTGAAGGCGCTCACCATGCCCGACCCGCGCGCCGCGCTAGGCGACGAGCGGCTGCACGACATCCTTGACCTGTGCCTTGAGTGCAAGGCCTGCAAGAGCGAGTGCCCGCTCGGGGTCGACATGGCCGCGCTGAAATCGGAAGCCCTCGCCGTCTACCACGATCAGCATGGCGTCCCGCTGCGCTCGCGCGTGTTCGGCTCGATCCGCGCGCTGAACCGGATGGGCTCGGCCGCCTTCCCGCTGTCCAATCTCGCCAGCGGCTGGCGGCCCGCCCGCCTCCTGGCCGAGCGCTGGCTCGGCGTCTCCTCCGCCCGGCCGCTGCCCCGGTTCCACCGCCAGGACCTGCTCCGCTGGTTCCGGCGGCGGCCGGCGCCGGCCCGGCCCGCGTCCCAGGGCGAGCTGATCTTCCTCGCTGACTCCTTCACCACTTTCACCGAGCCCTCCGCTGGAAGGGCAGCCATCGAGCTCCTGGAGCTGGCTGGGTGGCAGGTCCGGCTGGAGGACGCCGGGTGCTGCGGGCGGGCCAGCCTGTCCAAGGGGCTGCTCGACCAGTCCCGGCGGATGGCGGCGGACATGACCGGCCGCCTGGGCGACGCGGCCGCCCGTGGCGTGCCCATCGTCGGGGTGGAACCGTCGTGCCTGCTGACCCTGCGCGACGAGTACCCGGCCCTGCTCCCGGACGACCCGCGAGCCCGCGCGGTGGCCGCGGCCACCCGCCTGCCGGAGGAACTGCTCCTGGCGGCGGTCGCCGACGGCAGGCTCGTCCTCCCGCAGGAGAGCACGGTCAGCGGCCGGCGCGTGATGTTCCACGGCCACTGCCACCAGAAAGCGCTCGCGGGTACCGCCGCGACCACGGCCCTGCTCCGCAGCATCCCGGGCGCCGACGTCATCGAAGTCGACGCGGGATGCTGCGGCATGGCCGGCTCATTCGGCTTCGAGGCGGAGCACTACGAACTGTCCATGAGCATCGGCGAGCTCCGCCTCTTCCCGGCCATCAGGGCCGAAGCGCAGAACACGATCATCGCGGCGACGGGTGTCTCCTGCCGGCAGCAGATAGCGCATGGGACCGGGCGGCCTGCCCTCCATCCGCTGGAGATCGTCCGGAATGCCCTCTAGCGCCGGGCCATTCCGTACACTTGGGCTCTTGTGAAATGCCATCGCCGGCGGGCCATCTGCCTCAGCCTCGCGCTGGGCCTGGCGCTGACAGCGTGCTCCTCCGGCGCCCGCGCCGCCCGTGTGGCCGGGCCGCCGGGGCGCTGGAGCCAGTTCCTGCATGTCCCCGGGGTCGTGGATCTCGCGGGCCCGCATGGTGACGGCTCGTTCACCGTGGCTGCCGCCGGGCGCCTGTTCATCCTGAGCCGGGGTGGCGCCCTCAGGCCGTTCGCCCGCGGGCGGGGCGGTTACTCGACCGCGCTCGGGCCTGAGCCGTACATCACCCTGGCCGGGGACGACCGTGCCGCCGGGGCCCGGTGCTCGTTCAGCAGCGGCACGACCTTCGCGCTGCAGCCGGGAAAGCGCCCGGGCATCATCCTGATCGGTGCGGATGGCGGGGCCAGGCGCTTCGTGAGCCTGCCTGCCACGCTGGCCCCGGACGGGATCACGTTCGACTCCGCCGGGCGTTTCGGGCACAAGCTCATCGTCACGGCCAGGAACCACACCGGAACGAGCGTGCTGGCGATCGACTGCGCGGGCGGGATCCGCGCGATCACCACGCATGCCCCGGTCGTGGAGGGCGGCATCACGATGGCGCCCGCCTCGTTCGGCCGCTACGGCGGGGACCTCGTCGCCCCCAATGAGTCGACCGGCCAGGTCTTCGCCATCGGGCCGGACGGCGCCGTGGTCACGCTGGCCTCCTCCGGCCTGCCGCACGGCGGCGACATCGGTGTCGAGAGCACCGGATTCGTGCCGCCCGGATTCGGCGCCCGCGATTCGGCGTATCTCGCCGACCGGTTCTCGAAGGGCAACCGGCACCCGGGCACCGACAGCATCCTGCGCCTGCCGGGCTCGGAACTGCTCAAGGCAGGCGTCCGCCCCGGTGACCTGCTGGTCGCGACCGAGGGAAGCGCCCGGACCATCGTCGTGCGCTGCGCCACTTCGTGCACGGTGAGATACATCGCCGTCGGCCCGGCCATCACCCATGCCGAAGGGCACATCGTGTTCGCCCTCCCGGCCCGGTAGCCCCGGTGGCCGCCGGCCTTGGAATACCGGGCGACCGGGCGCCCGGCCAGCCCGGGACGTGAAGATCGGGTGACGCCGGGCGGCGGGGTAGGCTGGCGCTCTCATGAGCGCGACACTCGTCGTCAAGGGCCTCGCCGTGGCGTACGGTGACCGGCCCCTTTTTTCTGATCTCGATGTGGTGGCCGGGCCAGGCGACGTGATCGGCCTCGTCGGCGTGAACGGCGCGGGCAAATCCACTCTGCTCGGGGTACTCGCGGGCCTGAGACCGGCGGACGCCGGAACAGTCACGATCAGCCCGCCGGGCGCGACGATCGGGCACCTGCCGCAGGAGCCGGATCGCCGTCCGCACGAGACTGTGCGGCAGTTCCTCGCGAGGCGCACAGGTGTCGCGGCGGCGGACGACGCGATGCAGGCGGCGGCCCAGGGGCTCGCGGCGGGGGTGGCGGCCGCCGATGACGACTACGCGCAGGCCCTGGAGCGGTGGCTCGCGCTGGGCGGCGCGGACCTGGACCAGCGCGCTGGCGCCGTGGTGGCCGATCTCGGCCTGGCGGTGGACCTCGACCATGCGATGACGGCGCTGTCCGGCGGCCAGGCCGCCCGGGCCGGGCTCGCATCGCTGCTGCTCAGCCGCTATGACGTGTTCTTGCTCGACGAGCCGACCAACGACCTTGATCTCGACGGCCTGGCCCGCCTGGAAGCGTTCGTTCAGGGGCTGCGGGCCGGGACTGTCCTGGTCAGCCACGACCGCGAGTTCCTCACCCGGACCGTCACCCGGGTCATCGAGCTCGACGCGGCTCAGCAGCAGGTCACCACGTATGGCGGCGGTTACGAGGCCTACCTGGGCGAGCGCGAGGTGGCACGACGGCATGCGCGCGGGAACTACGACGAGTACGCCAGCACGCGCGCGAGCCTGGAGACCCGCGCCCACACGCAGCGTGCCTGGATGGAGAAGGGCGTCAAGAACGCACGGCGCAAGCAGCCAGACAACGACAAGCTCGGACGCAAGTTCCGCACTGAGGCTACTGAGAAGCAGGCGGCGAAGGCCCGCCAGACCGAGCGCCTGATCGAACGCCTCGACGTCGTCGAGGAGCCGCGGAAAGAATGGGACCTGCAGATGGAGATCGCGGTCGCGCCCCGGGCCGGGACGATCGTCGCCTCGATGCGCGGCGCTGTCGTCCGGCGCGGTGCGTTCACGCTCGGCCCGGTTGACCTGCAGATCGACTGGGCGGACCGGGTCGCGGTCGTCGGCGCCAACGGATCTGGCAAGACGACGCTCCTCGGTGCGCTGCTCGGCCGCATACCGCTCGATGAGGGGCACGTCACGCTGGGCGCCAGTGTCGTGGTCGGCGAGGTTGACCAGGCCCGGGGCCTGTTCCAGGGTGAGGAGCCGCTCATCGACGCGTTCGGGGCAGCGGCGCCGGATTTGCGGCCGGCCGATGTCCGCACCCTGCTCGCGAAATTCGGCCTTCGCGCCGCTCACGTGCTGCGGCCGGCCGTGACGCTCTCGCCCGGCGAGCGCACCCGCGCGGCGCTGGCCCTGCTCCAGGCGCGCGGCGTCAACCTGCTCGTGCTTGACGAGCCGACGAACCACCTCGACCTGCCCGCGATCGAGCAGCTGGAGCAGGCGCTCGCGTCCTACCCGGGCACGTTGCTGCTGGTGACGCACGATCGCCGGATGCTCGACGCGGTAACCACGAACCGCCGGATCGACGTGGCCGAGGGCCGCGTGACCGGCCGCTGAGGCCCGCTATGGGTGCGGCTGGCTGGGCTATTGCCCGGCGGCGGCGGCAGCGGGCGGGCGCGTGCGCATCGGCGGCAAGCTGTACAAGCTGTCTATGTTGAGCTGCTGCGCGTCCGCGAGCACTGAGTCCTGCTGGTGCTGTGCCTTCTCAGCGGTTTGCTTGGCCAGTTCTGACGCCAGGCCACCCAGCTGCCGCACACCGGTGTCATCGACGAGCACATGGCTCGTAGAAAGAATCGCGATGCCCTCCACCCGCCGCGCTGCCCGCCCGGGCAGTGAAAGGGCCGCCCCCACCTTCGCCGCCTCAAATGGGTTCGCTGGATGCACGGTGAGCTTATTGCGCTCCGCGATAACCCACTTGTGGTATTTCATCACCTCACCCTGAAGCGGCAGGGTTCGTATATCCTCATCCGCTAGCCCGAATCGCTTGCCCTTGCCAAAGCAGCGAGCGTAGGCCACCAGAGCCGCCGACCAGAGCGCCTGCGGCACGACCGCATCCCGATCTTTCTCCGGCCTGGCCAGCTCGGTTAGCAGCCGCTTGCAGCATTCCATGACGAATTGAAGATCCTGGATGATCGACGCTTGATCGGCGAGAATTCGCGCCGATGGCACATCAAGAGCGACGGTCAGCATCGACGCCTCTGCCGATGCTGCATTCGTCTCGCCCATAGTTCCCCGTTCCGGTCTGCTGACGCCATGACTACCTGCGCCTCGATTCTCACATAGCGATAGCCTGCTTCTGGTCTCACATAGTGACAAGTCGCTCCCGCGGGCGCCCGGCATGGATATGGGCTGATCGGCCCCTGACCGGTGAACACGGTCAGGGGCCGACACGATGGGCGTTGCGTTATCCGACCGTCGTCTCCACGAGGGTCGCGGTCGGCGGGGTGCCGCCGGTGGACAGCCCGACGGCCCGCAAGGGTCCTCCGGGCGCCGTCTGGGCGAGTGAGTTCAGCTGATTCGAGCCCGGTCCGGGGTTGGCACTGGGGACGATCTGCCAGGCTGTTCCGTCCCAGTGCTCAGCGAGGGTCTGGTTGACCGAGAAGTTCTGCAGAGTACTGCCGACGGCCCAGACATCGTCGGAGCCGATGGCGCTGACACTGCTGAGGGTGTCCTGGGCGTTGCTGGCGGTGATGGAAGGGCTGGGCACGAGGGTCCAGGCGGTGCCGTTCCAGTGCTCGGTGACGGTCTGGTTCAGGTTCTGCTCGCCGACCGCCCACGCATCGGTGCCGCTGCTCACCGCGACGGAATTCAGGCTGCTGTCGAAGCCGCTCACCGGCTGCGGGACCTGAGTCCAGGCGGTGCCGTCCCAGTGCTCGATGATCGGGGTCGGGTGCCGGCCGTTCCGGCCGACCGCCCACACGTCGCTGGTCGAGGAGGCGGCGACGCCGTTCAGGAAGCCGAAACCGGTATCGGTGATCGGTGCGCCGGGAATTACGCTCCAGGCGGTGCCGTTCCAGTGCTCGATCAGCGGCTCGAAGGCATTCCCGACGCTGCCCGACCGGGAGTGGCCGACGGCCCAGATGTCGTTGGCCGACACGGCGGTGATCGCGTCCAGTTCGCCGCCGGCTGGCTCGTTCGCCGGTGATGGCACGACGGACCAGGCCAGCGCGCTGTTCCTGTGCTCGATCAGGCTGTGGTTCGCGTCACTGCCCACGGCCCAGGCGTTGGTGGTGGTGGCGGTCACGGCGTGCAACCGCGTGTCGTCGCCCGGGGGCGCCGGGATCGTGACGACCGCCCACGTCCGGCCGTTCCACTGCTCGGCGAAGGCGCGGAAATTCGCCTGCCCGCTGAGGCGGTAGAACCCCACCGCCACGTCGTTGGTCGGGCCGATGTCGGCTACCCCGTCGAGTTCGTTGTAGTCCGAACCTGTCACGTTCGAACTCCCCTGGGCCTGGAACCCCGTGGCCGCCTGCGCGGCCGTGCTGATCCCAAGTAAGGCAGTGGCCGCAACCGCGGCAATCCATGAGAATGACTTCATGCTGACTTCACGGATCCGCCCCGCCCGCGGTTCAGCGCGGTCCCCGGCTTAGCCAGCCGCCGATCCGGACCGGCCGGCGCGCCGGCCGGCCGGCCTGCGAACACGCGCCCGGCCACCGCGGCGGCGTGCGGCCGCGGTAGCGCTCATCCCCACCTCGCGAACCCAGGCCCTGGCTCGCGTCATGACGGCAGCCTGGAGACCTGGGACTCAGCCCTGCAGCGCGGCCAGCGCCGGCCGCACCATGTCCGGGGTGACATCCTCGGCCGACCATGCCGCGGCACAGAGCGCGCGCAGCCCGTCGAGCATGTCGCCGGAGCCGTCGAGCCCGAGCCGGCCCTCAGCAGGCCCGTGCGCTGTCCAGCCACCGCAGGTGAATGTGCTTCCCGTGACGCTGACCGGCGGGTGCGGCTCCAGCAGGCCCATCAGCCCAGCCGCCAGGTACGTGGGGCGCCGGTGGGGCGGTGCAAGCACGGCATCCAGCGGCTGGCTCACCCCGGTGAGCACCAGCAGGCTGTCCGCGCCCACCCGGACCGCGCCTTCGATGTCGGTGTCCAGGCGGTCCCCGACGATCAGGGGCCGCTGCGCGCCCGTCCGGGCCACCGACTCGGCATGCAGCGGCGGTTCCGGCTTGCCCGCGATCACCGGCTGCTGGCCGGTGGCAGTCATTATCACCTGCGACAACGCACCGTTTCCGGGCTGACGTCCCCGGCCCGTCGGCATGGTGGCGTCGGCGTTGGAGGCCACGAACCACGCGCCCGCCTGGACGGCGAGCGCGCCCTCAGCCAGCAGCGAGTAGCTGATGTCGGCCGAGTAGCCCTGGACGACCGCGGCCGGCTGGTCCGCCGCGACGCTGACCGGACGCAGCCCGCGTTCCCGCAGGGCGACGCGCAGTCCGTTGCCGCCGACCACCAGGACACCCGCGCCTGCGGGCAGCCGTCCGGCCAGGAGCCGGGCGGCGGCCTGCGCGGAAGTCACTACGTCCCCGGCGCTGGCCACGACGCCCAGGCTGGTCAGCTGGGCGGCGATCGCGGAGGGGGTGCGGGAGGAGTTGTTGGTCACGAAGCCGAGCCGCATGCCCGCGGCTGATGCCTGGGCCAGCGCGTCGGGGGCGTGCGGGACAGCCGACCCTCCTAGGTAAACGACGCCGTCGAGGTCGAGCAGGGCGACGTCGTAGACCTTGGCCAGGGGATCCGGGCAGCCGCGCGGCAACCCGGCCAGCCCGCTGCGCGCAGCGGTATCAGGCGTCACAGAATCCCCCTGCACGCTCAACTGCTGCCCGGCGCCCGTGACCGGGCCCGCAATGTTGCACGGACCCCCTGCAGCGCGTCCGTGTAGTGCCGCAATTCTGGCCGCATCGCCGCGGCGAGCGCGAGGTGCTCAGCGGCCGCTGACGGATTGCCGCCCCGCGCCAGGGCCAGGCCCAGGCCGAAATGCGCATAATCGTCACTCGGGCTGGCCTCCACGATCTGCCGGAAACTCTCTGCCGCCGCCGCGTAGCGCCCGGTGTCGAACTGTGCCCGGCCCAGGGCCTCAAGCACGCTCCGGGAGCCCGGCTCCGCTTCCGCCGCGCGTTCCAGGAGCTGCGCGGCGGCCGCCGCGCTGCCCCGGCCGAGCAATTCGAGGCCCCGCTGGTACCACGTGTACGCGTCACCAGGCGGGGCCGGTAGTTCACCCGACGATAGCGGATCTTTCTCCGGGCGGGAATCCCGGCCGCCCGGTGGTGCTTCTGACATATGTGCAGATCCTTCCGTCCGGCCACGGACCAGCGACACCAGGGTCAGCCGGCCTCGCGCTTGAACCGTTCCGTGGAGTCCGTTATGCCCAGGAAAGGGTCACTGGACTCGCGGAAGTCACTTCACCACCGTACGACGTGATCGCACGCGACACAGCGGACAAGCTGCTCGCGGCCGACCCGCACAATGTGGTCCGGCTCATCCTGCCGCGCCAGGATCCAGGCCGCCCGGGCGGACGATACGGCGGGGCGGCCCGGCTGCTGCGGGAATGGCAGCGCCACGGCATCCTGGTCACGGACGCACAGCCGGCCTTGTACGTCTACGAACAGCATGCCGACGCCGAGCACCCGGAAGCCAGCGACGGCCTGGGTGCCTCGTTGGCCGGCGGCCCGGCCACCGGGCGGGTGGTACAGCGAGGCCTGATCGGCGCGCTGCGGCTCGCCCCGCCCGGTTCAGGGATCGTGCTGCCGCACGAGGATGTCATGCCGGGGCCGGTAACGGGCAGGCGGCAGCTCATGGAGGCGACCCGGGCGAACCTGGAGCCGATTTTCCTGCTGTATGACGGCGCTGACGGCGCCGCCGGGCAGTCCGGCAGCGCTGCGACCCGGCTGGTCGACGAGGTGGCCTCGACCCGGCCACCGCTGCTGAGCGCGGAGACCGCTGACGGCACACGGCACAGGCTCTGGGCCGTGACCGACCCCGCTGAGCAGGCGACGGTGGCGGCGGACCTGGCCTCGCGGCAGGCGCTGATCGCCGACGGGAACCACCGTTACGCGGCCTACCTTGAGATGCAGGGCCGGCGCAATGCGGGCGACGCGCCCAGCCCATGGGACTACGGCCTGGCGCTCCTGGTCGACTCGGCCGCGTACGCGCCGCGGATCGGCGCCATCCACCGGGTGCTTCCCGGCCTCGACCCGTCCGACGCCGTGCGGCGCGCCCGGGGAGCTTTTGCCGTACGGGCGCTGCCCGGCGGCCGGACGGCACTGCCCGCTGCCTTGGCCGCACTGGCCGCGGCGGCGCGCCACGGGGTGGCTTTCCTGGTCGCGGGCGGTGGCGAGATCCACCTGCTCACCGACCCTGACCCGGCGCAGCTGGCGGCGGCGATGCCAGCGGAACGGTCGGATCGCTGGCGCGGGCTGGCGGCTTCGGCGCTCCAGGAGCTCCTGCTGGCCCGTGTCTGGGGAATCGGTGACGACGAGCTCAGTGTCTGGGTGGTGCACGATGATGCCGCCCGGGCCATCGACGAGGCGGACGAGGCGCGGGGAACCGCGGTGATCTGCACCGCGCTGTCCCCGGCGGACGTCTACGCCGTGGCCGCGCTCGGAGAGCGCCTGCCACGCAAGTCGACCTCGTTCGCCCCCAAACCCCGCACCGGCCTGGTGATGCGGGTCTTGGACGATGGCTGACCGGGCCTAGCCAGGCCGCTGGCCGGGCCTAGCCGGGCCGGGCTCAGCGGGGGCGGCGCCCTTTGCGGATGTAGAGCCCGGGCGGGCCGCCGGGCGCCGGGGTGAAGTTGTCCTTGAAGTAGCTGGCTACCTGCGGCGCCCGCAACGGAACCCGCTTGCCAGCGAGGCCGGAGAGCCACACGTACTGGGCGGGCCGGAACGCGGCGAGCCACGCGGCGCGTACCGCCGGCGAGCGGGCTGCCCCGCTGGCCGCGTTCCGGCCACCCGAGAGCGAGTAGTCGGTGCCGACGCTATCCACCATCGGCGAGCAGCCCGGTACCCGCGAGACGAACCGGTCGGCGGCGATGGCGTAGGAGACCTGGTCGGCCAGCACGCAGGCGCCAGGCGGAATGATCCGCCGGGCGGCCGCCACGTTGGCCTGGGAGAGGGCAGCCGGAAGGCCAGCCCCCGAGCCGGCTTCCACGCCAAACTGGGCCACCGCCATGATGGTGACGGCGATCCCGGCGGCCGCCACCGCGGCCCCGGACAGTCTGTGCCCGGCCACCAAGCGCCCACCGGATGGGCCCGCCGCCGCCGCCGGCCCCGCCGCCGCCACCAGCCCGGCGGCGGCCACCAGCCGGGACACCGGCAGGGCGATGGCCAGGGCGAGGAACGGCGCCAGGAAGCCGGCGTAGTGGTAGTAGAAGTCAGACGGCCACACGAAGGCAGCCACGACGAGGACGCTGGTGCCGAGGGCGAACCACTCCAGCGCGGGCAGCCGCTGCCCGGTCCTCCGCGAGGCGAGCACGCAGCACGCGGCGACCGCCGCGGCCAGTGCGACGGAGATGATGATCAGGACGGCCAGCCCGAGGTGGGCCACGTCGGTCAGGCCGGTCATCTCGTGCAGCCGGAACGCGAGCGGCGTCCGTACCTCATCGACCCTGACCAGCTGGGCCACGATCACGCTGTCGTAGAAGGCGCGGGGCGCGGCGATGACGAATGGCAGCACAGGGATGACAAATCCGGCCGCGACCCCGGCCAGGTAGCTGGCCGCCCGCCGCGGCCTGCGGGCACCGTGCAGTTTGCTGACACCGTGCAGTTTGCTGACACCGTGCAGTTTGCTGACACTGAGCAGGAGTATGACCACGACCGGGAGGACAGCCCAGACCTTGACCGCGCCGGCGAACCCGAACGCGGCGCCGCCCCAGGCGAGCCGCCGCGTGCTGCTGGTCAGCCGGTCGCCGTCGAACACCGCGACCGCCCCGCCCAGGCAGAACAGCACCAGCCAGGGTTCCAGCAGCACGGTGTGCGCGGACTGGATGCTGGGCGGGTAGACCGCCGCGATCCCGCAGGCCACCGTCGTGGCGAGCAGGCCACGATGGCGGACGAGCAGGCCGGTCAGCGGCACCGATGCCGCGCCGGCCAGCACGGTCACGACCCGCGCCACAGCCATCGCGCGCGCCGCGCCGAGTCCCTTGGTCAGCAGCGCCACCGGGGACATCAGCAGCGTGATGCCCGGTGGCTGCACGATGATGAAGTCGCGGTAGGGCAGGTAGCCATGGACCAGCCGGATCGCGCTGCCGAAGTCGGTTCCGTCGTCGTACTCCGTCACGCCCAGCAGGTAGCCGGGCCGGCTCAGCTGGTACAGCCGCAGCGCGAGCCCGACGACGGAGGCCGCGATGATGACGACGGTCACCCAGTTGAGCCGCCGCGGGTGACCTCCCGAGCGCTGGGGCGCCGACGAAGGTTGCCTCCTGGCGGCAGGCGTTCTCAATGGCGTTCCGCTCACAGCTGGTTGGCTCCGCAGGCTTCCCGTGGGGTCCGGCCCGGTGAGGCCCCGGCCCCGTGGATCCGGTACTGGGCACGCATCGCGCCCGGCCGCACCAGGCCCCGCGCCAGTGCCTGGCCTTTCCCGGCAAGCGGGGCCCGGCCGTCGCAGGCGAAGGGCCGCCCTCCGGACGCGTTCCGATAGTACTCGCCGACGCAGCGCTGACACTGTGTTATCCGGCCCGGACGCGCGTCAGGTCACGTCTGCGACGATGGGGGCATGGATCATGCTGAGCGCGGATCGGTCAAAGGTTCCGGAATCACCGGGCTGGGCCACGATGTGTACGAGATCGACACCCGGATGGCCGGGTACCAGGGCATCACCGCTGGATACCTGATCCTCAGTGACAGGCCGTGCCTGGTCGAGACGGGGACCGCGCCGTCCGCGCCCGTGGTCCGCGACGCCCTTACCGAGCTGGGCGTCGGCCCCGCCGACCTGGCGACCATCGTGGTGACGCACATCCACCTGGATCACGCGGGCGGGGCCGGTGACGTCGCCGCCATGTATCCGCAGGCCGAGGTCGTCGTGCACGAACGCGGCGCCCGTCACCTGGCCGACCCGTCCCGCCTGATGGCCAGCGCGCGGATGGTGTACGGGAGCGCGCTCGATGGGCTTTTCGGCGAGATGGCCCCGACCCCGGCCGGCCGGATCAGGGCCGTTGAGGAGCGCGGGACCATAGACCTCGGCGGCGGCAGGCGGCTGGACAGCCATTACTCGCCCGGCCACGCCAAGCACCACGTGGGCCTCATCGACTCGGTCTCCGGGGACCTGTACGTGGGCGACGCCGCCGGTGTCTATATTCCGGAGACGGCGGACCTGCGACCGGCCACGCCGCCCCCGGACTTCGATCTGGCCACTGCCCTGGAGTCGTTGCGGACCTTCGTCGCTTTGCGGCCTAGCCGGCTGCTGTTCAGCCATTACGGACCGGTGGATGCGGTCGATCAGGTCCTGGACAGGTCTGCGGAGGAGATCACGCTCTGGGTCGAGGAGACCCGGCGGGCTCGCGACGCCCGGCTCGACCTCGATCACGCGGTGGCCATGGTGCACGAGCGGACCCGGCAGCGCTACGCCGTGCTGAACGCGGACGCTGACCCGGCGGTGGCGGCCAAGTTCGAGCGGATCAGCAGCACCGCCTCCAGCGTGGCAGGCATCATGCACTGGCTCGAAAAATCAGGCCCTCCAGCCT
>OBLW0100001379.1_pt1 | contig 20689 bp, 21 predicted proteins | sample 1520161 | NCBI WGS metagenome assembly OBLW01 (sample SAMEA3539309, study PRJEB22396) | soil metagenome | biome: tundra; feature: field; material: soil | place: USA | collected 2010-05 | depth 0.15 m | reverse complement strand
ACGTGTGCTCTTCCGATCTGAGCAGCCTGGGCATTGAGATTACCGAGAGCTACACAGCGCGGCAACAAGTAGCGAAGGAAACCATTCTTCGGCTTCGCGAAAAAGGTCACTACGTTCACATCGATGATTTCGGCACGGGATATTCCAGCCTCGCTTATCTGCACGATCTTTCTGTAGACGCGATCAAAATCGACAAGGCGTTCACCAAGGCGATCGGCACCGATGCGGTCACCGTCACGATTCTTCCGCAGATCTTGACAATGGCCGATTCATTGGGGCTGCGCGTAATCGTAGAAGGAATCGAAACGCCGCAACAGGCGCGGTACTTTGCGAAGGCAGACCAGTCAATCTATGCACAGGGATGGCTGTTTGGCCGTCCGGTTCCGCCTGATGCGTTTCTTCGTTTGCTCGAGGGAAAAACATCGAGCGATGCGAGCATCAATTCGATCGAAGGCTTGGGTGTGGTCGCCTCGACCGTGCCAGCTCTCTGACCAACTTCGCTGATTAAGGCACCAGTCTCCGATTCTCCCCATCGAATTCACTCCCATGCATTTCATTTTGCGTCGACCCGCGTCACCGACGACAATAGCAAAATGAAATCGATGCGGCCCGTGGGTTTTAGTCTGCTCGTCTTAGTTGCTTTTGTTCCCTTTGCCCGTTCCCTTGAGAAACAGCCGTCGAGTGCCTACCATGCACGACGTGAGGCTCTGGCCGCGAAGCTTCAAGGGGGCGTAGCCGTGTTGTTTGCGGCTCCCGAACCGATTCTCGACTTCATGCCCTATCGCCAGGACAGTGACTTCTATTACCTCACGGGTTGGAATGAGCCTGGTGCGGCGCTTATGGTTGTTGGCGCGAACAGTTCAGGGCAGGCGTACAAAGAGATTCTGTTTCTGCCCACGCGAAACCTGCGCACGGAACTCTACACCGGAGTCAAGATGGATGCCGCGTCTCCGGGCGTGGTTCAGGCTACAGGAGTGGATGCTGTCGAGCCGATGACGGCGATGCCTGCGGATTTGAACCAGGTGATTGCACGCGATCGCCGACTGGCTTACAACCTTTGGACGCAGCCTGATTCGCAGGCCGCAAAAGCGGTTGTGGCTTTGAATGCAGTCACGCTGGGCATGGATGGAGCTCCACCTGCGCGTGATGTCACGGCTTTGACGAAGCTGTTGCGCGAAGTGAAGGACGACGGCGAAGTCGCAATTTTGAAAAAGGCAAGCGATGCATCGATTGCTGCGCAGCGCGAGATGACGCGCGCAGTGAAGCCGGGCGTGACGGAACGGGCCATTGCCGGGAAAATGACGGAGGTGTGGTTTCAGCAGGGTTGCGAGCGGCCTTCGTATGCGCCCATCGTGGGCTCAGGGATCAATTCGACGACTCTGCACTATGCCGAGAACTCACGAACGATGGAGGACGGCGACGTCGTTGTGGTGGATGCGGCGTGCGAGTACTCGATGTACGCGTCGGACATCACGCGTACCGTGCCAGTGAATGGGCATTTCAGCGCGCGCCAACGCGAGATTTACGACATCGTGCTGGGGGCACAGCAGGCAGCCATCGAGGCATTTGTCGCGGGCAAGTCGACGATTAACGATCGCGACCGAAAAGATCCGAACTCACTGGATACGGCTGCTTATAACTACATCAATACGCATGGCAAGGATTTGCACGGTGAGCCGCTGGGCAAATACTGGCTGCATGGCCTGGGTCACATGGTTGGGATCGACGTACATGATCCGGCAGACTATCCCGCAGTGTTGAAGCCGGGCATGGTGTTTACGATCGAGCCGGGAGTGTACATTCCCGAGGAGAAGATCGGCGTGCGCATCGAGTGCGACTTTCTTGTAGGGCAGGACGGAAAGCTCGTTGATTTGGACGGAGCCCTTCCCCATACTGCCGACGAAGTGGAAGCAGCGATGCGGGCGAAGTGAAGAAATGGAACCAGAGGGTGATTCCGGACAATTCGATTCGCTCGTGCGCGCCTTTGCCGACCAGCTTAAGGCTTGCCTGGAAGAATGCGCGCGCGGCAGGCTTGGCCTGTTTTCGGATCTGGAGCTGACGGGCGATGAAGAGGAGAGTCGTGCGTGGCCTGAGGCTGCACGTCTGCGCGAACTTGCCTTCGCTTTGCAAGCAATTCTGAGCCAGGCGGAAGAACGCAATGCACTATGCGACGAGTTTCTTGATCTGTGCACCATTCACGGCGAGAGCAATCCTGGCGAGCCGCGGCTTGCGCGCGCATTTCTGGCGCGCATCGAGAGCGGCGAAGTTGGTGCTCCCACGGAGTCAGAGAAAAAGCCGTGGTGATGCGCGCTTTTCTGGCGTTTCTCGCCGGCTTTGCCACCTCTGCATTGCTGATTATCATTGTGACCGCCCTGCTTGCACGATTCACACCGGGTTGGGCTGGGGAGTGGGACAGACCGCGTTTCGGTGCTATCTTCGTGAACCTGGGCTCTTCGTTTCTTGGAGCGGCCGCGGGTGGATATGTCACCGCATGGTCAGCAGTGGGTAACCCTCTTGTCTATGTCTTAGCGCTCAGCATGATTGTGCTGGTGCTCGCCGCGCTTAGCGCGTTGCAATCGCGCGGGAAGCAGCCAATCGCGTATCAGCTGACACTAGTTGCCGTGTCGCCACTCGGCGTCGTGGCTGGAGGACTTGTGCGCTTGAGAGTTGAAGGAATTTTGTAAGGCAGTCTGTTCGGGTCCGTGTCCCTTGTGGCTTCATTCACACGAAGGCATAAAGGACAGGACGCCCCCATGCGCGTTGTGCTACCAACGGACGCCGAAGGTGACTGGAATAAGTTTGGTGTCGGCGCCTACGGTTGTCGTACCCAGCCCGTTCGGAGTTGAGACTTCTGCCGGAGTATTCACTTCGAGATAGCGGACTTCGGCGAAGAGTTTCATGGTGCCGTCGCCATACATGCCGCCCAGCCGGTGAGTAAATCCGCCGCCGACGTTCCATCCGCCCTGATTGCTCGAGAAGTGTCCGACCACCGTGTTTTGGTAAGCAATGCCGCAATAGAAGTAGGTGCAGTATTCCGCGGGTTCAGGGTCAGTAAAGTTAGTGACCTTACGATAGAAGCCGCCGCCGCCGGTGACATACACATCATTGGTGCGCTTGGGAGCCAAATCGACCACCGGATCGAGCGTGAATGACCAGATGTGCGCGTTTCCGCCAGTGGCGCCGGTCTCGGCAATCAATGCTCCGGGCAGCTTATCGTCGATGAATTGATACTCAGCCAGCACGCTGACCCGGGGATTGATACGGTACCCGGCGCCGACGTTGATGTTGCCACCCCAGGTGATGTAAGGGGACGAATCGCTCGTTGGCGCGTTGAAGCCTCCGCCCGCTTCAAACGTCATGTGGCTGAACAGGCTGTGATGGTGATAGCTTCCGCCGCCCTCTTGCGCCGCGCCGTTGCTGGAGCCGGATGGAGACGGTGCGGCGGGCAGAGCTGCGCCGTCGACGTTCGCGTCGTCTGCCAAAGGCATTGTCGCGATTGAGCTCGACTCGGAAACTGCTGTTGAACTGGATGGATCAACTACTGGCGAACCTGACGGTTCGTGGGACGGTACAACCTGGGCAGAAGCGGCGCCCACCGCGAGGACAACCGCAAACGAAAGAATGGAAGCATGCCGCATCAGCGACATCGAACGGGGAGATGCCATGTCTGAACCTCGAATTTGAAATAATTTGTTCTTAACCGGAGAGGCGTGCGCTGCTCCCCGTACGAAGTTAGACACGTTTCTTCACAGGAAGTTGCACGCAGCCGGGCGCCCCATGGGAAAACACCGCCCCGAGTCCCACTTGATTTAAGAGTGTCACCTTGATAAAATAGTGACACTTAGGGGAATGGTGGCACATGGAATTGCAGGCTCGAGTTCAAGTCGGAGAGAAGGGCCGCCTGGTCATTCCGGCGGCGATGCGCAAGGCGCTTGGGATCGGCGTGGGAACCACGGTGGAACTTCGCTTCGAGGATAACGAACTCCGTATCTCGACCATGCGAAGCCGTCTGCGGCGCGCGCAGGAGAGCGTGCGGAAATACATTCCGGAGGGTGTTCTGCTCTCTGAAGAATTGAGCGCGGAACGGCGCGAGGCCGCGAAGCATGAATGAGGTTGTCTTTGACGCCTCTGCAATTCTCGCACTTCTTCAACAGGAACCGGGCGCGGAGAAGCTGACGGCTGAGATCCAGATGAATGCCGTTGCCAGTACGGTTAATCTTGCCGAGGTCCAAAGCAAGCTGGTGAAAAAGGGCGTCCCACCCGAAAGAGCCTGGGTGAATACCTTATCCGCTATTACAGCAGCGCAACCCTTTACCGGCAGGCAGGCCAGCATTGCCGGAAGCCTGATCACGAAGACTGAAAAGTATGGACTGTCTTTGGGAGATCGCTCCTGCCTGGCGCTGGCGATTGCTCTCAAAGCGCCGGTGTATACCACCGAGCAGGTTTGGAGAAACCTGAAGGTGGGTGTGCCGATTCATGTGATTCGGTGAGTTGCGCCGACGGAGGGATGAGGAGGCCCTGACTCCTAGAAGTCAGATTGAAACTCCGCATTGGGCCGTGCAAGAATTCATCGAGCTGAAATTCTCACTTGAGACGTAGCGCAGCACGGAACAGCGGGGAAGGAGGAAGGTATGGGTGAGCATGGTAACGGCCACCTATTCGGCTCTTATGCTGACGACCCGAGGGAGGGCTTTCTCCGTCGCATGTGGAAACCACTCATGGTCGGCTTGTTGATTCTTGCCGCCTCAGTCGCCACCGGCAGATTTGTTTGGGCGAAACTGAATCATGGCCTGCATTCCGGAATGAGTCGGAACGAAGTCGTGGCGGTGCTGGGAAAGCCAAGTTGCGACTTTAGTGGCGTTTTTACAACATTTCAGGAAAGGCTCCCGCCGGCGCTCAAAGGCATTATCGTCCTAACCTGGTGTACGGACAGGGAAACGACAGATGGTTGGTTGTCGAGTTCGATGACCATAGCCTCATCTACCAGTGGAAGCTCTTGAAGTTTTCGTTGGGCACATTGGACCGAAGGGACACCGGACAGATATGTTTTGACGCCAGTATGGGAATTGCAGGGGCCGGCGATGTCAAATACTACGGAGACGAGTTTTATTACCGCGATTGCGACAGCGGTGGCGAACTCGAGAGTTTCAGCCCGGTGGATTCCCGTCTTTATTGACCCATTAATTCGCCAGCTTTAATCGAGTCAATCCATTCGGCTGGCAAAACAAAGGCCGGAGAAATTGCTCTGGCCTTTCTGCTGTCTCGCCGGTTTGCTGCCTTCACGCCTGGATATCGAATTGCTCTGGGTGCAGCGTGGCATCGCTCTTGACCAGAATGTTCTTGCCGGTGAGCTCTTCAAAATCCGTGAGCCAGCGGGCGTTATTTGCCTTGAGAACCTTGACGGTTTCCGGGTTGACACGCAGCAGAATATCCCCACTCTCAAAGTGCTTTCGCATTTTGCGAAGTTCAGTAAAGATTTCGTTGCACACTGTTGCCGAGCTCTTGACCATGCCTGTCGCCTGACAAATGGGACAGGGAACGCTGAGAGTGCGCTCGAGCGATTGCTTGACGCGCTTGCGGGTGATGGCGACCAGGCCAAAATCGTTAAACTGCAGAACCTTGGTTGGCGCGCGATCGTTCTTCAATGCTTCTTCGAGTGCGGCCATCACTTTGAAGCGATTCTTGCGCTCGTCCATATCGATGAAGTCGATGATAATGATGCCGCCAAGGTCGCGTAGGCGAATCTGGCGCACAATCTCGGGAATCGCGTCGAGGTTCGTTTTGACGATGGTGTCTTCGAGGCGTGCGGTCTTGCCGACGTACTTGCCGGTGTTGATGTCGATCGCGACCAATGCTTCAGTTTGATTGATGACGATGGAGCCGCCGGACTTGAGCCAGACCTTGGAGCGCAGCGCCTTCGAGATTTCGTCCTGAATGCCGAAGTGTTCGAAGAGGGGCGTCTCTTTGGTGTAGAGCTTTACGCGGCGGACGAGTGTTGGCGAAAAGCGATTGAGGAAGCGGACAATGCGCTCGTAGTCTGCTTCTGAGTCGACCCAGATGGATGAAAAGTTCGCGCTCACCTGATCGCGCAGGATGCGCTCGATGAGCGACAGATCGTGATAGATCAATGCCGGCGATTTCGAGTTATCCGAGCGCTGCTTGATCTCGTCCCACAGGTGAATGAGGAAGCGCAGATCGGCGCGTAGCTCCTCTTCCGAGGCGCCTTCGGCGGCAGTGCGCACGATGAATCCGCCGGACGCTTCGCCACGTTCGTGGGTGAGGATGCGCTTCAGGCGCTGGCGTTCTTCATCCGAGGCGATCTTGCGGCTGACGCCAACGTGCGAAACCGTGGGCATGAAGACGAGAAAGCGGCCGGGCAACGCAATGTGACTCGTGATGCGCGCGCCTTTTTTTGCGATTGGTTCTTTTGCAATCTGGACAAGGATCTCCTGGCCGGGCTTCAGTAGATCGGAGATGATCGGCAGGTCGGAGGTCTGCGCCGAGCGACGCGAAGGACCGCGCCGATCGCCAGGCTTGTGTCCGCCCGGTAGTCCCCCACGACCGCGACGACCGCGGCCACCACGATCACGACGCGGCTGGGCCTGGCCATCACCGGCCGGCGCGCCTTCGGCGGCAACAGGTTCTTCGTCTTCGTCCTCGGAATCCAGGCCTTCCTCTTCCTCTTCGGCAACGGCCTTGTCGTCGAAATTCATTTGGATGCGATGGTCGAGGTGGGCTTCCTGCAGCATTTCTCCGAGTTCGCCTGAACGAATCTGGGTCTGCAGAGTTTCCTCTTCGTACTCATCCAAATCGTGCTCGTCGTGCTTGTGGGCGTGGCGATGCAGCGGTGCGTCAAACTCTTCGCCTTCGATCACTTCTTCTTCGACTAACCCGCTTCCCGGCGCGAAGGTCGACGCAACCGAGACCGCTGAGGGCTTGGGCTCCTTGGCGTGAGTTGGTTCCGGAGATGGTGGTGCGGGAGCCTCTTCGTCTTTCTTGTTCTTTCCGCCAAAACCAAATAGGCGAAAGCCGCTCGGAGGCAGTGGATCGACGTGATGCGAAGCGCTCGCATTGCCTTCTGGTTCGTCGCCGTTCGAGTCGGATTCATGAATCTGGGTGGAATGCTCCGTTTCGTGTTGCGTCGAGGACTCATCGACAACATAACCCGATGCGGCAAGGGTTGCATCCGGTGTCGTATGCGGGACCAAATCGTTCGACCCCGGCGTTTCGGCGATCACACCTTGGTCGACCAGAATCTCCTCGACATATTCTTCATCGACGGAAGCCCCTTCGCCGGCTTGCGGATCGAGCTCCTGGGATCGTGCTTCGATCGACAACGTGGTTGCGCGGCCCGATGAGTCAGTTCCTGTCTCGTCGGCGAAGACACCCTGCGGCTCTCCATTGACCCTTTGCTCCGATTCGGGTTGGCCTGTGCGATGCCGTGCGAGCGATTCCCCGGGAAGCAGACCGCTACCATCCCATGCGATGGGTGCATCAATGAGGGTAGAAGGCTTGGAGGTGACGGCAGGCCTTACCAATTCAGTAGAGGGCTTCTTTTCCGTCTCAACTGACGCGGCGCCGTATTTCGAGAGTGCCTCGCCCGGAAGTACGAAAGGAGTTGGTGAGCGATCGGCACGGGGTGCGCTCGCGGCTGCTGCGCGAATCTCATGCGATTCCTGAGTTGTGCGCTCCAGAGGGGCCGAGACTTCGCTCTCCGTGGTCTCTTCGTTTTCCGCGTGAGTGCCGGGAGCGCCGGAACCGCTGCGGCCGCCACGGCGGCGACGCCGTCCCCGCCAGCGCTTCGCACCGGGTTCGCCAGTTGCGTCTTGCGAGTCGTCCTTCGGTTCTGAAGGGGCGTGCGTTGGAGGTGCGTAGAATTCAGCTTCGGCCGGGGCCGGTTCGACTTCAACGCCGGGACGCGGCTCGCGCGCCGGCCGGTCATTCCGCTGGCCAATGCGGGCTCCGCCATGCCTCACTTCGCGAGGGGGCTGGTTTGGGCTGCTGGCTGTGGCTCGTTCGAGTTCGTCGGTCTCTTCCTGATCTTCGAGTTCCAGGAAGTCCGTTACATAAAGGAACGCATCACGCTCGAGGCCGATGTCGACAAATGCCGACTGCATGCCGGGCAGGACGCGTGTGACTCGGCCGTTGTAAATGGAACCAGCCAGCGTATATTCGTTTTCGCGTTCGTAATAAATCTCCGCGAGTTGATCGTCTTCAAGAATTGCAAGCCGCGTCTCATGCGGCGTGCTTGAAATGCAAATTTCCTTGGCCATCGTACCTTTCCGCCCAGAGGTAATTGCCTTCTGGGGCCTGCGGCGGGGCCAGATGGAAACGCATGGAACCGGAAAGGATGGAGATGGGCGAAAGAGAATACCTGTATGCCTGTCTGCGGCGACGAGTCCAAAGGGGAGGACTGTCGTGACAGACGTGCCGTATAAAACCGGGATCCTTTTGCAGAGATATTGTGGCCAAGACTGCCGTAGGGAACGGCCGGGCCGTTATCGCACTGGCGTATGCAAGGTTGTTCCGCGTGACCGGGGCAAGGCCGACAAGCCCATCCGCTCCCTCGCGATCCGTGCAATCGGTACGCTGCCAGTAGTGTCGGGATCCACGGCAACGAGTCTTCGTCGCCAGGGTGGAACTGCTTTCCCGTCTCTGCGTGCTCATGTGCTCAATCCTGCCGGGCCTGCGGTCCACCGGGACCTGGCCGGCGCAACTATTTCAAAAATACATTTCTTGTGATTCGGCTATCCAAGCGTCTCACAAGAGTTAAATCCGTTCGATCGTTTCCGACACTTACTGACACTTCCCGCAATCTCAGAACTTCGAGAGCATCTGAGAAAGTCTCAGTTTACAAACCGGCGCATGCGCACGTTCATCGCAACGCCCAGCGCGAGGAAGGTAAACAACACCGAAGACCCACCGTAACTCATAAGGGGTAAAGGGATTCCGGTGACGGGCATAAACCCAATGACCATACCCACGTTGACCGCGATCTGGAAGGTCAACACAGCCACGACACCCATGATAATGAGGGAGCCGGGCAGGTCGGCGGCTGTCTGAGCGTTTTGAATCAAACGCATCAATATAAAAAAGTATAGCAGCAGCACGAATAACGCACCGATGAAGCCATGCTCTTCGCTGAAGGCGGCGAAGATGAAATCTGTATAGGGAATGGGGAGAAAGTAGCCCTGGGTCTGGGTGCCTTTGGCGGCACCTTTGCCCCAGATTCCGCCCGAGCCGACGGCGATCAGCGACTGGCGGATCTGGTAGCCCGAGCCCTTCGGATCGGTGTCAGGGTTGATAAAGCTGGTGAGCCGCGCCTTCTGATAGGTTTTGAGGCCTTTTCCGCTGGTCCAGGCGCCTGCGCCGAGCGCAAGGACAACGGCGATGAGAATCAGTGCCTGCTTCAGGTTGATTCCACCCAGGAACAGACCGGCGACAAGGATGGGAGCGTAAATCAATGTTGTTCCCAGGTCCGGCTGGATGAGGACCAGAAGCATTGGCACGCCGACCATCGCGAGGGCCTTGAATATGTCTCGCCAGGTGAGGTTGCGGCCGCCCAGGTTCGCGAAATACCGCGCGACCATCAGGATCAAAACCAACTTTACCCATTCCGACGGTTGAAACTGGATGGGACCAACCTGGATCCAACGCCGGGCACCGAGTGCTTTATGTCCCACCAACTTCACGGCGATGAGAGCGACCAGGCAAACCCCGTAGGCCCAGGGAGCCCAATCGATGAGGCGATGGTAGTCGATGTTGGCGAGGATGAACATGACGATCAGGCCCGCGATGATGAAGAAAACCTGCCTGGTGTGGAATCCGGAGAACCGGGTGTGCAGGGTCGCGGAATAGATCTCGAAAACGGAGATTGTGCAGAGCGCCAACACCATGCCGAGCAAGCCCCAATCGAAATCGCGGAAGCTTAAGAAGCGACGCATTTGGCTCATGGCTGGTTGATCCGTCGCGTCGGCAGCGCCAAGCCGACTTGGGAGGGAGCAGGGAGGAGCCCCTTCGACTCTTCGGTCCCAGCTTTGGCTGGATCGACGAAGAATCGGCCGGTGTGAATGCGTCCGGTCTCTCCGTTGGTTTTGTTCTTGTCCGCTGGCTCGGGAGTTGTCCAGACGGCGCCAACCTCAACCGGAGGGGCCGGAGCCTTCGGTGGCATGAGGTTTTTCGCCAGCCGGCGTTGCTTTTCGACGTAAGCTGCAACCACCCGGGCGCCGAGACGCGCGGGATAATAGCTGAACTCACCGTTCTGCCACAGGACTGCGACGACAAGCTCGGGATTGCGCCGCGGGACGAGGCCCACAAACCAGACGTTGGGACGGGTGACCTTGCCCTTTCCGGTTTTGTCGAGGGCCTGGTGGCTCATCAACTGGGCGGTGCCGGTCTTGCCGGCGAGGTCGATCCCTTCCAAATGTGCAGAGCCCGCGGTGTGGTAGAGGGCGGGTACTGTGACCTGCGCCATGCCGTCGGTGATGATCTCCCAATTCTCCGGATCGATAGGAATGTCGACATTGCCGGAGCCTGGATAGGTGTCCTGCATTGCGCGACGAAAATCTTCCGGCAGCTCATCGGGGAAGACCGTGTGCGGACGAACAAGATGACCGCCGGAGGCGATGCCGCCGATGATTCGTGCGAGCTGGATTGGCGTGGCCTCTACTGCGCCCTGGCCGATGGCGACATCGAGCGTCTCATCGGGATACCACCGGTGGTGATACGTCTTCATCAGCCACTGCGCAGAAGGCATCAGGCCGGCCTGTTCGCCCGGCAAGTCGATGCCGGTCTTTTGTCCATACCCGAATTCCTTCGCGTACTTGGCAATGCGGTCGATGCCGAGCTTGTCGCCCAGCTGGTAGTAGTACGTGTCGCAGGAATACGGAATTGCGTTGTAGATATTGACCGCGCCGTGTTTCTCATCGCAGTGATGGTAGAACCCGTACGGTCCCCATCCGCCTGCGCAATTGACTTTGAGGTTTTGCGCAATACCTTCCTGCAATCCGGCCACGGACATGAGGATCTTGAATGTAGATCCTGGAGCCAATTGCGCCTGGATGGCCTTGTTCATCAGCGGATGTTCGGGATCGGTGATGAGCTTATTCCACTCGGTGCGATCGATTTTGACGGCGAAGGCGTTGGGATCGAAGCTCGGTCGCGAGACGAGTGCAAGGATTTCGCCGTTGCGCGGATCCATGGCTACGATTGCGCCTTCTCGATCACCCAGTGCAAGTTCGGCGGCGCGCTGCAGGTCGTTGTCGATGGTGAGGCGCAAATCCGTACCAGGAATGGAATGCTGGGTGCCTAGAATGCCCACTTCGCGGCCGTGGCTATCGACGATCACATCCCGCGAGCCGTCCTGGCCGCGGAGCAACTGGTCGTAGGTCTGCTCGACGCCGGCTTTGCCCACCACGTCGCCTGGCTCATAAGCGGCGTAGCGCGGATCGTTCAGCATGTCTTCGCTGACTTCACCGACGTACCCGATCAGGTGCGACGCGAAGCCGTCGCGCGGATAGAGGCGGCGCTCCTCATCGATGGTTTCGAGTTCTGGCAGCTCGTTCCGGTGCGCTTCAATGAATGCTTCTTCGTCCGGAGTGACTTCTTGCTTGATGGGGATGGGCTGATATCCCGGCGCAGCACGGAAGCGCTTGATCGTGGCGCGCAGCTGATCGAGGTCCAGGTTCAGGCCGCGGGCGATCGCGGGCAGATCGGCGTCCACATTGCGATTTTGTTCGCGTACCAGAAAGCAAGAGACCGAGGGGTAGTTGTCGACAATCAGGCGGTTTTCACGATCGAAGAGCTTCCCACGCGGCGCAAGCATGGGCACCTTGCGGATGCGGTTTTGCTCGGCAAGTACGCGGAAGTTGGCAGCGCCGAGCACCTGCAGGCGCCACAGTCCCGCGGCAAGCGCCAGCATCATCAGCAATATGGCGTATTGCACCGACGCCAGCTTAATGCCGGAGATTTTTTCGCCTCGTGCTGCTTTATCGAAATACATGAGTCTGCGTTTTCAGAATACAGCGAATTCGGTTCCGGCTACAGCCTATGCGGAACAGGGAGTTCGTACTTTGGTGCGTCATTGTTGATGCGAGCACCAATCTTCTCTGTGCAGGACGTAGATTGGTTCGACTCCGCCCGATGGTGCATAAAACTCGTCGCCGACATATTCGAAACCCAGCTTTCCCAGAACGCGGCGCGAGGCTTCATTGGACGGATGATGACCGGCGAAAATTGTTTCGACGCTTGACGTACTGAATGCATGTGCAAGGACGGCGAACGCTGCTTCGGTGGCCAGGCCCTGACCCCAGAGGCCGGGATGCAAGTGGTACCCGAGCTCCCATGCGTTCTTCTTGGCAAGGTAGGGACGAAGGCCAGCACAGCCGACATGCTGATGATCCTCCAGTAGGAAAATTGGCCAGTATTGAATGCCGCACTCATCGCGCATCCGGATTTCGTTCGCCAGCCGGGTGCGCACCATCTCTGGAGAAAACGGCCCGCCGAAGAGGCCGGTCACTTTGGAATCGCTCCACAACGCCTGGGCCAAAGGGAAGTCCTGGTTCGTCCAGTACCGAAATCCCAGACGTCTGGATTTGAGAAAGTACTCCATTTGGCAGTCACTTTGAAATTTAGGGCTCGTCAATCCCGAAGCTGGAACCGGTCGAGGAATGGAAATGCAATCAAGGCGATCACCGAGTTTCCGAGGGCTATGTAGAATTCGGCGCCCCAGTTTGTTTCGAGCGCCAGACCTAGCAGGAACCGGTTCACGAAGATGCAGATGGCGCTGGACAGCAGCGAAAGAAGGAAGATGAGTCCAACGCGGATAATGCGGTTTTCGACGTCGATGCGTATGCCGACCGATGCCGCCATGAACCCGGCAACCGTTTTCGCAAGTCCGTTGATACCGATGGCATGGTGAGTAAGCGCATCTTCAAACAGGCCAACGGCGCAGCCCATGAGCGTGCCCTGAATCGGGCTGCGGCGGCCAAGCGCAAAATAGACCGTGACCACGAGCGGCAGGTCGAACCATGCGTACTGACCAAGGAGGCGCGGCAGCCATGCTTGGAGCACGAGCGCTACGAGGGGTACCAGCCCGTAGATCAGGACAGGATATCGATGGATTTCAAGGTCACGGCGGGAGTCCGCTGTCAGGACCGACATGGCTAAGGATTCCTCCGCGGGCTAGTGTCCTTGTCGGGTTTGGCGGGCGCGGTCGCCGCAGGACTTTTTGGAGTGCCTGATGAGTTCTTTGGAGTGCCCGAAGGACTCTTTGGAATACTTGTCGTCGGCTTTGCAGGGGCGCCTGCCTCTGGCGCAGGTTGAGCCTGGGTGGAATCGACGCCTGGAAGCGGCGCGCCAGTGTTCGGGTCCGTTCCCGGAGTGAAGCGATCGGGATGCACCGCCAGCGGAGGGCGAGACACGGGATTCGGATTCGAGGTGTCATTCAATAGCTGCTGGTCAGGAGGCAGGCCGGGATCGATCAGACCGGGCAGCCTTTCGGCCATGATCTCCGAAGCCTTTTTCTGCGCCTTTTCCTCTTCAACCTCAGCACCCTTGAGGCTTTCGCTTGTCGCCATATCCTGTGTCTGGTCGGGCGGGAAGCGCGGTTGAACGGAGGTGATCACGAGGACTTCATCGAGACGGTCGAGGTGCGCAGCGGGCTTGATGATGACCCGGATAAATCCATCCTGATCGGGATCTTTCACCACTTTGTCTACTGTGCCGACGGGTAACCCTCGCGGAAAGATCTCATCGCCGCCCGCGGTCAGAACCTTTTCGCCCGGCAGGATGCGGCTATCGGCCATGAGGCCCACGATCTGGGTCTGCCCGATTGCATTGCCACGGAGAATGCCCCGAATGCGGGTGGTCTCAAGAATCACACCCGCGCCGCTGCTTTGGTCGTTAATCACGAGCACCTGCGCCGAACGTGGATACACTTCCCGCACTTTGCCGACGATGCCATCCGCCGTGACAACTGCCATATCGCGCTCGATTTTTGCATCGGCGCCTTTGTCGATATAGAAGAGTCGCGACTGGTCGCTACCGCTGCTGCCGAAGATCTGCGCGGCCTGCGTTTTGTAGATGTACTTTTCCTGAAAATTCAACAATGCCTGGAGGCGCTGTCCCTGACGAGCGTCTTCAAGAAGCGCGGCCTGTTCCAGACGCAGCCGGTCGAGGGTCGTCTGCAGGTCCTTGTTTTGTTCGCGGACATGACGGAGATCGAAATAATTCTCCCAGAGCCAGGAGGTGCTCTCTCCTATCGAATGAAAGAGGCGCTCCGGCGGAGAAACCACCGCGTTGGCCCAAAGACGGATGAGACGCACACCCTTGCTGTCGTGGGGGTCCAGGGTCATGTGTCCCGATTCCACACGATGAACCTGCACGGCCAAGCCGACTATCTGCAGCAACAGCATGGCCAACAGCACGACGAGGTTTCGGTAGCGTTCGAACAGTGTTTCCATGAGAGACAGTAGTCAGTTATCAGTTGTCAGTGCACAATTGTGGGTCTCGATGCCGTGCGCCTGGAAAGCCTGAAGTCGTGTTCCATTGTTCATGGCCAGCTTGTCCAGGGGGTCGCTGTTTTCTGTTCATTCATCGCTGACAACTGATAACTGACTACTGACAACTGCTTCAATCGATCTTGATCTTTCGCAGCAAGCGAAAATCAGAGAGCATTTTGCCGGTGCCGAGCACGACGGACGCCAGCGGATCGTCGGCTACGGAGACGGGCAGGCCGGTTTCTTCGCGGATGCGCTTGTCGAGGTTCTTGATCAGAGCGCCACCCCCCGTGAGGACGATGCCGCGATCTGAAATGTCGGCTGACAGCTCAGGTGGCGTGCGCTCGAGGGCCACGCGGATAGCGTTCATGATTACGGCAATGCACTCGCCTAACGATTCGCGGATTTCGCTATCGTCAATGGATATTGTCTTTGGCACACCTTCAATCAAGTTGCGACCCTTGATCTCCATTGTGAGTGGTTTGTCGAGTGGATAGGCCGAGCCGATTTCAATCTTGATTTGCTCAGCAGTGCGCTCGCCGATCAACAGGTTGTACTTGCGTTTGAGGTAGTTGGTGATGGCCTCGTCCATCTGATTGCCGGCCATGCGGACGGAACGCGAATAGACGATGCCGGAGAGAGAGATCACTGCTATATCTGTTGTCCCGCCGCCGATGTCGACGACCATGTTGCCCGAAGGCTCGGTAATGGGAAGGCCGGCGCCAATGGCTGCCACCATAGCCTGTTCGACGAGGTAGACTTCGCTGGCCTTGGCGCGATAGGCGGAGTCCTCGACCGCGCGCTTTTCAACCTGGGTAATCTCAGACGGCACACCGATCACGATGCGCGGATGCACCAGCATCTTGCGGTTGTGCGCCTTCTGGATGAAGTAGTTCAGCATCTTCTCGGTGACTTTAAAGTCCGCGATGACGCCGTCCTTCATGGGTTTGATGGCGACGATGTTTCCGGGCGTCCGGCCAAGCATGTCCTTGGCCTCTTTGCCGACGGCTTCCACTTCGCCGGTGTTCTTATTGATCGCCACGATGGAGGGCTCGTTGACGACGATGCCCTTTCCGGCTGCAAAGACCAGCGTGTTGGCGGTGCCGAGATCGATGGCCAAATCGCTCGAAAACATGCTGAAGAGCGAGCGCAAGCCGTGCGTCCGCGAATTGCGGGATGGAAAACCGTTCAAAGACATTGGAAAATGGATCTACCTCAAGCAGTATTGTACGGCCATCTGCAAGCACCCGTATGAAAAGCGCACCGTTGGTAACTGGTACTTATTTCTATTCAAAGTGGTGCGAGACGAAAAGCAGTTCCCCGTGTGCCGCGGTCAGTGAAAAGTGGATTCTGCGGGCGCTCACCGAATCAGGATGGCCTAGCGCGAACTCTTAAGCGGTGAGAGAATCCCGCGTCTTCGCCCCCGCACACCCCAAGATGCTATAACCTCACTGTCCACTATCCACTATCCATTACGAACTGAGAACTGAGTTATGACTTATCCCACGTACCATAACCTAATCGGCGGCGCATGGGTTCCCGCTGCAAGCGGCAAGACGCTCCTGAACCTGAACCCGGCCGACCATGCGGACGTGGTGGGGGCTTTCCCTGCATCGCATGGCGAAGATGTGGCCGCTGCGGTCGCGGCGGCGAAGGCGGCATTTGCGAGCTGGCGGCTCGTTCCGGCGCCCAAACGGGCTGAGATCCTGGTTCGCGCTGGAATCCTTCTCCAAGAGAGAAAAGAGCAGTACGCCCGCGAGATGACGCGCGAAATGGGCAAGGTGCTGGCCGAGACCCGCGGCGATGTGCAGGAAGCCATCGACGAAGCTTTCTATGTTGCCGGCGAGGGGCGGCGGTTGTTTGGAGTCACCGCGCCCTCGGAACTGCAGAACAAGTTTTCCATGAGCGTCCGCATGCCGGTGGGTGTCGTGGGCCTGATTACGCCCTGGAATTTCCCCATGGCGATTCCGAGCTGGAAGCTGTTTCCGGCACTCGTCTCCGGCAACACCTGCGTCATCAAGCCCGCTGAGGATACGCCACTCTCGACGTATAACCTTGTCCAGACTCTGATCGATGCCGGGCTGCCGCCGGGCGTTGTCAATATTGTTGCCGGTCTTGGACCCAGCGCGGGTGCACCACTTGTCGAGCATCCTGATGTGCGTGCTATCAGTTTCACCGGTTCCAGCGAGATTGGTTCGCTGGTCGGGCAGCGCGCGGCGGCCAACTTTAAGCCTGTCTCCCTCGAGATGGGCGGAAAGAATGCGCAGATCGTACTGGCTGATGCGAACCTCGAGCTGGCGTTGAACGGTGCTCTTTGGGGCGCGTTCGGCACGACTGGCCAGCGCTGCACGGCCACGAGCCGCATTCTGCTGCAAGCGAGCATCGCCGCAGAGTTCACCAAGGAGTTTGTTGCCCGCGCCAAAGCCCTCAGGGTTGGAAATGGTCTCGATGAGACGGTCGAAGTGGGCCCGCAGGTGAACGAGGCGCAAATTGAGACATCGACGAGGTATGTTGAGATCGCGATCAGGGAAGGTGCGGAACTGCTGACCGGCGGACGCGCTCTGACTGACGGCATCCACGCGGGCGGCCATTTCTTTGAACCAACTGTGTTCAGCCGAGTGACCCCCACGATGCGAATCGCGCGGGAAGAAGTTTTTGGGCCGGTGGTAAGCCTGATCGAATTCGATACTTTCGAGGAGGCTATCGAGATTGCCAACTCGATCGAGTACGGGCTATCGACCGCGCTCTACACGAAAGACGTTAACCGCGCGTTTACTGCCATTCGCGATTTGGAGGCGGGCATCACCTATATCAATGCCCCGACCATAGGCGCGGAGGTTCATCTTCCGTTTGGCGGAGTTAAGCAGACGGGCAACGGGCATCGGGAGGGTTTGGGCGCGATTGACTTCTTCACTACGTGGAAGTCGGTGTACGTGGATTATTCCGACAAGCTGCAGAGGGCTCAGATCGATAACGCTGAGTAATCCGGCGACGGAACAGGCTTAGTAGGAGTCAAGGATGCTCTTGAGTCGAAAGGCAAGCTTGTGGTTATTACCGCCGGGCACAAAACTCTTAACTTTTGAGCAGTACCGGCGGAAACTGGCCAGCGAGTCTCTAAAGTGATGAAGATGCCGAAACTGAGCATCGTCGAAACCCCTCTTGATGAGTGCGTCGATAGTCTGGATCGTTTCTCTGGGATACGGTCTGCTATCTTTGCTGTCCACTCGCGCATAGTAGCTCAATCAGAATCGCGCTACAATCTCCGCATGGCTCGCACCGCTGCCCAACTCCTCGAAGAGGTCCGCCAGCTGCCCCCTGGGGAGTTCGACTGGCTCATGGGGGAACTGTTGCAGGTGGGAGACGGTTCGAGCGAGGCGGAGGTTGAAGCTTCCTGGAAGGCAGAAGCTGAGCGGCGTGTCGCCGACGCCGAGGCGGGAAGCGGCGTGGATCTCTCCGTGGAGGAAGTGGTCGAGCCGTTGCGCGCTCGGCTGGCACGGTGAAAAGCAAGCGTTTGCGCATCCGCTCCGAAGCACAGCAGGAGATCAACGAGGCTTTTGACTGGTATTTCTCCCGCAGTCCGGAAATAGCTCGTGCCTTTATCGACGAGATTGAAAACTCTCTTCGCTTTACCGCCTCTCATGCGCAGCTCTCCCCGCATACACCGCAAACACGCGCCGACGGGTTCTGGAGCGGTTTCCCTATTCCGTGATTTACCGCGAGAAAGAGGAGGTCCTGCTGGTCGTCGCGGTTGCCCACGCCAAGCGCCGCGCGGGCTACTGGAAAGGGCGAGTCTGAACCTGGAATGAAGGGAGCGATTTCCTCTGATTCCGCGCTACAATTTCCCCATGGCCCGCACTGCCGCCCAACTCCTCGAAGACGCCCGCAAACTGCCTCCCGGCGATCGGGACTGGCTTGTTCGGCGTCTTGTTCATGAGAGTGACGACGCGCCGTTAGACGAAATCGAAGCGGTCTGGGAATCGGAGATCGAGCAGCGTCTGGATGAAATCGATTCCGGAGCGGTCAAGACAGTACCCCTCAAACACGTTCTAGCCCGAATGGATGAGCGCGTTCTTGCCAAACGGCGCGAATGAAGCTGGTCTATGTCCATCCTGCTGCGGAGGCCGAGGCGGATAGGGCATTCGAATGGTATTGATCACGGAGCGAATCAGTCGCGTTGCGGTTTGACGCGGAGCTACGGCAGGCCTTTAGTGCTCTGAGCAGTTCGCCGGGGATGTGCGCGCCTTATCTGCGTGGGACACGCCGGGTGATGCTCCACCGCTTTCCATTTTTTGTTGTATTCCGAGAACGCCCGCGCAAGATCGAGATCATTGCCGTCGCCCACGCCAAGCGGCGCCCCGGCTATTGGGCTAAACGTTCTTGAGGTTGCCCACATAGAAATGGCTTTTGCGCCCTGACTATATTTTGCTACTCGCTCATTCGCGCCGGCACCACGGACGCCGAACCGGCGCGCCTCAGCGAGCAAATGGCGTGCGGATCGCACGTGAAATGAATGAGCGAATCGTCGTCGGCCCAGCTTGCAACCATCTGCTCGTCACTTTTTCGATCGATCAGGAACCGGGTACTTGCCCCCACGACCAATAGCCCGCGCGCAGCATCGAAGTCCGTAGCCCGATCATCGCCCTGCATCAAATAGGCAGGCGGAGGCTTCTTTACAACTCGGCGCTTTGCCACTCCACGAGCGCCGCGATCCGTTTGCTGTTCGTCGTTACTTCCGTCGTCCTCATGCGCTGAAACAGCGTGTGCCGCTTCGGCCGGCTTGCGACCAAGGACAAGATCCTGCTCGGCCAACGTCGGAAAATTGGTCGACAGGTCCCAATAGTCGAAGCGCTGGTACTGGTCTGGTGAGCAGGGAAGATCGCCCTGCGCCCACAACGCTTCGACGGAACCATCCGACGCCTGGATGTTTTGAAATAGATCCTTGCCGCTTTCCCGTTCCTTCTCTTGCATGGATACGCGCTGCACGTATTCCTGTTGCTGAGCGAGCAGTTTCTCCGCATCGGATTGCTTTTTGGGGAGCTGCATATTCGAGTGCCTGACTCGCGCCGGGTCGAACCGAAGGACGATTTCCTTGCCACAGAGTGCGAATCCTGCCGAATCAAGCAAACGAATGTTGATTGAGATTGGCCCGGAAGGATTTGCAGCGACGGCGGAGAATCCGTCCGCATCGCGTGGATCGAGAGGTTCGATCTTCAGCATGTACTGTGCCTTGCCCTGCCAGCGCGTCACAAGATGACCGCGCAATCCGGATGCTTGGGATATCCCCGCTCCCAGGTCGTCGGCTTCGGAGATTTTCGGAGAGTTCAGGCCTTTCTTTGAGAACACCAGGAATGCGCCTGCGGCCACCACGATGAGCCCGAGCAGGAGCATGAGGAATCCAGACGAATTCTTACTTTGACGGATCCCTGATTCTGAATCTAAAGCCAACTGGTTTGGATCAACTGGAGCCTGAAACAACTCCTGATTGCCCACCCTGACAGGCTTGTTATTTGAACTCTGTTGATCCGGTTCGCTCATCGCGCGGCGTTCCTTCCAAATTCCGCCATGCCTTGCTAGTAGGTACCACCGCCGCCATCACGTAGCAGCCGGCGACAACATCATCGCCACAACGTCGTGCATTTGCGATTGCGCAAGTCGACGCATCACCCGAAAGGCATCCGTCCAGTCACTTGCCTCTCAGGTTCCCCAAAGCATGGCACCTGCTTACACGGCGTGCGATTGTATGAGTAAGGCTACCCCTCTAGGTGTCGGTCGACAAGTTATTCAGGTAACGTGTCTTCCGGCTTGCGATCTTTAGGCGCGGTGTCCCCGGTCACAGAGTTTTCTGCCTTCGCCGGAGCGGCGGCTGGCTCGGATGGCAACGCCGGATGATCGTATGCATACAGTTCGTTGAATAGATACTTATAGGTAGCGTGCGATTGACCGCGGAACTGCGGCTTGAAGCCGAAGAGCACGATATGGCCTCTGCCGTAGGCTAGTTCCATCGCGGCCGCTTTGCCTTCGATCGCTTCAGGATGCAACAGCAAGCCACTTTCGAGCGGATCGGTTTCTTTCGGATAACGGGCGAGCACGGCGCCGTGGAAGCCGGGAAGCGGTTGGAAAGCGGGGCCGTTCTGGAACATCACCACAGATCGGAAGAGCACACGTCTGAACTCCAGTCACTTAGGCATCTC
>OBLW0100001378.1_pt1 | contig 20700 bp, 21 predicted proteins | sample 1520161 | NCBI WGS metagenome assembly OBLW01 (sample SAMEA3539309, study PRJEB22396) | soil metagenome | biome: tundra; feature: field; material: soil | place: USA | collected 2010-05 | depth 0.15 m | reverse complement strand
ATCACAAGAATCTACGCCCTCACGGCCGCCGAATTGTGCGAAGTGAGAGGGTAGGTGCGGTTCGTATCCGGGTATCGCTTTAGCGATGCCGAAAAATCTTAGAAATCAGATGCCCCTTTAGGGGCTGGGCATCAGAGGTCATCTTGTCAAGTCAGAAAGAAATCGATCGCCGGTACAAGAACATCCGCTCGCGGATGCAAACACATAATCTCGACGCCCTGATCGTCTGTGGCAATCAATATGCGGGGTTCGAAGGGGCGGTCTTTTACACATCCGGTTTCGAGATCGTGCACCGCTATGTGTACGTGCTGATTCCCCTCGCGGGCGAGCCCACGCTGGTCTTCCCGCGCGAAGCCCGCTGGATCGGCGACAAAATAACGCCCTGGGTGAAAGATCAAGTCTGGCCTGACCTTCCCGGCCGCTGGTTGTGCGACCGGGCCGCCGAGCGCAAATGGAAACGCATCGGCACGTTTGGGATGAACTTCATCATGGCGGTGCGCGACTATCGCGAACTGGCGCAAGGTTCGTTCGAGCTTGTGCCCTTCGACCATGAATTTGACATGGCGCGCGCCGTGAAAAGCGAAGAGGAGCTGGTCGAAGTCCGCGACGCGATGGACATCATCCTGGACGGCTTCTGGGCGCTGGTTGCGGCTTACCGGCCTGGCAAGACCGAGGCCGAGATCATGGCGCCGGCGGTCGAACGTTTCTTTGCGCGCGGCGCCGGCCCCCGCATGATGAACATTCTCCTCTCGGGAGAACATGGCGAGGCCAATGCTTACTTCAAGGTCCCGGGCCATCGCAAAGTTGCCGGCGGCGACTTGTTGCTTTATTCGCTGGAAATAACCGGATCGGGCGGGTACTGGGTGGAATTTTCCCGTGCCCTGATCCAGGGGAAGCCGAGCGCCACCACGCAGAAGATGGCTGATGCCTATCCGCACGCAATGGACTCTGCGCGCAAGCTGATGCGGGCGGGCGAACTGGCCTCCACGGTTCACCGTGCCGTTGCCGATACCTTTGCGAAGAGTGGCTTCTCGCTCGGGCATCTTTCGGGACACAGCATTGGGACCACGATGATTGAATATCCAGCCATCGGCGATAAGACGGACGTGCCGCTGGAAGAGAACATGATCTTCTCCCTGCACCCTCAGGTCGTCGATCAGAATGGAAAGGTTTGCCTCTACACGCAGGATACGTACCGCATCGGCAAGACCGAAGGCGAGTGTTTGGCGGACGTGCCGTGGAAGTTCTTCACGGGAGAGGAAACGAGAGGAAGTCAGAAGTAAGAAGTCAGATTGAAGAAGTAACCCCTTGGTGCTGAGTCCTAGAGTTTTTACTTCTGCAATCTGACTTCTTACTTCGGACTTGAACTTGGAGTGTGGCATTGCTAAAGGTCTGCATTGTCGGTTGTGGCGCGGTCGGCAGCCTGTTTGCCGCGCACCTCGCCCATAAAGGCGAGGCTGAAGTCTGGGCCTATGACGTCTGGAAAGATCACATCGACGCCATCCGCAAGAACGGCCTTCGTCTTTCTGGAGCAGCTGAGTTCACGGCAAAGCTCAATGCTACGAGCAACGCGAAGGAACTGCCCCGCTGCGATTACGGCATTGTAGCCACTAAGGCTATCCATACGCGCAGCGCGATTGCACAGGTAGCGCACGCATTCGACGGCGCAAGCGCCATCTGCTCTGTGCAGAACGGAGTCGGCAACGAGGAGATCATCGCCGAGCACGTCAAGTACGTGATCCGCGGCACGACCTTCCCCGCCGGACACCCGGTTGGCCCAGGCCACGTCGGCTTCGATATCAAAGGCGACACCTGGATTGGGCCGTTTGAACCAACGAACACAGCGATGTCTAAGGTCGAAGAACTGGCGGGCCTGATCACGCGGTCAGGCATGAACGTGATCGCCCTCAAAGATGCGCGCGGCGCGCAATGGACGAAGCTGATCTTCAACGCTGCCACCAACCCAGTCGGGGCCCTGACTCTGCTGCATCACGGGGCTGCCACGCGATTTCCGGCAACTGCGCATCTATTCAATGACTTGATTACGGAAGGTGAGGCGGTAGCGAAGGCGCTGGGCATCGAACTGCACGGCGACCCTCGAGCGCTGGTGCAAAAGGGTGCGAGCGCTCCCGGAAAACACCGGGCGTCGATGCTGCAGGACGTACTCGCCAAACGACAGACTGAAGTCGATTTCATGAACGGCGCAATCGTGAAATGGGGCGAGGAGACCGGTATTCCAACACCCCTAAATAAAGCCGTATGGGAGCTGATCAAAGGCCTGGAGCACGCCTGGTCCGACCCAGACTAGAGTTTTATTTCGCAGTATTCGCAAGAAACCAGAAACGAGAAACTGGAAAGCAGGAACAGAGAATCGAAATGTCCATCCCATTTAATATCGGAGTCCTTCAACTCAGCATGGAGCCCGTCCAGGAAACCGCCGCCATGGCCAAGGCGTGCGAGGAGGCGGGCTTTGACACCTTCTGGATCGCGGAAGCCTATCCCTGGTGGCGGAAACATTCGTTCGAGGCCCGCTCCTCCACCGCCATCTTGGCTGTGATCGCCAACCAGACTAAACGGATTCAACTTGGATGGGGAATCATTTCTCCGTACACCCGTCATCCCGTCCAGATCGCCATGGAAGCGCGTGTCATGCAGGACCTGGCCGGGGACCGCTTCCTCCTGGGCCTGGGCGCGTCGAAGATCTTCATGAAGGAAATCGGCGAGGGGGAAGGCGAGAAGGTGGGGCCCGCGACCGTGATGCGCGAAAGCATTGAGGTCATCCGGGGCGTGCTCAAGGGCGACAAGTTCGAATATCAGGGTAAAGTCTTCGCCGCCAGCGTTCCGCCGCTCAAAAGCGACGCGCACACGTCGCGCAAAGTCCCTCCGGTCTATGTTGCAGGAACAGGACCAGCGATGCAGAAGCTGGGCGGATCGCTCGGAGACGGTCTGCTCACGGCGTCGATCACGACTCCGGCATTTGTCCGCTATTCGAAAAAGAATATGGAAGAGGGCGCGGCGAAAGCGGGCAGAGACGCTTCGAAGCTGGTGCTCGGCTGCGTGATTGTCGGCAGCATCGGCCGCGACTCGAAAAAAGGAAAAGAAGGCGCGCGCGAACAGGCCGCTATGTATCTTGCCAACAAAGTGCAAAACATCAAAGGCTCGGCCGACGTGCTGCTGGAATCCGCCGGCATCACCTTCGAAGAGCTTCAGCCGGTTGCCGATGCCATGGAAAAAGGCGGCCGCAAAGCCGCCGCGCAGGCCGTCAGCGACGAACTACTCCGCAAAGTCTGCCCCATCGCGGGCACGCCCGACGAGTGCGTGCAAAAGATCGAAGAATACCGCGCCGCTGGTTGTACCCACATCATGCTCGAGATCTGGGGAGACGATCGCACGGGCCAGGCGAAATTGTTTGGCGACGCGGTCTTGCCGCATTTTAGAAAGTAGGGCAAACGCCGATGAAACTTGCAACCTTTGAAAACGCGGCGCACCAATCTCGCATCGGTGCGCTGGTGAACAAGCATCAGATTGTTGACCTGCACATTGCTTGCGCGCTCTACCTGCGCGATGTCGAACGTGAAGCCATTTTTTACCGCATGTCCGATGCCCTGGTCCCGCCCGACATGCGAGCTCTGTTCCGCGGCGGGGACACAAGCCTCAACGCGGCACGCAAAGCGCTCGACTATGTCACCGGCATCGCCGGTGCCAGCGCCACCGGTCCCCGCGGCGAGACTCTGTTCTACCCGCTCGGGGACGTAAAGCTCAAGGCACCCATCATTCCAAAGAAGTTTTTTCACACGGCGGGCAACTTTCGCGAGCATCATGAAGAGGCGACGAAAGCTGGATTTTCACATCCGGTGATGCCGTGGATCGTTTTTTTTCAGAACACTGACGCAATCATCGGCCCAGAAGAACCGGTGATCTATCCGGAACACCTGACCCAGGAACTGGATTACGAACTGGAACTGGCGGTCGTTCTCAAGAAAAGTGGCAAACATTTCACGCCGGAAGAAGCGCCCAGCTATATTGGCGGCTATGTAATCTTCAACGACATTACGGCGCGCGACATTCAGCGCCGCGAAATGAAATCGGGGGTGTTCAGCTTCTGCAAAGGCATTGACACGTTTTGCCCCCTGGGTCCGTGGATCGTGACCGCCGACGAGATTCCGGACGCGCATAACCTGGCCATGGAACTGCGCGTAAACGGCGAGTCACGGCAGCGCTCCCATTCGAGCAAAATGTCGGTCAAGATCCCGGAGATCCTTTCGCACTACTCGCCCATGGGCTATAGCGCGGGCGATGTCGTCTCGACTGGAACCGTGTCGGGCGTGGCGGCATTTTCGGGAGATCCGAAAGCGTGGTATCTGAAGCCGGGCGACGTGATGGAATGCGAGATCGAAAAGATCGGCGTGCTGCGGAATCCGGTAATCTCATGGGAAAAAGCGTACGGTCAGAAACCGGCGGCGCTGGCAACGCAGGAAACGGTGAAGTAGGCCTGTTTCACCACGGAGACACGGGTTATGACTTCAAATTCCAAAGTCTGGGTTAGCGAACTCAATGCGCGGCCGGAAATACGGGCCGCTTTCCCGAAAACCGTCATCCGGTTTTACGACACGACGCTGCGCGATGGGGAGCAGACGGTTGGGGTTGTGCTCTCGCCGCAGCAGAAGCTGGAGATTGCGCACAAACTGGATGAACTGGGAGTGAGCCGCATTGAAGCCGGATTCCCGCGCGTTTCGGTGGAGGATGCCGAAGCGATTCAGCTCATGCAGAAGGCGGGTATCAAGGCGGAACTCTGGGGATTCTCGCGCGCGATCAAAGCTGATGTCGACGAACTGGTGCGGCTGAACCTTCGATATACGGTGATTGAAGCTCCCACCAGCGCGATCAAGCTGAAAGCGTACGGGATTTCGCAGGAAGAAGTGCTGCGCCGAATTCGAGAGGCGGTCTCGGCGGCGCGCGAGGCTGGCATTACGGTAGCATTCTTCGCCGTCGATGGAACGCGCACCGAGCTGGAATTTCTGAGAACTGTTTACCTGTCGGCACTCGATGCGGGAGCGAAGGAACTTGTCGTCGTCGACACGATCGGCGCCTGCGGGCCAGAGGCAGCGGAATACCTGACACGACAAGTGTGCCAGTGGGCCGGCAAAGATGTGCCCGTACATTTCCACGGACACAACGATTTCGGCATGGCGACGGCCTGTGCGGTGGCGGCCGTCCGGGGCGGGGCCACCTGGATCCAGGGCACGATCAACGGCATGGGCGAACGTGCCGGCAATGCCGACATCGCCGAGATTGCCCTCGCGCTGCGCTGTCTCTACGACGTACCGGTGGTGCTCAATCTCGAAAAGGTGCGCGAGGTTTCCGAGGTAGTGCAGCGGGCTGCCGGGTACACGCTCGAGGCGTGGAAACCGCTGGTTGGTCAAAACTTGTTCATGCGCGAAAGTGGCGCGGTCGCCAGTCAGTTCCATCTCCCGGAGGCAATCGAGCCCTACGCGGCGGAAATTGTGCAGGCGGAGCGCCGGATCGTTCTCGGCAAGAAAAGCGGGCTGGACAGCATCGACCTGAAATGCCAGGAGCTCGGCATTACGATCACGGCCGAGCAGCGGGGGCCGATCCTGACTGCGGTCAAGCAGGCGGCACTCAAACAATCCGCAGCCGGCGGAGGCGGTTTGGTAGGCAATGACCATTTTCGACAGATTCTCGCCACCCTGCACATCGCCTGAAATCGGGTGCCAACTCTCGCCTGGAACCAGGAACCCGATTACATCACACGACCCCGTGACGAATGTCACTGACCCAATGTGATCTCTGGCCCAACCTAGGGATCAGGTTGGCGGTGGAGGTCCCCATGGGAGTGGCACAATCGGTCCCGGCTGAATCCAACTGGATACCTAGCACTTGCGGCATGTGCCTGCATGGCTGCGGAATCCTGGTGCAGGTTCGTGATGGGGTCGCGCTCAAGATCGAGGGCGATCCGACCAATCCTGACAATCTCGGCAAGCTGTGTCCCAAGGGCAATGCCGGGCTGTCGCGTCTGTACGATCCTAATCGCGTGCTCAAACCCATGCGGAGGACGAATCCGCAAAAAGGGCCCGGTGTGGATCCGAAATGGGTGGAGATCTCGTGGGACGAAGCCTACAGCATCACTGCCCGCGAACTGGGCAAAGTGCGAGCCGACGATCCGCGCAAACTGCTCTGCGCCATCGGCGACTTCCAGAGGATTCTGCTGTGGGGATGGCCGGCAGCGTTCGGTTCGCCGAACTTCTTCACCTCTCTGGGCAATTACTGTGGCGGTTCCTACCACCCAGTGAACGGCAGCGTCGACGGCTCGTTCGCCGCTATTAACGACTACGATCTCTGCAACTACTGGATTCAGATCGGCTCCGGCGACGGATTTTCGTCGCATTTGCATCTTTCCGGCAGCGCCAAACGGATGGCCGACGCTCGTATGCGCGGGATGAAGGTTGTGGCCCTCGACCCGCGCTGCTCCATCGCAGCAGCGAAGGCCGACGAGTGGATCCCCACCCTGCCCGGTACGGATCGAGCGTTTGTGCTGGGCATGGCCCACGTGCTGATTCATGAATTGAAACGGTACGACCGCGAATTTCTGCGGGATCGCACCAATGCTCCGTACCTCGTGAAGAATGATGGCTACCATCTGCGTTCTGCGAACGGCAAGGCAATGGCGTGGGACCTGAAGGTTGGAGCCGCCCGCCCGTGGGATGAAGTGGCCGCGGAGGATATGGCGCTGGAAGGATCCTTCGCTGTGGACGGCGCCCGCGTCCGCACCGGCTTCCAGGTGTGGGCGGACCTGTTGGCCGATCATACCCCCGAGCGGATGTCACAAATAAGCACGGTTCCAGCCGAGACGATCCGCCGCATCGCGAAGGAATTCGTGGAGGCCGCGCAGATCGGCACGACTATCGAAATCCAAGGAAAGACATATCCGTTCCGGCCGGCGGCCCTGAACTACTACCGCGGTTCGCAGTCGCATGCCAATGGCTTGTTCGACAACCTGACCTACAAGATGATCAACATGCTGGTGGGCAACATCGACGTGCCCGGCGGCCATCTCGGCGTGCCGCTGGATCATCGCGGCTTCTTTGTGCATCCGGGAGAAGACGGGATGTTGAAGCCGGAGCCGCACCAGTTGCACCCTGCACCGCCATTCAAGTATCCGCCCGACTCGACTCATTTGATGGAGTGGTTCCCCATCGGGTTCGATGCCGGCCAGCTCAACACCGAAACCCTGCTTGATCCGAAAAAGTTCGGCCTGAATTACGAGCCCGAAGCCGTGCTGCTCTACCACTCAAATCCATTGTGGAATCTTCCCGAAACCGACAAGGTCGAGAAGATCATGGCGAAAATGAAGTTCGTCGTCGCCATCGATATCCAGCACACCGAGTCAACGCAGTGGGCGGACGTATTCCTGCCGGCTCACACCTACCTCGAGTCGTATTTGCTCAATTGCCTTGAGCCGCCCGCTGTCACTGGCCACTCTTTCCGGCAGCCGGTTGTCAAACCTGTGGGAGATACCCAGGATGCCTATGACATCCTCACCGAACTGGCAGAGCGCATGGGATTCCGCGATGACTGGAACGACATTCTGAACGTCGTATGCGGCTATACCGCGCAGCCGAAATATCTACTCGACCCGGAAAAGCGTTACAGCGTGGAAGAGTTTTGGGACCAGTACGCGCGCAGCGTCTATGGGGACGAAAAGGGACTGGACTGGTTCAAGAAGCACGGGCATGCGGTGCGCTATCGCACTCCGGAAGAAACTTACATGCCGTACGGCGACCTGCGGATCCCGTTTTATTTTGAATTCATCCAGCGCACGGGCGACGACATGCGGCGCAAGTTTACTGAGGTCGGACTGAAAGACTGGCCGCTCGATAACTATCAGCCTCTGCCGTTCTGGAAGAACTCGCAGGTGATGGAAGACGAGAAAGCCGGCTACGAATACTTCGCGATCACATTCAAGGAGAGCCTGCACACGTTCGCCGACACGGTGGCGATGCCCTGGCTGACCGAAGTGAGCGAGAAAGACGCAATCCACAGCGGCGTGCTGATCAATTCTCTGACCGCAAAAAAGTTGGGACTGCAAACTGGAGACCGCATCCGCCTGACTTCTCCGGCCGGAAGCATCGAGGGACATGCGGAGGTGATCGAAGGCATTCATCCGCAGGTGCTCGGAGTCAGCAACACGCTGACCCGGTACGTCGTAACCAACGACCGGGCGAAGCAACGGGGCACCCACTTCAACCGGTTGCTGACGGGATCGATGCGATATACCGACAACGCCACGGGCGGGTTGGAGTCCACGGCGCGAGTGCGAGTGGAGCGGGTTCGAGCCTAGGGGGCAGGATGGCGAGCGCAAATATTGCGGCACTGGGAACGACGCGCAAGATGCTGGGGTTCAGCCGCCGTACGGTGGAATTCGAAAACGCCACGGTCGCCGATCTGCTGCGGCAACTGAGTACTCTGGATGGACGAACTCTGTACGACAACCTGGTGTGCGATGGCAAGTTGCGCGGCGATTTCGCAGTGGTGGTAGATGGTCTGAGCTTGAAAGCAGATCAATTGAACAGGCGGCTTCAAGGAGGCGAGGAGGTCGTCACTTTGGCGATCTTGCGCCACCTGCACGGAGGCTGAGCGGAGCGCACATGGCTCGATACGGGATGGTGATTGACCTGAAGCGGTGCATTGGCTGCAACGCGTGCACCCTGGCCTGCAAGCAGGAAAACGGTACACCCGAGGGCGTGCATTTTGCCCGAGTGGTGACGCGCGAAGTGGGGACTTACCCCGCAACCAAGCGAACCTTCCTGCCCGTGCTGTGCAATCACTGTTCGGACGCCCCTTGCGCGGAGGCCTGTCCCACAGGCGCGACCTACATCCGGCCGGACGGGATTGTGCTGGTGGATAAAGAAAAGTGCATCGGCTGCCGCGCCTGCAACGTGGCTTGTCCGTACATGAACCGGCACTACGTTGCGAAAGGCCTGCTCAAGCATGGCTATGGCACGGACGGTTTAACGCCGTATGAAGCGATCAAGTTCATGGACTTTGAAGAAGGCACCAATATCAAGTGCACGCTGTGCGCGCCTCGCGTGGACCAGGGTCTGGAACCAGCGTGCGTCATAACTTGTCCAACGGATGCTCGCATCTTTGGCGATGTGGAGGATCCCGACGGCAAGCTGCAAGGTTTGATCAAAGATCGGAAGGGCTGGACCTTGTCGCCCGAGTACAACACAAAACCCAACGTGTTCTACCTGGACGAATAAGTGAGATCCGGCGCGGGAAGCAGGGGGAGAGAGTGACGACACAGAGTGTTGGAATCGCAAACCACCGTTTCGCGTTTGGGTATTACCGCCAAACGTTCTGGAACTGGTTGATCGGTACCGCGTTCTTCCTCGGCGGTCTGGGGGCAGGATTATTTATCGTGGCGTTGCTGACCAATCACACGGCCGGGATGCTGGCCGGGTACCTGATCGTAGTCGTCGGCAAGAACACCGCGCACCTGCTCTTTCTTGGTCGGCCGGAGCGCTTCTGGCGCGCGGCGATGCGTCCCGACCGGTCATGGATCGCGCGTGGCATCTGGGCCATGGGGTTTTTCGCGTTAAGTGGCCTGTTCCTGCTCCTACCTCGCGTCCTGGGGCCCGCGTGGCAACTTTCCGACTGGCTGAACGGCGCGGCCACGGCGGTCGCCGTTCTGTCGGCTGTCGTTATCATGTTCTATGACGGCTTTGTCATGAACTGTTCCTCGGGAGTTGCTTTCTGGCGGACGCACCTGCTCCCGCTGCTGCTCCTCATGTATGCAAGCTTGGGTGGAACGACTCTGTCGCTGACGATTCGCGAACTCCGGGGGGAGGTCACTCCAAGCTTTCTTCCCAACTTCGAACACGGGCTGCTGGTTGTGAATTTCATAGTGCTGGCAGCTTATCTGGCGCGCATGCACCGTTCGTTGCCCGCCGCACGCGAGACTCTGCGCCAGTGGTTGAGCGGGCCATATGCGCGTCTGTTTTTTGGACTGGTTCTTCTGGTCGGACTATTGGCGACTCTGCTGCTCTCGGTGGTTCAGAATCACGTGCAGGTGACCGGACTTGTTTTACTCATTGCCGCCTGTGAATTGACCGGCGATTTCACCCTGGTGATGCTGCTGCTGAAGTCGGGTTTGTTTCCGCTGCAGACTGCGCCCGCGTACAGCGCCCGCGGGCTCTGACGCCCCGATTCGAGTTCTTGAACCTAGGGCCGCGAACTCGGCGGCATCTGGTTTTTCCATCACAGCGCTGTGTCGCTCTTGTAGACGGTCCTGCACTCTTCGCAGCACAACAAGGGCAGTGTTCATGCGGTTCTGAACGCTAGAGGGCACGATGGTTACCCGGAGAAATATCGCCGTGAAAAACTGCTTCCTTCGTATGGGATCATGCCTTGTGTGACGATCCCTTTTCACAGGCTCAGCCGTGAGCCAATCGCCAGTCTATTTCTTCCCAGCCCTTATTTTCGCCCACCTCGCCCGCTGTGCCGCTGCGATTCGTCTCCGGCCAGCCGCCGATAATTTACGTCCGGTTCCGGGTGCCATCGCCGCCTTCGCGGTGTGGTTCCCTCCACCTTCGAGTAGATGTAGCGCCTGATTTAGTCTTGCAATTTCTTCCCTGATCTCCTGTGTGATGGATTCCAGACTCATGCGTCCCCTCGTTTCGCAGATGCGAATGAAGAGAATAGCACGCGCATGGGTGGTGCTCACCGCTCGGGATCGTCGGCTATGAAGCAGCTGATGAAATTCGATTCGATCGTTATGTCGATGAAAAACAATGTGCGAGCTAGTCCGTGACGGGACTCACGCTCGCACACTCAACAAGAACGCCGAAATGTTCTCTGTGGTAACGCACGAAGTCTAGACATACCTCATGTCGCAGAACTAGGCGTAGTTGACCTGGAATCCCTAGCACCCGGAAGTCGTCAGTGAAGGCGATGGCTCCATCATCAAAGAGCACGTGATGATTGGGACAGAGACAAAGAATATTGGTTTCAATATCCGGCCCGTTGTGTGGGATTCCAAGAGCCTTAATATGAGCGGCTTCGGCATACGGCCCCGCAGGCGTGTCCAACCGAATTCCGCAAACTTGGCAAGTGTAATCATAAATTTCTTTCACACGGCGGCTCTTGTCGCTATCGCGAACCACACGGGTTGTGGTGAATTGCCTGCGGGGTGGGAGAACAGGCTCCTCCGCACCCGGTTTTAGGGGGGCCGTTCGGTTCCGTCCGATTCAATAAGGCGAAACCTCCAAATCTTGAAACCCGATTTACCAACGTCTTCCCAAACCCCGTCAACGCGATAAAGACCGTCGTAACGATAGCCACTCTGAGGCGAATAGGCAGAATCAAGCTGCGCCCCTCTGATGACTCTGACCGGCAAACCCGAAACTTTGTTGTGTGCGAGCGCAGCATTTCCGTGAGTGAACTGTTGGTCAGCGACTTGTTGCCCGGTCCTGTCGTCCCGCCCGCCGTGTCCCGTATACACAATCTCGTTGCCCAAATCTTTGTCATCCTCGTAACCGCCAGACAGGACGATAGAATCGGCTCCTTCATCCTCACCCCCCGGAGATTCCTGCCATTATGGGTCTGTGTAGTCCCGCCTAACTAAGACTTTGCCGCGACTGGAAGACAGTGCCGGGAGGATAGCCCGGGATTTCACCAAATGTTCGGGTCATTAATGGTCACCTTTCTGCTAACGATATGAAAGTCGTTTACGTCGTTAGCAAGGCCGTGCCGACTTGTAGCGGTGAAGAATATCCCATTCTATGCCTGCAATGGCTCCTCGCTGCGCATCATGTAAGAACCGCAGTTATCTTTCAGGTCGCAATTCACCGTTTAAGCTAACCGTCAAAGCATTTCGGCACGGTAGTTAACTTTCGCTCCCATACTCCCATAGTGATGCAGGCAAGTTGCGATGCTAGCGCAACAATTTTCGGCTTGACCAGCGAGCTCCTAAAGAGGACAATCCCGCAACCGACATTGTCGGTCACAATACTTCTCCCACCGAGAGTAGGCACCGGGCCTAGGTTTCAGCCGACTCGTTGCGTGTGCATTAGGTCCAAGTGTCGTATCGAAACTGATTGAAACTTCGTCGGCGATCATCTCACAACGACGAAGAAAGTAGTCGATCTGGTGTTGTCACACCGCGTGTGCAAGGGCCAAGCCCGCACGAGTGCGAAACTGAGAGACTTGGCGGCGCAGCCGAGCGATGATTCTGTTTCTCCGTAGCGAGCAAGAGTAATTAGTAAATCAGTGGCGGTAATGCTGTTCGAAGGCACGATACCATTGTGATAAAGCCGGACAAAACGGGCAGGAAGTTGAGGGTCGCGATCGTGGCCCCCAGCTTGCGCTACATCGGCGGACAAGCTGTGCAGGCAGATTTGCTTCTTCGCCTTTGGCAAGACGATCCGAATGTCGAGGCAATCTTCGTTGCTATCGACCCTCCCTTACCTCATTGGAGTGCGTGGGCCAACCGAATCCCCCTCTTGCGGACCGTCCTCCGTGAGCCTCTCTACATTGCGCGCCTATTACGCGCCATTGCGCACGTAGATATAGCCCACATTTTTGCATCTTCTTACTGGTCATTCTTGATCGCGGCTGCTCCCGCCTGGGCGGTCGGGAAGATCTGCGGTTCCAGGACGTTGCTGAACTACCACAGCGGGGATGCACGGGATCACCTCCAGCGTTTTCCGTCAGCTGTATTCGTAATGGGGCGCGTCGATGAACTGGTCGTCCCCACCGACTATTTAGTCGACGTTCTCGGTGAGTTTGGATTGAGCCCCGTGACTATTCCGAATCTAGTGGATCTATCTCAATTTCGGTATCGTCCTCGGAGTCAGCTCCGGCCCCACTTGATCTGTTCGCGCGGGTTCTCCCGTTACTACCAGATCGATGTGGTGGTTCGTGCTTACGCGGAGCTGAAGGATACTTATCCGGATGCGAAGCTTGACCTGGTTGGTGAGGGGCCGCTTGAAGGAGAGATCCGAAAGCTTGTGGCCGCATTGAATCTCACGGATGTAAGGTTCGCCGGCGCCGCCTCGCGACAAGAAGTCGGAAATTACTACGACCAAGCCGATATTTTTATCAATGCCTCCTGTGTTGACGCTATGCCGGTCTCTGTCATTGAGGCGTTCAGGGCGGGAATGCCTGTAGTAACGACCTCGCCTGAGGCCATGCCTTACCTCGTTGAACACGAACGCACGGGCCTACTCTCCGCGGTCGGTGACGAGAAAACGCTGGCCACAAATCTAATCCGCTTGCTGCGCGACAACCAGTTAGCGATGAAGCTCGCTGAAAATGCCTATCAGGAATCACGTAAGTACGAGTGGGGTGTTGTGCGTCAGCAATGGCTGGGTCTGTATCAAAGAATGCTCACGTCGTTTGCCTCGAGGCCCGTTCCAGACGGAGCAGGCGCAGGAAACCTCTCATGACGAAAGCCGTTTTTCTCGATCGTGACGGAGTCATCAACCGGAAGGCTCCTGAAGGCCAGTATGTGACTTGCTGGGAAAAGATGGAGTTGCTGCCGGGAGCGCGTGAGGCTGTCTACTTGCTGAACCAAGCTGGATTCCTCGTGATTGTCGTGAGCAACCAGCGGTGCGTGGCTAAGGGGCTTGTCACCACTGACGAGGTCGATTCCATGCATGCGCGGATGCGTCATGAATTCGAGGTCTCCGGCGCGAAGCTCGACGCGATCTATTATTGTCCGCATGAGAACCAATGCTCTTGCCGCAAACCGCGGCCTGGGATGCTATTGCAGGCGGCCCGCACCCATGATGTCGATTTGTCTGCGTCATGGATGGTCGGTGATTCCGACGGCGACGTCGAGGCCGGCAGGGGATGCCGAACGGCCCGACTCATAAACAACGATAACTCCGCTGCGAGTCACGCCGACATCGTTGCACTCTCGCTTCTGGGAGCGGCCTACAAAATCCTGCGCGAGCAGGAGGCTGTACCACAATCAAGAATCGGTTAACGGGTGGGCCACCGTGCCGTCGCGGCCGACTGCGGGAAGCGTTTGTCAAATTCGTGAAGAAGGATTTGAACTGTGATCATCACCAGCACGCCACTCCGCGTTTCCTTTTTTGGAGGAGGTACAGATTATCCCGTTTGGTACCGTCAGAACGGGGGCGCAGTATTGTCGACCACGATCGACAAGTACTGCTACATTTCGTGCCGGTGGCTCCCGCCGTTCTTCGAATATCACAGTCGCATCTCCTATTCAAAAGTCGAGAATGTCACGCAGAACGACCTGATTCAGCATCCCTCTGTCCGCGCATGCCTGCAGTTTCTTGGAATTGATGATGGTGTCGAGATTCACCATGTGGCGGACTTGCCGGCACAAATCGGCTTAGGTACGAGTTCCGCGTTCACGGTGGGCCTTTTGCTCGGCCTCCGGGCACTGAAGGACGAGCAGTGCGATGAACATACCCTGGCGAAGGAAGCCATCTATGTAGAGCAAGATCTGCTTAAAGAAGCCGTTGGCTCGCAGGATCAGGTCAGCGCGGCACATGGCGGTTTTAATCGCATCTGCTTCCATCCTGACGGGTCCATCGACGTAAAGCGAATGACCTTAGCCGGCGGCAGGTTGTCAGAACTCGAGCGGCATCTAGTGCTGTATTTCACAGGATTTTCCCGAACAGCCTCTGAGATTGCTCAGGAACAGGTGAGGATGACGCCTCACAAAACGCGGGAACTGGCCACGATGTACGAGTTGGTAAACGAGGCGGCGACCATCCTTGCGAGTACGAATCGTCCGTTGAGTGAGTTTGGGCGCTTGCTTCACGAAAGTTGGCAGATAAAACGGACCCTCACGGGAAAAATCTCAAACCCCTGTGTCGATGAAATCTACCAGGCTGGGCGAGAAGCCGGGGCACTGGGGGGGAAGTTGCTGGGAGCAGGCGGAGGAGGCTGTATGTTGTTCTTTGCGCCGCCCGAAAAGCAAAAGGCGTTGCGAGCGCGATTATGCAAACTGTTGCGTATTCCATTTTCTTTTTCAAACAAAGGTAGTGGTGTGGTATTTGAAGCTGAGGGAGCAGTTCATCCCCGATTTATGCGTGGTGAATGCTGAGAGTCAGGGACCGAGGGGTCGCGACTATGAGGAACCCGAGTCGTATTCTATACATTTCGCATACTTCTCCCGTGCCGGCCAAGATCGGTCCATCGCGTCGCCACTACCACATTCTGGATCAACTCGCCCGGTTCTATGACATACGCCTCCTTTCACTTGGAATGCCATCGCAGGAGGAAATGTTCCGAAAGGCTTTCGGGAACCGAGCACCTAGTTTCCATTACGCTGCGGTTCAGCATGGCAAGAACTTTCGATTCTTGCACAAGGCCTGGCGCACCCTAACCGGGCGGTGTGATTTTCTGCCTGTGCTTGAACCGGATCTCCGCCGGCTTGTGGCGGAGGTTACATCCGCTCAGCGGCTCGACGCCATCATGCTGTCAATTCCATTGCTGTTCGGATTGCCTCTGCCCCGAGGAGTTCCGATCGTGGGCGACACGCACAACGTCGAATCTGACGTCCTGAAACGAACCTCCGTGTTAGCCGAGACTTTTCTGCGGCGTCAATACGCTCGACGGCAGGCGCGATACACCTTTCGAGAGGAACGTCGATGCAGCCATGGAGTCGATTTGCTGCTTGCAAACTCCGACCGCGACCGGCAGGTTTTCGAGAACGAGTTCGGTGTCCGGAACATCGCCGTTATCCCAAACGGGGTTGACGTCACAGAGTTCTCCCCGCCTAAATCGGCCGGGGACGCGGGAACTATTCTCTTCACTGGTCTGATGAGCTACTACCCGAACCAGCAAGCCATGCGTTGGTTTCTGGATGAAGTTTTTCCCCTGATATTGAAGAAGGTGCCTGAAGCCAAGCTGATCGTGGCAGGCGCCAGACCTCCGGCATGGCTTTTGAACGAGAGAAGCGACGTTGTGGAAGTCACAGACGCAGTTCCTGACATGCGTCCCTATTTCGAACGGGCACGTGTCGTGATTGCCCCTCTGATGATTGGAGGGGGAACCAGAGTCAAAATCTTAGAAGCCCAAGCCATGGCCAGGCCTGTCGTTAGCACAACACTGGGAGCAGAGGGGATTGATGGACGCGACGGTCACACGATTCTTCTTGCCGACGATCCCGCATCCTTTGCGATGCAGGTAGGCCGGCTGCTGACCGAGTTGGACTTTGCAGCAGAGATAGGCGCAAATGGCCGGAAGCACGTTGCCTGCTTCTATGACTGGAATCGCATCGGCGAACGACTCGAGGCCACGCTCCGGGAGAAGATTGGGCTGGTTTCACGTGAGATCGCGGTCGCCGTATGAGTGATTTGCCAGTGACGAGCGACGAGTGGTTCCCTGACGAGCGCGCACATGATCTGCTCAAGTGAATGGTCTCATCAATGATTGTTGACAGCCGGCAAGTCGCTCCGGGAAGTAACGTGGAAGCAGATCTATGTATCGTGGGCGCTGGGCCTGCGGGCATTGCAGTTGCGCGCGAATTTGTAAATCATCCGGCCCGGCTTGTTCTTCTGGAGAGCGGAAGCACGGCGGTGCGGGAAGAGAACCAGAACTTATGCCGAGGAAGTACATCTGGTAATTCTTATCCTGCGCTTCATCTCTGTCGCCGACGCGTGCTGGGCGGATCCACTAGCTATTGGGGAGGGTGGAGCCGGTCGCTTGACGATATCGATTTTGAAGAGCGGTCATGGGTACCTTATAGCGGCTGGCCCTTCACTCGAGGACAATTGAGCGCGGAGTATGCCCGGGCACATGCAATCTGGAAGCTAGGAGAATATGACTACGATTACCGGCCGTCAGGAACAGAAGGTTCTGAGACTTTCCTAAAGGCGACCCAGAATAGTTTTGAGGGCATTCTTTTTAAGGTCAATTCGACACGATTCGGCGAGGCCTACCGTGAAGAACTGGAAAAGGCTCCGAACCTCAGGCTCATGCTCCATGCCAACGTCCTCGAAATCGAAATGGACCGGGATCAAAAAGCAGCGCTTTCCGTTAAGGTGGCGACCTTGGCGGGGAACCGATTCATTGTCTCAGCGCGAAATTTCGTTCTGGCGGCAGGTGGACTTGAGAATCCGCGTATTCTGCTCGCTTCGCGGGGCTCGCGGGAGTCTGGCGTAGGAAACGAAAACGATCTCGTGGGGCGGTTCTTTGCCGACCACTTGCATGTCATGCTACCCCGCATTCCTCTGAATGGCCGACAACTTCCCAATTTCTTTCACTCCCGCCCAACACACGAAGGCGCAGTACGCGGCGGTATGGCGATGACGGAAGATACCCGCCGCCGTGAAAAACTCCTCGGAATTGCCATTACTATTCACAACCCGGACAATCCCCACGACGTTGTTCATCCGACATATTCAAACCTCGGGTACTCTTCCTTGCAAGCGCTTATCAGGCCCCTTGCCAACGGCGAAGTACCCGACATATTGGGATACCATTTCCGGCTTGTGCTGCAAGATCCGCTGAACGTGTTTGCTCTCTCATTTCGGAGGCTGGTCAAAACGCCGTGGCGCTCTTTCGCAATCGGGGTCCGCGCTGAGCAAGTACCGAATCCCAACAGCCGCGTTTTGCTTGACCGGGAACGTGATGTTTTCGATATGAATAAGGTCCGGCTTAACTGGCAGCTGACCGAACAGGATCTCGACAGCTTACGACAGGGACAGCGCATGCTCGAGAGCGAGTTGAACTTCCTTAGGTCTGGCGCCGACGATGTGCAACGGTCCAACGAACCCGCCCCGGAGATCGTCGGAGCTTCCCATCATATGGGAACAACCCGCATGCATCGCGACCCCAAGCTGGGAGTGGTGGATGAATCCTGTCGAGTCCACGGCACCCGCAACTTGTATGTCACTGGTAGTTCTGTTTTTCCTACCTCTGGTTGGGCGCCGCCGTCGCTGACGATTATTGCTCTCGCGCTTAGATTGGCAGATTGCTTGAAGCGATCTTTGTGAGCAGAGTTCACGGCAAGCGCATATTCGCGGATTATTGCCGAGAGGTTCCTGTGGAGCTTTGCATGTCCATCTTTACCTTTTCGGCCACGTTGCGAGCGCCTTGCTGAAATGATATCTGGGGATTCCAATCAAGGTCGCCTCTCGCTCGCTCAATCGAATACGAATTGCAAATGTGGAAGAACTCCAGCTTTTGATGTGTAAGCGGAGGGGGCATGCCTACAATCGGAAACAGCATCTCAGAAGCTGTCGCCGCTGCAGCGGCGAACCACATCGGGATGCGCGGCTTGGGCAGGGTCGTGCCCATTAGATCCGCGATAGTTTTGCAAATGGAGTTGATGGTTAGAATCTCTGCACCGGCGATGTTGTAGATCCGACCCTCGATGCCGACGGTCACCGCGCACTTCATTATTCCCGCAACGGTATCTTCAATGGCGACCGGCTGCATGGTGTTTCTCGCTGCACCGATCATGGGGAGCTTGCGACGGGCAATTTTCCGAAACAGGTTGGTGGTCACGGTTGATTCTGTGCCGTAAATCCACATCGGCCTCACAATGGCGGCCGGGAACCCGGTGCCTACGGCATCGAGGACAACCTTTTCGGCCAGCAGCTTTGTTTCTCCGTATGCGTCAATGGGGCGGCAGGGGCTACCTTCATGAGCCGGATTTCGCGGGTCTATCCTTCCTATCACCGCTACCGTCGAAATGTGGACGAACCGCTCCAGATGAGGGCTAGTCTTAAGGGCTTCAACCAGGTTTCGCGTTCCGTTAACATTGACGGAATGAAATACCTCATGGGGGAGCGACGCGGGTCCAATCGCCGCAGCGCAATGAATTACGGTATCGACGCCAAGGAAAGCGGTAGAGATCACAGAATCTCTAATGTCTCCCACCACGATTTCGGCGCCCAATCGGCTGAGCGGCTCCGCTTTCTGCGGAGACCGGACCAGGGCTCGAACAGTACATCCCCTAGAGAGCAGTTCCGTGGTGACGGCCCGTCCAAGAAAGCCTGATGCGCCGGTAACCAGCACTAACTTCATTTCGCGTTTCATAGCCGTCAAGCCAGTCTCTAACACTAGCGACCCGGACCGGCGCTGCCATTCTTCGCTTACAATGTACCGGCAGTCAAGAACACCGAAAGCCTCTAATGATCAGAACTGCATTGGTAACTGGTGCCGAAGGATTTATCGGCTCTCGCCTAGTGAGATTACTACAAGCTAAGAAATGGAGAGTCATCGGTGGATGCCAAGCACTCGATGCGAATTCGCTCCCAAAATTACGAGGCGTAGAGTTTGTTCAGTGCGAACTGACCGATCGCAAGCGCGTGCAGGAAGTCTTCAATGACTACACGCCTACGCACGTCTTCCATTTAGGGGCGCAGAGCTTACCCACGCTATCGTGGGCTGATCCAATTTACACCTTCGAGTCCAACATCATGGGATCGCTGTATGTATTCGAAGCGATTCGCCAAATGAAGCGTCTTCCGGTCGTTGTCTCAGCTTGCTCAAGTGCCGAATAGCGGCTCGGCTAGCTTCACGACCTCGACCCTTAACGTGGGTACCAACTCGATCACGGCGGTGTACGGCGGTGACTCGAACTTCGCCAGCAATACGTCGAAGGCGTTGAAGCAGGTGGTGAGCAAAGCCACGACCACGACTACTTTGACTTCCTCGCTGAATCCCTCAACCTTCGGACAGTCTGTAACGTTCACTGCGAGGGTGACGCAGGAGTTCAGCGGAACGGCCACCGGGTCAGTGACCTTCTATGACGGGGCGACCAAGCTGGCGGCTGCGTCTGTGAAAGCAGGCGGAGCAAAGTTCACAACTTCGAAGCTAACGTCGGGCACACATAGCATTACGGCGATGTACAGCGGTAGCGGCAGCCTAGACGGCAGCACCTCGGCCCCAGTTATTCAGGTTGTGCTGGTAGCGACCACGACTTCTCTCACGTCTTCACCGAATCCGTCCACCTATGGACAGACGGTGGCCTTTACCGCAACAGTCACTTCCAGCCTGGGTGTACCGCCGCCGGATGGAGAAATCATCTCGTTCATGAAAGGGACGACGGTCTTGGGAACAGGAACGTTGAGTGGCGGCTCGGCTAACTTTATGACATCGACGTTGCCGGTGGGTACCAACGCGATCAAGGCGGTGTACGGCGGTGACTCGAGCCTGCCCGGCAGCACGTCGAATGTGGTGAAGCAAGTAGTTAGCAAAGCCACGACCACGACTGTTTTGGCTTCCTCGCTGAATCCGTCAAACGTTGGGCAGTCTGTGACCTTTACGGCGAGCGTGACGCCGAAGTTCGGCGGGACGATCACCGGTTCATTGACCTTCTACGATGGGACGACGGCCCTGAAGACTGTGGCCCTGAGCGGAGGCGTAGCAAAGTTCACAACCTCGACGCTGACCTCGGGCACGCACAGCATCACGGCGACGTACAACGGCAGCGCCAGCTTTAGCGGCAGTTCGGGTTCTCTGACGCAGACCGTGAATTAATTCGGTAGCCTCATCCGAGATAAGAACCGGATGCGCTAATGAGCGCCCGGGCGGGGGGCAATCAGCAATGGTTGTCCCTACCGCGATCTAACAACCGCAATTGCTGGTGTGAACGACGGACACCTCAGAACGAGCATGCCCACAAACTGTAGATTGTGGCACAGGATCAAACCACAAATCTCGGGACGCTAAGCAGCGTGTTTTCAT